>Ga0181535_10002597_pt1 | contig 21807 bp, 12 predicted proteins | sample PEATcosm2014_Bin_44_FD_119774 | JGI IMG/M metagenome (GOLD analysis project Ga0181535, IMG submission 119774) | Peatland microbial communities from MTU Mesocosm Facility, Houghton, MI, USA - PEATcosm2014_Bin17_30_metaG | ecosystem: Environmental > Terrestrial > Soil > Wetlands > Peat | place... | reverse complement strand
TTACGAGGCCAACGAGCGGTTCTGCCTCCCGATCGCTATGATAGGTCATGACCCGCCGCTACCTCGCTCTGGACCTGGAGACCGCGAAACTGCCCGACGGGGATTGGCGGTCCTGCCGTCCCCTGGGCATCTCCTGCGCGGCGACGCTCCCAGGCGATGGCCGGGAACCGACCCTGTGGCACGGCGGCGACCGGCTCACCCGCCAGGAAGCCGCCTCCCTCGTCCGCTACCTTTCCGACCAGGTCGAGCACGGCTACACGCTCCTCACCTGGAACGGGGTCGGCTTCGACCTGGACGTACTCGCCGAAGAGTCGGGGTTGCTGGAGCAATGCCGTACCTTGGCACTCGGTCACGTGGACATGATGTTCCACGTCCTCTGCCGGCTCGGGCATGGCGTGTCCCTCGACGCCGCAGCCAGGGGCATGGGGATTGCGGGAAAGCTTGAAGGTATCAAAGGTGCCGATGCTCCCGTGCTGTGGGCGAAAGGGCAGCGGGAGGAGGTGCTGCGATACGTCGCGCAGGACGCGAAGACGACGCTGGAGCTGGCTCGGGCGTGCGAGGGGTGCAGAGAGCTGAGATGGGTCGCCAGGAGCGGCAGGCTTCGTCGTATGACCTTGCGAGAGGGATGGCTGACGGCCCGGGAGGCTCTGGGACTGCCGTTGCCGGATACTTCCTGGATGGACGAGCCGTGGCCGAGGGAGAGGTTCACGGGATGGATGGGGTGATGACCGGGGCGGGAAACCAGCGGGCTTACTGGAATCTGCCGTGGCCCTTCGTTACCATGGGGGAGAACTTCCGTTCGGAACGCGCCCGAGCGGAGCAGATAATGGGAAATACGGGGCGACAGAAGCACAAGACAACTGTTATGCGTACTTGCCTGGGAAAGTGAAACCGTGTGCGTCTTCCCGGCGAAGTTCAAAGAACTCTTTGTACGAGGAGACTTTGAGATGAACCGCTGCTGCTTTCCCGTCTTGACTTGTGCGATCGTCCTGACGTTGTTTTCCGGCCTTTGGGCCGTCGACACTTGGGCCGCTACACCGGAACGGCTGCTGAAGGTCGGGTTTGCGGAGCGCGACATCACGCCTGAGCTGGGCATGGAGCACTCTGGCGGATACGGCAAAGGGCCGCTCTACCAAACGATCCACGATCCGTGCAAGGTCCGGGCGTCGGTCTTCGACGACGGGAAGCGACGCGTAGCCCTGGTGGGCGTCGACGCCGGAGACGTTCGGCGACCGTTGGTCGAATCGGTGCGTAAAGCGGTATACGAAAGACGCGGCATTCCCCCCGAGGCGATTCTCGTCGGCGCGTCGCATTCGCATTCGTCCGGCCCTATCGGTTTCATATTGCCGGGCGAGTATGACGACACCTCGCCGCTGGTGAAATCGCTGGCCTACGAGAAATCGTCGTGCGCCGATCCAAAGTACTTGCAGCAGGTGGAAAAACAGCTTATTGAAGCCATCTGTGCGGCCGACCAGTCCCGGGCGGAAGCCCGCTGCGGCGTCGGCAAGGGGACCGAAGACAAGGTGGCCTTCAATCGTCGCTTACGCATGAAGAACGGGTTGACGTTCACCCATCCCGGCCAGCTTAACCCGGGTATCGTCGAGCCGGCCGGACCGATCGACCCGGAGGTAGGCATGCTCGGCGCCTGGAACAAGGACGGGAAATGCATCGGCTGCGTGGTGAACTACGCCTGCCACGCCACGTGCAACCCGGATAACGGCATTTCCGCCAACTGGATCTACTACATGGAACAGACGATCCGCGGCGCTATGGGCAAGGACTGCGTGGTCGTCTTCCTGCAAGGGGCGTGCGGCGACGTCACGCAGGTGAACAATCAGAACCCCTTCGTCAATCCGGGCGCGGAAGATTGGTGCCGATTGGTCGGCGGGCGCATCGGCGCCGAGGCGGTCAAGGTACTGTTGAGCATGGCGCGCGGACCTCTGGGCCCGGTCGATGTCAGGCGCGAGATTCTGGCGATCAAACGCCGCGTGCCGAGCCCTGAGCGTCTGAAGAAGGCTCTGGAGCTGGTCCAGCAGCCGGTCGAGAAGGTCGGCCCTACCGACTGGGCGTTTGCCAAGGAAATCGTACTCGTGGACGCAAGACTTGCCAAGGAGCCGGTGGCGCAGGTCGAGGTTCAGGCGATCCAGGTCGGGCCAGCGGCGTTCATCGGTAATCCGGCCGAACTCTTTGTCCAGTTAGGACTGGAGATCAAGGCCAAGAGTCCATTCAAGTTCACCTTCCCCGTGGGACTGGCTAACGACTACGTGGCTTACGTTCCCACGGAAGAGGCGTTCGGCCCGCATGGCGGCGGTTACGAAACCCGGTTGACCTCGTACAGCAATCTGGAAATCACGGCGGGAACGAAGATCGTCGAGGCAGGCGTGGCGCTTGCCCGCCAGATGAAGCCGGGTATCGTGCCCGAACCGCAGAAGGCACCGCCGTTCCAAGGCCAGCCCTGGGACTACGGAAACGTTCCGCCCGAGAGAGAATAGTTCTCCTCGCCCGTCCAGCGATTTCGATAGGTCCGCACAATGCGACGCACTTCCCACGTCGCCCGGTTCGTGACCAGGATGGCGTTGCGGCGATGCTTTTAGATGATCACGATCCGCACCTTGCGGTTCACCTTGGGAAAAAGGATACGGTAAACTCGTTGCTTAACAGGCGAGATCAATGGCGAACTGCGGCTTGGTGGATTACCGCAGTTCGGAAGGAAAGCACAGAATAGACAGGAAGACCTTAGTGGGGAGACAGCACAGATGAAAGAAACAGTTGTGGCAAGCATGTTGGCGGTCGTGCTTCTCAGCGGAGCGAGCGATTCCCTGGCCAAGCAACGAGGAGAAGTCACGGTCGTATCGTTGGGAAAGAGCCCGTACGTGGTGGTCTACTCCTCCGCTGCGACGGCGGTGGAAAAGAACGCGGCGCGGGAGCTTACCGAACATTTGACGTTGGCATCCGGCGCTATTCTGCCGGTAAGAGGCGAGAGCGAAAAATCAGATGCGCCGGCGATTTATATCGGGCGAACGGCGTTTGCCCAGTCGCATGGCATTTCCTTCGCGGATTTCGGCCCGGAGGAATGGCTGATCAAGACGGTTGGGAAAGATATTGTCATCGGAGGTGGGCGTCCGCGCGGGACATTGTACGGTGTCTGGGAGTTCCTTGAACGACAGATCGGGATCATGTGGCTGGATGAGAGCTACACGTTTCTGCCCAAAATGGACAGGCTATCGCTGCCGGAAGACTTCGAGCTGCGCGGCAAGCCCGCCTTCGCCGTGCGCGGAATCTACGCGTATTTCAAGGACGAGTCGGAGAAACGAGTCCGCTTCATGGCCCGGAACCGTCAGAATCATTTCCATGACGAGACCAACCCCGCTGGCGCCGCTTGGGGCTTGCTCCCCGTGATTGGCAGCCCCCGCGCCTGCCACACATTTTTCGATTACACGAGAGACTGGCCGGCGAAATATGAAGAGTGCTTTTCCATGAGTTCCGACGGCAAGCGCCTCAGGGCAATCAGCGCCGTCGGGCCGGGGCAGGTGTGCTTTTCCAATCCGCAGGCCCGCCGCCTCTTCGCCAGCCGGCTGCGGGAGTACATCCAAGCGGACAGGAGAGCTTCCCCTGTGAATTACCCCGTGATTTATGTCATCGAAGCGAACGACAACGAAGACAAGTGCGTGTGCCCCGCTTGTCTTGCACGGGAGAGAAAATATGGGGCCTATTCCGGTGCTCTGCTTGAGTTCATCAACGCCATCGCTGACGACATCTGCGGGGACTATCCGGATGTCAAGGTTCAGACGGCCGCCTACCTGTTCTCCGAGAAGCCCCCCCGGGGAATCGTTCCGCGTCCCAATGTGCTTGTCAAGCTGGCACAGATTCGATCCGACACCATGCGGCCTCTCACCCATCCCAACAACCACACAGCGTTAAGTCAGCTTCGCGACTGGGGCACGCTTGGCACAGTGGGCATATGGGATTACTGGATAATGTATGGGACGGGAAACGAGGCAACGGTTAATCTGGCGGCCATTTCGTCCAATCTTCGCCTTTACCAGAAGAACCGCGTTGAGTCGGTCTTTGCCGAGTGCGAGAGTCCCCACACCTGCAACTTTTACTCCCTCCGTCTATGGATGGGCTATCAGCTAATGCAGAACCCTGTCCGCGATGCGAACCTGCTGGTCGATAAGTTCCTGGGCGCGTATTACGGAGCGGCGGCGCCTTTCATGCAACGGCTGCTCGACTATATCGGGACACGCATGGAAGAGATCAAAGAGCACATCGGTGACGTGCCTGTCTCAAAGCGGACGTATCTGGACAATGACTTTTTCAAGACGGCCGAGGGGTTGCTCGCCTCCGCGGAAAAGGCGGCCGGAGGCGACGCGGGAATCTTGTATCGCATCGCCAAGGAACGCGTGCCGCTGGACATCGCCAGGTTGAATCGCGGCGCAAGCCTGTCCAAGGATTTGACTCCAAGCCGCCAGGAGGTGATTCGCCGGCTACACGAGAACGCACCCGACGTAGTCAAAGACTTCTATCCCCGCGCCAAACATGCGGAACTCATCCAGGAAATCAACGGCTATATCGACGGGGCGAGCGTCAGCGTTCCGCTTCCGGCGGAGTTCAAGGACCGGGATGTGGCCGACATCATCTGGACGAGTTTCAAGCCCATGACCTATTTTGGTGCGCACATGGTTGACGACCCCGACGCCGTCCAAGGGCGGGCGATGAAGCTGGGAAAGCCTCAGAACGTATCCAAATCCGACTCAGACGGGTTTCATGCATCCGATTTGGAAATGGGCCTTTACAGCGCGTCGAGCAAGCGGGCGATTGCCATCAAGAAGATTCCCAAGGCGAAGCTGCCCCAGGACGAAAAGTTTCACTTTTATTCCCTGGGCAGAGATGTGCTTGAGCCCAAATGTTATGTCTGGGCTCACAAAAGCTGCGTAATCCAGCAGACGTTGTGGGAATGTTATCAGTCCAACGGCATTTCCAACGAGTGCGAAATCTACCTCTCGTTGAAGGTGCAGGGGCCATCGTATGTGAACGGCTCCAAAAGAGACGACGCCGTGCTGATGGACCGGGTATTGCTGGTCCGGCCTGCAAGAAACAAGCAGTAAGAAACGGCGTTCTCGGCAGGCGGTCGGTCCCTACTGCGGATTTCGGCACAGGCAGACTACAGCCCGAACGAACTGCGATACCAATCGTCCCTCGACACGCCCGCGGCGGATCGGGCGGCGAGCGTCGCCAGCTTCTCGGCGGCGACGGCGTCCCAATCGCGGTCCCGAAGTCATTCGCAGAAGGGTTGCACCGGATATTTATGGAGTCGGCGCTCGATCCTGCCTTCCATCGCTATGACGGGTTGACGATCATGACGCGCCGCTATCGACTGCCCCTGAAGCCGCAGGCCGTCACCTACCCGGCAGCGAGGCACCCTTCGGCCCACTGCGGGCCGGTTATGCCATAGCAGTCCGCACGACCCGCATCACTCGCTGCGGGTCTTGAGGACGTACTTGACCGGGTCCAATCGCTCGCGCCTTTCCACGGCAAGCTCGCGCGATTCGATACGATTACGTCCGAGCGATTTGGCAGGCCCACTCAGCCGATAGCTCGTAAGAAACACGTCAGCCACCAGGTAGGCGCTCTGTCGCGCCATCTTTTCCAACAAGGCAACGGTCGCCGGACCGCATTGGTGGAAGTAGCTTGGACCGTACCACTTGTCCTTCAGGTGTTCGTTCAAGAAAGTACCCGGGACGTTGGGGTCTTGAGAACATATTTTGCGCGTGTAATCCGAAATCGTTTGAAGCCGCCTAGCAACCTCGATAGCCGCCTTTTCCGGGGTGTCACCTAACGGTTTCGGCTGGTAGCCGGCGATACTTACCTTTACGTCCTGGTCGTCCACGAACCAGACGGCAGAATAAGACCGAACATCGCCTCGGAAACTCTTGTCGGAATCCTGGAGACCCCGGTCGGCATACTTGGTCTCCAAAAGCTCTCGTTCTTGGGCATATCCGTCGTAGGCATGGACGGGACAACTGCGGTCTTCCAGCGCATGCGCGAATCCGCCGGCATAGCGAGCGGCATCTGCGGAGCGCCCTTCCCGGAATGCCGCGATGATGTGTTCAAAATACCATCTGGCCCCCCGCTCGGCGCGGCCACGATTCTCTTCGGGCGAAAAAACGAAGTAGTGATACAGCCAATCGCCTTCGTAATAGAGGAATTCGTCGCGTGACTTCCGACTCGCCGCGCTGTCAGGAGCCCCGGACCAACGGGAGATCAGGTATTCGGAGATGGGTCGGGAGCTTTCCTTCCCGTTCGGGAGCCGAAAGGGTTTCGACCACAGATCTTGCAGCGCCTGCGGCTGGACCTTCCAAGCGGCCCGCGATATCTCCGAATGAGCGGAGATCCAACCAAAGGCGGTCGCGGAGAATTCGGCCGTCCAGGCGGCAGTCGCCAGGCCGACAACGAATGTCAATGCTCCCGGGCGGCGGATACGAACGATACGAGTCATAACCCGGGATTTCCTATTCGCAGTGGGCCTGGAGCCGATCCAGGCTCGTTCGTTGAGCCATTCTAATATCGCGTTCCCCCTGCGTCTACATCGGCAACCCGCCGTCGGTGGTCACCTTGCTTCCCGAGAATTTCGGTTCCAGTGTACGGTCGCAATTGATCCACGGATCCTCGTTTTGGCAGTCACCCATTGGGTTACCCCAACTCTCTCCCACGCGGATCTGATGTTCCACGTCCTCTGCAAACTCGGCTACGGCGTCTCCCTCGACGCCGCAGCCAGGGGCATGGGGCTCGAAGGGAAGCCCAAGGGCATGAACGGCAGGCTCGCTCCCGCGCTTTGGGCGGAAGGGAAGCGGGAGGAGGTGTTGCGGTACGTCGGGCAGGACGCGAAGACGACGCTGGCGGTGGCTCGGGTTTGCGAGTCCCGGGGCGAGCTTCGCTGGGTCGCTCGTAGCGGCAAAATGCGCTGTATGACTTTGGGAGAGGGATGGCTGGCGGTTCGGGATGCTATGGAGCTGCCGTTGCCCGACACCTCCTGGATGGACGAGCCGTGGCCGAGGGAGAGGTTCACGGGGTGGACGCCTATTCGACTTCGATTCCCTGCAGTATCGCATCATTCGCTCCCGCTGCAGAAATTCGGATGACAATGTGCCCGTCTTTATTGGGCACAATATCGTCGACGCGGATGTCAACGGCCATTTGCGTGCGTCCTGCCGTGGTCGCCGGATCCCACGACTTCCGAATAACGCGCCCGTTGACCTCGATATCCATGGGCCTTTGCCCCTTCTTGGCGAGCCACAATTCAGCGAACTTCAGATGCACGGTGTAGAACCCCGGCGGCATGGATATCGTGTAGCCGATCGATTTTCCGGCGCGTGCCGTCCGATATAACCCTTGATCGTAGATCGTGGGCGACGCCTGGCTGACAGGAGTATCCGCAGCGATGGCCTTTCCGCCCTGGAAAGCCCGATCTGCGTCCCAAACGCAACTGTTCCAGTCGACAAACGACGAGTCGGATCCACAGTTGATGCGAACAGCGGACTTTGATTCAGGAAGCACTTCAATCGCCTGGACGATCGCCTCATCCGTCCTTTGCAGTGGATCCCAGCCGCCGGAAAAGCGGAGAACGATCTTTCCGTCGGCGTCGGGCACGATCGAGTGGAATGTCCGGTCGTACGCGCGCTTCCATCTTCTTGCGGCATGGCAGACGTCGAAGTTTGCGAGCACCGGCCTGTTGTTGATGGTCACGTTCATAGGACGCTCGAAGAACCACTCATGTTCCGGTTCGGCGACCTTGATCCTCACCGCGTAGAGACCCAGCCGAACTGGGATGGAGTAGCGGAAGTCTTTCCCCTTTCGCCCGTGCCGGTAGAGCATCTGGTCCGTCGTGGTCGGTGTTACACCCTCAAACTCGAACGTGTTCGCTACGGTCGCTCCGCCCGCGAAAAACTGATCCGCGGACCACTCGATTCCGTTGGCATCGACGTAAGGGTTGCTCGATCCGCACAGGATGCGCACGACGCTCTCCAGTCGCTGTTTCGGCTCCTGAAGATACGTGATGGTCGGCATCCAGGCGATGATGTCGTCCGAGGTGCTTCCCGAGGCATAGTTTGTCGTCCGCTGGGGAGCTGCGCCCTTGTCGAGCACGAAGCGAATGGCGTCGCCTTTCGCAACGGTGAGGACAAAGTCGTGTGTGCAGCCGGGCGAATTCGGAACGCCGATCACTGCCCAGTCCTTTTGGGGCCACACCGGCGTCGCGCCGTGAAGCACGCGCACGCGAAGCGGTCCACCACTGTCCCTGCGATAGTGCTCTTTCATGGCCCGGCCGACGACACGCACCGTGCCGGCTTGAGGCGCAGTCCAAGTCCGAACGCAAAGAGCCGTGTGCGAGGCCTCCTGCCATCCACGTCCAACCCGTGCGGTTTTCGCCTCCTCCCAGTAGCCATCGAGCCCGCCAATCTGGTTCGAGCCTCCCAGGAAGCCCGGACTCCAGTCGACGAAGGGCGTTCCAGCCGGTCGAACGAAGCGCATCCCGGAAAATGTTCGACCATCCGCGGAAACCTCCGCGCTCCATCCGGCGGCACCCTTCGTCGATGAATGTCCGCCAAGCGCTGAGTAGCACAGCGGCTCGTCGTCCAACGAAACAGCCTCCGTCCAGGAGCTTGCGTTTCCGTCGCCGTCGATCGTTCGGACTGAATACTTGTCGCCGTTGCCCCAGCGCGGAAAGTGATCAAAGAAGTAAGCTCCCGTCGGCACCTTCCAGACTAGGTCTTGACCCCTGCGGACCTCGTGGTAGCTGACCCAGTTGTCGTCGCGGCCTGGCGACCAGTAGATTCCCATTCCGCAGTGTCCGATGTTGACCTCCCTTCGGGCTATTACTCGCGACGGCGGCATGGGGGGAGTCTTGTCCGTGCCACTCCCAGGCCGGTTCGGCATGCCGAGGTAGATCATCTCGCCCGCCACCTGATTACTTACCGCGATACCGTTGGCCATGAGGTCCGCGCCGGAGCGGGTGGCCGTGCCCTTGTGCGACTCATAGCCGACCTCGTACGAGTGGTCCGGAAGCAGCCCCTTGGGATAGATGGTCACGTTTCCAGACGACAAATGCTTAAGGATGATCATCGCCTTGGTTCGGTCATGACTCGTCCGCTGGGCGTAGTGATGCTCGCGATCTCCCACAATTCTTGGATGGAACATGTAAGACCATCGCCCCGCAACCCCTTCCCGGAGAAGATAATGGTAGACATCGATGTTCCGTCTTACAAAAGCCAAATCCGCCTCGCTTGCGCTGGGGCCGTTAAATCCGACCACAGGAACCGCAGCCAGGATTCGGCCGCGAGTCTCCGGCTGCCATCCAACCACAACCTCCCCGGAAGGCATAATGTGACACCCTGCACTTGAGTCCATCCACTTGTCGGGCGTTTCGAGGTACGACAAGTAATAGTTCGCAAAATCTCCGCCACGTGCATCTGCAAGGTAGTTAAAGTCCGAGTAACGCTGAATCTCCCACGTGTGCGAATAAGTGCTTCCACCCGAGCACGTGTGGAATGAACTGCCTGGGTTTGCATCCAAGAACCGCTTAATCTGAGTGCGAAACGCCCTGTCCGATCGCATGTCGAAGTCATTCACGGCATCCGTTCGCCACTGGAAGTCGCCCCACGAGCCAACCTTGCTGTCGAGCAGCTCCACCGTCGGCCGCCCGACGAACCACAACAACCACTTCATGCCCGTTTTCAAGCGATATCGCGCCGTCTGGGAGAAATCGGGGCCCTCCCCGCTGCCCGACCATACGCTGGGGCTTTCCGACCACCCCGCGTCGTCCCAAAGCATGTCAACACCCGTGACACGCATCAGATCGATCACTCCCATGTCGAGATATCCCAGGCGGCCCGCGAAGCTTTCCTGCAGATTGTATTGCTTGTCCGTGTAATCGGCATTCATCGCCGTCAAAGCATGCCAGTCGTTATGCGTGTAGTCCCACATATAGGCGTACTGCCAGTCGTAGAGACGCTGCCCTAAATCGTCCAAGTCCCGATGGAAAACGCCAAAAAATATGGCCGGAAGTTCGAACCTCTCGCCCGGGGCAATGGGGCAGCGCGTCAGATCGGCCGAACGAGCCACGATTCGAACAGGTCCCGATCCCTCGCGAGCAGCGAGCAGCGACCAGCTCCCAAGGTAGTCGAGGAACACAAAGCAACCGTCTCCCTGCGCCGTGTTGCGGTGAAATCCCATCCATGGCACATACTCAGCGGTCGCCTTGCCCGCGATCTCTTGCCGATACGAATTGGCGATTTTGGCCTCACGCATCTCTCCTAGGTCCGGTTTATTGGCTCCCCCGACCAACCAGTGGTTTGTGAATGCATCGTCGTCCATCCGGAAACCGAGGGTGTATAGATCCTGCGAAGGACTCACGCAGGGAACTTTCCCGAGGTTCTCGATTTCAGCCCACTGGCGAAACACCGCGCTTGCCGGATATGCCAGCACGTGCAAGAGCACTCGCACGGTATCGTGTATCATCGTCAAGTCCAACTGAACCGCCCGCCGGCCACCCACCTTGACTTCGACGGTCTCGGCCTTCTGGATCATCCAAGGGCTTTTTGCCCTCGACGAGTTCTTGCCGCCGACACGCGCATCGAGCAGGCTGATGGCATTCTTCCCACCGACATACTCGCGGGCCGGCTGTGTGAGCTTGTTCACGAAGCTCGACATCAGCAGTTTGCCGTTTTGCGTTTCGAGTGTTACTTCTGCGGCATGTGTGCCGATCGTCCACTTGCCGTTGCCGGCCTGCGCGTAGGCGTCGCCCACTTCGACGTCGGCTCTGGCTCGGTCGATTCCGAAGGCCCAAGTTACTCCCAACACGAAACAGATTGCCAGTATCCTCATCCTCCGCAACAACGCGTTGCCGTTCCTCCTGCGATGACGGCAACCGCCTACCTGCCGCTTTCTACGGCCTGCTATACCTTGATATCTCATTTTAATCTTTGTCGGGTGTTTGAATGTGTTCCGCGATCTGCGGAGTTAAAGTGGACTTGCCTGTCGAGACCGACATAGAGTCATCGTTCGCAGCTCATCCGTCATCCGGAGCGATGCGAACCGTCATGCTTGTGACGTACTTTCGTAACCGTCCACAGGGCAACCGACCACGACGTCACAGTTGTTTCGGGCCGATTTGAGCCGAGATTTCCCATTTACAGTAAGCCTGGAGCCGATTCAGGCTTGTGCAACTCCCAGTTTTACCATAGCGCACGCCCGTGTCTATCGCCCAGGCAGCTTCTCTGTGCTGGGGTCGAAACGCACCCGCAAGTCCTCGTTTTGGCAGTCACCCATTGGGTTCCTCTGTCGGAATGGCATGAAATTGCTGAAAACCCTGTATTTCTGGGGTCTGGCGCAAATTGCATGCCAATGCCGGGAACTCGTCTGGGAAATCCGGGTTAAGGTTTCCTTCGACACCTCTGGCTTATTAAGCGTTCGTTATTAAGCTCGCAGGTCGTCGAACGGAACGTCGATTCGGGCTCGTCGCCCTTATGAAGCTGTTCCGGGTCTCGTCCGTCGGTGCATAGGGCGAAATTATTATGGCGTCGGGATTTCCGTATCTGGCGTCGGGACGGCTTTCGGGATTGTTAAGGGGCGGGCATAGTCCGTCTTCTTTTCGGCGGTCAGGGGCGTCAGGCAGCCTCTTCCTCGCCTCGGAACCTCTTCCCGCGGTCGATCGGGCGATCCGAAAACGTTTCTCGCGCGAGGGAACGGCTTCTCCTGAGGGGCGGTTAATAATCCGCTCGCTTGGAAACCTTTCCTCGTCCAGTCGGTTAATAACGTCCGCGCCGTCCTGCGAGACGGACGATTCAGGGATTATTAAGGTTTCCCGTCGGGACCGGTTCCATACCGACGGGTCTCCTTCGGGCTGCTCCGTCGAGATGCTTTCAGGATGGGCCGACGGCTTTGACGCCGATCCAGCCGAAGGCCGTGCTGAGAACCTAGTCTGCCACGGCTTTACAGCGTTTTGAATTTGGACATAGCGATTTTGGACTCGAATAACCGGGAAATCGGCGGCAATGAGGCGTAACGGGAAGGGGCCCGGAAAATGGACGTATGTTGACACCCGGCTGTGACCCGCTAAAGTGAGGGGGGATGATGGATATCGGGCGTTTCTGGAATCCGACCAGTAGCGATGAATGCGGTGCTGCGGAAAAACGGTCTTTGCGAGGTTTCTGATTTGATCGATAAGGAGGCCCAAGATGACCAAGAAGAAGAAAGCCAGCCCGAAGCCAAAGCCGCCGTCGCTTAAGAATGCAGAGCCGGACACACCGGTTGAGCCTGCGATTCAGGTAGAGGCAGACTTGGCCGTGCGCCCGAAGGTGGGTTTCCCCATCGTCGGCATCGGCGCGTCGGCCGGTGGTTTGGCGGCGTTTGAGGCTTTCTTTTCCGGCATGCCTGCTGAGACCGATCCCGGCATGGCCTTTGTCCTGGTGCAGCACCTGGCCCCGGACCATAAAAGCATCCTCTCCGACCTGGTCAAACGCTACACCCGCATGCAGGTCTTCGAGGTCGAAGACGGGATGGCGGTCAGGCCCAACTGCGCCTACATCATTCCGCCCAATCGGGACATGGCCTTTCTGGACGGTACGCTCCAGTTGCTGGAACCTGTCGCGCCGCGCGGTCATCGCCTGCCGATTGACTTCTTTTTTCGATCTCTCGCCCAGGACCAACACGAGCGGGCGATCTGTATCGTGCTTTCCGGCACTGGCAGCGATGGTACGCTGGGAGTGCGGGTGGTCAAGGGCGAGGGCGGCATGGTGATGGCACAGAACCCTGAATCTACCGAATACGACGGCATGCCGCGCAGCGCCATCGCCACTGGGGTAGTGGACTACGTGCTGCCGCCCGCCGAGATGCCGCCCCAGATCATCGCCTACGTCGCGCACGCTTTTGGGAGACCCCCACGGCCGGTCTCTCTCCCGACTCCCAAGGCCGGAGACGCGATGAAGAAGGTCTTTATCCTGCTACGTGCCCAGACCGGCCATGATTTTTCGCTATACAAGCAAAGCACGATCAACCGCCGCGTCGAGCGGCGCATGGCTGTCCATCAGATCGAACGGTTGAGTGAGTACGTTCGCCACTTGCAGCAAACCCCGGCTGAAGTGGAGGCCCTCTTTCGCGATCTGCTGATCGGCGTCACCAATTTTTTCCGCGACCCGGAGGCGTTCGCGGCGCTGAAGGAACAGGTCATCCCGCGACTTTGTGCCGACAAGGACGCGGGTGCAGCGATCCGCGTCTGGGTGCCCGGTTGCTCCACCGGCGAGGAGGCATATTCCATCGCCATCCTGCTCCAGGAGCACATGGAACTGCTGAAGCAGAGTTTCAAAGTGCAAGTGTTCGCCACGGATATTGATCGCCAGGCCATCGAACAGGCCCGCACCGGCGTTTATCCCGCCAGTATCGCCGCCGACATCTCACCGGAACGACTATCGCAGTTTTTCGTCCTGGAGCCGGACAGCACGGCCTATCGCGTCCACAAAAGCCTCCGCGACCTATTGGTGTTTTCCGAGCAGGACGTGATCAAAGATCCGCCGTTTTCCAAACTGGACCTGATCAGTTGCCGCAACCTGTTGATCTATATGGGGGGGGAGCTCCAGAAGAAGCTCATGCCCCTGTTTCACTACGCACTGAAGCCGGGCGGCACGCTTTTCCTGGGAACCTCCGAGACCGTGGGCCACTTCGCGGACCAGTTTGCCACGTTGGACCACAAGTCGAAGCTGTATCAACGCAAAGAGGACGGTTCCGGCGCACAGCGCCCGGCCATGGGGAAGTATCTCCCGCCGCTGGCGGAAGGTGGGGCCGACTTGCGTTCTTCCGCGAAGGTTCCCGGCGAAAGCAAGCTCCGACTGCGCGAGTTAACCGAACGGACGCTGCTCGAACAGTACGCCGCGGTCGGTGCGCTGATCAAGCAGCGCGGCGAAATCCTCTACCTTCACGGCCGCACCGGCTTGTACCTGGAACCGACCCCAGGCGAGGCCGTTATGAATATCCTGAAGATGGCCCGCGAAGGGTTGCGGCGCGAATTGACTACCGCCTTGCACAAGGCTGTGGCCATCAGGGATGCGGTGCGCCACCCGGGGCTGCGGGTCAGAACCAACGGCAACTTCACGACCGTCGATCTGACAGTCCGGCCGGTTACAGCAAGCCCCGACACAGCCACGGATTCGGCCCTGTTTCTGGTCATCTTTGAGGAATCGCCTTCGCCAGTCCAGCAGCCGCGGGAGGAGGCCATAGCCGTGGATTTGGCACAGGGCGTCGATCCGAGCGCCGTGGACGTCGATGCTCGGATTGCGGCACTCACGCAGGAACTGCGGGCCAAGGAAGAATACCTCCACACCACGAATGAGGAGTTGGAGACATCCAACGAAGAGCTGAAATCCTCCAACGAGGAGATGCAGTCGGTCAACGAAGAGCTGCAATCCACGAACGAGGAACTGGAAACGTCCAAGGAGGAACTGCAATCGGTCAACGAGGAACTAGCCACGGTCAACGCCGAACTGCAACAGAAGGTGGTCGATCTTTCGCGGGCCAACAACGACATGAACAACCTGCTGGCTGGCACAGGCATTGGCACTGTTTTCGTGGACCATCAACTGCGCATCCAGCGATTCACCCCCGCTGTCACCCACGTGATCAACCTAATCCTGACTGACGTGGGACGCCCCGTGGGGCACATCGTATCTAACTTGACTGGCTATGACCATTTGGTGGAGGACGTGAAGGCCGTCCTGGACACCCTGGTTCCCAAAGAGATTGAAGTGCAAACCAAGGCGGGTGCGTGGTACCTGCTGCGCATCCGGCCCTATCGCACCCTGGAGAACGTGATTGAAGGCGCCGTGATCACCTTCACGGAGGTTACCGAGATGAGAAATGCCCAGGCGGCCCTGCGGGAATCCGAGGCTCTGCACCGCCTGGCCGTCGTGGTACGCGATATTCACGATGCCGTCCTGACGCAGGACTTGGAGGGGCGTATCCTGGCCTGGAACCCCGGGGCGGAGCGGCTGTACGGCTGGAGCGAAGCCGAGGCGCTAACGATGAACATCCGCGACCTCATCCCGGAGGGCCAGCGCGAGAAATCGCTGGCCATTGTAAAACAGCTTGCCCGGGCGGAGGCTCTGGAGCCCTATCGCTTGCAGCGGATCGCCAAAGGCGGCCGGACCGTCGAGGTGTGGCTGACCGCCACCGCATTGATGGACGGGACCCGGGAAGTGTATGCTATCGCGACCACGGAGCGGGAAATACGCGCGCAAAACGAGGATGGGGCCCCGTCGTCACCCCGGACGGAGCCCGGCCATGACTAAGAAACGACCTCGTGCAGACGATTTCGCCGACTTGCGTCGGCGGGCGGAGGAGAAGGCTCATACCGACGAGGCCCAGGTCCAGAAAACGCCATCGCCCAAGCAAGCCGGACTGCTGCTCCACGAGCTACAAGTGCATCAGATCGAGCTGGAGATGCAGAACGAGGAACTGCGACGGGCACAGGGTGAACTCGAAGCCGCGCGGGCGCGGTATTTCGACCTTTTCGATCTGGCGCCGGTGGGTTATTTCACCCTCAGCGAACAGGGACTGATCCTGGAAGCAAACCTCACAACGACTGGTTTGCTGGGCGTGGAAAGACGCGCGTTGGTCAAGAAGCCGTTGACACGCTTCATCCTTTCTGAAGACCAGGACATCTACTATCGGCATCACAAACAACTCTTTGAAACGGGCACGCCGCAGGTGTACGATCTGCGTGTGCTGTGTGCAGATGCCGCCCCTTTTTGGGCGCGATTGGAGACGACTGAGGCGCAGGATGCTGACGGTACGCCCGTGTGCCGAGCCGTGATAAGCGATATTACCGCGCGCAAGCAGGCGGAGGAGAAGTTGACCGAACTGGACCGCCGCAAAGATCAGTTTCTGGCGATGCTCAGCCATGAACTTCGCAATCCTCTTGCCCCCATCCTCAACGCCGTGCAACTGCTTCAACTCCAGAAAGGCCAGAACTCCGTTCAACAAAAGGCCCTGGCCATCATTGAGCGACAGGTGGGGCAACTGACGCATCTGGTCGGTGACCTGTTGGAAGTCTCCCGCGCGATTACGGGTACGATTCAGCTTTGCCAGGAGCAGGTCGCCGTGAACAGCATCGTGGAACGTTCGGTGGAGACGGCTCGTCCTCTCATCGACCAGCGCCGTCATGAACTCACGGTGTCGCTGCCAGCAGACCCGATTTGGTTGTACGCCGATGCATCCCGGCTGGAGCAAGTCGTGACGAACCTCCTCACCAATGCCGCCAAGTACACCCAGGAAGGCGGTCACATCTGTCTCTCCGCCCAGCAGGAGGGCGACAAAGCGGTGCTGCGCGTGCGGGATACGGGCCTCGGTATCGCTCCCGCTTTCCTGCCTCACGTCTTTGACCTGTTCACGCAAGCCGAGCGGTCATCCGACCGTTCGCAAGGCGGGTTAGGCATTGGATTGACGCTGGCGAAGCGGCTGGTGGAAATGCACGGGGGAACCATTGGGGTTTCCAGCACTTTGGGGCAAGGCAGCGAGTTCGTCGTGAGTCTTGTCGTGTGTCCGCCGGGAACGCTGTCCGGCACCACGCAGCTGCCCCCAACCAAACTCGCCAAACCGACCGGGGCAGCCTTGCGGGTCCTGGTGGTGGACGACAACCTGGATGCGGCGAATGCCTTGAAAATGCTGGTGGAGGAAGCGGGGCATTCGGTACGGATGGCTTACACCGGCCCCACCGCATTGGCAGCGGCCTTCGATTATCGGCCCGACGTAATGCTGCTGGACATCGGCCTGCCGGAGTTGGATGGATTGGAAGTGGCAAAGCGGATACGTCAGGAGCCCCTACTCCGTGACATCGTGCTAGTGGCCGTGACGGGGTATCGACAGGCGACAGACCGGCAACGTGCGCTGGAAGTGGGGTTCGATCACTACTTGGTCAAGCCCGCCGACTTCGAGAAAGTGCGACAAATCTTGGCGGAAGTCACGGAGAAGGTGACCTGACACCCACGAATCAGGTAGAATGGCCTACGATTCACAACAGGGTTCAAACCGTGGGATTGGCGAAAGAAAGAAAACATATGCCAGGGACAGGGAAAGTTCTTCGGGTTCTCGTGGTCGATGACGACCGAGACGGTGCGGACACACTTGGCCTGCTCGTTGAAGAGCTCGGAAACCAGGTGCATGTGACCTATGGCGGGATGTCGGCGCTCGACGTTGCAACCGTATTTCGGCCCGACCTGATGTTGATCGACTTGGCAATGCCTGATATGGATGGTTGTCGTCTCGTTACGCAATTTCGCCAGATTCCGACGTTCGCGCAAACGAAAATCGTGGCGGTCACCGGCTATACCGACAAGGGACACGAGTCCTTGCCCGAAAGGCCGGGTTCGATAAGGTCCTCCTCAAGCCTGCTGCGTTGGCGGAACTAAGAGCGGTTCTGGCCAGCGTCGTTCCCGTGGTCCCACCTGCGGGCCAATCGCCACAACTGACCAATAAGCGTACGAGTTCCCGAACAAAGCGACGTTTGCCGATAAACGAAGCGCGAAGAATCAGGAAGGATCGCGAATCAGGAATCCTTACTCAAGCAGAAAGCGAAGCAGCCATCTGTGAGGGGATTATTCGCTTTCAAGAAGACTATTTGGGACGGGGGCCGGAGCAGGTCCGCGTACACTTCATCAAGGACCTCCTGGTGGTCCGCATTCTGGGTGCTTTGACCGTGGCCGAACGGCAACTGGTCAAGTCGTTGTCGCCGGAGAAAGGGAGGGATCTCATCAAGCAGACACGGGAACAACTGCTGGAGTTGGCGCGCCCGATGTTGGAGTCGATGGTCCATGAGGTCGTGGGCGTGAAGGTGTTGAGTATGCACCACGACATCAGCACCGTGACCGGCGAAGAAGTGATCCTCTTTAGCTTGACTGAAGCCCCTCGGTTTTCCTAAAAGGCCCTTGCTGTGGCACCGATTCGGGCCGCTGCCGATAGCATGGGGTTTGGAGGGGAAGAACAATGGGCGTCAAGCAGCGACAATCCGCTCAGTCGCTGTCCCATCAACTCATCTGCAAGACGCCTCAATAAGGGACGGTTACTTGACGGGCCGCTTCCCGCCCATCGTATGCACGCAACCGTTGTCGCGTCCCCGGGATGGAACGTCTCCCGTCCAAGGGTCGTGTTGCAGGCACGTACGGCTTCGGTGGTGAGCTGTGGCCAACCATGATGTCTTCTGATGCCGGTCAAGGTGATTGGGCGATCATGCGATCCCGAGTCGCCCGAACACCGGCCCCTTGGCGGCATCCACGAGAAATGCGAATACGACCGCCGCGGCAAGCGTGCCGGCCACAACAAGAACCGGCAGAGGCGTCATGAAGATTCCCCCGATGGCCAACGTCGAGGCGATCAGGATATCGACGACCGATGACACGACGAGCCAAAAGCTAGGGCAAGATGACCACAAACGCCGGCGTTCGCGAATGGCATAGGTCGTCGCCTGGTTGCCGAACACGATGACGACAAAGGCCAGAGTTCGCAACGCCCCGATCTTGAATTCCATGCCAAATTCGCCGACGACCAAAACGGTGCTGCAAAAGACGAGTTCCGCGATTCCCGTAAAGACGCCCGCGATCGTCAATCTACCGATTCGCCAGGTATTGGGCAGCAAGGACGGTCGCACATTGTCCGTGGTCAAGGACATTCCCAGGAAGTCACCGGTGATCATGACGATGACCATCAGCATCGGAGTCAGGATCGCGTGCCCGGTCATGATCAGGCCGACCGCCAGGAAGAGTACCTGGACGACTTTCTTGCTGACGGAGTTGAGCGTATAGGTCAGGATGCGCTGGAACGTCACCCGGCCTTCCTTGACCGAGGCAACAATGCCGCCGAGTCCGGGTTCGGTAAGCACGATCCCGGCTGCCGACTTGGCGACGTCGGTCGCCGTCGACACCGCGATTCCCATCTGCGCTTGACGGAGTGCCGGAGCGTCGTTGGCGCCGTCGCCACACATGCCGACGGCGTGGCCGTCCCTCTGGAAAGCCTTGACGAGATGATACTTGTCCTCCGGCAGGACGCCGGCAAAAACCCCGAAATCCTGCGGGCGTACACCGCCTTGGATCGGCCCCGATGGACAAACAGTTCCCTCGATCCCCACCTCGCGAGCCACGATTGCCGCCGTTGCCGGCGCGTCGCCGGTCACCATCACGGTGCGCACGCCCAACGTGCGTAGCTCCGTGACGTGCGCTGCCGAGTCCGCCCGCGGCGGGTCGCTGAGCGCGATGAGTCCCGCGAGCCGCAACGCCGGCGGCGGACCGACGGCGACCGCCAGGACTCTGAAGCCTTGCGATTCAAGTTCGTTTGCCGCCGTGGAAGCCGTCGGTGATGGCTGGGTGAGGCCGACGACAACGGCAAAGGCCCCTTTCACGATACGCACATGGCTGCCGCTCGGATCCACTGCTGTCGCCTCGGACATCTTCGTCGCCGGATCGAACGGCACGAACGTCACCCGTTTCGGCAGATCGGAGGAACTGTTGCGCGCGGCGGCAGAACAAATGGCGGCATCGACAGGATCCTGCCCGCCGTCCGAGCCTGCCAGTGCGGCTAGACCCAGGACGTGAGCCTCGTCGAAGCCGGGCAGCGGGCGAACGGTGGTTACCGTCAGCTCATTGCGTGTCAGCGTGCCCGTCTTGTCCGCGCACAAAACATCTATGGATGCCGCCTCGTCCACGGCGGAAAGTCGCGTCGGCAGAACGCCCTGGCGTGCCAGGGACCGTGCACCGACCGCCGCGGCAAGGGTAAAAGTGGCCGGCAGGGCTACGGGGATTGAGGCAAGAACCGCCGTGAGCACGAGGGAAATGATTTCGGCAAGCGGCATGGCATGAATCCAGGCATAGGCCACCAGGATGACGATGAGGGTGCCGTTGAACGTCGCGAGATTGCGAACCACACGCAGCACAGCCTTCTGCTGGGAACTTACGACATGAGCCTTTAGCACAAGCTCCGCGGTACGACCGAACTTCGTGCGTGTTCCGGTCGCTGTCACCTCGGCAACCGCCTCGCCTCGCCGTATTAGCGCCCCTGCATAGGTTTGGAAGTTCGGGCCAGCTTCGATGGGGATGGATTCGCCGGTGAGCATGGACTGATCGAGCTGAACCGATCCTTCGGCCAGGCGCACGTCGGCGGCAACTACGGCGCCGAGCGACAGCTTCACGATGTCGCCAGGCACCAGTTCGGCGGCGGGCAGGTTCTTCCAGACGCCATTGCGTCGAACCGTCGCAGCCAGCGCCAGCCGCGACTTCAGGGCGGCAAGGGTTGCCTGGGCACGCCCCTCCTGGAAGAATCCGAGCACGGCGTTGAACACCAGCAGACCCGCGATGATCGCGGCCTCGACATATTCGCCGAGTGCCATTTGAAGCACGATAGCGGCTTCGAGCATCCAGGGAACGGGCGCCCAGAATTTGTCCAGCGCCATGCGAAATGGATTCAGGGTCGTGTCAGGCACCGCGTTGGGACCGAACCGCTTCAGCCGGCGGCCGGCTTCCTCGCTCGTGAGACCCGTCTCGGTATTCACGGACCCTGACGCGGATGCCGTATCGGGACCCTTCCCGGTTGATGGCGTGGAGTGCGGGGGCTGAACACCCGATTTGTTTGGGACCGTTTGCATCGTGATTAGGGGTCGAGACGCAACAGTTGCTTGTCGCCGGCCACGATACGGTAGTGATACTCGTCGCCGATGGCGGCTGAGGAGATATCCCGCGTACCAATAGCCCTCTCCCTCCATGAGGTGCGGATCCCATCCCGATTATATGGCGCGAACCGGGAAAGGCAAGCAGTTCCCGAGCCTGCAACAGGTGCGATCTGTTTAGCGCCTGTTGCTGTCCCGCATTCCTTCCTGCCCATGTCCCGTCGGTCTGGAAGTCATTCGTCCCGGATTGGAACTTCTTATTCGGACGGCTCCAGATTCCTGCCTCCTGATCACTCTGATATGAGTGACGACCATGACACGCAAGTACCTGGCTTTCAACATCAAGACCACAAAACTGCCTGAAAACGCCTCCGACTGGAGGTTGTGCCGCCCTCTCGGGATATCCTGCGCAGCGACCCTTCCTGCCGGCATCCGGGAGCCGACGTTGTAACACGGCGGCGCTGACCGTACGTGCCCGGCGGACAGGATAAACCGGCAGGAAGCTGCGGAACTGGTCGAGTACCTGTCAGCCCAGGTCGCACACGGCTACACCCTCGTCACCTGGAAAGGCGTCGGATTCGACTTCGACGTCCTTGCCGAAGAGTCTCGCCTTCTCGCCGAGTGCCGCGTCCTGGCGCTCGCCCATGTGGACATGATGTTCCATGTCCTCTGCAAACTGGGGTACGGCGTCGGTCTCGACGCCGCTGCCAGGGGCATGGGCATTGCGGGAAAGCTTGAAGGTATCAAAGGTGCTGATGCTCCCGTGCTGTGGGCGGAAGGGAGACGGGAGGAGGTGCTGCGGTACGTCGCGCAGGACGCGAAGACGACGCTGGACCTGGCGACCGTCTGCGAATCCTGCGGCGTCTTCCGCTGGGTCGCCCGTAGCGGCAGGCTCAGGACGATGCCGTTGTCCCAGGGGTGGCTGACGGTAGAGGCGGCTGAGCGACTTCCCCTCCCTGATACTTCCTGGATGGACGAGCCATGGCCGAGGGAGAGGTTCACGGGGTGGATACGGGGGGAAAACGCCATCGCCGTAACCCCGTATGGATCATGGAAATACGGGTGTTTTCCGTTGTTGCCGCCTGTAACCTCGTGGCTTTCAGTAACCTTTC
>Ga0181535_10002595_pt1 | contig 21826 bp, 20 predicted proteins | sample PEATcosm2014_Bin_44_FD_119774 | JGI IMG/M metagenome (GOLD analysis project Ga0181535, IMG submission 119774) | Peatland microbial communities from MTU Mesocosm Facility, Houghton, MI, USA - PEATcosm2014_Bin17_30_metaG | ecosystem: Environmental > Terrestrial > Soil > Wetlands > Peat | place... | reverse complement strand
GAACTGGGGTTGGCGCGCCGGCCCCGGGGGGGGGGGGGCGGCACCCTGGGGGGGGGGAGGGGGGGCCGGGGGCGGGGGGGGCGGCGGCGGGGGGGGCACGGCGGCCTCGTCGCTCGCCACCTCGTCCAGCCAGGCGCCCACCCCGAAGTCGTCCGCGACCGGTAGCGACAGCGGCTGCACCGGCGGCGCGACCGGGACCCCGCGATGGAGGTCGGCGGCGGCCACCGGGTCGGGGGCGGTGAGCGAGCCATCGCTCAGCAGCCACACCCGCGCCCCCTCAATGAGCAGGTCCGAGAGGGCCTCGACCTCCGAGGTCGGCTCCAGGTCGCCGGTGGAGTAGCAGATCGGCTCGGCGCCGGGGAGGGCCAGGGCGACCCCCCAGGTCTCCCCCTCCTGGATGACGATCCCGGTCAGCTCGGTGCCCGCCTGGAGCGCGGTCCAGAGATCAGCGGCGCTCAGCCATTCACCGTGCAGGGCGGGCGACCAGAGCGGAGCCCGCCAGAGCTGGCGGACCGCGCGCAGCCACTCCTCGGGGACCGCGTAGACCGAAGTGGTGGCATCCGGGCCGGCCAGGGTGGCCTGCCAGCCCGGCTTGCCGCGGGTGATCACGTCGCCCAGGCACCAGACCGCGTCCCGCACCGCGCCCTCGGCGAAGAGGGCCATCCCCCACCCCTGCTCCAGCGCCGCGCCGGCGGTGGTGACGGTGAGCAGCGCCGGGTGGGCCTTGGCCAGCCCGCCCAGGTCGAGCGCCGAGGTTGGCCCCTCGGCGAGGGCGAGCTCGGTGAGCGGCGGGAGCAGGAAGCCGAGCTGGGCCGCCGGGGTGCCGTCCGCGTCCTGCGCCTCCCAGCCGTCGTAGGCGGGCGGCGGCGAGGGGGCGGTCGGGCCCGGTCCGAGCAGCAGCAGGGCCAGATCGTTGAGGGTGAAACCGTCATCCAGGGCGGGGCCGCGGGCCTCCTCCAGGTCCCATTTGGCCCAGGCCACCCGGATCGGCCGGAGCAGCCGGTCCCGGAAGGCGCCGAGCGCCTCGGCGTTGACCAGCTGGCCGGTGTCGTCCTGGTAGAAGGCCTGGGTGGGGGTGCCCATGGTGAACACCACCCGGCCGGCGCCGCGGTTGAGCACGAGGACCGCCGACACCGACTCCTCGGCCACCCTCTCCAGCTCCTGACGCAGGGACCGCGTCGCCTTCATAGGGCTATTTTGGCGCGCAAACGCCCCAGAAGGGTGACGAGTGCGACGCGGACCGGTGGCGCCGCGGCAAAACCGGGCCGGTTCAGAGCAGGCCGAGCAGGGAACGGGGCCGGGTGCCCGCGAGGTGGGCCCGGGCCGCCGCCTCCACCGCCGGGGCCGGGTAGAGGTGGGCGCAGCCGAGCGGGACCTGGCCGCTGCCGTGGCAGAGGCTGCAGCGCACCCGCCCGGTGTCGCCGCACTCGGCGCACCGTCCGAAACCGTGGCAGGCGATCGGGCAGGGGGTGCTGCCCGCGGCGGCGCAGACCGGGCAGGGGATGTCCATCTGGTCGAGGCGCTCGGCCTCCGCCACCGGCTGGCCGGTGTAGATGGCCGTGCCCAGGCAGGGCAGGCAGTCCCACTCGCCGGCCCAGAGCGTGCACACCCGCACCTCGCCGCAGCGGGTGCAGGTCTTGCGCGGGGTGAGGGCTATGACCTGAGCCATCTGAACGCCTCCATCGTCTCTATGCGGGAGCGCCGCCGTCAGCGCGACCGAGGGCCGCGTTGAGCCGGCACCCCGGGCGATGCCCGAGCACCGGCTGCTCATAGGCGCTGTCCCAGGTGGGGCCGTAGCCGTGGCACGACGGGCAGATGCCATTGCCTCCCGGCGAGGCGCTCCGCTCCACAGCGAGCAGCGCTGCCCGCAACCGCCGGTTGCGCTGGGTGAGCCGGGCAACTCTCTCCTCGATGGTCACGAAGCCACCCTAGCACCCGGCGCGGGAGCTCCCCGGCGACCCGCGTCCAGGCGTCGCAGCGCCGCCGCCACCACCGCTGCGACGCTGCTCCGGTCCACCTCGGGGGCGGTCAGCGCCAGGCTGACCGCCGACTGGGCGTCCAGGGTGGCGAAGCTCATCCGCTCCAGGGCGTTCACGGCCAGCTCCCTAACCTCCGACGACCCGGAGGCGCCGCTCGCAACCACCGGGTCGGCCAGATCCGAGACGCGGTCGCGAAGCTGCAGGATCACCCGCTCCGCCATCCGCCGGGGGGCACCGAGCCCCGCCGCGTCGCCGTCCGTGATGGACCGGGCGACCGCGCCCGCTCCCCGCCGCTCCAGCATCCCGAGCGCCATCCGGGGGCCGACCCCCGAGACGGTGAGCAGACGTCGGAAGAGGAGCAGGTCGCGCTCCTCGCGGAAGCCGAAGAGTGAGATCTCATCCTGACGCAGGCTGAGATGGACGTGGACGGTGACCACCTCGTCGGGGCGCTGGGCAAGCTCCGCGGCGACCCGCCCCGGACAGGCGACCTCGAAGCCGACCCCAGCCACGTCCAGGATCAGGGTGTCCTCGGTGGCCTCCAGCACCCGCCCGGTCAGCCGCCGGATCATGGCTGCCGCTCCAGGGCCAGCCGCACCGCCGCCCGGAGGGGAGCCGACATCTTCTCCCGCCCGCCCTGACGCAGCCGCCCGGCCTGCTGGGAGAGCCGGCCCCCGGCCAGGTGCCAGAGGGCGGCGGCCACCGCGTCGGCGGCGTCGTCCGGACCCGGGATCCGCTCCACCCCGAGCAGCCGGCAGCTGACGAAGGCCAGGCTGCGCTTGTCGGCGCGGCCGCTGCCGGTGAGCCCCTTGATCTGCATCGGGGTGTAATGGGAGACCGGGACCCCGGCCCGACCCAGGGCGGCGAGCACCACCCCCCGGGCCTCGGCGACCCGCATCGCGGTGGTGGTGCTCCGGCCGAAGTAGAGGAGCTCGACGGCGGCCTCGTCGAGTGGCCCCCAGAGGGCGATGAGCGCCTCCACCCGAGCCTGGATGGCGGCCAGCCGGGCCGGCTGCTCCAAGTCGGCGGAGGTCTCGATGCACTCGGCGCCGACCAGGCTGAGCCGGCCGGCGTGGCTCTCCACCACCCCCACCCCGGTGCGCCCGTAGCCGGGGTCGATGCCGATCACCCGACGCCTCTCCAGGTCCATGTCTGAAGCCTAGGCAATGATGCGATCGCACGCAACCACCCGGACGAAACGATCAGGCCGAGATTCCTGGCTCCATCCGGATGTCGGGGCGGTGGTCGAGCAGGTAGCCGACCCCCTTGATGGTGTGCACGTAAACCGGCCGGGCCGGGTTGCACTCCACCTTGGTGCGCAGCCGGGCCACGTGGGTGTCGACGTTGCGGCCGGTGAGCACCTTGCCGCGCGGCCCCCAGACCTCCTCCAGCACCGCCTCGCGGCTGACCACGGCCGGGGTGTGACGGGCCAGGCAGAGCAGCACCCGCAGCTCGGTGAGGGAGAGGGGGATGGACTCGCCGCCCCTGCGCACCTCCATCCGCGCCTCGTCGATGACGAGCCCGGGGAGCTCGACGGTGAGCGGGCCGGGATGGCGCTGGTGGTGCAGCCGGCGCCAGCGGACGGCCAGCCGGGAGGCGAGCTCGCGCTCCTGGAAGGGCTTGGCGATGACGTCGTCGGCGCCGACCTCGAAGAGCACCACGTTGTCCAGGGTGCTGGCGTCGGCGGTGAGCACCAGGATGGGGGCCCAGATCCGGCGCTGGCGCAGCTCCCGGCAGACGTCGATGCCGCTGCCCCGGGGCAGCCGGAGCGCGACCACCACCACGTCATAGCCCTCGTGCTCGGCCAGGAAGATCCCCTGGGCGGGGTCGCTCACGCAACGAACCGTGAATCCCTGGTCCCTGCCGATCCGCTGCAGCGCCATCTCGGTGATCGGGTCGGGATCGATGGCGAGGAGCCGGAAGGCGGCCCGTCCCGGCGGCGAAGCCGGGCTGATCGAGGACTCCATCTGACCTCCAGGACCGACGGTGAGAACGCGGGCCGCGCCCTGACGCGGCAGCCCTGAGCATCCGCGATCCCGGCCGCTCCGTGGTGACGGCCGGGTGGATACGTCACAACGCCCCTGTCACCGGACGGCCGGATCAGCCCTTCCGCAAGCTCCCCGGAGCAGGCCCGTCACGCGATTGTGCCCCGCTCCCGATGACACCGGACCAGTCAGAGGGTGACAATGCCCCTATGCCACAGACCCAGGAGGCCTTCCCGCAGGCCCTGGCGGCCCGCCTGACCGCGCTCCGCAACGACTGGGAGCGGGCGGTCGAGACCGCCCCGGTGCCGATGCCCGAGGTGGCCGAGGCGCTCACCCAGGCGCTCGCCACCTGCATGCGGGAGCGCCACGTCGACGAGCCGTCCCTGCTCGCGGTGGCCGAGCAGGGGCAGCAGATGGCGCTGCGCTCGGCGACCCCGGTCCAGGCCCTGCAGCTGGGCCAGCAGCTCCGCCGCTACGTGATCGAGGTGACCCTCTGGATCGACTCCCGCCCGGAGGCGGAGCGCGCCGCCTGGGCCCCTCTGCTCCAGCCGGCGCCCGGCCCGGATGACGAGCCGCCCCCGCCGCCCCCGCCGCCCCCGGCGGTGCCGCCCGGGTTCCCCGATCCGAGTGTCCCTGTCCCAGACGACCTCTGGAGCCCGAGCCACGAGGAGTGGCCGAGCCTGGCCGAGCCGCCCGAGGCGCTGATGGTCGAGCCCGCCCCGCCCAGTGACGAGTGGGACCGGGTGCCCAGGCCGGCCCCGCGCAAGCCGCCCAAGCGCAAGCCCTTCCGGACGCGCCGGCTCCACCCCGCCCCCGACGGGGAGTTCTCGGGCCCGGCCCAGGAACTCGTTGCCGACGCTGTCGCGGTGGCCTCGACCGACGGGGACCACGCCGCGGCGGAGATCCCGGCCGAGGTCAGTTGGGACGACATCCAGATCACGGCCTCGGTCACCGCCGACAGCGTGGCCCCGGAGCCCATCCTCGCTCCACCGGTCCCACCGGCCCCACCGGCCCCACCGGCCCCACCGGCCCCGACCGCGCCGCCCGTCGCCCGACGTCGGCACCACGCGGCGGTCCCGCCCGAGGTTCAACCCGCGCCGGCGATGCCGCCCACCACCGAAGTGGAGACCCCCGCCCCCGCGGCGGTGGAACCCGCCGAGATGGAGCCCCCGGTCCCTGAGCCGGCTGAGCCCCGGGCCGCCGCGACCCCCGAGCCGGAGCCGAAACCGGAACCCGATCGACCGGTTCCCGCCTGGGTGGCCGAGATCACCGAGCCGTCCCCGGCGACCTCTCCGGCCCCCGAAACGCCGAACAGCCTCGCCCATCTGGTCCGCCACCCCGGCCATTTCCACCGCGCCGCCCGGCACCTCGACCATGGCCGGATCGCCACCCTGCCGGAGGCCGAGCTGCGCCGTCAGGTGGCCGACCTGCTCCGCCGGGGTCGCCACCAGGAGCTGGTCGACGACCTGGTCACCCGGGTGGCGGTGCAACGGACGGACCCGGGGGTGGCCCCGCTGCTCGCCGAGGTCGCCGAGTACCTGGGTTCCGCCCACCCCGGGCTGGCCCAGCGCTGCCGGGACGCCGAGTTCCAGCTCACCTGGGCGGCCGCCGCCTCGCCGACCGCGCCGGCCCCCGCCTCCGAGTCGGCGGACACCACCGGGCCACGAGAGGAGAGTGCGACCTCAGCCTCCCCCGACCAGGCCCTCTCCGCGCTCCCCGATGATGACCAGGAAGCGGTCCCGATCTCCACTCCGGAGGCCGCCCCCGACCTCGCCGATCTGCCGACGACCCCGGGCGACGGCGACCGGGTGAGCGACGCCGATCTGGACGCCCTGAGCGAGGAGGCCATGCCGGTGGCCACCGCGACCTACCGGGAACGCGCCGAGGAATTCCGCCGCCGCCCCGCCGGTCCCTCCGACGACGACGATCTGGACGAGGCCCTGTTCACCGACGCCGGGCCCACCGCCGCCGCCGAACCGCTCCCCCCACCCCCGCCGCCGGCGCCGCCAGTCGCCACTCCCCCGCCGCCCCCGCCGGCCCCACCCCAGGCGACCACCGCGATCGCCGCCTGGCCCCCCGACCCGTCGCTCCTGACCCTCATCCGGGTTCGCCGCCGGGGCCGTCGCCACCGGGGCCCGATCGACCCCAGAACCACCTTCCCCCGGCTCCGCCAGGCCACCGCCGACCACCTCCGCCAGCATGACCTGGAGGTGGTCACCCCGCTCAGCCGCGATCTGCCCCAGCTGCGACCCGGCCCGGAGAGCGCCGACCTGCTGACCGAGATGGGCGACTACCTGGAGCCGGAGCACCCCGAGCGGGCCCTGGACTGCTACGTGGCGGCCTGGGCGGCCTGCGGCGAGCACGGCCCGGCCATGGGCCGGCTGGCCAACTGGAACACCCTCCACGCGAGCCCCGAGGTGGAGGCCGACACCCTGCTCGCGCTCGCCGAGGAGGCGGAAAGGGTCGGCCACGCGGCGACCGCCCACCTGGCCCGCCAGCTCCTGCTCGGACCGCAGCCCGCCGCGCCGCCGCCCCCGCCGCCCCCGCCGGTCACCGCCGCGTCCCCCTGGGACCTCTGAGGTGGTCCTGGCCGCATCCTCGCTCCGCCCCGGCGGCGACGGCGTCGACACCCTCCAGCCGGGACCCGGGCTGGTCACCTTCCAGACCATCCGCGCCGACGTGCGCAGCCGCCTGGTGACCGAGATGCAGGGCGACGACGCCGCCCCGGCGATCCAGGCCAAGATCAAAGAGCTGGCCGACGACGAGCTCACCCGCCATGGCCTGGAGGTCTCCGACGACGAACGCGCCGAGGTGGTGCGCCGGCTGATCGCCGACATCAGCGGCTTCGGACCCCTCCAGGAGCTCCTGAACGACGACGATCTCACCGAGATCATGGTCAACGGCCCCAAGGACATCTGGGTGGAGCGGGCCGGCCGGCTGCTCGAGACCGGGGTGACCTTCGACGACGACGACCACCTGATGCGGGTGGTGGACAGCATCGTGAGCCGGATCGGGCGCCGGGTGGACGAGGCCTCGCCGATGTGTGACGCCCGGCTCCCCGACGGCTCCCGGGTGAACGTGATCATCCCGCCGCTCTCTCTGAGCGGCCCGGTGGTCACCATCCGCAAGTTCGCCCGCATCCCCTTCACCATGGACGACCTGATCCGGATCGGGACGCTCAGCCAGGACATGGCCGCCTTCCTGCGCGCGGCGGTGCGGGCCCGGCTGAACATCCTGGTCTCGGGCGGCACCGGCAGCGGCAAGACCACCTTCCTGAACGTGCTCTCCGCCTACATCCCCGAGGAGCAGCGGATCGTGACCATCGAGGACTCGGCCGAGCTCCAGCTCCACCAGCAGAATCTGGTGAGCCTGGAGAGCAAGCCGCCCAACATGGAGGGCCGGGGCCGGATCGCCATCCGCGACCTGGTGGTCAACGCGCTCCGGATGCGCCCCGACCGCATCGTGGTCGGCGAGGCCCGCGGCGGCGAGGCCCTGGACATGCTCCAGGCCATGGTGACCGGTCACGGCGGCTCGATGACGACGGTCCACGCCAACAGCCCCCGCGAGGCGATGATGCGCCTGGAGACCCTCGCCCTCATGGCCGGCACCGAGATCCCCTCCATCGCCATCCGAGAGAACATGGCCGAGGCCATCCAGGTGATCGTCCAGCAGGCCCGGCTCCGCGACGGGACCCGCAAGATCGTCGCCATCACCGAGGTGGACGGCCTCGACGAGGCGAGTGGCGAGTTCAACTTCAACGACATCTTCGTCTGGCGCCAGCGCGGCCTGGACGCCGAGGGCCGGGTGCTCGGCGAGCTCCGCCCCACCGGGCGGCCGTCGGTCTGCGCCGACCTGATCGCCAGCCAGGGTGAGGCGGTGGACCCGGCCTGGTTCGACGCCGACCCAGAGGCCCGTGGGGAGCCGGGGTGACCCCGCTCCGGGGGGTCCTCTTCGACGTCGGCGGGGTCTTCCACCGCTATGTCGGCGGGCCGGTGGCCCAGGACATCGGCGAGTATCTCGGCATCTCCCACGAGGACTTGGCGAGGGCCTGGGACGACCTCATCCCGCTGCTCGGCACCGGCCGGATCGAGGAGGCCGAGTTCTGGCGCCGCTTCCAGGCCAGCGTGGGCACCGACAAGGTGCTGCCCGTGCCGTCGCTTCTGGTCCGGCGCTTCGGCGATCGCTTCCTGGTCTACCCGGAGGTGCTCGAGTGGGCGCGGGGATTGCGCGAGCGGGGCCTTCGGGTGGGCATCCTGAGCGACACGGTGGAGGTCCAGGCCGACTGGGTGCGCGCTCGCGGCCTCTACGACGGCTTCGATGCAGTGGTCCTCTCCCACGAGATCGGCTGGCGCAAGCCGTCCCCGGAGGCCTATGCCGTCGCCCTGGCCCGGCTGGGCACCAGCGCTGAGCAGACGGCCTTCATCGACGACACCCCGGCCAATGTGGCGGGGGCCCGAGCCGTGGGCATGCAGGCCGTCCTATTTGTCAGCTTCGCCCCGGTGCGCGACGAGCTCGAGCGGCGGCTGCGGCCGGATCGGGTGCCCCCCGACTCGTCACCGGACCACCACCACCGAGGGACGCCGGGCGGATAAGCTCCCCCCATGACCCACGACTTCGGATTCACCCCGGAACCGATCCGCCCCGACCCCGACGAGAGCCGCAACGCCTGGTTGTTCGCCGCCCTCCCTGAGGTGGAGCGGCTGGTGACGGCCGGCCTGACGGTGGACATCACGAAGCTGCGCGCCAGCCTCGTCGACGCCCCCGCCGATCCCGAGATGTCCCTGCTCCTGGTCGCCCTGCGCCGCACCCCGCGGGTGCTCCGTTTCGACGGTTTCCCGACCCTGGTCGTGCTCGCCGCCACGTCGCCCCGGCTCGAGGGCCGCCGTCAGCACCCCGTGTCGTTGCGGGAGGCGGCCGACCATCTGGACGACCTGGCGGCGACCCTGATCGCGACCTGGGACATGGTGCTCATCGAGCAGGCGCCCCAACCCTGCGTCCTGCTCGGCTACCTGACCTACGACCTGCTCGGCAATCTCCCGAGCGATGCCCAGTTGCAGCAGGCGGCCGCGCTGGTGGAGCGCCGGCGACCCGCCCTGCCCCCGGGCCGCGTGCCCCGAACCATCCCGGGTGAGATGGTCCTGGCCACCTCCGGGCTGGCCGGCGAGCCGGACGCCAACCTCAACGCCGGCGACCTGAGGTGGCTGGTCCAGACCCTGCAGCGCGAGCGGGGATGGACCGCCGCCGACCTGGTCGAGGCCTTCCACGCCACCCCCGACGAGGTGAGGAAGAAGCTGGGCGCGGCCCAGGGAGAGAACGCCGACCCGGCCCCGCTCCGAGAGACGCTCACCGCGGTCTTCGGCGACGATCTGGAGCGGGCGGCCCGCGACCTGCTGATCGGGCGCCGCGAGACCCGCCACCGCTCCGAGAGCATCACCGACGGGCTGGCCCGGGCCGGAATCGGTGAGCGTCAGTTCAGCGAGCTGATGTGGGACGGCGAGGTGGAGCAGGTGACCGCGCTCGCCCCCGCCATGGGTCGCGAGCTGCTCGCCGAGCTCGCCGACCTCTACGGGCGCCGCGACGTGGCCTCAGCGCTCCAGAGCCCCGGGAAGCCGGCCCGTCCCGCCCCCTGAGCCCGTCCCGCGGTCGAGTCGCGAGCCGGTGACCGAGCGCGCAGAAGTGAGCCGCACGCGTCAGACTGAGGGTCGGCGCCCGCTTGGAGAGGTGGCCAACCCGCCCTAAGATGGATCTGCGATGGAAGTGACCGTGGCCCTGCGCGAATACGGCTCGGTGCACACCCGCCACACCCTGGCCCAGGTGGTGCGGGCCCGGCTGGAGCAGGTGCTCGCCCAGCTGCCCGCCGACAGCGCCCTGCTCATCGACTGCAGCGGGGTGCGCAGCATGAGCCCGCTCTACGCGCGGACCGCCTTTCGCGACCTCTTCGTGGCCCACGCCCTGGGCGAGCACGGCGCCCAGACCCTGGACGTGGTGGGGGCCGAGCCCCAGGTCGAGGTGGTGCTCAACGACCTGCTCCACGAGAGTGACCTGCTCCCGGTCTCGGCCACCCACCGGACGATTGGGGGCTGACCGTGCCGGCCCGGTCGCTTCCCGAGGCGAGGCCCTGTTTCTGGTGCGCCCTGCCCATGCTCACCCCCGGTCCCCACCGGCCGACCGTCGACCACGTCATCCCGCTCTTCCGGGGCGGCGGCCGCGGCCCCGCCAACAAGGTGTGGGCCTGCGCCTCCTGCAACCAGCTGAAGGGGGCCCACCTCCCCTGCGAGTTCGCCTGCCTGCCGGCTCTGGAAAGGATGCCCCGCAGCCGCCGGGAGCGGATCCGGGCCCGCTGCGACGGCATCCGGGGTGCCGACCGGGGCGGCAACCCCTGGCCCGCGCTCCCCGAGTACCTCACCTTCGCCTCGCGGATGGGCCACCACCCCATCCTGCTCTGTGAGGCGCTCCCCCCGGAGAGCCTGCTCCGCCTCCGCGCCGCCGGCCTGCTGACCGCGCTGGAGGCGGTCGGATGACCCGCCCCGGGGTGGCCGCCCGGCGCCGGCGCCTGGTGAGCGGCGAGGCGGCTCATCTCACCGACTGCATCCGGGGGGTGTTCGCGGGCGGCGAGACGCTCACCGCCAAGGACGTGGCCCGTCGGCTGGGCATCCCGACCGCGAGCGGCAACATCGGCGCCGAGATGACCCATCTCTTCCGGCGCGGCGAGCTGAGCCGGGAGGGGACCCGGGGACGCTCCAACCTCTACCGGGCGCCCCAGGCGGCCCCGGACCACCCCTTCCGTCTCCCCAACCCCGGCGATGAGCGGCTCATCGACCGGCTCCGGACGAGCTTCGGCCGGGAGGAGGACTTCAGCCTGGGTGAGGCGCTCCGCCGCCTCTCCCTCCCGGCCACCGCCGCGGCCAGCTTCCGCCGGGTGCTCCGTTACCTGGAGCAGGCCGGCGACGTGGAGCGGGTGGGCGACGAGGACGACCAACTCCGCTACCGGTGCACCGAGCCGGCTCCCCCGGAGGCCCGGGCCGAGCCCCTGCCGCTCCGCCCCGGCGCGGCCGGCCGTCGCCGCCTCTCCGAGGCCCTGGATGCGCGCGTCCTGGAGGTGATCAGAGACGGCGAGCGGCTCACCCACCGTGAGATCACCCGCCGTCTGGGCCAGCACGACAAGGCCGCCGCCATCATCCGCGGCCATCTCCAGAAGATGGTGGCCCGCCACCTGCTGGTGGTGAGCCAGCCCGACCCCGCCGGACCCTCCGTGGCCGCCCTCTACGCCCGCCCCCCGCGCCCCTGAGCGTCAGCGCAGCCCGAGTGAGCCCCCCTCCATGCTCGGCCGCGGCGGGCGGGTCCGGCTGAGCGAGATGGGCAGCACCGGCGGCCCGCCCGGGCTGACGGCCGGCGGTCGGGACGGCACCGGGGCACTCGGCACGGTGGCGACCAGCTCCACCGGGGCAGCCATCTCTGCCGCCACCGCGGGCGGACGGAGCGCGTAGCTGTCCGGCCCCAGCATGCTGGTGACCGCGCGGCAGAGATCCGGACCGGGGGCGACCCCGTAGCGATCGGCGGGGAGCCGGGTGTCGCGCACCGAGCCGTCGGCCGCCTCGATGTGGAGCACCACCGGCACCCCGCCCCGATGTCCGCTCAGATGGCGGTTGAGCACCTGCCACTGGCCGGCGGCGCTCACCGGCACCGTGATGTGCACCTCGGTGCCCGCGGGCGGGACGGGAGGAGCCGAAAGCGGAGCCGCCGCAGCCGGCTCCGCCATCCCAAGCCGGGCCGGAGCGACCTCTTCGGGGTCCGGCTCCTCGAGCTCCGGCTCCGGAAGCGGAGCGTCGACGACCGGGGCCAGGTGAAAGACCGGACCGGCCGCTGGCGGCGCGGGCCCGGGCGCGGATGGCGGCGCCGGGCTGGGATTGCGGGCCCGCAGCCCCGGGTCGTCCAGGGAGAGCACGCTGGTCGCCTTGACGACCAGCTTCGGCTGCCCGGGGTCGCCCTCGTCGACTTCCACCCCGCGCCGGGTGCGCGGCGCGCTGGAGCGCCGGTCGATCTCCAGCCGGCCCTTGACGACCACCACCCGATCGGGGTGGATGACCGCGCCGTAGCGCTCCAGGCAGTCGGCGAAGACGACCACCGTGATCTCCCCGGAGAGGTCCTCCAGGGTCACGTTGGCCATCCGCCGCCCGTCCTTGCTGGTCCGGGGAACGAAGGGGCGCACGTCCTTGAGGGCGCCGCCCAGCACCACCGCCTGGCCATCCATCTGGGGGGCGAGGGCCGCGATGCTGTGGCTGGTCACCTGCTCCAGGCGCTCCGCCACCGAGTCCAGGGGGTGGGCGGAGAGGTAGATGCCGAGCCGCTCCTTCTCCCAGGCCAGGCACTGCTCGGGGGAGGCGGCGGGCACGTCCTTGGCGATCTGGATGGTCTCGGCGACCGCCCCGCCCGGGCTGGCGAGGTCCTCGAAGAGCGACCCCTGACCGCTCTCCCGGTCGTCGTTGATCTGCCGGCCCCGGCGCATCGCCAGGTCCAGGGTGTGCAGCATCTCGGCCCGCTCGCCGAGCTCATCGCAGGCGCCCGCCTGGATGAGCGCCTCGAGCGCCCTGCGGTTGACCCCGGGCGCCCGGGCGGCCACGTCCAAGAGAGAGACGAAGGGACCGCCCTCCTCGCGCGCCCGGACCAGGGCCTCGGCGTCGCCCGAGCCCACGTCCTTGATGTGGCGCAACCCGTAGTGGATCTCGGTGACGCTGCCATCCACCGCCTCGAAGTCGCTGGGCGAGCGGTTGATCGAGGGGGGTAGGACCTGAAGCCCGTGCAGCCGGCAGTCGATGATGCAGGCCGCCACCTTGCGCTCCTTGGTGGTGCTGTCCTTCTGGGTCCCGCGCAGGTTGAGCAGCGCCGCCATGAACTCGAGCGGGTAGTGGGTCTTGAGGTAGGCCTCCTGGTAGCCGACCACGGCGTAGCCGAGGGCGTGGGCCTCGTTGAAGCCGTAGCCGGCGAACAGGGCGGCGAGGTCGAAGAGCCGCTGCGCCTTCTCCGGGTCGATGCCCCGGGCGGCCGCCCCGGCCATGAACCGCTCGTGCTCCTTGGCCATCTTCTCGGGGTTCTTCTTGCCCATGGCGCTGCGCAGGTTGTCCGCCTGGCCCATGCTGTAGCCGGCCACCGCCCGGGCCACCCGCATCACCTGGTCCTGGTAGACCATGAGCCCGTAGGTGTCCCGGAGCAAGGGCTCCAGGAACTCGTCCAGGCCCATGTAGTCGACCGGCTTGCGTCCCTTCTTGCGGTCCAGGTACATCTCCGGGACCCCGCCCTCGATCGGCCCCGGCCGGTTGAGCGCGCTGGTCGCGGCCAGGTCCCAGATCCCCTGGGGCTGCATCTCGATGAGGATCCGGCGGGCGAAGCTGCCCTCCAGCTGAAAGACCCCGTAGGTGTCCCCGCGGCGGAGTGCCGCGTAGGTGGCCGGGTCATCGAGTGGCAGGGTGCGCTCGTCGATCCGGACCCCCCGGCGCCGCTCCACCGCCTCCTCGCAGCGGCGCAGCACGGAGAGCGACTCCAGTCCCAGGAAGTCCATCTTGAGCAGCCCACAGCGGGCCACCGCGTCGCCGTCGAACTGGGTGAGCAGGCCGAGCACCTCCTCCTCGGGGCCGGCCTCGCGCTCCTTGTCCTTGATCGGCCGCCGCACCGGCACGGTCGCCATCACCGGCAGGGTGCTGATCACGACCGCCGAGGCGTGGGTGGAGGCCTGGCGGATGACCCCCTCCAGCCGCCGGGCGGCGTCCACCACCGGCTTGACCCAGGCCTCGTCCTGATAGGCGGCGGCCAGGTCCTGGCTCTCGCTGAGCGCCTTGCCGAGGGTGACCCCGACCCGGGCGGGGACCGTCTTGGCCAGCCGGTCGACGTCGGGGATGGGGATCTCCATGACCCGGCCCACGTCGCGGATCGCGGCCTTGGCCCCCATGGTCCCGAAGGTGATCACCTGGGCCACGTGGTCGGCGCCGTACTTCTCGACCACGTATTCGATGGCGAGGTGGCGGCGCTCGTCGTCGAAGTCGACGTCGATGTCCGGCATCTGCACCCGCTCCGGGTTGAGGAAGCGCTCGAAGAGGAGCCCGAACCGGATCGGGTCGATGTCGGTGATGCCGAGCGCGTAGGCGACCAAGGAACCCGCCGCCGAGCCCCGCCCCGGGCCCACCTTGACGCCCCGGTCGCGGGCCGCCTGGACGAAGTCGGCGGTGATCAGGAAGTACCCCGGGAAGCCGGTCTGGCGGATCACGTCCAGCTCGTAGGCGAGCCGCTCGCGGTGGGTCTCGGTGAGGGCCGCCCCGGGATAGCGCCGGCGCATCCCGGCGTCTGCCTGGAGGGCCAGCTGCTCGTCCAGGGTCACCCCGGGCGGGAGCGGGAACTCCGGGGTCTGGGCCACCCCGAGCTGGAGCGTGAGCTCGCAGCGCTCAGCGATCCGGGCCGACTCGGCGACCGCCTCCGGGCACTCCGGGAAGCGGGCCAGCATCTCCTCGGCGGTCGGCATCCAGTAGCCGGTGCCGTGGAAGCGGAAGCGATCCGGGTTGTTGAGGGTGCTCCCCACCTGGAGGGCGCAGAGCAGGTCGTGGGCGGCGGCGTCGCCCTCCTGGGTGAAGTGGGAATCGTTGGTGGCGACCACCGGGATGCCCATGCTCCGGCCCAGCTCCAGGAGCGCCTGGTTGACCACCACGTCGTCCGCCTGCTGGTGGTTCTGGAGCTCGAAGGCGTAGTTCTCGGGGCCCACCATGTCGCGGTACATGCCGGCGATCCGCCGCGCCCCCTCCAGATCGTGGCGGAGGATGGCCTGGGCCACCTCGCCGCCCAGGCAGGCGGAGAGGAGCTGGAGGCCGTCGGCGTGGGCGCCGAGCAGCTCGTGGTCGACCCGGTGGTAGGGTCCCGGGCTCTCCAGGTAGGCGAGTGAGCTGAGCTGGATGAGGTTCTGCCAGCCGGCCTCATTGCGGGCCAGGGCGATGAGGTGGAAGTAGTCCTTGCCGGGTGGGCTGCCGTCCACGCTCTTGGCCCGGGTGAACCGGTCCTGCCGCTTGCGCCGGGCCACGTAGAGCTCGCAGCCCAAGATCGGCTTGATCCCCGCCTTGGTCGCCTCGTCGTAGAGCTCGATGGCCCCGCTGAGCGTGCCGTGGTCGGTGATGGCGAGCGCCGCCTGGCCGCAGGCCTTGGCCTTGGTGACCAGGTCCCGGATCTTGGACGCCCCATCCAGGATGGAGTTGTCCGAGTGGGTGTGGAGGCTGACGAAGGGGACCGCGCTATCGCTCACAGCTGCCTCTGGCGACGGGGCCCGGGGGAGGCCCGACGCCTCGATGGTACCCCGCCCCCGCCCGGTTCCCCAGCCCGCCCCGCTGGCTGGCTCAGCCGGGCGCGCCCAGGCCCAGCTCCGCGCTGAGCCCGCGGGCCCGCCGCTGGGCGGTCGCCAGCAGCCGGTGCACGCTCACCAGGTCGACGGCGCCGCCGCAGAAGGCGATGTGGTGGTCCCGCCCCAGGACGTCGACGCAGAGCTCCCGGCTCCGCCCCTGGTGGTCCCCGACCCGGATGAGCGCGAGCAGGGAGCGCCGCTGGGCCGAGGTGAGCGGCCGGGCGATCTCGATGAAGATGGACTGGCCGCCCCGGGTGATCAGGCCCTCGTCGCCGACCCGAAAGCGCGCGATCCCGGCCCGCTCCAGGTCGTCGCAGCAGGCCCGGATCCAGCTGGCCGAGTCGGCGTGCTCCACCCGGCCGGGCCCGAAGCCGTCATCCGGCGCCGGGACGAGGTCGATCATCCGGCCGTCGGGAAGCAGCCAGCCCACCACCGCGTCGTCCGCGGGGACGGCCGGCGCCTGCTCCAGCAACCCCCGGCCGAGCTCCTCCCAGGAGCGGGGCATCTCCCCCGCAACCGGTAGAGACATTAGAGAGACAGAGGTTCGGGGTCGACCCCGAGCCCTCCCTCGGGAAAGCTCAGCGGGTCCACCGTACGACGGCGGAGCACCGCCTCGGGAGCGTAGACCGAGACCTCCTGGCTGGCCGTGATCTGAACGTGGTTCCCCTCCGCGGAGACGTGGGTCTGATCATTGGCGGCCACCCGGGCGCCCCCGTAGGCCGAGACCTGGACGCTGTGAAAGGCGTGGACCTCGCTGCCGTCGTAGGCCTCGACCTGGACGTTGTCGAAGGCCCAGACGGTGGCCCCATTCCGGGCCATGACCGTGCAGTCCTCGAAGGCCCAGACGGTCGCCTCGTGGTAGGCGACCACGTCGACGTCCCCGGAGGCGGTGAGGGTGACCCGGTCGTGAGCCCGCAGGTGAGCCCGACCGCTGACCTGGAAGCGCTGCTCGCCGACCAGGTGGATGGGTCGGACGCCCTGGTCCGCCGCCAGCTCGGCCGCCTGGACCAGGAGCGCGGCCCCGAGCTCGGACGGCTGGCTGACGATGACCGCGCCCTCCTCGAGCTCGGCCACCCCGGTGACCCGGCGGGTCGTCCGGGCCGGCTCGGCCGGGGCGACGGAGGCGGATCCTGGTGAACGGCGCAGAAAGGCGGGGAGACGCGGGTGCAACCCGGGCATGGTTAGAGCCTACCCCGGTCGGGACCGATGCCCCGCCGGTCAGGGCCTTCCCAGAGTGGCCGCATCCAGAGCGTCCCTTCCCGGCTGCACCGCGGCCGCCTCGCTCGCCCCGCGCAGCAGGCGTCCCACCGTGACCGTCGAGGCCGAGGCGGTCTGGCCGTGGAAGCGGCTGCCCTCACCCCGGTTGTAGGCGGCGAAGCTGGGCGAGACCGCCTCGATGTAGAACGCGTCAACACCCCCCGCGACCTGGACGATGGCGCGACGCTGGGCCGCGGTGAGCGGGCGGGTCACCTGGATGGTGAGCGACCGTAGCCCGTCGCTCTGATCGGGCGAGATCCGGGCCAGCCCCGCGTTCATGGCCGCGATGTTGATCTCGTCGTCGTCGACGTCGGGATTGGCGTTGCGGGGGTCGTCGACCATGGCCAGGCGGATGGCGTGATGGCTCTCCCCCCGGTCGCTGCCGCCCCGCGCGAAGTCGACCCAGCGCCCCGCGGGCGTCAGCCAGCCCGCGTCCCGCCAGTGGGCGGCCTCCCCGAAGGTGGTGATGGCGTCCTGTCCGAGGTCACCGGTGGCGATCGGACGCGCCTCGGCGCCGGAGCGGGGTGGACGCCGGAGCGCGACCGGCAGCGACGACTGCAACTCGGACATGCCCTCCAGCCTAGCGACGCGCAGGACGATCCCCACGGGCCGGGGTGGGCCCGCGGGGGATGGCGCGGGGGCGGGGTAGACTGGCCGCAGGCGTCACCCCTGGGAGGCCTTCCGTGATGGCTGGCGAGCAAGCTGGCGAGCAAGCGACCGGCACCCCGATCGGGGCGCGCCCCAGCGACCTGCTCCGGGCGGTGACCACCCAGGAGCAAGAGGTCGTGGCCCCCCAGCTCACCGACCTGGGGGCGCGGGCTCGGGCCGCCGAGGCGCTCCTCCGGGCTCAGCGCACCGCCGAGAAGGGGATCCGCCTGAGAGCGGCCCGCCAGACCATCGGCCGGCTGCTCGAGGAGGCAGGTGGGGACATCGGCGTGGTGGCCGCCCGGCTGGCCGGGCTCGCCTCCGAGGCGGGGCCGGAGCTGATACCCCAGGTCTGCGCCATGATCGAGGCCTTCGCCAACGACCACGACCCGGTCGCCGTGATCTCGGCGGCCTGGCGGCTGCAGCGCGGCCTGGAGCGGCCGGAGAGCCACCCCGACCGCGACGTCGACTACAGCCTGGACGCGTTGACCGTCATCATGGCGGCGCTCCAGCCGTTGGAGCGCACCGACCGCTTCCCCGAGCTGGAGCGGCTCCTGGTCGGCCGCGAATGGCGGCCGCTCCGGATGGGCAAGCTGCAGTACCAGGTGACCACCCTGGGCGCCACCTACCGGGAGGGCGCCGCCATGGTGGTGAAGCTCCCCGGCGGTGACCTGGGGATCACCACCTCCGCCCTCCTTTATGAGTACGCGGCCGAGCGCGAGGCCCTGGAGGGCCGGGACGCCCCGGTCTGGGTGCCCGGTGGCAACCGCCTGCAGATGCGCCGTCAGCTGGTGGAACGGCTCGGCCAATCCCGGCGGCCCGACCCCGGCGGGCTGGTCTGACGACCATGGACAGCGGCCCGCACCAGTACTTCAGCCGCCGCCCCGGCCCGGCCCGCCAACCACCCGCTGGCGTCACCTACTCCTTCCGGCGCTGGGCGATCGCCTTCATCGGGACCGAGGTGACCTTCCCCACCGCCGAGGCCCTGGCCGCCCACCTGCTGGAGTTCGCCCGGTTGCATCGCGAGCCGATCCATGTCGAGTGCCGCCGGGGTGGTGAGCCCTGGCGCACCCCCACCACCCTGGAGATGGCCCCGGTCTACGCCGAGATGGCCCGCCTGCAGGAGCTGGAGGGCACCCCCACCTGGCTCGCCGCCCGGGAGAGCAGCCCGCCCCCGCCGGAGCCCGACCTGGGGCTGTGAGCGGACCCGGCCCGGCCCAGGTCGCACCCCGACCGAAGCCGGATGGTGGCCCGACCGTAGCCCCCCGCTAGGCGGCGTTGGGCAGGAAGATCCGCGCCGACAGGTCCTGGCCCCCGGCGCGCAGCTCCTCGACCATCCGCTCCGGGACGACCCCGGTCGCGCCCAGACGACCGAGCACCCGTCCGTCCTGGGGGTCGATGCCGGTCTGGTGGAAGCTGAAGAGCTCCTTCTGGACGACCCGCAGGCCCTCGCCCAGCTCGTCCTCGACCTCGCTGATGGCGACCACCTTGCGGGTGCCGTCGCGCAGCCGCGACTGGTGGACCACCAGGTCGACGGCGGAGGTGATCTGCTCGCGGATGGCCCGCATCGGCAGGTCGACGCCGGCCATCAGCACCATGGTCTCTAGCCGGGCGACCGCGTCCAGGGCGTTGTTGGCGTGGAGCGTGGTGAGCGAGCCGTCGTGGCCCGTGTTCATGGCCTGGAGCATGTCCAGGGCCTCGCCGCCCCGGCACTCCCCGACGATGATCCGGTCGGGGCGCATCCGGAGCGCGTTGATGACCAGGTCGCGGATGCTGATCTGGCCCCGGCCCTCGACGTTGGAGGGACGGGTCTCCAGGGTGACCACGTGGTCCTGGCAGAGCTGGAGCTCGGCGGCGTCCTCGATGGTGACGATCCGCTCGTCCTCGGGGATGAAGCTGGAGAGCACGTTGAGGGTGGTCGTCTTGCCGCTCCCGGTGCCGCCCGAGACGACGATGTTGAGCCGGCCTTTGACGCAGGCCTCCAGGAAGGTGGCCATCTCCGGGGTGAGCGTGCCCAGGTCGACCAGGTTGCTGATCCCGAGCGCCTCCTTGGAGAACTTCCGGATGGTGATGGTCGCCCCCTTGATGGCGATCGGCGGGATGATCACGTTGACCCGCGAGCCGTCCTGGAGCCGGGCGTCCACCATCGGCGAGGACTCGTCGACCCGGCGGCCGATCCGGCCCACGATCCGGTCGATGACCTGGCGCAGCTGCTCCGGGCTCTGGAAGGTGACCGGGCAGCGCTGGATCCGTCCGCCCCGCTCCACGTAGATGCGGTCGGGGCCGTTGACCATGATCTCGGCGATGCTCGGGTCCTTGAGCAGGTCCTCGAGCGGGCCGAGCCCCAGCACGTCGTGGACCAGGGTGTCGGCGACCCAGTCCCGGTCGGCCCGGCTGAGCGGCCCGAAGCTCTCCGAGGCCTCATCGACCAGCTCCCGAATCCGGGCGATGATCACCTCGTCGCTCTGGACCATCTGGGCCGAGGCGGCCCCGGTCATCTCCTCGACCAGCCGGGCGTGCACCACGCTGCGCAGCTCGGTGAAGGACTTGGCCACCCGGCCCTGCGGAGCCGCCGCCGGCGCCACCCGGGTGAGCAGCCCACCGCTCTTGCTGGAGAAGTAGGGCGACACGGCGGGGTCCGCCGCCGGAATGGTCGGCAGTGAGGCCACGAGCGGCGGAGCGGGCGGGGGCGACGGGTAGGGGTAGCCGGCCACCTCCGGCTGCCCGGAGGCCCGCCGCTGCACTCGATCCAGAAGTCCCGCGTCACTCATGACCGATCGCCTCCCTGTGGCCGGCGCGCGAACGCTGGCCTCTGAAGCCTACCTGCCGCCTGTCCACGAAGCCGTGGGCATCCGGTCGCAATTCGCCGATAGGGGCCGACCATCAGGCCGCCTCCCGGATCTCATCCAGCGCGGGCCGGGCCTGCGCCGCCACCCGGGCCACGTAGCCGCGGTAGGCGGCGAGGTTCGGGAAGGCGCGCCGCAGAGCGGCTCCCTGGGGGCGGAGCTCGAGCCGGTCGTAGGCGGCCCGGGCGAGGTCCATCCGGAGGTCCTGGGACCGGGCCACGAGCGCCTCGCTCTGGGCCTCCAGCACCGCCCACTCGACGTCGTCATCAAAGAGGTAGAGGGTCCGGCCCGAGGCCGTCTGGCAGCTCTCGGTGAGCTCCAGCCCGCTCAGCAGCTGGACCGGGAAGCCGGCGTCCTGGCTCACCACGTAGCCGGCGTGGCCGCCCGCCTCGGGGAAGCACCACCAGGCGCCCGGGGCCAGCTGGCGCACCCGCATCGGTCCGGTGGACCAGTTGCGGACCTCGTTGCGGACCTCGTTGGCGACCTGCTCCTTGATCCGGGCGGGGCCGTCGGTCGCAGCGAGGGAGGCGTGCGGCGCGATTGCGTTCATGGCTCGACCGTAGAGGGCACGAGCCTTCCCCGAGTCGATCCGTCAGCTCCGTTACCGAAACACCACAGCCCGGGCGGTGGCCGGCTCAGGGCGGGCTCAGACGAACTCGGCGGTCTCCAGCTCCCGGTCCTCGGCGCCGTCCTCGTCCGCCTCTTCGTCAGCGCCATCGTCGTCGGCGCCATCGTCGTCGGCCATGCCCTCCTCGGCGAGCTGGTCGGGGGACTGGGCGGCGGTCTCCGCCAGGCCACCCGGCCGGCGGTGCTTGAGCTTCTTGCGGCCGACCCCGGACGCCTCCACCATGCCCCCTGGCCAGCAGATGGTGAAGGGGCCGAGCGGGGGTCGCTCGCTCAGGATCTCGCCGCGCAGCACGTATTGGGGCCGGCGGGTCTGGGCGGCCAGACGCAGGGCCCGGGGGATGGGGTCCATCACGACGTCGTCGTCCACGCCCCGCATTCTGCGCCCCGAACCGCCCGCTTGACCGCCTCGATACCGGATCTTGAAGGGATCGCGACCCCGCCGATGCGACTACTCCCAGCCCTCGACGGCCTCGCCGGCCGCCTGCAGCCGCTCGGCGATCCGGGGCAGCCCGCCCACCCGGCGGAACTCGCCGATCACCTGGCCGCCCTCCCCGATCCGGGACTGCTCGAAGCGGAAGATCGGGGCGATGTGGACCTGGGTGCCCTCGAAGCCGAGCACCTCGCAGATCTCCAGGATCCGGCGCGAGCCGTCCCGCAGCCGCTGCTGGTGGACGACCACGTGGATGGCCGCCCCGATCTGCTCTCGGATCGCCCGGCTGGGCAGCTCGTGGCCGGCCATCAGCACCATGGTCTCGATCCGGCTGAGCGCCTGGGCCGGGCTGGAGGCGTGGACGCAGGTCATGGAGCCGTCGTGGCCGGTGTTCATGGCCTGGAGCATGTCCAGGGCCTCGCCGCCCCGGCACTCGCCGATGACGATCCGGTCGGGGCGCATCCGGAGCGCGTTGATGAGCAGGTCGCGGATGGTGACCAGGCCCTTGCCCTCGGCGTTGGCGGGCCGGCTCTCCAGGCGGATGACCTGGCGCTGGTTGAGCTGGAGCTCGGCGGCGTCCTCGATGGTGATGATCCGCTCCCCGGGGGCGATGAAGCCGGAGAGGGCGTTGAGGGTGGTGGTCTTGCCCGCCGAGCCGCCCCCCGAGACGACCATGTTGACCCGGG
>Ga0181535_10002594_pt1 | contig 21826 bp, 27 predicted proteins | sample PEATcosm2014_Bin_44_FD_119774 | JGI IMG/M metagenome (GOLD analysis project Ga0181535, IMG submission 119774) | Peatland microbial communities from MTU Mesocosm Facility, Houghton, MI, USA - PEATcosm2014_Bin17_30_metaG | ecosystem: Environmental > Terrestrial > Soil > Wetlands > Peat | place... | reverse complement strand
GAGATTCGAACTCCCGACCTACTGATTCGTAGTCAGTCGCTCTATCCAGCTGAGCTACGGGCGCACACGCGCGGATTTCAGGACGAAACCCGAGGGACGGACCTTTGTCAGAGTATCAAGGCCCGAGCGCCAGCGCAAGATTCGCCCGCCAGCGCAAGAAAAGAGCAGCGGCGCGAGGCTACCGCGGCGGCGCAAGGCCAGAGCGGCGACGTGAGAATGGACAATTTACGCAACCGGGCTATGCCGTCGGCGGAAGCGCAGCGACCGGAGCAGGCTCAGGAAGAAGCGGCTCCTCTTCAACGATGTCGAGCCCTGCCTCGCGAACGAGCTTTGTGACGGCGGCGGCGTTCAGGCGAGTGGCGTCATATTCGATTCTGAGGGTCCGGGCGGCGCGATCGAAACTGAGCTGCCGAATGCCGTAAACGTCTCGCGCGTGAGCCAGCGCCAAAGCTACCTGCTCCGTCGGCGGCGTGGCGTAGCGATAGACGATCTCCACCGTAGTCATATCGCCAGAATATCAGCTAGTAATCGCTTCGGACCAAGATGAATGCCGGTCCTTTCTCGCTCTCATTTGCTGGCCCTTTCTCGCTTTCATTCGCGAACTCGGCCTGGTTTGGACCGGTCAAAGTCAGACGGAAGGAAACGGGAGGGTCGGACAAGGTTCGCGGAGGATGGGCGCGCCGATGGCTGACCTCGAAAGCAAGCGTCCTGCCGTCGAAGACCGGATGGAAAATCGGTTCTGGAATGCCCGGCGTCGCCGTTGGCGGCTCACCAGGCTTGTCGTGCCTGATCAGGTAGAACAGGATCGCCCCCTGCAACTCGCCGCCTTCATCGGTGACCACGAGCGTCATAGCGGGCATCCCGTCCATCTGTCCGCGCCAAACACCGGTGAGCCGCGAGAGATTCGGCTGCGACGTCTGCATATTGCTGCCCTGGCCGAAGCCGAAGGTGACGGCCAGCAGCAGAACGAATGTCCCCAAAACTGTTTGACGCATCATCGACCCCTCCAATTCGCTAAAGGTCTCTCACGAGATCGACGACCGGCGCATCCGCACCACAGTTGACGCAGTGGATGGTCGCCTTGTCCGTCGCGGTTCGCTTCACTTCAAAGCTGGCCACAAAACTCGACCCTTTGGGCCGTTGCATTTTCACCTGAAACGTGAGCGTATCGCTGTCGGCGACGGGATTCATCAGCACGTGCGGCTCGCTTTCAATCACCTTCGGCGTTCCGCTTTTGTCGCTCACCATGTCCAGCACAAGGGTTCCGCCCAGATCGCCCGTATCCGTAGCGAGAGTCAAAGCTCCAGTAGGTTGGCCACCCACATGGGCGTGCCAGATCCCCACCCAACCTTCGCTCGCCGCGGTCTGCCCCTTCGCCGTGGCGCAGAGAGCAATCGCAAGCACTGTTGTTTTAAATCCTCTGCAATTCATTCCATCCCTCCGCTTGTGTTGAAAGTGCCGGCTCCTATCTTCACGACTGTTTGTTCAACGCCATCGCCGCCAGTGAGCCGCCCAGGCCCATCGTCTCCACGGCCGACGACGGCACAATCACCATCGACCCGCGCTCCTTGATCGCCTCGTACAGCATGTTCATCGCGCGCAGATGCAGCGCCACGGGATTGTCTTTGTATGTCTCGGCAGCAGTGGCAAACTTGTCCGCAATCTCCGTTTCCGCGGTTCCCAGAATCACGCGGGCGCGCCGCTCGCGCTCCGCCTGTGCTTCGCGCGACATCGCATCCTGCAGGTCCGGAGGAATCTGCACGTCGCGGATTTCGACCGATTGCACCGTGATGCCCCAGGGTGTGGTTTTTTCATCGAGGATCTTCTGCAACTCCTGTCCGAGCGTCTCGCGCTCGGCCAGGGCCTGATGGAGGTCATGGCGCCCGATCGACTCTCGCAGCGCGGTTTGCGCGCTCATCGTGATTGCATCGTCGTAGTTTTCAACCTCAAGGATTGCTTTCTCTGCGTTCCATACCATCCAGAAAACGATGGCATCGACGTTCACAGGGACGGTATCGCGCGTGAGCGTGGTCTCAGCCGAAACGTTGGCCACGCGCACGCGCTGGTCGACGATCTGGCTCAGAGTCTCGATCACCGGAACAATCAGGAAGATTCCCGGCCCGAGCAGGCCCACATAACGACCGAAACGAAGCTTGATGGCCTTCTCCCACTGTCGGACCACCTTGATGGAAAAGAGAAGATAGAGGCCGACAAGCGCGCCGGCCAGGGCCGGGGCGGGCTGGCGAATGAGAGCAGTGGCGAGCAAACCTGTCAGCAAGAAGACCAGGAATGCTGCAACGGCGACTCCATTGAAGTTCTGGGTGGTGATTTTGGGCGTCATTCTTTCTCCTTCAGGGATGACCCTAAGGGCCATGCCCGCAACTGCTCTACGAGTTCTTCGATGGTGAAACCCGCGGCGCCGGCGCGCGCGACGGCGTCGGCTACAATCTGGCCCAACTGCCGCGCCCGCTCTGCATCTGCACGGGGAAGCTTCTGAGCGCTGATAAATGTCCCGGTCCCCTGGTGCGTCTCGAGCAATCCGCCCAATTCCAATTCCTTGTAGGCGCGCACCACCGTATTGGGGTTGATGGCCAGGTCCACGGCCATTTGGCGAACCGTGGGGAGCTGGTCCCCCGTCGCAAGCGCGCCGGCTGCCAGGGCGCCGCGGATCTGATCGATGATCTGCCGGTAGACAGGAACCCCGCTCTTGAGATCGAGCAGAAAGCGGAAGGCCGGCTTGGCAAGGGTACTCATCGTCAAAAATCAATGTACTATAAGACTAGTACACTAATGCAGCAAGTCTGTCAAGTGTTTTTTGGAGATCCAGTTGGAAGGGATTTTCCGCCTTAGAGGCTGTTGAGGTAGCCGACGATCTCCGGGCTGGTCCACTCCTGCGGGCCGACGAGCTTGCGCCGGATGATTCCCTGGCGGTCGATGACGTAGGTCTCCGGCCACATATCTGTGTGATAGAGATTCGCCGCGGACTGCGTAGGATCGCGAACGGTGATGAGGTCGACATGATCGCGAACGAGGAAGTTCGAGTAGGCGGTGGGATCATCGTCGATGCTGATTGCCAGAATGACCAGATTAGGCTGCTCATGATGGAGCTCGAGCAGCGAAGGCATCTCCTCGACGCACGGCATGCACCAGCTGGCCCAGAAGTTGAGCAGTACGACCTTGCCACGGTAGTTGGCAAGATGGACGGTGGATGTCCCGTCGGAAACGGTGAAGTCGGGAGCAGGCTTGCCGGTTTGCGCTGGATGCGAACCGCGATTGCACGCGGTCAGAAAAGCAAACGGAAACAACAACGCCACGATGAGGCAACGAGGAAACCGCACATCCTTATAATACGGAGCGTGAGTCCGGAAGAAAACGGTAGGGCGCAATGAGCAAGGATGACCCGAATCGGAGCGGGACGAGAACCTGGAAGCGCGGGGCCCCGGACGACAGGTCCTCGTCGCCGGGGTACAAGCCGGTCCTGGGCCTGGCCGATCCCGCAGAAGACTCGCCCCCCGCAGTAGACTGGCGCGACTGGGCAGGGAAGACCGCGCCGGGAACGGTCTTCGACCAGCCCGAACCGGCGGAGCTGATCGAGCTGACCGTCATCGTTCCGGCGCGAAACGAGGAAGACTGTCTCGGCGATTGCCTGCAATCGCTGGTCAGCCAATCGGAAGAAATCTTCGAACTGGGTCATGACTGGGAGCTGATCGTCGTGGACGATCAATCCACCGACCGGACGGCCGAGATCGCGCGCGGATTCAACGGCGTCACATTGCTTCAGGCGGGCAAGCTGGAGCCGGGGTGGACAGGAAAGTCCAACGCAATTTGGACGGCGGCGCGGCGCGCACGGGGCCGGTGGCTGCTGTTTACCGATGCCGACACGGTGCATGAGCCGGGGGACCTGCGCCGGGCATTGCACGAGGCGGAGCGATACAAAGTGGGCATGCTGAGCTATTCGCCACGACAAATCGTGCGCGGGCTGGCTCAGCGTTCTCTTATGCCTCTTGTCTTTTGCGAACTGGCACTGGCTTATCCGCCGGCCAAGGTCTCTGACCCCGCCCAGCGCATCGCCGCGGCCAACGGCCAGTTTCTGCTTGTGGAGCGGGAAGCCTATCGGCGGCTCGGCGGGCACCCCAGCGTGGCCGGCAAAGTGCTGGAAGATGTCGAGCTGGCTTTTCTGGCCAAGCGGCGCAGAGTCGCCCTGCGCTTCCGCTACGCGGACGACGCTGTCTCCGCGCGCATGTACCGCAGCACGGGGGCAATGATCGAGGGCTGGACCAAGAACCTGAAGCTGCTCTTCAATAACGCGCTGCTGTTGGCCATCTTCAGGGCCCTTGATATTGGGCTGCTCTTCGGCCTGCCGATCCTGGCCTACGAACTGTGGAACGCACGGCTGGGAGCGCACGGGCTGGAGTGGCTTGGCGCGGGATGGGTTCTGGCTTTGCTTTGGTTGCGCACGCTGTTTCGGTTCTATGCGCGGGTGGCAAAGTCGAATTTTCCCTTCCTCGATTGTGCGCTCGCGCCCCTGGGTCTGCCGCTCTTCGTGGTGCTGCTCTATCGAAGCTGGTTTCAGCACCGCATCCTCAAGCGCGTAAGCTGGAAGGGGCGGAGCTACGCGCCGTAGACGGACGGCCCTGCGACGAATTTTGAGCGGGTCGTCAAACACTCGCAGGTTTTTCGATCCTGCTGAAATACGTCTTCGCTCTGTGAAACTTTTCCTGGGTTCTGGAATCTCTTCAATGAGGGCAGGAATGATCTTTTTGACGCGGCGGGCGACATTTTCCGCATCGCATTTCTACTGGGATGAATCCTGGCCCGCGGAGAAAAACGAGCGCGTCTTCGGGCTTTGTGCGAACCGCAACGGGCACGGGCACAATTACACGTTGGAAGTGACGGTGGCCGGTGAGCCGGACCCCGTCACCGGCTTCGTTGTCGATCTCAAGTGGCTCAAGGGCATGATGGAGAGCGAGGTTCTGTCGGCTTACGACCACAGGCACCTGAATCTCGATGTTCCGGAGTTCAAGCATGCGATTCCGACGACGGAGAATATCGCGATTGCGATATGGAAGCGGCTAGAACCGGTGGTGACCGCGGCCGACGGAGCGCGCCTGAGCCGCATCCGCGTCTACGAGACGCCGGAGATTTTTGCTGAGTACAGAGGTGAGGCATGAGAGCGTACTTCGGCCGTCGTTACATGCTCAGCGCCAGTCACCGGCTGCATACGCCGGCGCTCTCGGCCGAGTCGAACCGGGCTGCCTACGGAAAGTGCAACAACGAGCACGGTCACGGCCACAATTATTTCGTTGAGGTTCTGGTCGGCGGCGCGGTGGACGAGGAGACGGGAATGGTCGTGGACCTGGTGGAGCTGGATAAAACGATGCGGGCGCGCATTCTGGATCGATTCGACCACGCCAACCTGAATGTCGATCCAATCTTTGCCGATCACGTGCCGACAACGGAGCATTTTTGTAAGACAATCTTTGATCTGTTGCATGACGCGTTGCCGGCGGGCGAGTTGGAGCATGTTCGCGTGGAAGAGACGGAAAACAATTTCTTTGAGTGTTCGGCGAGAGGATAAAAACGATGGCGCAACCAATTGCGGTGAGTAGACCTGTTCGCAGGGCAATTGAGGCAAGCGAAGGGCTGAGCAGTTTCAGCACGCAGGAAATGTATCGCGAGATTCTCGGCCGCCTGGGCGAGGATCCCGAGCGTGACGGCCTGCGTGCGACCCCGGAGCGTGTAGAGAAGGCGCTCGCCTTCCTCACCAAGGGATACGACCAGGACCCGGCGAGGATTCTGCGCGGAGCCCTGTTTGAGGTGGACTACGACGAGATGGTGATCGTCAAGGACATCGAAATGTTCTCGCTCTGCGAGCACCACATGCTGCCCTTCTTCGGCAAGGTGCACGTAGCCTACATTCCCAAGGGCAAGGTCATCGGACTGAGCAAGATTGCGCGGCTTGTGGAAGTGTTCGCGCGCCGCCTTCAAGTGCAGGAGCGGCTGACGAGGCAGATTGCGGACACCATTCAGGAAGCGATTGCGCCGCAGGGCGTGGGCGTGGTCATCGAGGCGCGGCACCTGTGCATGATGATGCGCGGCATCGAGAAGCAGAATTCGTCCACGGTGACGAGCGCCATGGTGGGCTGCTTCCGCCAGAAAGAAACGCGCGCGGAGTTTCTCTCGCTGGTTCGGCAGCCGGGCACGGGGATCGTCTGAAGCGAATGCAGCGGCAGGGTCAGTGGGGCAGAATCAAAACCGGAATCCGGCTCCAAAGCTCATCAGCATTGTGGTCTGCTGTGTGCTCGGAATCGAGAATGTGGTAGTCGAGCCGAGCAAGGTTTGTTTCACATTCTTCGCGAGAAAGAAAATCGTCGCACTGCCGGTATCGAAGCGAAGAATGGTGTGCTTCGACGGGTACACTTCCAGCACTCCGCCCACGTTTAAAACCGGACTTGTGAACATCCCTTCGTAAAAATTGAGGGAACCGGGCGCGGGCTCAACAATCTCCTTCTCAGTCTTGCCAAAGGTGATCGTTCCTCCGCGAATCTCGCCAAAATATCCCATGTGGTCGCGGCGAATTCCAAGCTTGGCGCCGCTGAGCGCCTCGAAGGCGCGGCCTCCCTGCTGATAATCGATCCACTCGGTAAATCCCGGGTTTCTGCCCGAGTGCATCACCGTCGAGTCCCAGGAGACGTGCCGGCTGAAGTTCCACGAACCCCACAGGCCCCAGGTCGGATAGGCGCTCAGGAACTGGAAGGATGGAAAGATTCGCGGCTGCAAGGCAAACGTCGCGCCCAGATCCCAGACTTGCTTTTCTGGCGCCCGCTCAGGCGCCGAATCATCCAGGCGTCCGAAACTCCGCGTGATGCCAATGCGCGCGTCGAAGTGCTGCAGTGTTGCGCCTTGGCGGTATTCCAGGGGACTTCCATCCGGATAGCGCTCCTCGACCTGATCGAATTGGAGAATCATTAGGTGCGATGCGTCCACGCGCAGGGCCCACCGCGGCCGCAGGCGATATTCGGCCACGCCGCCATACTCCATGGCGAAATTGGTCTGCCAGGTGCAGTCCGAGTATGCAGATGGATCGTAATCAAATGTGCCGCAACTGAAGCCCGCTACACCTGCGCGCACCTTGCCGTAGAAGCCCCAACGCTGGCTTCGCCAGCCAACTTTAACGCCGCCGAGGGCAAGCATCTGCCTCCCGGAGCCAAATCCACTGGTTTGAAGAAAAAAAGAGGTCGGCTGCACCATGCCTTCCAGGGCAAGGCTGGGCGAAAGGTTGCGTGTGAAGGTGAATGATGGTAGCGAAAGATAGGCATAGTGATTCGTTCCCGGCTGGCATTCCGGGCCCGATCCGATTGGCGTGCAGGTTTCCTGGCCGACGGTCTGCAACCCAACACTGACGGAAACTTCATTGCGGGTGAACTGCTGCGAAGACGCGGCGGCGGGCAGGAGCAGAGAAAACAGGAAAATCCAAAGATAAATCCAGAAAAACTGGAAGGATCGGAGGACCGATTTCACGTGCGTCTCCTCTTGCATGATTCAACGTTGTAATTGAAAGCTGCTGGATGGAGTACTGCCAGTGTAGACGACGGGTCAAACGTTCAGTAAGCGACTTGAGGCGTGTCTTTCGAGCCGGTGCGGCAATCGAATAGGCGAGTGCAGTTTCCTTTGTGACCGGGCGTGGGTTTCAAACCCCGTGTGCGAACGGCACCGTCAGATACTTTCCCCGCAGGGTATTCGCGGCTTTGAGCGCCTGATCGAATTTTCTCGTGGCCGTCTCGCCAATGCGCGTCACGAGCGCGCCGTCCGGCTCCGTGTGCAGCAGCTCCCGCGCAATCTCATCTAATTGCTGCCAGTCGTGCCAGTCGCCGATGAGGCGCTGCACATTTCCCAGCGTTTCCACCAGGCGGGAATCGGCGTCGGCAGAAAGCTGCAGGATGTAGCGCAGCTCCTTCACTTTGATGCGGAAGGCGTGGATGTTCTCTGTGCTGAGCGGCGGCCATTCGCCCAGCTCGCGGACAACTTGAATCGCCGCGGAGTGGACCCCTTCATGCGAAGGTTCAGGCACTCCGTTTGCGGATTCAGCTTTTTTCCACGGAGCCAGCGCCGTTCGAAGGAACCGGGAGTACCGTTTCAGGTTTTCCCGCGCCAGGTCGCGTCGGCGGCCGAGCACGCGGCGCAGCACTTCAGCGTTCTGCTGCCGCGCAATTTGCAGATGCTCGAGCAGCCGGGTGAGGGAATCGCCGGCCACGTGGCGCGCCAGCTTGCGCGCGTTCACGAGCATCACATCCATTTCGCGCACGCCGCCTGCCGCCTTGCGAATCGGATCAATCGACTTAAGAACGCGCCGCGATTCCTTGCCCTCCACCTGCGCCAGCGCGGAGACAATCGCCTCAACCCTTCGCGTTGTCGTGCGCAGCTTGTGAACCTCCGCGGGTGTCGGATCGATGGGCAAGCTCTTGAGCGTCTTGCTGAGCTCTCGTACCGCCTTGCGCGCGCGTTCCAGTTCGTCTGCCATCTTTCTCTCCCTAGATTGGGACGTTACAGGCTGGGTTGGCAAGCGAACCCCTTGCCACTAAAGTGATGATGTGAACGGGCTTCTTGTGATCGACAAGCCGGGCGGGATGACCAGCCACGATGTGGTAAACCGGCTGCGAAGGATCACCGGTGAGCAATCCATTGGCCACCTCGGCACGCTGGACCCCATGGCTACAGGGGTTCTACCGCTGCTGATGGGCAAGTTTACGCGCCTCGCGCAGTACTTTTCCGCCGCTGAAAAGAGCTATCAGGGAAGCATCCGCTTTGGATTCGCGACCGACACCTATGACGCTGACGGCGAACCTGCCGGCCCTGACCGATGGCCGGAAGCTGCCGCTTCTGTAACCTTGGAGCGCGTGCGTTCGGCCGCCACGCGGTTCCACGGCGAGATGGAACAAATGCCGCCGCAGTTTTCGGCCAAAAAGGTCGACGGGCAGCCCGCATACAAAATGGCTCGCGAGGGCAAACCGGTCCAGCTGAAGCCGGCTCGAATTCGAATCGACGCCTTTGCGATTGAGGCATTGGAGGGCGCTGAAGCCAGTTTTACCATCGACATCAGCTCTGGCGGATATGTGCGCTCCGTCGCGCATGAGTTGGGGTGTGACCTGGGTTGCGGGGCTCACCTGAGCTGCCTGCGGCGCACACGAGCCGGCGCGTTTGCGCTGGCTGACGCGCACTCGCTGGAGGAACTGGAGGCGCTGGCCGGAAATGCCCAGGCACTGGAGAATCTGTGCATTCATCCGCGCGCTTTGCTGCCGGAGATGCCCGCCGTGACCGGCGATGGCCTGGCTCTTGGCCGTCTACGCAACGGGGCGCAGGCCAATCTGCCGGAGTTCTCCGCTGCCTCAATGGTCAAGGTCTTCGCCGGACCGCGCGAACTGGTTGGAATTGCCCGCAGAGTGGCCGGCACGCTCTTTCAGCCGGTAGTGGTGATGGGGTAAAGGCAGGGAGTAGGGAATAGAAAGTAAGGAATAGGAACGCCGACGCCATAAAGTGCCAGCATTTGGATCGCGACAATCTGTCAGGACGGATCGGGGCCAGCTTTGATCTTGAGCGGACTGCTGGGCAAATCGAGGTGGCAAGCTTTCTACTCCCTACCCCCTGTTCTCTACTCCCTGTCTTCCCCTCTTTTCCTCACTGCCCTCAGGCCTCTCGCCTTAAACTGGAATTTCGCTGTCTTACAAGAAGGAGCAGCTTCGCCATGCCTTATCCCACGAATTACCACTACACCCGCGAGCACGAATGGATCTCGGTGGATGGCGCCATCGGATCGATCGGAATCACGGACTACGCGCAGAACTCACTCGGCGACATTGTGTATGTCGATGCGCCTAAGGTAGGCGATACGGTTACGGCCAATGCCACGTTCGGTTCGGTTGAGAGCGTCAAGGCCGTCAGCGACCTCTTTTCGCCCGTCAGTGGCAAGGTAACCGAAGTCAATGAAGAGCTGAAGACTGCCCCTGACAAGATCAACGAGAACGCGCACGCCACATGGATCATCAAAGTCGAGCTCTCAAACCCGGCAGAGGTCGGCACGCTGCTCGACGCCGCGGCGTATGAGGCGTTTATCGCGGAGGAGACAACCAACTAGGCAATGCGCTACCTCCCCAAATCCGACGAAGAGCGCCGCCAGATGCTCACCGAAATCGGCGCAGCATCCATCGACGATCTCTTTTCGAGCATTCCGGCTGAATACCGTCTCGAGCGCGACCTCACCGTGCCGCGCCAGCAGGCGGAGAGCGAGATCGTCGAGTACTTCCGTGCCGCCGGACAGAAAAATGCCACCGACTACGCCAGCTTTCTCGGCGCAGGCGCCTATCGTCATTACCGGCCCGTCATTATTGATGCGCTCGTCCAGCGCGGCGAGTTCCTCACCAGTTACACGCCTTACCAGGCCGAGATCACGCAAGGCACGTTGCAGGCCATCTTCGAGTTCCAGACCATGATTGCCGAGCTCACCGGCATGGATGTGGCCAACGCCAGCATGTACGACGGGTCGACCGGCGCGGCCGAAGCGGTCATGATGGCTGTGCGGGTTACGGGCCGCAGCAAAGCGGTCGTTGCTGCGACAGTACACCCCGAATACCGCGAAGTGCTCGCGACCTACGCGAAGCATCAGGGCCTTCCGACGAGCTTGGTTGGCTACGACGCTGAGACTGGCCGCATCGACCTTGGTGCTCTGGAGGCGGCGGTTTCCGCAGAAACCGCAGCTGTGCTCGTCCAAAGCCCGAACTTCTTCGGCGTCATTGAAGACATTCCAGCGATCGCGCAGATCGCGCACGCCAAAGGCGCATTGCTGACTGTTTCGATTGCAGAGGCCGTCTCGCTCGGCATCGTTCGTCCGCCAGTAGAGGCAGACATCGTCTCTATGGAAGCGCAGTCTTTCGGTGTGGCGCTCAGCTATGGCGGCCCGTTCTGCGGAGTCATCGCGGCCAAGGAGCAATTCTTGCGGCAAATGCCGGGCCGGCTCGCCGGCCAGACCGTCGATGGGGCAGGGAATCGTGGTTTCGTGCTCACGCTGGCCACGCGCGAGCAGCACATTCGCCGCGAGAAGGCGACCTCGAACATCTGCACCAACCAGGCTCTCGTCGCGCTCATGGCGACGATCTTTCTCGCCGTCTACGGCAAGGAAGGCATTCGCGAGCTTGCCGAGCACAACCTGGCCAAGGCCGACTACGCGGCAAAGACTCTCGCTGTGCAGCCGGGGGCAAAGCTGCGATTCAAGGGCGCGCCTCGCTTCCACGAATTCGTCTTGCAAACAGACGAGGCTCCCGAGGCATGGAGTCGCCGGCTGCTCGAGAACAAAATCGTCGGGGGCATTGAGCTCGGCCGCTGGTATCCCGAGTTGCACAATTGCACCCTCTGGTGCGCGACAGAAGTTGTCACACGCAAGCAGATCGACGCGGCCGCCAAAGTGCTGGCTGCTGTGCCGGTGGAGGCGTAGGAGAGGCCAATGGCGACGAACGCGAACAGTCATGAAGCCCGTTCCGACGGCCCCCACACCCTCGGCAAGGTTCGTCCGCACCAGACGCAGAACGAGGCGCTGCTCTTCGAGAAGTCCTCACCCGGCAAGCGCGCGTACAAGCTGCCGCCGCTTGATGTGCCTGCGGTTGACTCCGCAAAGCTGCTCGGCGCGGCGCGCCGCGATACGCCTGGTCTGCTGCCGGAACTTAGCGAGATCGAGATCATCCGCCACTTCACGCGCCTCTCCACCTGGAACTACGCCATCGACCTCGGCATGTATCCGCTCGGCTCCTGCACCATGAAATACAACCCGCGCGTGAACGAGCTCGTAGCGCGCATCGAGGGTTTGGCCGAGGCGCATCCCTACCGGCCAGAAGCGCTCGCGCAAGGAATCCTCGAAATCTTCGACCTGCTGCAACGCTGCCTGCTTGAGATCACCGGCATGGACGCGATCACGCTGCAGCCCGCCGCCGGTGCCCACGGCGAGTTCACCGGCATCCTGCTCACGCGCGCGTGGCACGAGTCGCAGGGCAATCCGCGCAAAAAGGTTCTCATTCCCGACTCCGCGCACGGCACCAACCCGGCCACGGCGGCCATCGTCGGCTACGCGGTCGAAAACCTCAAGTCGAACGCCGATGGCGGCATCGACCTCGAAGCGCTCGCGCGGCAAGTGGACGGAGAAACTGCGGCGCTCATGCTCACGAACCCATCGACGCTCGGCGTCTTTGAAAGCCAGATCCACAAGATCGCCGACATTCTTCACGCCAAGGGCGCGCTCCTCTATATGGATGGCGCCAACATGAACGCTCTGGTGGGCAAGGTGCGGCCGGGCGACTTCGGCGTGGACGTGATGCACCTGAACCTGCACAAGACCTTCTCGACGCCCCACGGCGGCGGTGGCCCCGGCTCCGGCCCCGTGGCGTGCAAAGCATTTCTTGAGCCTTTCCTCCCTATCCCAGTTCTCGTCCGCAACCAGGACGGCCCGAATCCCTGTCCCGACGCCGGAGATTGGGAAGACACCAACGCCGAGCCGACGGCCGACGGTTGCCCGCCGTTGTTTCGCGCACCCATCCTCAAGCCGGACGGCGAAAGGGTCGGCGACACCGGACCCCTGCCGCTTCATCCCTTTGGCGGCCCGCTGCGCTGGGAGTATGACCGCCCGCAATCGGTCGGCCGCGTGCGCGCCTTCTATGGCAATACCGGCATGTTCATCCGCGCGCTGGCCTACATTCTTGCCAACGGCCCCGACGGCCTGCGCCAGACCACGGAAGACGCGGTGCTGAACGCCAACTACATCCGCAGGAAGCTTGAAGACGTCTACGAGCTGCCGTATAAGACGGCGTCGATGCATGAGGTCGTCTTCAGCGACAAGCGGCAGGCGGCGCGCGGCGTCAAGACCGGCGACATCGCCAAGCGGCTGATCGATTACGGTTTCCATCCCTACACGGTCAGCTTTCCGCTCATCGTGCACGGCGCGCTGATGATCGAGCCGACCGAAAGCGAGTCGCGCGAGGAGCTCGACCTGTTTGTCGCAGCCATGCGCTCCATCGCTCATGAAGCAGAAACGACTCCGGAACTCATAAAAAGCGCGCCGCACTCCACGCGCGTCTCGCGCCTCGACGAGGTGCAAGCCGCGCGCAAGCCGATCCTGCGCTGGAAACCTGCGAGATCGGGATAAGCACTGAATTTAGCGGCGAAACACCGCATTAAAGTGAAATTCCAGATTCTCCGAGTTCGGTCGAGCCCAAGGTGCATTGGGTTCTCGAATCGGGGCACCGTCAAGCCTGTAATAATCCTTACCGTTTTCGAATTCGTCTTTGATCCGCTTGCTCACCGTCAGGCGTCGCGATGATGGATCAACAGAGATGTATCCTCTATCGAACAGGCGATGAAGATCGCTGCGCATTAGGAGACCATTCCATACCTCATGCTTCTGAACGATTTCAAATGGCTTTATATGCGCCGCATCCAAGACCGGCAGAGTGCGCTCTCCGGTTACAGCGCAGCGCTTGTCATAGACGTCAGTAACTACGATGCGAAAGAGACCTTGGCCCAACCTGGGCAGAACAATCTGTGGCCTTCCGTACCCCTTTGATTCCACTGCTGCCATCGTCGCCGGGCTCTGCTCAATTCTCTCAGGAGCTAAGTTTCTTAGTCGCTCGCTCACTGCTTCCCAGAGCGTCCGACCCTCCCCAGACTCAGAGTCGTATCCCTTCCCCTGCTGAGTATTTGGGCTAAAGTCCGCAGGAATTGGGATCCAAGCGTTACGCGGCCAAAAGAACGGCTCGGCCAACATGATGCATCCAATTGTCGGGTCTTCTGCTGGCCCGATCTTAGACTTCCGATAGTGCTCGATCCGTTCGCGCATCTCGTTTAAAGATCTAACGCCATTGCCTTCCCCGAACACCTCCCATGCCATATTTACTGGAAGCTGAAGGAATCGGGTAAAAAACCCGCCCCCTGCAATGAAGTTATCGGGCGAGTGAAGCTTGAACAGGAGAATTTCCCCCTGCTGCAGGGCCTTGAACGAAGCTGCAGATGACGGGCGCCAGAAATTCACCTCCTCTACGCCATGCGAGGATGAGTGGAGCGTGAACCAATGCTTGTCCGTGACCGCAACGAAGAGCCGCATACCAGTGTGGCGAAAGTATAGCGCAGGCCTCACCTCGAAACTTCGCACATTTGACGGCACTCGCCACTCCCTTCCTTGGTGTATGGCGCTGACCCGGGCGGCCTGCGCCTCGGGTACCAAAGCCGGTATAGCTTCCGCTGCGTCCTCTCGCTACACTCATCTCAACAATGGCGAGCTCCACTCCAAACGCGACACCAGCCGATCGCACACCATCATCGGGCTATCGCGGGCGTCTAGCGCCCTCGCCCACCGGCTATCTGCACGTGGGCCATGCGCGCACGTTCTGGACGGCGTTTCAGCGCGCGCGCGAAGCCGCCGGCACGCTCGTCATGCGCATGGAGGATCTCGATCCCGACCGCTGTCGTCCCGCCTACGCTGAGGCCGCTCTCGAAGATCTGCGCTGGCTGGGAATCCGCTGGCAGGAGGGCCCTGACAAGGGAGGGCCGTTCGCTCCGTACGTGCAAAGCAAGCGCCGCTCCACTTACCTCGATGTTTGGCGCAGGTTGCTCCGCACCGGCCGTCTCTTTCCCTGCCGTTGTTCGCGCAAGGACCTGGCGAGCGCACTCGGCGCGCCGCATGAGCATACGCAGACGGCGCAGGGAGGCAGCGAATTCGACAGCGCCGACGATGAGCCGGACGACGAGCCGATCTATCCCGGCACCTGCCGGCTTTTCATGGGAGGCACGCCGCAACTTCCGGGTCCAACCGCAAGCGAGTTTGAAGATCCCGGCGGCACGAACTGGCGCTTCCGCGTTCCCGACGGCGAGGTCATCGAGTTCGTCGACCTCAACCTTGGTCCGCAGCGCTTCGTTGCCGGCGTCGACTTTGGCGACTTCGTCGTCTGGCGGCGCGATGACGTTCCCAGCTACCAGCTGGCTTGCGTGGCCGACGATGCGGCCATGGCCATCACGGAAGTAGTGCGCGGCGCCGATCTGCTCAAGTCCACCGCACGGCAGATTCTGCTCTTTCGCGCTCTCGGTTTCGACCCTCCTGCCTGGTACCATTGCCGGCTCGTGGTGGATCACAATGGCAGGCGGCTGGCCAAGCGCCACGATGCGCTTAGCCTGCGCGCCATGCGCCAGCGCGGACTCACTCCCATGAACATTCTTTCGGCGGAGCTGCCGGTCGAGGCATAAAAGGCCGCCTGGGTTCGCAGTCGGTCGGCTTCGCTTGGCGGCAAACGGACTGCGCCTCGCTACTTCGATGCTTTACCATCGTTGACGAGACTGCGGATGCTGCCGCAAAGCGCCTGCGCGCACATTGCTTGAAAGTCTGCCATGAACGAAGATCTACAGCTCCGATTGAACCCCTTGCGCAGCGCGCCCAATCTGCTTACGCTTATGCGCATCTGTCTCGCGCCGTTCCTGGTGGCCGCGATTCTCGAAGGGCACTTCCTGCTGAGCTTCATTCTCTTTGTGGCCGCGGGACTGACCGACGGGCTGGATGGCCTGCTGGCGCGTGTTCTCAAGCAGCGCTCCATTCTTGGCCATTATCTTGACCCGGTGGCCGACAAGCTGCTCCTGAGCACGCTGTTTCTGGTGCTTTTCTACAAGGGATTGATGCCGGGAACCGTCACCGTGCTGGTTTTCGGCAGAGACGTGGGCATCGTGCTCGTTTCAGCGATCCTCTATGCAGCTGTCGGGCGGCGGGAGTTCTACCCCAGCATCTTCGGCAAGGCCAACACCCTCGCCCAGATTAGCGCTGTCGCGGCCGTTCTGCTGCATCAACTCACGCCTGCGGTTTGGGTCGCGGTCACGCGCGAAGTTGCTCTTGGAGCCACCATCGCGCTTACCGTGGCGTCGGGTCTGCATTATGCATGGCTGGTGTCGCGCCGCACCGGCGCCACAGCCGCCAACGGCGTCAGCGCCAAATAAGGAACCGCCCGCGTGGCCGCGGACGCGCGAGATACCTTCCCGCTCGCGTGGCAGCCTCTCTAGGAATCGTCTTGCATATCCTCGGTTCCGACGGTGTCTTCAATCTCCATATCGCGAAATTCTTCGGAATCGAAGACCTCGCCACACTCCAGGCATTCGACGTACTCTGTGTCGTCGTGCCGGGAAACGATCCGTACTTTTGGGTGTTTGCAGGCGGTTGCCATCGTTCTTCGAGCCTGGGTCTCCTCCGCCGATTCCGAAGCTGCTGTTCCCGCTCCCGATGAAGGGAGGGCCACCGCTCCCTCGAGGCTGCCCCCATTGGGAGTGCTGGCTTTCGGGTATGGTTGCTCGGGAATGGCTATAGGTGCTCTTTCCGCCAGATTGTAGCCGTCTTTCTGCCAATTGCAAACCGATTTTTTGATGAATCCACGGGTCTGGCGTCCGGAACTAGCCCGGTTTTGAACCGGCCATCGTCCACTTGAAGGGGAATTCAAGCAGACGTATACTGAATACGGACCTAACCAGTCGCATATTTCATGCTAAAGCTCACCAAAAAAGCGGATTACGGGCTCATGGCGCTCAAGTACCTCGCCGAGCATCCTGAGACGCCTGCGCTCAGCGCCAAAGACGTCGCGGACGCCTACGGAATCCCCGCCCAGCTCTTGGCCAAGATTCTGCAGCGCCTGACCAAAGTTGGGCTTTTGCGCTCTCATGCCGGCATGAACGGCGGCTACGCGCTTTCCCGGGATGCCCGGCAGATTTCGGCTTTCGAAGTGATCCACGCGATCGACGGGCCGCTGTTCATCACCTCCTGCTTCAAGGGCGTAAAGGCTTGCGATTTAACCCCAAGTTGCACGATCAAGGAGCCCCTGGCGCGCGTCAACGAGACCATCGCCGGAGTCCTTAAGAGCATCAGTATCCAGGACCTCGCGGAGCAGGAGCATGCGGCCGCAAAAGCCCCTGACGCGCAAGGCTTGGTTTCGCTCACGTTATAAGGATCAATGCGAACTGGAATCGGCAGCCACTCCAGCCGAATCAAATGACAGGCAAGCTGTTCTGCTAAACGAAGCCAAAACCATGGACAACATCGTCACGATCGGATCGAACGCCGTATCAAGCGACACGAATGCCGGGCCGCATGCTCCTGCTACGGCTCCTGGCGGCCTGCAGGTAACGGCCAGCGCTGTCAAGCGCATTCGCGTCATCCTCGCCAAGGAGGGCATCTCGCCGGAAGTAGGCGGCCTGCGCCTGGGCGTCAAAGGCGGCGGCTGCTCGGGGCTGTCTTATTCCGTGGGTTTCGATGCCCATCCGCGCGAGCGCGACAACATCTTCACCTTCGAAGACGTGCGCGTATTCATCGATCCCAAGAGCTTTGTCTATCTTCAGGGGATGACGCTCGACTACGAAGAGACGCTGATCCGTCAGGGATTCAACTTCATCAATCCCAACTCCGCCCGCTCCTGCGGGTGCGGTACGTCGTTCTCCGTCTGACCCCTATTCGCTGCTTTTCAGCGCCTTTTCAATCCCCGCTTCCGCCAGCGGCGTCATGATCGCGTATCCGGCCGGCAGCGGGTGCACGCCGTCCTTGCTGAGTGTGGCTGGCAATCCCCCGCGCTCATCCTTCATCGCCGAGTAATAGTCCACGTACACATAGCCTTTATCGGCCGCGTATTGCTTCATCCACGCGTTCACTTCCACAACTTTGGGCGCGGGCGTCAGTCCCGGCGCCCACGGAAAGTCGAACGCTGGAAGCACCGAGCACAGCACGACGCGAATCCCGTTCACGCTGGCCAAGTCAGCCATTGAAGCGATGTTGTCCTCCGTCTGCTCGAGCGTCATGGGACCCGTGTTTCCTGCAATGTCGTTGATCCCGGCCAGAATCACCACAGCCTTGGGCTTCAAGTCGATCACGTCCTGACGGAAACGCACCACCATTTGCGGCGAAGTCTGACCGCCAATGCCACGGTTGATGTACGGCTTGCCGGGAAACGATTCATCCAGCTTCCATCCCTGCGTAATCGAGTCGCCCATGAAGACCACCCGGTCCTCGCCCGGCTTCGGCGCTGCCAGCATTGCATCGGCCTCCTTGAATCGCTCAAGCCCGCCAAAGTCAACGAGCAGTTGCTTGTCGTGGTCCATCCAATATGGATTGTTCGGATGTCCCGAAGGCGAAGTCTGAGTCGCCGGCGAACTCTGCGCCGGAGGCGCAGGTTGCGGTACTGGCGCTTGCGCTTGGGGCGGGGCTGCCGGCGCTTGGCTTTTCAGTGGGGCAACGGCGAGGAACGCGACCAGGGCGGTGGCCAAAAAATTAGCTTTGCAAAGCTTCCATCGATCCACGAATGTGCTCCAATCGGTTGACAATCCGCTTCCGATTGTAGGCAATCGCACCTCATGCAGGCCACTCGCGCATCGAAACACCCCAAGTTCGCGCATCGCGTTAAAATCCAAACATGCCCGCAACAGCCGTCCCATCTGCGGTTCTGACAAAGTTCGAGCCCGTCATCGGCCTGGAAGTGCATGTGCAACTTCTCACGGCCACAAAGGCGTTTTGCGGCTGCGCAAACCACTTCGGATCGGCCCCGAATACAAACATCTGCCCGGTTTGCCTCGGGCTTCCGGGCGCGCTCCCGGTTCTCAACGCGAAGGCCGTCGAATTCGCCACACTGGCCGCGCTGGCGCTCAACTGCCAGGTGCGCGAACAGTCAATCTTTGCGCGCAAGAACTATTTCTATCCCGACCTGCCCAAGGGCTACCAGATTTCGCAGTACGACAAGCCGCTGGCTGAGTACGGTTGGATCGAAGTTCCAACCTCGTCCGGGACCAATAAGAAGATCGGCATCACGCGCGTGCACATGGAGGAGGACGCAGGCAAAAGCCTGCACGAAGGGTTCTCCGACTCCGCAACGCACACCTATCTCGACCTGAACCGGTGCGGCACGCCGCTCATCGAGATTGTGAGCGAGCCCGACATCCGCACGCCTGACGAGGCCTTCGAATACCTCACCCGGCTCAAGGAGATCCTGCTTTACACTGGCGTCTCCGACTGCAACATGGAAGAAGGTTCGCTGCGTTGCGATGCCAACGTGAGCGTCCGCCCAAGAGGCCAGGAAAAATTCGGCACCAAGGCCGAGGTAAAAAACGTCAACAGCTTCAAGTTCATTCGCGCGGCGCTGGAGTACGAGATCGAGCGCCAGGTCGAGGTTATCGAATCGGGCGGGCACGTGATGCAGGAAACGCGGTTATGGAACGCGGATGAGGGCCGCACCTACTCCATGCGCTCCAAGGAGCAGGCGCACGACTACCGCTACTTTCCCGAGCCGGATCTGCCGCCTTTGATCGTTTCCCCTGAACTCTTGTCCGAGACCAGGAAAAAACTCCCGGAGCTGCCGGAGGCGCGGCACAAGCGCATGATCGCCGACTACGACCTGAGCGTGCAGGATGCGCACACCCTCACCGCCTCGCGCGAGTTTGCCGACCGCTTCGAGGCTGCGGCGAAGACGGCGCGCAATCCCCGGCGCGTGGCCAACGTGCTCCTCAGTGAGGTGGGCGGGCGCCTGAAGGCTTTGGGACTCGAGCTGGATCAATCCCCGGTAACCATGGCCGGCATTGTGCTGGCCGCCGATCTGCTCGATGAGGACAAGATCAGCTCCAAACAAATGAAACAGCTCTTCGATGTGTGTTTTGAGAAGGGGGAGGACTTCGGCTCTGTCTATGAGCGCGAAAAACCGCAGCAGATTACCGACTCCGCGGCGCTTGAAAAGCTGATCGACGAAGTCATCGCCGCCAATCCAAAGCAAGTGGAGCAATATCGCGGCGGCAAGAAAACGATGGCGGGATTCTTTGTTGGCCAGGTCATGCGCGCGTCGAAGGGCCAGGCCAACCCGGCACTGCTCAATGAGCTGGTTGTGAAAAAGTTGGACGGTTGAGCCTCAACACGCCTGCGCGGTCCCGACCCGACTGCCTCGCTCGAACGCAAACCGCAACAGCCTATTTCAGCTTCAGATCCGAGATGAAGTCTTTGCGCGCGTCCCACGAGCTCACGGTTTTCGTGGCGCTCTTCCTGCCATCCTTCTCTGCCCATAGGTCAAAGTCGGTGCTCATGTCGACCTGTGCAAAGTGGAAGTGGCCTTCGGCCGTCGAGTCGAAGCTGCGGATGGTCTTTGTTTTGTCGTTCCGCAGGAAAACCGTGGCCTCTGGAACGGGCTGGGAATTCTCATTCAACACCGTGCCCGAAACGGTGCGCATGCCGATGTTCTGGGCCCACGCTGCGGCAGGAATGAACGCATTTCGCGGCCCGGCAGGAAGCGCTCCGAATGTAAGAAGACTCAGTACTGTCGCCGCCAGCACGCCGGCTCGGCTCATTCTTACTCCTCCTCATCCTCGGTGAGGAGATCTTCTTCCTCTTCGATTCCCTCTTCGATGCGCGCCAACTCCAGCGGTTCGACGCCAACCACTTCGTACTCCGTCCCACACTCTTCGCAGGCTATCACGTCGCCCTCTTCCACTTCGTCGATTTCAATATTCAGGGCGGTTTCGCATTCCGGGCAGCTGGGCATGGTAGCCTCCTCACTTTCCAAGCCGAATCGCATTGCGGGATAACATCGCCGCTGTTCGGCAACCATCGCTAGTTTTAGGGAAAACCCGTCCTCAGGTCAAGAGCCAAAAGTCGCACTTGAGGCCGGCATTTTCGTTGCCGGAAAACAGGCCCTCCACACTCCTTGGACGATGCGCTTTTTGGAACGGCAGTTGGCCGCGCCCCGTCCCTGGTGCAGCCTCCATGGCGCCTTGATTTGTCGCGCTAATGAGCCACCGGCGGCCCTCTTCTCAGGCGTCACCGCGGGCGCCATGACACCGGAGCGCTTGAGCGTTTACCCTGTTGACTACGATGCCGAGATTTGGCTCCAGTCCGTTTGCATTTCCTGACTTCAAGGGTGCCACTCGCCGCCTGATTCTCATCAACCTGGCCGCATACTTTGTGCTATTGGTGGCGGGCTTCGCATCCTCCTTCGCTTTGCGGATTGCCGGCTCGCTCGCCTTCGACCCCGAATCATTCATGCATGGGGCACTCTGGCAGCCCCTCACCTACAGCTTCGTGCATTTTGGAATCGTTGGCACCCTTTTTGAGCTGCTCTCGTTGTGGTTTCTCGCGGGATTTCTTGAGGCCTTTCACGATGCCAACTGGGTCACCAGCCTTTATGCCGTTTCCGTGCTGGGCACCGCCGCGGCGGCGCTGGCGCTTTATTTGGTATCGAGCACGCTGGCCCCGTCGCTGCTCCTCAACGTCAGCCCGCTCTACGGCTGTTTCGGCGGAATATTCGGCTTGCTCGTCGCCATTGGACTCCTTTACGGCGACACGCAGTTCCTTCTGTTTTTCGTCATTGGCATCAAGGCGCGCTACCTGGTCTTGATCTACGCGCTCGTTGCTGTCGCCATGTTGTTTGGCCAGGAACGGATGTATGCCTTTGCGCAACTCGGCGGCGCGCTCTCCGGTCTCGCCTTCGTGCGCATGGCGCCGCGCCGTGGAGTCTCTTTCATGCTCAGCGAAAGCTGGTTTGGCCTGCGCAATCGTTACTACCGCTGGAAGCGCCGCCGCGCGGCCCGCAAATTCGAGGTCTACATGCGCTCGCAGGGTCGCACCGTGAAGTTCGACGGCCAGGGCCGCCGGATCGATGAAGACGCAGACGACAAAAAGCGCTGGAACTGAGGCAGGTTAACGATGGATGGCCGCCGCCTCCAGACCATTCGCGAAGACTACAACCGCATAGCGGACGAGTATGCGGACCATATCTGCAAAGAACTGGATCACAAACCCTTC
>Ga0181535_10002593_pt1 | contig 21827 bp, 20 predicted proteins | sample PEATcosm2014_Bin_44_FD_119774 | JGI IMG/M metagenome (GOLD analysis project Ga0181535, IMG submission 119774) | Peatland microbial communities from MTU Mesocosm Facility, Houghton, MI, USA - PEATcosm2014_Bin17_30_metaG | ecosystem: Environmental > Terrestrial > Soil > Wetlands > Peat | place... | reverse complement strand
CTTTCGCAAAAAGCGCGAAAGGTGGGGCATCCATCCCGCAGGGCGGGTCAAGGACTGGACCCCTGACCGGGAGAGTGAACTACGGGATAGGGACACTAAACCGTGAGGCCGGTGTGGAAGCCGGTGGGGGTGGCCAAGCCCCAGGGCATGGCGGGAGTGTTGTGGGCGATGCCGAAGCGGCCGTCGGGGCCGAGGAGGATGATGCCTCCATGGCCGCCGAGGCGGTTATAGAGGTAGGAGATGGCTTCCTGGGCGGCGATTTCGGGTGGGGTGCCCGAGGCGACACGGTCGGTGGCCCACTTGCCGAGAACCAGCTTCATGATGGGTTCGCCCCAGCCGGTGAGGGAGACGGCGGCGGAGAGGTTGTCTGCATAGCAGCCGCACCCGATGAGGGAGGAGTCGCCGACACGTCCGGGAGTTTTGTTGAGGGTGCCACCGGTGGAGGTGGCTGCGGCGACACCGCCGCGGATGTCGAGGGCGACGGCGCCGACTGTGTCGTGACTGTCTTGCCTAGATGGAGACAGTGGTATCTTCGTCTCCCAGGTCTCAGAAGCGAGACCTGGGCCACCCTGGGTTTTGTCGTCAGGGAGAGAGAGATCGGAGGAGATCTCTTCGACGCGGGCTGCGGACTGGCGGACCTGGGCTTGGGCGAGGCGTTCTCGTTCGCGCTCGAGGACGAGCTCAGAGTTCTCGATGAGGGTCATGCCGTGGAGCTGTGCGAATTGTTCTGCGCCGGGGCCGACGAGGTAAACGTGTGGGCTCTTTTCGAGGATGAGGCGTGCGGCATGAATTGGGTTGCGAAGGCGCTCGACACAGGCTACGCCGCCAGCCTTCATACGGCCACCGTCCATCAGGAGGGCGTCGAGCTGAACGCGGCCGTCGGAGGTAAGAAAGCTGCCGCATCCGGCATCGAAAACGGGGTCGTCTTCGAGGACGGTGACGGCCGCCTCGACCGCATCAAGGGCCGAACCGCCGCGCGAGAGGACGGCATAACCGGTTTCAAGCGCGCGGCGGACTCCGGCCTCATGGGCGGGCGCGTCGTCGGGCGGGACGGTCCAGGCGCCGCCGTGGACTAGAAGAGTGGGGGCGTGAATGGCCGGGGCCTTCATCGGATTATCGTAAGGCATTTCGGCGAGGGGTGGGGCTTTCGCGGTGCTCGGTGCCGTTCAGGGTGACAGGCGAGGGTGAGATTGCCAACGTGGGCAAGGGAGATCTCTGGTCCCGGAGATGATTGTTCCATTTCATAATTCGTGTCAACAAGTGGAGGTTAAATGACTTTGGATAAGTGGTTGAAACAAGAAGAGAATCGCGGTCGTATCTGCTTTGCATTGAATTATGCGGAGATTGGTTAAGCTAAGAACATTCAATGAGGATCAAGGCGACAGGAGAGAGCGAGTTATGCACTCCTGATTTATTCGGACTACTTCTACGGGGTTAGCAGGCGTGGGGAGAGAGCGAGAGCATCATCAGATCGCGCATGGACGTTTTGACCTTGGCGAAGGGCCGCAATGGAATGGGCGGAAGCGGCCGGAGGCAGAACGGCCGGAGTGAATGGGGTTCTTGAAGAGATCAGGTCATTTTCCGAGTTGACTTGAGCGGCGAGGGACGTGCAGGGAAGCGTCCACTGAAGAGAAGATGCCGACCTGCATCTGCGGTGGCCGATCAAACAATCTGGAGGATGTGGGGGCGATTCCGAAAGGGGTTGCCCCTTTCTCTTTCTGCGAAGAACGCTGCGCCGAGAAGGTTAGGACGGGATTGGCGGAGCGATGGTTGAGGCAAGAAAGAAGCGGGCGGTTCGACGGAAACCGAGCGAAACAGCGACCGAGAAGAAGAAGGTCGGCCGTGGGACGGCAAAGATGAAGGCAGCGGCCGACAAAGCGCTGGAGAAAAACAGCGAAGAGATCGCCGAATCGCTAGTGAAAAAGACAATCGCCGGCAACAGCACGAGCGCAAGGCTGCTTTTTGCGCTTGCAGAGGGGCAGATCGATTGCGCAGACGGGGCGGTGGTTCGGCATCGTAGCAGCGAGGCAGAAAAACTAGCTTCGGAGCCGGAGTGGGATGGCGGGTCGCATGAAGCCGAAGGGGAGATTGGCTTGGGTCAACGCGAATCGGAAGGTTGAGCGAGTAGTTCGGTCGAGATGCAGCAGAGACCTCGGATGGGTCAATTTGCAGTAGTCACGAAAGAAAGAAGAGAAGCGGATGAAGCTGACGGATCACGAGTGGTTGCGCGCCGGGAGACTGATTGGACTGTTGTCGCTGGCGGTGTGCCTGATGGGAGCGGCGTTGGGAAGCATGGCCCAGGCTCAGACGATCGGCACAACGACGGTTCAGGGGACGGTGTATCTGGCGAACGGCCAGCCGGGCACGGGAACACTGGTGGTGAGCTGGCCATCGTTCACGACAGCGAGCGGTCAGCTGGTGGTGGCCGGCAAGACGACGGTGACGATTGCGCCGGATGGATTTGTGAGCGTCAATCTAGCTCCTAACCTCGGGGCGACGCCGGCGGGGCTCTATTACACCGCTGTTTACTACTTGAGCGACGGTACGACGAATACGCAATACTCGGAGTTTTCGACGGCATTGTTCATCAACCTTCCGCTGGGATCGTAGGCGGGAAAGACCAATAGGCGGATGGAGTCTAATGAATGCGGATGATGAATGAATTCGAAGCGCAGGTGCTGAGTGATTTAAGCGTATTGAAGACGCAGATGACCGGCCTGACCGGTGACGGAAACGGCGGACGGATCGCCGACCTGGAGCGGCGCATGGAACGGCACGAGCAAAACTGGCAGAGGGCCAAGGGATTTCTTGCGGCGTTCAGCGTTCTGTTTGCGGCGGTTGAAGTGGCCGTGGAGACGTTGCTGCGGCATTGAAGTCATTGTTCATTGGGATGCGTCAGCAAAATCCGACAAAAGCAACCGCAGGTCCTTCGACTCGCTGCGCTCGCTCAGGATGACAGTCAATAGAGGATCGTGGTATCCCACCCTTGCGGCAAAAAACAAAGACGCCGCAAGGATGGGACACCCAGATTTTGACTGTGCGCTGGCTTTCGTATAATGAGCACCATGAGCGATCAACCTTTGGTAGGCGTGGTCATGGGCAGCAAGAATGACTATGAGGTGCTGGCGGCAGCGGTCGAGATTCTGCATACGCTTGAGATCCCTTGCGAGGCGCGGGTGTTGAGTGCCCATCGCACTCCCGATCAACTCTTCGAATACGTTGAAACGGCGCGAGAGCGTGGGATCAAGGTTTTGATCGCCGGAGCCGGTGGCGCGGCTCATCTTGCCGGCGTGATGGCGGCCAAGACACTGCTTCCAGTGCTGGCTGTGCCGATTGCGGCTACGCCGCTCAATGGCCTGGATTCGCTGCTCTCGATGGTGCAGATGCCTAAGGGGATTCCGGTTGCCACGCTGGCGATCGGTAAGCCCGGAGCCGGGAATGCGGCGCTCTTTGCGGCCGCGATTCTAGCGCTCAATGATGCGGCACTTTACGAAAGGCTCGCTGCATGGCGCGCGGCGCGGGCACAGGAAGTGCTGGATTCGAAGCTGCCGGAGTAAGAATCTCTCTTGAGAATATAGATGGGTCTGAGAGTTATCCCAGGTCCCAAAATCGGGACCTGGGGCACCCAGTTTTTGCTATACCTGACGAGACCCACCCGAGGTGAAGCGCTCTTCCGAAGCTGAAGCCGTGCCCTTTCAAAGCCGCATGCTGCTTCGCAGCAGTTATTCGGCGTTCTTCTCCCAGCGCTTGGGGCGCTTATTCTGCTGCAGAACTCTCTTGCGCAGGCGCAGTGACTTGGGCGTGACTTCCACGACCTCATCTTCGGCGATGAATTCGATGGCCTGTTCGAGATTCAGTGCGCGATAAGGCACCAGGCGGATGGCCTCGTCTGCGCTCGATGCGCGCATGTTGGTCATGTGCTTTTCTCGCACCACGTTTACGTCGAGATCGTTGTCGCGCGAGTGTTCGCCGACGATCATCCCCTCGTAAACCTCGACGCCTGCGCCCACAAACAACATTCCGCGTTCTTGCAGGCCATTGAGCGAATAGGTCGTGGTCAGCCCCTGGCGGTCAGAGATCAGGGCACCGGTGGGCCTCTGCGGAATCTCGCCCTGGTAGGGGATGTAGCCGTCGAAGAGCGCATTCATGACGATGGTGCCGCGCGTCTCGGTGAGCATTTCGCTGCGCAGGCCGATGATGCCGCGGCTGGGCACGCGAAACTCCATGCGCACGCGGCCAGAGCCATGATTGTGCATCTTCGTCATCTCGCCCTTGCGGGGCCCAAGTTTCTCGATAACTGTGCCGGTGTAGGCTTCGGGGACGTCGATCGTGAGATGCTCGACCGGCTCCATGCGCACGCCGTCCACGGTCTTAGTCACAATCTCCGGGCGGCCGGCTGAAAGCTCAAAGCCCTCGCGGCGCATCATCTCAATCAAAATCGCAAGTTGCAGCTCACCGCGTCCCAGCACCTTGAAAGTATCCGGCGAGCCTGTATCTTCCACGCGAATTGAAACGTTAGTCAGCAACTCTTTTTCCAGGCGCTCGCGCAGATTGCGGCTGGTGACGTACTGGCCTTCGCGACCGGCAAAGGGCGAGTTGTTCACGCTGAACTGAATCGCAATGGTCGGCTCATCAATGACGATCAGCGGCAGCGGTGCAGGGTTTTCGACGCTGGTGATCGTCTCGCCGATGGTGATGCCCTCGACGCCGGCCACGGCCACGATGTCGCCCATGGTGGTTTCGGTGGTTTCGATCCGCTTGAGACCGCTGAAGGTGAATAGCTTGGTAATGCGTGTTTTCATCAGCGAGCCGTCGCGCTTGGAGATGGTTACATCGTCGCCTGCGTGGAGCGTGCCCTGGAAGACGCGGCAGATCGCAATGCGGCCGAAGTAATCGGAATAATCGAGATTGGTGACCAGGATCTGCAGTGTGCCGTCCGGGTCGCCAGTGGCTGGCGGAATGGTCGAGACAATGCTCTCGAAAAGCGGCTGCAGATTCAGGCCGGGAGTCGCCGGATCGAGAGTCGCCGTGCCCGCCTTTGCCACCGCGTAAAGAACGGGAAAGTCCAGTTGCGTTTCGTCCGCGTCAAGATCGATGAAAAGATCGTAAATCTCGTTCAATACTTCCTGCGGACGGGCATCGGGGCGGTCGATCTTGTTAATGACTACGATGGGCTTGAGTTTGGCTTCGAGAGCCTTGGCGAGCACGTAACGGGTTTGCGGCAGCGGGCCTTCGGCCGCATCGACCAGCAGCATGACTCCGTCCACCATCTTCAGCGCGCGTTCGACCTCGCCGCCAAAGTCGGCGTGGCCTGGCGTGTCGACAATATTGATCTTGCCGCCTTCAAAGACGATGGCGGTGTTTTTTGCCAGGATGGTAATGCCCCGCTCCCGCTCCAGCTCATTCGAATCCATGACCCGTTCGGCCACCTGTTCGTTGGCGCGGAATGTACCGGACTGCCGCAACATCGCGTCTACAAGAGTTGTCTTACCGTGGTCAACATGGGCAATGATGGCGATATTGCGTATCGTCTGGGTCACAGGTGCGGTTTTCCTTCTCTCGGGTTCGGCCGATCAGGCCATGGGGTTGGGAGACAAAAATAAGACATTTCACCGCACACCGCGGCCTCTTCCATTGTACCAGCAGGGGTAAATATAGGCCGTAGAGCTTCATGCTTTAGGCTTATGGCTGTTGAACGATCCATTACAAAACTGCAAACAGATTCGCAGCAGTTATGGCCGCAGCTTTGTTTGCAAGGCATTAGCCCCGGGTCTCGCTGCGTGAGTAGAGGCAGAGAGTCGCGCGGCTCCGTCCGATGGTGCCGGGGCCGCGCGCAAGAAATTCAGAGCTGTGAATGGATGATTGTTACGGCTTGGCTTTCTTTTCTTCCATAGCAGGCTTGGCGGCGGGGGTGGCTGGAGGCTTCGGCTTCCAGTACTTGGGGTCGGTCTTGACGTACTCGTCGCTCACATAGCTCTGGGCGGGATTGACTGAGTAGAGCTCAAACCGGTCGGTGTCGAGGGCCGCGGTGCGCAGTTCGCGCATTTTCGCCTTATCGTCATCCGTCATGACCGCCATGTACTTCGGATTCTCGGCGTAACTCTGGTCGATGTCGGCCATCGAATCATCGCCGGTGAGGAAGACATAGGAGCCAACCTGGTCTCCGTACTCCATGCGGTATGCACCCCAATGGTCGGTGCTGCCGGCCTTGTCAGCGATGGACATCCACATCTTCACGAGATCTTCGAAGTCCTTGCCATGGCCGGGACGAACGTGGAGGATGCGGGCTTCCAGATAGCGGATACTTGGGCTGGGGGTCCTGGAGTGGTAGCTCAGGTCGGGCACGAAGCTGAAGATCAGCTGCTTGCTATCTTCCAGCAGTTCGCCATCGGCCACGTTAAGCTTTTCAAACTCGGCCCCGATGGCCGGCTCATCGAAGATCTTGTTGGCCTGTTGCAGTTCGTCAAAGGAGCTGAAGCGCGCCAGGTAGATGGCTCGCGGCTTGCCGGACATCGAATTGAAAGCCAAATAGTGAATCGGAAACTTGGCTTTGTCCATCGCCTGGACAAAAGCTCCCTCCGTCTTGTCGTGAGCCAGGCCGCCCTTGCCTGGCTTGGTGTATTCAACCGTGATCTGCAGGTACTTGGGCGCGGAGACTGCTGCCGCAGATTGATCTTGTGCGATGGCCGCAGGACTACAGGCAACCGCGAGAGACAGTCCCAGCAGAACTGAGCTGAGCTTGTTCATGGTTAAAACCTCCTGGATTGGCTCGGAGATCGAACGCGAAGGGGAGGAGAAGACGGAGAAGCGCGTACGCTCGAAGTTAGCGAGATTATCAAGCCGGGATTGGACCCAAGTAAAGAAGTCTTTCAATTACTTACAGAGATTTGCGCGGGCCTAACAGTCTGTCTGCCAGAAGCGCTCGGAGAGGTACTTGTCTGCCGCATCCGGCAGTATGGCGACGATCGACGCTTGCCGGCCGGCTGCAGCTTCCTGGTGCGCAATCTCGACACTGGCCGCAACGATCGCGGCCGCCGAGATGCCGACCAGTAGACCCTCTTCGCGTGCCAGCCGCCGGGCCATCTCATAGGCTGCATCGGTCCCAATCTCTACGGAGCGGTTGGCCAGCCCGGGATCATAGAATGCCGGAACGATAGACGAGCCCATATGCCGGAGGCCCTTGATGCCATGGCAGGGCGAGTCGGGCTGAACGCTGATAGCCTGGAGCGTCGAATTGAACCCCTTCAGCCGCCGAGCCGCGCCCATGAACGTGCCGGCGGTGCCCAGGCCGGCGACGAAATGGGTGATCTGCCCGTCGGTCTGCTGCCAGATCTCCGGTCCCGTCGTCTCAAAGTGCTCCAGCCAGTTGGCGTCATTCGAGTATTGGTCCAGATAGCAATAGCGATCCGGGTCGTTGCCGGCCATTTCGCGGGCGCGGCGAATGGCGCCATCGGAGCCCTGGTTGGGGTCGGTCCAGTCGACGGTGGCGTCAAAGGCCGCGAGAATCCGTTTACGTTCCGTTGAAAGGCTGGAAGGGATGGCAAGGTGGACCGGGAAGTTCAGCGCCGCGCCCAGCATGGCGAGAGCGGCGGCGTTGTTGCCGCTGGAGGAGTCCAGTATGGTCTTACCCGGCGCCATGCGCCCGCGCTCGAAGGCGTCGCGCACCATGGCTGCCGCAGCTCGGTCCTTGACGCTTCCGCCGGGATTGGTCCACTCCGCTTTGCCCAGCAATGTGATGTCTTTGAGGCCCCTGACAACCCGCTCAAGCCGGATCAGCGGCGTCTTGCCGATGCGATCGGTCAACAAGGAGCCGGGCTTGTCGTGCGAGTCTTCGAATCTCATGGCGATTGCGGTCAGCTCTCCGGTTATGCGAGATTAGGTAAGCGAGATGGGTGATTCAAGAGGATTCCGCCGATACCCGCTTCAATATCCTCGCAGACTGGAAGGGTGCCGTGAGCCGTAGATCCCCCAATTCGAATTTCGGTCAGACGCTGGAGACCCTGCGTGCGCATTCCTTCGATGTGACTCCCTCAACCGAAGTCCCAGGCGGCGCGCTCGTGAGCAAGCACGGGGCCGGGGCGGTGCTCGTCGCTTCCGCGCACAACGAGACGCCGGCGGTCTTTGCCGTGCATCCGGGAGCTCTGATTGGGACTCAGGTGGCCAAATTGTTGGATCGAGGCTACCAGAAGTTCATTAAGACGCCCCAATTTGAACTTCCAGCGACGGCCAGTCAATTGCAGGCGATTCATCTGTTCACGGAAGAGTTGAAGCAGTTGACCGGCGCCATTGATTTGTACAACGAGTCGCTGGGAACCACCAGCGATTTGTATCAGTACGACCGCTTGAAGGGCCGTGAAGCTGCGCAGCCAGCCCCTCTACGTCCGTGGGAAACGGCTGGAAAGGGCTGATTCTCGCGGTCGAGACGCGGTGGGGTGGATGGAACCGGCAGAAAAGGTGGGAGAGCTTGAAGCCGGTCGACAAAATCTCAGGGCGGTTCCCCGCTTTGAGGTGGACGTCGATGCTCATCTTCTGCTGGTTGAGCACGGCTCAACTCTTCCTTGCCGTGTTGTCGATCTCAGCCTGACTGGTTGCTGCTTGTGTACCAGGGATCGCTTTCCTGCTCGAGGCGTGGTGCGCGTCGAGGTTACCTTCAAGGTGAACGGGCTGGCCTTCCGATTCTGTGGCACGACCCAATGGACCGATGGCCGGAACCAGGTCGGCATTCGCTTTGTCGATGTCTCCGCGCGGCGCAAAGAGGAGTTTCTGGAGGCAATCGCCGAGGTAGAGAATGCCGCAAAGCAGGCTGCCAGGAATAAGGCGGCAGCGGAAGAAGCCGCGGCGATGCGGGCTGCTGAAGAGCAGGCAGCCGCAGAGCTCGCGGCAGAGCAAGCCTCTTCGCCACCCGCCGGGGCAGAGGACAACCTGCCTTCACCCATGTTCCCGGCTCGGGCGCAGGATGTCGCTTCGCAGGTCTTGTCAGGAGTGCGGCGACTGTCGATTCTGCCCAGGGGCGGCGAAGCGCGAGGAGCCTCAGCCGCAGAAGCGACCGGGGCCGGGGTGTTAGCTTCTGACACTGCGGCAGAGTCAGGGGCGAGCAGGCAGAGTCCTTTGGAACCGACCTCTCCAGGCATACGGACACAGGGTGAGCTGCAACGAGCCGGCGCGCGGTTGGCCGGTCCCTCGCTGGTAAAGCCCTCCGGGCGCGAACGCCGTGTGCAGTCGCGCGAAGGGGTCAATACCTCGGCTGTGATCTTTCTCATCAATGTTGCTTCCCGGCTGACCGGACGGATCCTCGATCTGAGCCTTGGTGGCTGCCGCATCCAGACCGATGAGCCCTTTCCGGTGGGCATCTATACGCGGGTTGAGACCGAGTTTCGCCTCGCAGGGCTGCCATTTCGCCTCGGAGGAGTCATTCAGGCCATTCATGACCGGCATCATGTCGGCATCCGCTTTCTGGATATGAGCAGCCGCAAGCAGGAGCAACTTGAACAGTTGATCGCCGAGATTGAAGAGATGAAGAGATGCAGAGAATAGCCACCCCAGAGAACAAAGACCGCTCTTCGGGGACCCCGGCAGCAAACAAAGCGGGTGTTACCGCCTGTGCGCGCGTTCCCTTTGGAGTTCGCGATAGAGATCGCTTTTGGACTGGCCCAATTCCCGCGCCAGCCGCTTGAGAGCTTCTTTTTCGTCGATGTTGGCCTCGGGACCGGCCTCAGCCTGGATGCGGGCGAGGCGGTCTGCAATCTTGACGGATGCGTGACCGGGGTCATCTTGAGCAAGCGGCCGCGCCTCGACCAGAAGGGTGATTTCTCCGCGAATGCGATCGCGTCCCGCCAGTTCCCGGCGAGCATCGGCCAGGGTGCCGCGCAGAAACTCCTCATGAATCTTGGTCAGTTCGCGGGCTACGACGACGCGCAGGGCGGGACCCCATATGCTTTCCAGATCCGCGAGAGTCTCCAGAATACGGTGCGGAGCCTCGTAAAGGACCAACGTGCGCGCGGAGTCTGCTCTTTGAACCTCCTCCGCCAGGGCCTCGAGCCTTGTTCGCCGGGCTCCGGCCTTCTCTGGCAGGAAGCCGATGAAGTGAAACTCGACTGATGGCAGTCCGGAGGCGACCAGGGCGCTGAGCGCCGCATTGGCTCCGGGGATGGGAATTACCGGTACTCCCGCGGCGATGGCCTCGGCGGCAAGCCAGCCTCCGGGATCGCTGATGCCGGGCATTCCAGCATCCGAAACGATGGCGATCCGGCCGCCGGCTTTGAGAGCCTCAATCAGCTCGGCCGCGCGCTGGTGCTCGTTGTGCTGATGGCAGCTCACGGTGTGGGTTGTAATTTCAAAGTGATTGAGCAGCTTCTGTGTCTGGCGGGTGTCTTCGCAGGCGATACGATCCACGCGGCGCAGCACGTCGAGGGCACGCAGGGTGATGTCGCCCAGGTTGCCGATGGGGGTGGCCACGAGGTAAAGGCCGGGCGCGAGCGGAGCTTCGGAATCGGTGGCCATGGGCCCTGTCAGTCTCTGGCTTCTTCGCGGGCATCCTCACGTTCGAGGCGGCGCTGCTCGGCCAGGAGCGACATCGAACTCATCAGGTTCTGCACGCTCACGATACCTACGACGCGACCGCTCTCGGTGACAGGGATCAGCGATAGCCCGCGGCCGGTCTGGATGCGGCGAATTGTGGTTCCCAGGGTATCCTCGGGTCGCGCCACCTGGAAGGCCTTGGACATCACCGCCTGCACGTAACCGTTGCCGTCGCTGCGCAGGGCGTCCACGATGCGCTGACGCGAGATGATGCCGACCAGTTGCGGACCGCGCACGACGGGAAAATCCTCCTGCAATGAATGAACGCAGCGGACCAGCGCGTCGGCCAGCGTATCGGAGGGCGAGAGGGTGGCAAAGTCGGTGAGCATCACTTCGCGCATGTGCACCGTGTCAACCACCGACTGGAAGAAGACGCCCTGGTCCTCGATCTGCGCGCCGATCATGATGAAGAAGCCGGCAATGACCAGCCAGGGACTATGCAGGAACATATAGCTGATCATGGCGGCCAGCGCCAGCACCTGGCCGATTCCGGCGGCTGCGCGGCCCGAGGGAGAGATTCCGTGGTCGCGGGCAAAGCTGCCCCGGAGCAACCGGCCAAAGTCCAACGGATAAGCGGGGAGCAGATGCAAGAGGCCCAGGCCTGCCTGCATCCAAACCATGCTGCGCACCAGCCAGGCGGCCGAGATCCACGGCTGGCTGAAGAGATTGAGGTCCCCACTGGCGCCTAGAAACGCCACGGCCAGCATAAGCGCCGTGGCCAGGTTCGCCAGAGGACCGGCCAGCGCCATGGCGAATTGCCCGCTGCCTTGACTGCATTTCTCCTGGCTCTCGGGGTCGGCATAGGCAAAGAGTCCGCCGATAGGCAAGAGCAGAATGGCGCGCAGCCGCAATCCAAGCCAGGCGGCCACGAGAAGGCGCGCTGTCTCCCGCACAACAACTGCTGAAACCAGCACCAGAAAGAGCGCCAGGCCGCGCGCCATGCCTTCCGGCGCGCTGATCACCAGGCAGACGATCGCAAGCAGCGGGAAGAAGGCGTGGACACGCATCTCGACGCCCATCCAACGGCCCAGCGGGATTGACCAGCCTCGCATATCTGGATTGTAGTGGGTCGGGCCCTGGCGCGCTTCCCGTATGCTGAACTGATGCGTGTTATCGCAGGATCGCTCCGTTCCCGCACGCTCGAGGCCCCTGCTGGGCTGGCCACGCGGCCCACCAGCGACCGGCTGCGCGAAACGTTATTTAACGTGCTTTCTCCCCGGATTCAAGGCGCGGCGTTTCTGGATTTGTATGCCGGGTCGGGCGCGGTGGGCATCGAGGCGCTCAGCCGTGGAGCGGCGCGGGTCGAGTTCGTCGAGCGGGCTCCGGCGGCGCTGAAGGTTCTACGCGCCAACCTCGAAGGATTGGGACTAACTGCGGGATTCCGCATCCACGCCGCTTCAGTGGGAGCGACTCTGCGCCGAGCTTGCTCGCCAAACCAAAGACCAGAACGCTACGAATTAGCTTTTCTCGATCCGCCCTACGATGCGGCTGAAGATTATGCGGCTACGCTGGGCCTGCTTGGCGGTTCGGCTTGCGGGCTGCTTGCGGAAGGAGCGCTAGTGATCGCAGAGCATCGGCGCAAAGAGCGGCTTGAAGACCGCTATGGCTTGCTCGCCCGGACGCGGCTGCTCGAACAGGGCGACGCGGCGTTGAGCTTTTATGGAATTAGATCCGCTGCGGATGCGGAGTAACCAGGCAAGGGCCAACATTCTCTCTGCAGATGCCGCAGACGAATTCACTCGAAGGCGCAAAAAACACTGAAAAGATGGGCCTTCCAGGGCCGCATGTCCGAAAAGATGGTTTATCAAGTAATCACCTGCAAGGTTTTGAAAATATAAATAGGGGGGGTAGCTCCTCGGGCAGGAAACAGGGAACAAGGAATAGGGAATAGGGAATAGGGAAACCCGAACCTCTGGTTGTTGTTCATCTTTGTATTGTGCGCCGGTAGATGGTATTTCTCTGCAAACTGCCTGCGCTCTGTGCTTTTCCCGCCAGCCGAAGGGGCTCTTCGGCGCCATCGGCGCTTTTACGGAGCGATCCGCAGGGCAAATTGAATATGGATGATTCGGTCATTTCGCGTAGTTGAAGATCTGACATTGGTGGACCGTCGGCTTTCATGCCTCCTGGGGAATAGGCACCAAATGGTCATCATCTAATGACCCACCAAACGGGCGGAGCGTTTGCTCAGCCTACAGCATCTCGCCCAACAGATGAGCCGGGGGGTGTTTGGCGGACAACCAGGGTCCTAACATTTGGAGCTGCGAATGCCGATATTGGATGAATTGGAGAATAAAGCGATGATCCTGGAGTCATTGACTGTCGGTCCCCTGGAAACCAACTGCATCCTTATGGGCGATGAGGGCACTCACGAGGCGATTGTCATCGATCCAGGCGATGAGGCCGAGCTGATTCACCAGCGACTTACCGAACTCGGCCTCCATGTCAAACAGATCATCATTACTCATGCGCACATCGATCATGTAGGCGCTGCGCTCAGCCTCAAGCGGCTTACCGGCGCGCCCATTCTGCTAAATGAAAATGACATTCCGCTGCTCGCGAAGATGGATGAGCAGGCTGGCCTGGTTGGCCTTGCCCCGCCCGAGACCGCTCCGCCCGACGGCGACCTGGCGGACGGCCAGTGCGTGGGCCTCAAAAACTACCCGGCCCAAGTCCTGCTCACACCTGGCCATACTCCAGGCTCAATCTGTCTTCACTTTGCCCCACTCGATCTGTTGTTTTCCGGCGATACCCTCTATGCGGGCAGCATTGGCCGCACCGATCAGGCCGGCGGCGACTATGACCAGATTATCGACTCAATCAAGAGCCGCCTTTTCACTTTACCCGGCGAGACTCGCGTACTCACCGGCCACGGTCCCGAAACAACGATCGGCGAAGAGCGCAGCAGCAATCCCCTGTTGCGGTGACAGTGAGCTGGAAGTATTCGCACAGTTCTACGTTTGACCAGCCAGCGCTGCCGCCGTAATTGGCGGGCTGCCACAGAAATATGATGCTTGATTGGCCGATAATCCTAGTAGGATTGTTCGAAGACGAGTGCGCCGTGCCAATCTCGGCTGCAGTTTTCTCTTCTTTTCCCCTGCTCCGAAGAGGAGGCTCCATCGGAGGATGGCGCAATGCAGGACCTCGAAAAGCGTGGAGTTCACCGGCCAATGCTTCGCCTTGCTCTAGCGGCAGCGGGAGTAATGGCAGCCTTCGTCTTGCGGCAGAATCTGGTGCGGCATTTTGGTCTCGAACTTCCTGTCTTTTTTCTCTTTTATCCCACCGTCATGCTGGTCGCATTCCTCTGCGGACTTTGGCCGGGACTGTTGGCCACGGCGCTCTCGGCATCGCTGGCGGATTATTGGATGGTCCAGCCTGTCGGAAGCTTCAGAGTTGCCAGAACCTCGGACGCCATCGTGCTTGTCTCCTTTGTGGGGATGGGCGTTTTCATGAGCGTTGTAGCGGAGCGCTACCGCCGCTATCAGAGCCGACTGGCCGCATTCGGGCGGGAAAAGGCGCTGCAAGAAGCCCAGGAGCGGCTCCGAGAGATTTCGGAGTACCGGTGGTTGGCGCTGGAGGCGGCTAATCTAGGCGCGTGGGAGTACAACCTGGAGACCGGAGAAGTGAATTGGGATGAATGCTGCCGCAACGGGTTTGGATTCGTCTCCGGGGAACTCATCGATTACGCAGCGGCCATTCAGAACATTCACCCGGAGGACCGTCAGGATGTAGACGAGGCTGTGAAACAGGCGATCGCCGGGGCCAACGGCGGGGCCTACCACAGGGAGTTTCGCGTCGTCTGGCCAGACGGTTCGATCCATTGGATCTCCTCGCACGGACGAGTGCATTTCGACGGAGAAGGAAACGAGCGGCGGGCCGTACGTTTTCTCGGCGTGAATGCAGACATTACGGAGCGCCGGCGAGCCATGGATCTTCTGCGCGAGAGCGAGGAGTCGCTGCGCGAATCGCAGAGAATCGGCGGCCTTGGCAGCTTTGCGCTGGATTTTCGAACCGGGGCATGGACAAGATCAGATGTACAGGAGGATCTGTTCGGAATCGACAAGAGTTATGAGCACACCATGGCGGGATGGCTGGCCTTGATCCATCCCGATGACCGCAAGCAGATCGCCGACCATTTGGAGGTTGAAGTGATTGGCTACGGCCGGCCTTTCAGTAGAGATTACCGGATTATCCGGCCCGTCGACGGTGCAGTGCGCTGGATCCATGGCCAGCGCAGAATCGAACTCGATGCCCTTGGGAAACCGGCGATGATGCGCGGAACTACACAGGACATTACCGAAAGAAAGCTGACGGAAGAGAGGCTTCGGCTCGCCGCCAGTGTCTTTTCGCATGCCTCTGAAGGCATCACGATCACCACGCCGGAGGGCGATATCCTGGATGTGAATGATGCTTTCACTCAGGTCACAGGCTACGGTCGAGACGAGGTCCTGGGCCGCAACCCGCGCTTTCTAAATTCAGGCCGCCAGGACAGAAGCTTCTTTACGGAAATGTGGGGCGCCCTGACCGAGAAGCACGAATGGTCGGGAGAGGTCTGGAATCGAAGAAAGAACGGAGAAGTATACTGCGTGATGCAAACCATCACCGGCGTGCTTGACGTCGATGGAAACGTTCAGCGGTATGTTGCGCTGTTCCACGACGTCACAGTCCTCAAGGAGCACGAAAACAAGCTCAAACAAATTGCATACTTCGACTCGCTGACCGGCCTTCCCAACCGGGTTCTGCTCAGTGACCGCTTGCGGCAGGCAATGGTCCAAGACCGCCGCAGAGAGCAAATTCTGGCCGTGGCGTTAATCGATTTGGACGGCTTCAAGGCCGTGAATGACAATCACGGACATCATGTGGGAGACGAGTTGCTTGCCGCCCTGGCTACCCGCATGCAGCAGGTCCTCAGAGAAGGCGATACTCTTGCCCGGCTGGGCGGGGACGAGTTTGTTGTCGTGCTGCTCGATCTGGTCGATGTCGGCACCAGCATCCCGATATTCAACCGTCTGCTTCAAGCTGTCGCCGAACCGGTGATTGTTGGCGAGTCTTCTCTTTGTGTGTCTGCCAGCATCGGGATCACTCTCTATCCCCAGCAGGATGAACTCGATGCCGATCAATTGCTCCGCCAAGCCGACCACGCCATGTATCAGGCGAAACTGGGCGGCAGAAACCGGTATCAATTCTTCGATTCTACTCAGCCTTGTCTCACAAACTCAGGAGACAGAAGCTGCTAGTTGGATGGATAAAAGAAGAGGCGACTAGAATTCCTTGCAGAAGCTGCCACAGGATCGGTCTCTGACTGTCGGCGCGGCTGAAATCATTCCCCGATACAAACCTGCTTTTGCAGCGCGCTTCACTTAACCGGCTTACTTCGTCTCAAGACGCATTCTGCGGTAATTGGCCATAGGGTTTCGGAATTCGCTAGCAGCACTCGATTGCGGATGCGAATCAGGCTTGGGCGGCGGCTGGGGTTGTGGTCGAGCCGGAGAACTCTACCGTTACAACGGTGATGTCGTCGAACTGGCCGAAGAGGCGGGCGGCTTCGGCGATATCGACGGCCGGCTGGCGGCTGATCGAGCGGGTGCGGTCAAAGCCGAAGAGTTCGCCGAACTTGGTTTGGGATTCTGGAACGCCATCGGAGACAAAGGTGAGCCGGTCTCCGGGCTTGAGCTGGAATGTGCTGGTTTCATACTGTGCGCCGGCGACAATGCCCAGCGGAAGTGAGCCGGGAATGGCGAATTCCGTGCCGTTGAGATAGGGCGGGACGTGTCCGGCATTAGCTACGGTCAGCAGGCCGCCGGCGGTGATGTGCGCGGCCAGGCAGGTGGTGAATCCGTCGTGCGACCGGCCCATCATGCGGTCGTTAAGAGACCGGAGCAGCCGTGCCGGACCGACGCCGTGTGTCGCCTCGGCGCGGATAGCGCCTACCAACACCGAGACCAGCATGGCGGCCGGCAGGCCTTTGCCGCTTACATCGCCCACCACAAGTAAAAGGCCGCCCTGGCCGTCGCTGATCTGCTGGAAGAAATCGCCACCGACCTGGTCGGCGGGCTGATAGACACATTCGACCGTGAAGCCTGGGCACTGGTCCTGCATGTCGGGAAGAAGAACCTGCTGCACCTGGCGGGCGGCCTCGAACTCGCTGGCCAGCCACGCTTCCCGCCGCCGCGCCCGCGTGAAGCGGAGAACGAGAAAGACGACCATGGCAAGCAGAAAGACGAGATGGAAGAGAATGCCGATCTCCATGGTGAAGGGCGGCAGAGGCAGCCGGACTTCCATAACATGCGCAGTCCCGGTCCATCCAGCCTGATTGAGGACGATGGCCAAATTATCGGCCAGATAGTAACCCATATCGAGCAGTGTGGGCAGCAGCAGCAGGCGGGCGTCGGTATTGCCGCGCACGGACCAAATTACCAGCGTGCTCAAGATCCACCAAACGGCGGGGAGCAGACAGGTTAGTTGGATTGCGCCCGAAGCCGGGGCCGAGAACCAGCCCGGCAGGTAAAAGATGGCCGCGAAGGGGCTGAAGGCTGCAAGCAAAAGACAGACGCGACCCAACATTCCGGTGCGGGCGTTGAGGATTCGCGAAAAGAAGAGCAAGGCCGCGATGATGGTGCCGGCTGCGAGCACTCCGTCGAGGAAATCGTCCACAGGCACTGGAAGCAAGGAGAAGATTTCCTGGCCGACGTTCAGTGCGTGTTCTGCCGACTGGGCGAGCAGGATGGTGGCAAACCAGAGGTATTCGCGCTCTGCATGGCGGATCAAAAAGAGACAGAGAATCGCGAAGCCTACCAGCGCAGCGGTAATGCTGTAGGAGTATGCATCGACATAACGGACATTGCGGGCGGTCTGGCGATGCTGCTGCTCGACGGCCAGCAGATCCGGGTCGCCGGCCAGGTGGCCTCCGAGATTGCCGTAGAGGTAAGGCCCTCCACCGACATAGCTCGCCCAGATCGGCGAGTGCCACACGCGAATGGCCACCTGCACGGTGCGCGCTGAGCTGCTTCCGCCCTCGGTGAGAGGGAAGAGGTGATAGCGGATCTCAGCCGACGGGATCATCGCGGGCGGCATCCGGCCCGATCCGCCGACACGCTTGCCGTCCACATAAACCTCGAAGGAGGTCAGGATGGGCGCCAGCAGCAGTGAGGCGGCCTTTTCGCCGGCGGGTACCTTGACCGTGAACCGGTACCAGCCGAAGCCGCTCATTCCCCGGTAGCCTTGCGTAGACCAGGATCTGTCGCCGCGCAGCAGAACCCAGCCGGAATCGTCGAAGGCAGGATAGGCCCAGAGCGGGGCAGCACCTTCCACAGGCGAATCGCCGGGATGGAAGCGCCAAAGGCCGTCGAGCGAAACGACCGGCTCCCGGCCGCGGTCCAGGTCAAAGGTCTGCGCGGTGGACCGCGCGGGAAGCCAGGCCGCGTAAACGACCGCGGCGAGCAACGCAAGCCGGCGAAGTACAGAAGCAATGCGCATAGCGACGTTTCCTTGAGAGGAAGGAATCGAAACGTGGATAGATGCTAACGCAGAGTGGGCCGTTTGTGCTTTAGGAAATGTCAATGAAGAATGTGCAACCGATGCGGGGCCGGGGCGGTTAGAGTGTTAGCCATGAAAAATGCGCGAGTTTTTCTTGGGTTGGCCGGACTGGTTCTTTTGTTTGCCGCAGTTCGCGGAGCTTATGGGCAGGAGGGTCAGGCCGCCCGGCAGGCTGTGGCGCAGCCGGATCTGGTCATTCTCGATACCGATATTGGCGACGATATCGACGACGCCTTTGCGCTGGCTCTGGTGTTGCGGAGTCCGGAATTGAAGCTTATTGGGGTTACGACGACCTTTGGAGATACAGAGCTGCGGGCGAAGCTGGTGGATCGATATTTGGCGGCGGTGAATCGTTTCGACATTCCAGTCACCATCGGGGTTGCCACTCCGCGCAACAACATCTTTACTCAAGCTGCCTATGCACAGCAGCAACAAGCTCAGTGTCTGCTGTCGCTGTGGTTGGCAACTCCTGAGACTAGTAACGTGTGTTCAATTGGCGGTTCGACGCATGCGTATGCGGTCGAATTCCTCCTCGACCAAATCCGCGCAAATCCCGGCCAGATCACTCTCATCGCGATTGGCCCACTCTTCAACATTGAGGCGGCTATCGAGCGCGATCCGGCGACATTTCGGAAACTGAAGCGGGTTGTGATGATGGGCGGGAGCGTCTATCGGGGCTATGACGATGGGATTACAGGTGCACTCACCGCGCCGCAGCCCGAATGGAATATCAGCCGTGATCCGGCGGGGCTGAAGGCGCTGCTCGCCGCTGGCGTGCCCGTCTTCATGATGCCTTTGGACTCGACTCAGGTTCATCTGGGGGCGAAGGAGCGGGAGACTATCTTTGCGCACGGCTCGCCGCTTACCGATCAGTTGACGCTGCTCTATCACCAGTGGATGGCCAACAGCGAATGGCACCCAGTTGGGCCTACGTTGTTTGACCCGGTGGCTGTGGCGTATGCGGTTCGTCCGGAGTTGTGCCCGGCAAAGCCGATGCGCATCGAAGTGGACGAGAAGGGAATGACCCGGCCGGTGGAGGGTACGACAAACGCACAGGTCTGCCTGGAGGTGGACGAGAAGGGGTTCCTGAAGATGCTCGAAGAGCGGATTGAGGCAGATTCCGCGCACTGACCAAAATCGGTCCAGGGGGAAAAGACCGGTCAGGCATGAACAGGTCTTCGGTGGTCGAAGCTCTTTCTCTGCACCCGCAGTCCCCTTTTGGATGCGTCAATCGGCCCGCAGTGCGCGGGGTTCCTGCTGCCCATTGACAGGGGAAGAGGAGTAGGAGAAAAATGGCGAGGTTGATCCAAATTGAACTGATTCGTGCTTTGCGCGGAGGGAACGTGAAAAACGCAGTGAAGATGCTTGTTTTTGGAACGGTGAGTTTGCTGGGCGTGGGGTTGTTGCTGGGCGGCTGCAAGTCGGCGCCGGAGTTGTCGAAAGCCGACGCGCAGGCCATGATCCAGGCCAGATATGATCAGACTCCGGCGACGGGCGCCAACATCCTGGTGGATGAGGCGGGGTTGGCCAGGGGAATCACGGCAAAGTACTGGGAACGGACCAAGCTTTATCCCAATAAATTCTGGGCCGACTTCACGCTGACTCCGGAGGGCAAGAAGGTGCTCAAGCTGCAAAAGGGTGGCGACGTGATCGAATGGCACCCGCTGAATGCCGGCGACAAGAACTTCTCGGTTTTGGTGGTGACCGTTGCTGCCAACCATCTTAAAGCACAGGACTTAGGAGATCCGCAGGATGATCTGGGTGGGACCAAGACGGTCTCCTACGTTGAAACCGTGCGTCTGGACGGAGTGCCGGCCGATCTCAAGGTCATGTCCGACGGCGTCGGAAACAGGCTCAGCAGCAAGCACATCGCCACATTTGCGCTGGACGGGGGCGCCTGGAAGCTGCAATCCATCAATTAGACACAGGAAAAATGCGCAGGTGGGGCAGAAATCGTTGACCCCACCCAGATTTCTTGCTATTGTTAAAAGGTTGCGCAAGAGCGCCTCTGTCAGTGTGTCTTAACGGCGGAAGCGTAGGGACAGTCCGGCCAGGCTGAACTTGGCGGTGTTGATCCTCATGGCCAGGCGCAGTTGGCCGGCCAGACAAGCTCCAGGAATCGCTCTTTTCTTGCCAAGGGCAGGGGCATTATCGCATCGGCGTCCGCGCGTTCTCCACCTTGGAGGGCTATGCGGGCCGGAACCGGCGAAACGGAGTTGGCTTTCCAGAGATTTGGAAACGCCCGGCCACCGTCCTGGTTCTCGTCTGAGATTGGAACGAAGGCAGACGCGAAGCAGCAGAGTCGGGCTTTCGTGTGCGTGTGCTCTTTAGGTTGAGCGAACCGCAGCGAGAGGCCTGATGGGGTTGTGCGCGGCTATCGAATTTGGGTGGGCCAACATTTGGGTTGGCAGGTTTTGACGGGGTAAGGAGATTCAGTTTGCCTACATTTAATCAGCTTGTCCGCAAGGGGCGCACGGCCCCTCGATACAAGACGGCGTCACCGGCCTTGCAGGCTTCTCCGCAGCGGCGTGGTGTTTGCACCCGCGTCTACACGCAGACACCCAAGAAGCCGAATTCGGCCCTGCGCAAGGTCGCTCGTGTGCGCCTGACAAATGGGATTGAGGTCACCACCTATATTCCCGGCATCGGCCACAACCTGCAGGAGCACTCGATTGTGCTGATTCGCGGTGGCCGCGTGAAGGATCTTCCCGGCGTGCGTTATCACGTGGTGCGCGGAACGCTGGATTCGGTCGGCGTGGCGAACCGCAAGCAGAGCCGGTCAAAGTATGGAGCCAAGCGCGCCAAGGGCGGAGCGGCTCCGGCCAAGGGCAAGAAGTAAACGCAGTCGTCAGTTCTCAGTTGTCAGTGATCGGTACGGGCCTGACAACTGAGAACCGACAACTGAGAGCTGACAACTGAGAACTGTTTTTGAGGGATTATGCCGAGAAAAGGGCACATTGCGAAGCGGGAAGTGGCGCCGGACCCGGTTTATGGCTCCACGCTGGTCACCAAGTTTGTCAACTCGATGATGTGGGGCGGCAAGAAATCGACAGCCCAGGGCATCTTCTATGAGGCGATGAAGAGCCTCGAAGAGAAGGGCGGCGGCGACGATGCCCTCAAGCTCTTCAAGAAGGCCGTCGAGAATTGCAAGCCGCTGCTCGAGGTGAAAACTCGCCGCGTGGGCGGCGCCAACTATCAGGTGCCGATCGAAGTGAATCCCGACCGTCGCACTTCGCTGGCGATCCGCTGGCTGATTACCTACGGCCGCAACCGTGGCGAAAAGGGCATGACCGACAAGCTGGGCAACGAGCTGCTGGATGCGGCCAATGGGCGCGGCGCGGCGATGAAGAAGAAGGAAGACGTGCACCGCATGGCCGAGGCCAATAAGGCCTTTGCTCACTACCGCTGGTAGGCGGGAAAGATTCGGCTCCCACCCTAGCCACAAAGACAAAGACGTGGCGAGGGAGGGGCGGCCAAAGAGTTGAGGTCTCCCAGGTCCGAAAATCCGGACTTGGGCCACCCAAAGTTTAGTTTTTGAAGTGTCTAATAACAGCGGGCCGAAAGCGCTCGCAAGGGATAATGCCGTGGCTCGCACCGTACCTCTGAATCGTTGCCGGAACATCGGTATCATGGCGCACATCGACGCCGGAAAGACGACAGCGACAGAGCGCATCCTGTTTTATACCGGCATCACGCACCGTATCGGTGAAGTGCAT
>Ga0181535_10002586_pt1 | contig 21854 bp, 9 predicted proteins | sample PEATcosm2014_Bin_44_FD_119774 | JGI IMG/M metagenome (GOLD analysis project Ga0181535, IMG submission 119774) | Peatland microbial communities from MTU Mesocosm Facility, Houghton, MI, USA - PEATcosm2014_Bin17_30_metaG | ecosystem: Environmental > Terrestrial > Soil > Wetlands > Peat | place... | reverse complement strand
TTGATAGTTAGCCGCTTGTTGACCTTCCAGTCGTCTTGCACGAAGCCCTCATACGTGTTGTAAGCTTCGTCATGAAGGTTCCCATAGGATGTTTCGTTGTAGCCGAACAGGTTGCCGGTGATCAGGTCGGCGTACTCGTTGCCGTAGGTATTGGCGTTGCCTGCCGACCACACTTGCAGTTGGCCGTTGGTGTTATTATTGGCCGGCTGCGCGTTGCGAATCCACTCCCAGAAGAAGCCGGCTTTGATCGTGTGCGTCGCCACCACTCTGGTGACCGTGTCGCTGAGATTGGGCATCCACTTGTCCGCATACAGGCCTGCCGAAGCGCCACCCACTTCGAATCCACCAGGATTGAAAACCAGCGCGGCCTCCTGGGCAGTCCACCCAACACCGCCGAAGGATGGGATCTGCGCCACGCCGTTCTTGTATAGCCCGGTGTAGTTGTAGCCCACGTCCGTGCGATTCACCTTCGCCGGATCCGCGAACACGTTCGGGAAGCCGATATAGGTGTAGCTGAACACGAACTCATTGGTCATGGCCGGGCTGAAGACGTGCGTCAGCGAACCACTGACCGAGTCGGATTTGTTCTTGCCCAGAACCGAAGTCGGGTAGGGAACCTGATCGGTCTGCCGCCACCACAGGCCCACTGGGAACTGCTGTGTTTCGCGCTGCAGGTTGTAGCGCACGAACAGCTTGGTGCTGTCGCTGATGCTGTAATCCATGCGCGTCATCCACTGCACGTTGTTCTCGTTGAAGACTTCCGACTGCACGTAGTTGTAACCGCCAGTCTGGCTGGGGGTGGCATTGGCGGCCGGATACAGTTTCATGAGCGCCACCATGTTGGGATCAATTGCGCTCTGCGGAAGCATGCCACCAGGAAATTGTGCTAGTGCCCCGGCGTTGAGTGCTCCGGGAGGTCCGCCGGAGGCCGTGATGGCGCCTTCCCCGGCGATCGACGACGGGGAGAAATTGCCCTGCATCTCGCTCGCGGTAGGCACCGTGGCGCGCAGCAGGCCGGTGTCAAGGACCTGGTAGAAGTACTCGAAGCCGGTAAAGAAGAACAGCTTGTTGCGGTTCTTGTTGAAGTTGGTACCGGGAATCAGGACCGGGCCGCCGATGGTGCCGCCCGGATAGAAGTACTTGTTTTGCGGCTGCGCGATGCCGTCCTTGTTGTCAATCCAATCCGTGGCGTTGAGCGCGTAGTCGCGCGCATAAAAGAAACCGGAACCGTGGAAAGCGCTGCCGCCGGACTTGGCGACCGTGCTGAGGACCATGGGTCCCTTCTGGTTCTCGGCGCTGAAGTTGCCCGCCAGCACTTTGAACTCGGCAATCATATCCGAGTTGGGATTGACCGGGGTATCACAGTTGCAGCCGGGATCGGAAACGTGGGCGCCATCCGAAGTGATGTCCAGCGAATTGCCGGGCAACCCGTTGTACGAAAAGGCGCCGTTCAACGGGCTCATGCTGCCAGCGTCGCCATTGGCGTTGATGCCGATTACTTCGCCGGTGTAATTCGCCTTGTTGTTGGTGCCGTTGCTGATGCCGAACCCAGGCATGATTTTGATGTACTCGGCGGCGTTGCTGCCGACCTGTACGTAATTCTGCAACTCCTTTGTTGTCAGTGTTTCCGACTTCTCACCCGAATCGACAGGGACGATCGAATCGGCTACACCGACCACTTCGACTTTATCCGCAGCGCTCCCAACTTTCAGCGTCACGTTGACGTTGCGCTTCTCGCCGCCCAGCATCGAGATGCCCGGCGCTTCATATGTCACGAAGCCCTTGGCTTCAACGGTCAGTTTATAGCTGAGATCGCCTACGGCAAGACCGACGAAGGTGTAGTAGCCATCATTATTCGTCACGGTGTCGCGTGTGTCGCCCGATTTTTCGTTAACGAGTTTGACCTTGGCCTGCGGCACAACGGCGCCGGACGGGTCGTTCACTACTCCGGTCAGAGTGGCGGATGTGAACTGAGCCTGCAAGTTCATGGCCGACAACATCAATAACGCCAATCCGACAAGGATTACGGTGCGGTTCTTCATAGGACCTCTCCACCCCCAAGAAACGAGCCTTTGCTGCACGAACGAGACGCAAGGTAATATAAATCTACTACAGGAGGCCGTAAAGGCTAAAGCTGTTAACTTCGACGAACGGCGTAGTTACCAGGGAAAACCGCTTTCCTTTCAGAAGCGTTACTGTTAATCTGGTCTCGGTTACCGGGTTTTCTGGAGAGGTTAACGCTCTCCAAGAGAATCCGTTAATCATTGAAATCCTTGGGGAAAGGCCGATGTCGGGTGCACCGGATCAGGACGAGTGTAGGGCCGAGCTGGGGGCGCTGATCGCGTCGGGGATCTTCGCGAAAGCACCCAGTTTGGCGCTGGTCCTTGAGTACATCTGCTCCAAGTACTTCGAGGGCCAAGCCAATCAGATCAAGGAATACAGCATTGCGGTGGAGGCTCTGGGCCGTCCGCCCAGCTTCGATCCGAAGCAGGATTCGATCGTCCGGGTGGAGGCGCTGCGGCTGCGCAAGCGGCTCAAGCAATACTACGAGAACGAGGGCGCCAACCGTCTTACGCGTATTGTGATTCCATCCGGCCAATACGTGCCGATGTTCTTGAAGAATGGCCGATCCGCAGCCGGCGGCGAGGCGCGCGATGCTGACTCTGATTTGGGCCGCGATCACGCCGCCGATGAGGAAGCCGCGTTGGAAAGCACGCTGGCGCCGATTCGCGAACGGGCTCTGGCGTCGGCCCCACCCATCGTCGTGCCGCCCGCCCTGGTGCCGCCAAGGCGTCGCGTGGGGGTCAGGCTAGCCCTTCTTCTGTCGCTGTCGGTGATGGCAGTGGCTTTGATCGCCGGCGGCGTCTGGTTTTTCCGTCTGCGCCTGGCGGGCAAAGCCGTCAGCGTGGCGAAAACCACATCCGCGGCGCAGGGTGCTGAGCCGGACGAAATCCGGATTTTGTGCGGTTCCTCCACGGCGCGGCACGTGGACCGGGCCGGAAACATCTGGTCCGGCGACCGTTTCTTCCGAGGTGGATCAGTCTTCGACACTCCCAACCACACGATTTTCCGGACGCCGGATCCGGAGTTGTTCCGCCACAAACGCGAGGGCGATTTCAGTTATGACATACCGTTAAAGCCCGGCGTCTATGAGCTGCACTTGTACTTTGCCGAGACAATATTCGGAGAAGACAACGGCGCGGGGGGCGGCGAGTCCAGCCGGGTCTTCAAGATTTTGATCAACGGAAAAGTCGCCATGTGGACCTTCGACCCGCTCTCCGACGCGGGTGGCAGCAACACAGCCGACGAGAGAGTGTTCAAGGACCTGTCACCGGCGAAGGACAACATGCTCCATGTGCAATTCGCCGGTTTAGTGAATGGCGCCCCCTTCCTCAATGCCCTGGAGGTGGTACCTGGCATCCCGGGCAAAATGCGGCCAGTGCGCATTGTGGCCCGTCCGCGAAGCTACACCGATCAAAAAGGGGTGGCGTGGGGCGCGGACCGGTACTTCACCAATGGTTTCGCCGTGCCGCGCTCCGACCCGGTCACCAACACGGCGGACCCGGAGATGTTTAAGTCCGAACGCTTCGGCAACTTCAAGTACTCGATCCCCGCCACAGACGGCCGGTACAAAGTGACCCTGCGATTTGCGGAGACCTGGTTCGGCGCCGGCAGGCCCGGCGGCGGCGGAGATGGCAGCCGCACATTCGATGTGTACTGCAACGGACTCGCGCTGCTGCGAAATTTCGACGTATTCCATGCGGCTGGCGGGCCGCAACGCGCGGTAGAAAAGACCTTTCGCCGTATCACTCCCAATGCGCAGGGCAAGATCGAGTTGTCGTTTGTGCCAGTCACCAATTACGCCTGCGTCAACGCCATTGAGGTTGTGGACGACAGCAACTGAGCCGGCCGCCAGTACCCTTGGAAACGGCCCGGCGTTCGCAATGGTTTCGCCAGCATAGCGCGTGTGAATGCGATTTCCATCTCGCAGGTTTACCGGGCCGCGAGCGCAGGAGCCTGCTATAACATCAGTAGAAGTGCATGATCGCAATTGCCGCAGCTTTGCTGATGCAGGCCACGTCCGCGAGCCCCGCGCCGGCCACGCCGCGCGCCGGACCATCCTTCGAAACGCTGTCACGGCAGGCCGTCGAGGCGCGCGACACCAAACGGCTGGCGGAAGCCTTGGCCCTCTTCCGGAAGGCGTTGCAGATCAAGCCGGACTGGGCTGACGGCTTGTGGGAGGCAGGCTCGATTGAATACGACCAGGACCAGTACAAGGAGTGCGCGGCGGACTTCCGGAGGCTGGCGGCGCTCAAACCAGACCAGGCGCCCGGCTGGACCATGGCGGGACTTTGCGAATACCATTTGCGGGATTACGATGCGGCGCTCAAGAGCCTGCTCCAGGCGCAGCGGTTGGGATTCCCGGAAGGCGCCGACCTGACCCGCGCCGCGCGGCTCCACCTGGCCCTGGTTCTGATCAAGCTGAGCCGGTTTGAGAATGCCATCACCACTCTGGTCCGGCTCACCCGAGACGACAAGAAAACGCCGGAGATCGTCGTGGCCTCCGGGATCGCGGGGCTGCGTGAGCCCTGGATTCCGCCCGAGGTGCCCGCATCGGAGCGTGACAAGGTTTTCAAGTTGGGCGATGCGATGGCCGCGGTGATGGAACAGGATTCGAAGCAGGCGCTTGAGAAATTCGGCATCGTGGTGCGGGACTACCCCGAAGATGCCAACGTCCGCTTCCGCTACGGCGCCTTTCTGATGCAGGAGGATCCGGAGCGTGGGATCCAGGAAATCAGCAAGACGATTGAGCTGCAGCCTGATCACATTCCGGCGCTTGTCAGCCTGGCCAATATCTACCTAAAACGCGACCAGGCGACGTCTGCGCGGCAATATGCCGAGAAGGCTGTGAAGCTGGCGCCGGGCGATTTCGCCACTCACGTAACCCTGGGCAGAGTGTTGCGCGAGGCCGACGATGATGCAGGCGCGGTCCGGGAATTTGAAGCCGCCGTGCGCCTGGCGCCGGCCAGCCCCGAGGCGCACTTCGACCTGGCAACCGCCTATGCCAAACTGGGCCGTAAAGCCGACGCCGAGCGCGAGCGCGAGGAGTTCAGGCGGCTGCGGAAGATCACCGACCCCAATCAGCCGTAGCCTCCCAGCCGGACTCGCTGCGCCGGCTGACTAATGCTGCGCCGGCGCCTCACCGTGACGGCGGGAAACCTCCGCTGCGGCCTTTTCGTAAATGGAAATACTATTGGTAAGAGCCTGGATCAAATCGCGGTCATTGCGATCGGTGGCCAGAGCGAGGCCCTGCTGAGCGGCTCTGAGCGCATCCCCCAACCGGCCGACTTTCGCGTAGATCGACGAGAGGACGCCGAGGGTGACAGGATCGGATGCGGCTACCGCTTCAAAGTGCGGAATCGCCTCTTCGAAACGCCCTTTGCCTGCCAGGGCGCGCCCCAGCGCGCGCTGAACTTCAGCCGCGTCGAATCCACCCGAGAGGGCCTTCTCGAGGTGCGGAATCGCCTCGTCGAAATGGCCTTGCCGGAACAGGATCAGACCCATGTTCCCGTGCGGCTCGGCGGCATTTGGATCGGCGGCCAAGGCCTTCTCGAAGTAAGGAAGAGCTGCTTCGGCCCGGCCAGCCCGCACCAGCGCCACGGCAATGTTGTTCTGAGTATCGGCGTCCTTCGGATCCAACTCCAGCGCCTGTTCAAAATGGGGAATCGCCTCCTGGATCTGACCGCGCTCAGCCAGCAGGCTCCCCAGTGCGCCCTGTGCCTTGGCGTCAGCCGGATTCAGCTCGATCGCTTTTAGCAGCTGCTCCAGCGCCTCATCGGGATGTTTCGTGCGGAGCAGCGCCATTCCCAGTCCGGTGCGCGTTCGCGCATCGGTGGGCTTGAGTTCCACGGCCTTGCGCAGCGGCTCCAGGGCCTCCTCGTCGCGTTTCGCATCGCTCAGCGCCACGCCCAAATTGTACAGCGCCGCCGGTTCGTCCGGGCTCACCGCCAGCGCGGTCTTCCAATCGGTGATCGCCGTATCCAATTCGCCCTTGCCCTGATGCCCGATGGCGATGTTGAACAGCCGATAGAATTCAGTGGCGGGCGCATTCATCGCGTCAATAAAGTCGGGAGCGATGTTCACAAATTCGGGGATATTCACCCCGCGATTAGCGGCCGTCGCGTTCTCCACCAGGATCGCCGGGCTGTCGTTGCCGCTCTCGTCGATGTGGGTCAGGAACAACTGCGTGAACAGGGATCGTCCCTTCGATGAGAAGGCAAGCCAGCGCCCGTTAGGCGAAAACGTGTGCCAGGAGTTCATCGGCGATAGGTTGCAGCTGAAGCGGCGCGCGGTGCCGCCTTCAGACGGCACGATGTATAGTTCACTGTCGGGGCGCATGAGGAGGCCGTTCTTGTTCTTGACGAAGACGATCCACTTGCCATCGGGCGAAACCTTTGGGAAATTGTTGCTCATCCCGTTGTTGGCCGCGCCCTGCACCGGCTCGGGCGTGCCGCCTCTGCCGCCATTGAACGGAATCCGGTACAAGTCGTACTGAATCTGCGTCTCGTCGGGTGAGTTGGCGTACTCAGGATCCTTGGCGCCCGGGGGGAAAGGGTCGCGCGCCTTGGCGCGGGAGAATACCAGGTACTTGCCGTCGGGACTCCAAAAAGCACTGGTCTGAACCATGTCGGGGTCGTCGGCGCCAGGCAGCGGATTCAGTTTGCCGGTCGCCCGGCTATACCAGGAGAGGATGCCGCGCGTCGGGTAGAAAACCTGCCCAAAACCATAGTCTTTGTAGAACCCGTTGAAGAGCCGGTCATCCACGCTTTTCATTTGCGCGCTGGGTGGTTCGGTAGAGGTAATCAGGTACTGGCCGTCGGGAGAGATCTGGCTCATGAAGCCGAAGCGCTTCTTCGCCGGATCGTTGGAGAACGAGTTCCAGCGGATCACATAGTCGTTGCGGATCGAAGTTTCTTTTCGCACCGGCACCAGCGCGTATAAGCCCTTGTCGTTTTGTGGCCCGTCCACGTCGATTCCCATCCATTTGCCGTCGCGCGAGAAGGAGTGGCAGTTGGCGCAGGTCGGCAGGCCTTCCATCATCACGCGGCTGCGCCCCGTCGAAAGGTCGATCAACCGCCAGGCGATCAGGGGCACCGCATCCGGAGGCAAAGGACTGATTACGCCGTGCTCGCCTACGGGCACCGAAATCAGCGGCACGTCGCGGTAGAAGACCGGTGCGCCGACCGGGTCGCGGGAGATGCGCAGCGTAAGCTCCCCGCTGGAGACCGGCTTCTTCGACGTATCGTCGTAGCCGAATAAGCGCACCGTGACCGGCTGCCTGACGCCGTGCTCTTTCACCTTGTCCCAGGTCGCCTGGTCCGGCCGCCAGGCGTGCCCGGCCTCCTGGTTGGGAGTCAGTTTCGGCGTAACAGCGCCGGCTTTGGCGCATCGCTCGTCAATCGGGCCAGGTTGTCTCCGCTCGCCCTGCGATTGGACCCGCACCGGTGCGGAGCGGTCGCCGAACGCGAATTCGATGATCCATCGTTTGGCGCGCGGATCGGCATCGCGCCACTCTATGGTGGGCGCGACAAAGTCAGGCGGGAAAACGGAACCCTCCGTAGGGTAATCGACGCGAATTGCGCCGGCGGCCGCAGGCAGGCGTTTGTGGGGAGCCCAAGCTGCGAGAACGACGGGCGCCAACGCGGCCACGAATATCACATACGCCTTCATCAGCGAACCGCACTGCGTTCTTGTCGCAGATTCCTTGGGCCTGTTGCCCTCAACTCTTGAAGATATGACCGGTCCCGGTCCTTGTTCGGGGCGCGGGGACAACGCTCCGCCGCCCGGAGATGCATCCGATTTGCAATCGGCCTCCTGAGGCCTGGACCCAGTCTCGGCTTCCATGTACTCACACATGGGGCTAGCGCGTCAAGGCCCGCCCGCCGTTGAGAAGAGGCCAGTGGTCCGTGCGCTTAGCGAGCCACGGAAGGACACCGGGGGCAGACCCGCGCCAGATTGTTCCGCGCTGCCTCGTAGTCCGGCTGCAAGCGCAGCGCCGCCTGGAAATGCGCGATCGCCTCAGCGAGCCGCCCGGGTGTTTGCGCCAGCGCCACCCCCAAGCCATTGTGCGCCTGCGCGTCATCGGGCTTGATGCGTAGCGTTCTTTCGTATTCGACGATCGCCTCAGCGAGCCGGCCGGGCGTTTGCGTGAGCGCGTTGGCCAGGTTCTCGCGCGCGTCCACGTATTCCGGCTGGAGGCGCAGCGCGGCACGGAACTCGGCAATTGCGTCCGGCGCTCGCCCAGCCAGTTGCGCCAGGGCGACGCCCAGGTCATTGTGCGCCTGCGCGTCATCCGGCTTCAGGCGGAGAGCCGCCCGAAACTCGGCAATCGCATCCGGCAGGCGTTCGGGAATCTGCGAAAGGGCGTTCCCCAGGTTGTTGTGCGCGTCCGCGAAATCCGGCTGGAGGCGCAACGCCGCCTGGAACTGGGCGATGGCATCCGGCAGCCGCCCCGTCATCTGCGCCAGGGCCAGGCCCAGATTATTGCGCGTCCCGGCATCATCGGCATTGTTCCGAAGCGCGGCTTCGTATTCGCCGATGGCCTCCTGCAATCGGCCTGGCGTCTGCGCGAAAGCGCGGGCGAGGTTATTATGAGCGTCCGCGTAATCCGGCCTGATCCGCAGCGCAACCCGAAACTCGGCAATCGAGTCCGGCAGCCCGCCGGCAACCTGGGTCAGCGCGACCCCCAGGTTGTCGTGCGCCTCTGCGTACTCGGGTTTCAACTGCACCGCGGCCTGGAACTCGGCGATCGCGTCCGGCAGCCGGCCGGGGATCTGTGACAGCACGACTCCCAGGTCATTGTGGGTTTGCGCGGAATTCGCCCTCAGCCGCAACGCCGTGCGGAACTCGACAACCGAATCCGGCAGCCGCCCCGGCATCTGCGCTAACGCGTTTCCAAGGTTCGCGTGGGTTTGCGCGTCGTCGGGTTTCAGCCGCAAGGCCGCCTTGTATTCGTCGACCGCCTCGGGCAGGCGGGTCGGAGTTTCCGCCAGCACGACGCCCAGATTGGTGTGCGCCATCCAGCTTGACGGATTGCGCGCCAAGGTAGCCCGGTATAAGGTCTCGGCATCCCGATATGTGGAGCTTTGGCGCCATGTAAGGATCCCAAGCGCCGCCAGCAGCGCTCCAGATAGAACAACCTCTGCCCGCTTGCCCAACCTGATTCTTCTGGCGCTCAGCGCGAGTCCGGCGGTCATCGGCACAATGATTCCGAGGCTCGCCAGGTACTGGAAGTGGTCCGCCACGAAGGAGAAGATAAACGGGTAGACGTTGAGAAAGCCAAGCGCGGGAAAGAGGGTTCCGACGAAGAGGAGAAATCCCGCCAGCGGGCCTCTGTATTTCCGCGCGAGCAGCCAGAAGCCGGCCGCAGCCGCCAACACTGCCGCCGGGGCAAGATACTGCCACCAGACTCCCGTGTCTATTTTCCAGCGGGGGTAGGTGAACATCAGGTCCGCTGGCCACACGAGCTTGCCGGCATAAAACCAGATCGCACGGCCGGCCAGCAGGAAGCGTTGCGCGAGCGTCAGCGCGAAAGCGCCGCCGCGGGCGCCGATATACGTTCGCTCCACCCACGCTGTGAACAGCCCGGCGGCCGCGCTCAGCACGAACCACGGCAGCAGAGGACGCACATCCCGACGGAAAACGAGGCGGCCCCGTTGCCACCAGAATACGACCAGCAGCGCCGCCGGCAGCGTCGCCGTCACGGTCTTGCTCAGGAACGCCAGCACGAATAATCCCAGGGCCCAAAAGTAGTCCCGCCGACGCTGGGTCTGGTCAAAGCGCAGGTAGAGGATCGCCGCTCCCAGACAGAAGACGCCGGAGAGTGTGCTTTTTTGTTCGGAGATCCACGCCACCGCTTCTACGCACACGGGATGGAGGGCGAAGATCACGCCCGCCAGCCAGGCGCCCGGCAAAGAAAGCCGCCGCACAAACGCCGCCACCAGGCAGGCCGAGGTGGCATGCAAGATGACGTTGGTCAGATGATAGCCCAGCACCGCGTCACCCCACACGCGGTGTTCGATCCAGAAAGCACTGTGCAGAAGTGGATAGTACTGCTGAGTGGCTCCCAGGTCGAACCAGATGCGCCACAGGCCGTGAAGAGACATGAGCGCCGGGCTGGTAACGTGGCTGGCGTCGTCCCAAACCAGGCCTCCGTGGAGCGCCGGCCAATAAGCGAGCAGAGTCAGGCAGAAGATCGAGGCCCAGAGCGCCGCATCCGCACCCGGCAGGCGAAGACCCTGTGTCCGCGATTTTCGGAGGGGAAGCGTCTTCCCGGCGAGTTCCCTGCCAACGATGGGACGCTTCCTGGCCATACAGGAGAATCACATGATATCCCCATTCGCGAGGGTGCCAAGGCGCACTACCGGAAAATCTGCCCGCTGACGTGGCTGCCGGCTCGACGCGGGTGAGGGGCGCGCAAAGCTCCGCGATGTGCCATACACTTAGGGTGAAAGAGCCGGAGATCCGGATCATCAGTTTATGAAGATTTGCATGTACTCACTCACCCTGGTCGCGACCGCCGTCATCGCCGCCGTGCCCGCACCCGCCCAGCAGGCCGCCGTCCCTGCCGCAGCGCAACAGCCTGTTGTCAAAACGACCGTCGATGAAGTCGTGCTGGATTTCATTGTTCGCGACAAGAAGGGCAAGCCCGTCACCGATCTCAAACAAGACGATCTGACCGTGAGCGATAACGGCGCCGCGCAGCAGCCGACCAGCTTCCGCCTGGTGCAAGGCGCCGAGGCGATCAGCCAGGGCGGCACTACCACCAAGCTCGACCCCCTGCGCCAGTTACGCCTGGTGACTCTGGCCTTCGAAGCGCTCGGCGACCCCACCCAGCGCAAGACCGCACGCGAAGGTGCGATCGACCTGGTGAAGGGCGAGCAAGGCGCCAACGTTTTCTATTCGGTAGTGGTGATCGACACGCGCCTGCTGGTCCTCCAGCAGTTTACGGCGGATAAAGACGCGCTCATCAAGGCCATTGAAACCGCCACGGGCGGGTACTCTGCCACGCGCCTGCTTCCGGAATCGGACAAGATCAAGAGCGATCTGAAGCGATACCTGGCCGGGCAGACGGTCGCCGGCGCGGATCAGGCCGACACGACGCTCACCGCCGCCGCCCAGACGGCGACTCAGTCGCTGCCGAGCGGCGCTGCAGCCGCTGCGGGCGGTGGCATCGGCGCGGCAGCTGTGCAGGCCAAGCTGGTTTCGGTGATGCTCGACATGCTGCGCATGGACGCGACGATGGCCTCGCAGGATACGCGGCTTTCCCTGACTGCGCTGGAGTCCCTGGTGCGGGGGCTGCAGTCGATGCCAGGACGCAAGTCGGTGCTCTACTTCACGGCGGGAATGTATTTGTCGCCTGAGCTGGACGCGATTTTCCGCAGTTTGACAAGCATGGCGAACCGCGCCAACGTTACGTTTTATGCGGTGGATACGCGCGGTGTGATGACCTTCGCGCAGAATGCAGGAGCCACCGATCAGCTGGGCCGTGCCAACGCGGCCTCCACCACCAGCACACTGCAGGGGGGAAACACCACTCAGGAAGAAATGAGGGCGTCGGATAACGCCGAGGTCTCTTCGCGCGCCAACGTCCAGCTTCCGCTCCGCAACCTGGCGGAAGCCACCGGCGGCTTCCTGCTTGGCGAGAGCAACGATCTGCGCACGCCGCTGCGCCACGTGAACGAAGAGATCGCCAGTTATTACGAGCTGACCTATGACCCGCACATCGAGAGCTATGACGGTAGTTTTCACAGGCTGAAACTGGAAAGTGACCGCAAGAACCTGGTTCTGCAAGCTCGCAACGGCTACTTCGCTCTACCGCCGGAGGCGCGCGCCGCGGGCGTGGAAACCTTTGAATTGCCGCTGCTGAAGGCGATTTCCGAAGGCAAGCTATCGCATAACGTCGAATTCCGGGCGGGCGCTTTCCTGCAACAGCCGCGAAGCGACGGCAGGGATCTTTCCGTATTGGTGGAGGTTCCTCTGCACGGTCTGCAAGCCAAACCGGATGCGGCCCAGAAGGGGTTCGATGTCCACTTCTCGGTGCTGGCGCTGATCAAGGACGCCAAAGGTGAAGTCACGGGCCCCAAGTTGAACCGCGACCGTTCGGTGCACGTTACCGGCGAACAGCTGAAGATGGGCAATTTCGTCGACAAAATGTCGCTGGTGCTTCCGCCCGGGAAATATAGCCTGGAGACCGCGGTGATGGATCGCGAGAGCGGCGATATAGGAGTCGGCCGCAGCGGGTTCGAGGTGGGACCTCCAACCAAAGGCGTCAGCATCTCGTCGCTAACCTCGGTGCGCTCTTATGCACCCAATGTGAAGGGCCTGGATCCCAACGAGCCGTTCCAGTTTCAAGGGGGCAGCATTACGCCGACATTGAATACCAGCGTGCCTCGAGCGGAGAATTCGAATCTGCGGCTGTTCTTCGTGGTCTATCAAGACCCCTCGATTTCCGCTAAGGCCACGGTGGAGATCGAGTTTCTGCAGAACGGCACGAGCCTGACGAAAGTGCCGATGGAGCTACCCGCCGCCGACGCTCAGGGCAGGATCCCGTATGTCATGACCATCCCGGCGGCGGCCATTCCGCCCGGGGTCTACCAGGTCCGGGCTGCGGCCCACCAGGGCGATACCGAGTCGGTCGCGCAGACCGACGTCAAGATAGAAGCCAACTGATCGGCGATCGCCATGGATAGCACAGACCCTGCCCGATAGAACGTGGAGGCAGCGTGAAGGATTTCAGGAGCCGCTTTCTCTGCGCGTGCGCAGCGGCTGCGATTGCGGCCGCGGCCGGGCCGCGCTCGCCGAGCGTTGCGCGGATCACGATCGACTACCCGGCTGAGGGGTCGATCTTCCCGCCCGAGTTGCCGCCTCCCACATTTTTGTGGCGCGACGCCGCAGCCGGAGCTACGCACTGGCGGATCGAAGTGGAATTCGCCGGCCGCGCGGCAAAGCTGCAGGTGAACTCCGGCGGTGAGCGCTTGCAGGTCGGCGAAATCGACCCACGGTGCGTGGGGGCCGTGCCGCCCGAACTCACGCCGGACCAGGCAGCGGCGCATTCCTGGAAACCCGATCCCCAGACGTGGGCTGCCATCAAGAGCCGCTCCGCGAAGAGTGCCGCCGCGGTGACCATCACCGGATTCGCGGACCCGCGCGACTCCCACGCCGTTTCGCGCGGCCGCATCTCCATCGAGACCTCGGAAGACCCGGTGGGTGCGCCAATCTTTTATAGGGACGTGCCGCTGATCCCCAGCCCGACCGTGAACGGCGTGATCAAACCGCTGCCTCCCTTTGCCATCGGGCTGATTGCCTGGCGCTTGCGCAATGTGGGAGAGACGCAAAGCAGGGTGGTGATGCAGGACCTGCCGACTTGCGTGAACTGCCATTCGTTCTCGCTTGACGGCCATACGCTCGGGCTGGACGTGGACGGCCCCCAAAACGACAAGGGCCTTTACGCGCTGGTCCCGGTGCGGAAGGAGATGTCCATCCGCGATGACGACGTGATCCGGTGGAGTTCGTTTCGCGGGGAGGCGCCGGCGAAGACCGATGGCCCTACCGCCAAGCGGTTCGGTTTCATGTCGCAGGTTTCGCCCCACGGCGATTACGTAGTGACGACCATCGACGATCCGCGCGTGCGCCGCACACAGAACGTGAACGGCCTCGCGCGCGGCCTGGCGGACCGCTTCTACAACGCTGGTTACATGGACTATGCCTTCGGGCAGGTTTTCTATCCCACGCGCGGTGTCCTGGCCTGGTATAGCCGTGCGGCGGGCCAACTGCACCCGCTGCCGGGCGCCGACGATCCGCGTTATGTGCAGACCAACGCAGTGTGGAGCCCCGATGGCGAGTACCTGGTGTTCGCGAGAGCGGACGCCAGGGAACCTTATCCGGCGGGACAAAAGGCATCGGAGTACGCTAACAGCCCGGACGAGACGCAGATACAGTACGACCTCTACCGGATTCCGTTCCATGGCGGCCGCGGCGGCCAGGCGGAGCCGATCGAAGGCGCCTCGCGGAACGGCATGAGCAATAATTTCGCGAAGGTGTCGCCGGATGGGAAATGGATCGTCTTCGTAGAATGCCACAACGGTTTGTTGATGCGCCCTGACAGCCGCTTGTTCATTGTGCCGGCCAGTGGTGGAGTGGCGCGGCCGCTCAAATGCAATACGCGGGTGATGAACTCGTGGCACAGCTTTTCGCCGAACGGGCGTTGGCTGGTGTTTTCCTCGAAAGCGCGCTCGCCATACACGCAGATGTACCTGACGCACCTGGACGAGAACGGCAATGACAGCCCTGCGATCCTGATCGAAAACGCCACGGCGGCCAACCGCGCCGTGAATATCCCGGAATTCGTCAACATCCCGCAGGACGGAATGGCGAAGATCGACGCTCCGGCAACTGAGTTTTACCGGTTGTTCGACGTCGCATCGGAGCTGGGACAGAAGAATGAATACAACGCTGCCATTGCGAAATGGAAGGAAGCGCTGGCGCTGAGTCCGAACGACGCGAAAGCCCATAGCAACCTGGGAGTGCTGCTCGCCACCGTGGGCCGTGCCGACGAAGCGATGGCCCATTACCAGAAGGCGGTGGAGTCCGAGCCGGAGTATCCGGATGGGTATACCAATATCGGCATCGCGCTGGCGCGAGCAGGGAAACTGGACGACGCTATTCCGTACTTGGAAAAGGCTGCGCAACTGAGTCCGTGGGACGCCAACGCGCATAGCAACCTCGGCGCTGCCTTGGCCGAGAGCGGCAGGACAGGCGAGGCAATTGCGGAATGCGACAAGGCGCTGCAGCTCAACCCCCGCGACCCCGAGGCGCACGCCAACCTCGCCATCGCGCTGGCCAAGGGGGGACGCCTGGACGAAGCCATCGCGAATTTCGAAAAGGCTCTGGCAGGCGAACCGGACTCGGGCGCAATCCACGCAAACCTGGCGGGTGCGCTGCTGGAGAAGGGCCGGTTCGACGACGCTATCCCGCATTTTGAGAAAGCGCTGGCCGTCGATCCAAACTCAGCGGAACTGCATTACGATCTGGGGCGGCTGTTGGCCACGCGCGGCAGGTTTGAGGAGGCGATCCCGCACCTGGAGAAGGCGGCCAAGGCAGATGATCCGGCGATTGGCGGAATGCTGGCCGCGGTCTATGCGCAGTTGGGCAGGTGGGGCGACGCGCTGGAGGCGGCGCGCAGGTCTCTGCACTTGGCGCGGGCGCAGAACCAGCAGGACCTGGCGAGGGCGCTCAGCGCGAGTATCGCGAGTTATGAAGCAGCGCAGGCTCGCGAAGGGGGCAAACAGGAGTGAGATTTCTCTAGTCGTAGGGATCCTGGGTTGGCGAGTGCCCAAGCCGGCGCTGCGCCCTCACTGGTTCACGCTGACGGGAGTGGATTCGCTGCTGACGCGCCCGCCCTGCTCCACGGTGACGCGCGCGACGTACTCGCCGGCGGGCAGTTTTGTGAATTGCAGAATGGGGAACGAGTTCAGCTCGTCGGGCGAGCCGACATCCGGCTCGGTCTGCGCCACGGCCTTACCGTCCCGGAAGAATTCCACGGTGACCCTGGGTTTGGCAGGCTGGGTCCGGCTGGCGCCGGCGTCCGCGTAGACCACAAAGAACAGCGCAGCGCCGGCCTGCGCGCTGGCGGTCTGGCTCAGGGAGGGAGTCACTTTGCCCCCCGCGAACTCCAGCGGGTCGCCGGGATCGCGCGGCGCGTCGAGAGGCCCAATCCGACGCACCACTTCGACGGTGCTCACGGTGGATTCGCCGGGCCTCGGCACCACCAGGGAAAGACGCTTGGTGGCGGCGCGGTTGCCTTCCGGGTCGATCGCGACGGCTTCGATTGTGTACCGCCCTGAGGCGGCTTCGAAGGGCAGGGTCAGCATCATTTCGCCACGCCGGAACTGCTCAAGTTTGTCGGCGGGAACCTCGCGGTCAATCTGCTGGCTGACTTTGCCGACCACCTGTCCGCCAGCGTCCTTGATGAGCGCGAGAAAAATGGCATGAACGCGGGCCTTATGCGTGCTCTCGTCTTCGGGCGTCGTCAGGCTGCCTGTGGGCACTTCGAAACCCAACTCAAAGCGGTAGCCTTGGCGCACCGGTTTGAATCTCAAGGCGGCGGCGCGGAATTGGAAGTCGCTGCGGGGGCCGGCGTTCAAGACGTGAAGCGCGGACACCTCGAACGGCTGGACCGGGCCGCCGTTCAGCTCGGGAAGAGCGAAGTACCCGTCTCGCGTCTGAACGAGCAGGTTCGGGTCTTTCACAGTCACCTTGATTTTTCTGTACCTGCCATCGTATATGGTCGACACGGGCACGTATGAGATTTCATAGTGGGTGCGCACATCCTCCATGATGCGAGCCATGCTTTTCTGGAAAGAATTGGTACTGAAAACGGCAAAACCGCCGGTGCTTTCCGCAAGTTCCGCCATGTTGAGCTGGACGTGTGCGGCCGCGGCCTGCTGCATGACGTCAAACTGTTTGGCCTGCGCCATGGCGGCGGAAGGCGAAGACGGCGTGGTCCTCTGCGTCCTGCTGGTAGCGGCGGCGGATTGCGTTAGCCCCACCGCCATCCCATTGGAGGACGTCAAAGTCAGCCCACGGACGTCGATGCAGTAAAACGTCACGTTGCCGCGATTGGCGGCGCTGATTACCGTCCGGACAAAGTCGTGGCGGCCGGGCGGGTCCAGGAGGCCATCGGAAAGGTAGAGCACGGTCTTGCGGCCGGGTAACACAGATTCCTGCTGAATAATCTGCAGCAGCGAATCCCACACCCTCATGCCGGCGATGTCGTCCACCATCCCTCGCTGGTTGGTGATCATCGCCGCCAGCGCCTGCTGCGACTCGGAAAGTGGATTAGTGGACGCGGAGCTGGTCGAGAAATCTGGCGTCTGCGTCAGGTCGATGCCCGAGTTAATGGTCACGCCACCCTCGCTGCCGGTGATGGTGTAATCGGTCTCGTTCAAAACGTTGGCGGACGCCGCCGCGAGCTCCACCGCATTGCCGTTAACGGCCCTGCGCACGGCCTCCTTGAGCGCGGCGCGGTCATTGGTGAATCCGTGGATGGCGTTCAGGCGCAGATTCAGGCGGAATATGGCAGCGTAGGTGTTGTCTTGAAACTCCTGTTCGAGAAAATCCGTGGCCGCATTCAACGCGTTTCGCCTGGAATCGGTCCCCATCTCATCGAAAACGATAGAAACGAAATTCGGTTGCCGCGTGGAGTTCGCCTGGACTGCAATCGGGACGCCTGATCCGCCGGCCGGCTGAGGCGTTGTGGGGAGGGCCCGCGCCTCGGGTCCACCCACCAGTCGAAACCAGCGGATGGTCTGCGGTACGCCATCCTCGGTGACCGTGAAATCCGACGCGGTGAGCTTGGTCGCGAGTGAGAGGTTCTTGCGCCGCGCCACCACGTCCAGTACCACTTCGCGGACGTTGCTGCGAATGACGACTGCCGGGTTCTCCGGCGCCTGCGGCTCCTGGGCAGGCAGGAAGGCAGCCAACCAGGTGAACCCAAGCGCAGCGAGGCAGCGACAAATCCGACCCATGCTTCCCCGCCCTATTGTAAGTCACGCCAGTCCGCGCGGCGTAACGGCGGATAACTACTGGACCGGAACCAAGGCGTACTTGTGCGGTTTCGGCTGCGCGGCTTCGTGTTGCTTGGCGACAACGGCCTGCTCCAGCGCGTCGATCGATTCCATGGTGGGGTGAGTTTGGGGCAGATTGTACTCTGCCAGGGGCACCTGGATGGTGCGCCACCGGTCATTGTGAATGTCGCAATGGGAAACCGTCAGGTCGTACACTTCTTTCGCCTGCTTGGTCATGGGCGTGTCCAGCAGCGCCAGATTGATGCCGCCTGCGAGTTGATCGTTGTTAAACGTGCCAACGGCCTGGCCATCGATCTGCAGCGTGTAGACGCCGTCGCGAAGGCCGGTGACGCGGAGCGATTGCCGGTCCAACGCGTCGGCGACGTCAGAACTGGCCAGAACCAGTTTCAATGGCCCGGAGGCCCACATGGTCTGCCAGCTCCGAAACGGCAGCGGCAATGAGTCGTCCAGTTCCGTCCACTCCAGCAAGTGCTCCGCCGACAGCGCAGAGACCTCGGCATGCTCGGCCGATCTCAACTGGGCTTTGCCGGCGGATATGTCAATGTTGACAGCGGAAACCACAGGCCGCGCACCCCAGGATTTCAAGAGCTCCTCCGCCATGATGAGGTGGCCCGCAAACGAAGGATGGACACGATCGGGGACGATCTTCCGGGCTTCCTCGCCGTTTTGATCGTTCGCTTTCGCCAACACCTGCACCAGATTTGTGTTCAGGTCGGCCACATTGAGACCCGCCTCCTGGGCATAGTTGGCGATCCACTTCCCGAAACTGATCATGACCGAGTTGTACCCGCCGGCAAAGTTCGGTTGGTGCGTGACGTCGTCGTACGGCGAAGGCCGGATAGCCGTGATGCGGATACCTGGTAGCGCGGAGCGGGTGGCGTCGACGATGTGCCGGTAGCCATCGAAGAACTTCTTGTCAACCGCCTCGCTCTCCGCGGAATACTCCCCGTCGTTCATGCCCAGCATGATGGTCATCACGGTCGGTTTGTAGGCGAACACGTCGCGCTGGAGGCGAGTGTCGACAGGCCCGCCGCCTCCTCCGGTTACCCGGTCGCCACCCCATCCGGAATGAACGAAGACGACATCCAGCTTCGGGTAGCGAGTGACCACGTACGTCTCGGTGATCACGGTGTAGAGCCGCTGGTCGGTAATGCTGTCGCCGTAGAACACCACGCGGTCGCCGTTCTTCAGATAGAAATCGTCGGCGCCTGCCGCCGGCAGGGCAGCACTGAGCATCGACAGAAGCGCCAGGATTGTTTGTCGCATAGGTCCTGTTCAGTTTAACCCGAAGACAGTCCTCCGGCGGTCAACGCTCAAGCAGCCGCCGGTGGCCGAGTGTATCCCGAATCGTGGGCCGTGGTACAAACTGGAATGAAGGAACGATCGATGGTCCGATTACGATGGCCTCTGATTTTCGCGGCCTTCGCCGGTCTTCCGACGGCCGCCCAGCAGGAGTATCGCCTGCGGGTCACGGTGAATCTGGTGCAGGTGGATGCCACCGTGACCGATTCCCATGGCAACCCGGTGCCAGATCTCAAAGCCGGTGACTTCCGCGTGCTTCTCGACGGAAAGCCGCAGGAACTCAAGTACTGTAACTACGTCCACCTCAACCAGGCGCCGGAGCCTGCCGTGGTTGGGGTCGCTCCCGCAACACAGGCCAAGGGCACGGCGGCCGCGCGGCCGGCGATGCCGGCAGAGTCGATCCGGCGCGAGCAGGTGCGGCGCACCATCGTGCTCTTCGTGGGCGACCTGCTGACCTCGGCTGAGAGCATGCCGGCGATTCGCGCGGGGCTGAAGAAGTTCGTGCTGGAGCAAATGCAACCGGGGGATCTGGTCGCGATCGTCCGGTCCAGCGCAGGTCTGGGCGCGTTGCAGGACTTCACGCCCGACAAGCGCATGCTGCTGGCAGCGGCCGAGCGGGTGAGCTGGACGCCGAATGCGATCGGTACCGGCGGCGCATCGGCGTACGAGATGATCGGCGCGCCAACCTTGCAAGGGATAGGAGCACTCAACATAGCTCAGTTGGACACGATCGACTCCACTCAGCGGGCAACACTGGCAACCACGGCTTCCCTGTTGAGGGTGGTGCGCGGCATGGCCGATCTGCCGGGCCGAAAGTCGGTCATCCTCCTCACGGACGGATTGCGGCTTTCTAGTCAGGACGAGATGAGTCCCTTCGGAGGCACGGAGAACGGTTCCGGAGCCTTTCTCAGCCCGATCTACCTGAGCATGCGCAAAGTGGTGGACGAATCGGTGCGCGCAGGCGTGGTGCTGTATGCCATCGACACGCGCGGAATCTCGTCATTGCGAGCTACGGCGTCCGATCGCCTGAAGCCGCCGGGGGCCGACGGCAGTGTTGGCGGTGGCCCGATGCCCGACACCCCGCAGACTCCGGGTTCGGTGCTGCAAGGCGATTGGGTGTGGAACATGACCCAGGCACGGCGGGACGAATATCGGGATAACCAGTGGGGCGCGATGTTCGTCTCCAGCCAGACCGGCGGATTCATGATCACCGAATCGAACCGGATCGATGCGGGCCTGGCGCGCGTGATGGCCGATCAGCGCGGATACTACCTGCTCGGCTTCCAACCTCCGGCGGAGGCCATGCGGCCGAACAGCAGTGGCAGGCTCGACTTCCACACCCTGAAGATAGAGGCGCTCACTCCCCTCCTCAAGGTCCGCTCCCATGCCGGCTTCTTTGGCGTAGGCGACGAGGAACAGCCGGCGCCACGTCCGGAACTGCAACTGGAGACGTCGCTCGAGTCTCCGTTCCAGTCATCCGATATCGACATGGACGTGGAGACGAGCCAGCTCAGCGTGAAAAACGACTACTTCATCCGGGCGACGCTTTACATCGACGGCAAGGACGTGGTTTTTGAGGGTCCGGCGATCCACCGCACGGGCGTGCTGCACGTGATCCTCCGGGCTTTCAACGCCACCGGTGACACCGTTGAGGGAGGGATCGACCAAATGCGCCGCATCGACCTGAATGAAGAGGGCTACGATCGGGCGCTGAAATACGGGTTGATCTATACGACCCTGCTGGCGGTGCGGAAGCCGGGACCGTATCAGGTGCGTGCGGCCTGTCGCGACGAGGCAAGCGGCAAGATCGGCACCGCGGGTGATTTTGTGTCAATACCCAAGCCAAAGGGGAACGGCTTGCGGCTTTCCGGCATTGTCTTCCAGCATGCTCTGGGGACGGACGATCACGTAGTGCCGGCGGCCAGGCCGAGCGTTTACTTGGCAGGCCAGACCGCCCGGTTCGCGTTCCAGATCGCCTCGGGCGGCCAGTCGCCCAAAGCAGAAGAACTGGCGATGCGGACGCGCCTTTTCCGCGACGGCGTACAGGTGTGGGAGAGCACGCCGATGCCCGTGGAGACGGATGTGAAGAAAGCGGCGAGCTTTTTCGCCAGGGGATCGTTCGAGGTTCCGAAGGGTCTCGATGCGGGGAGATACATGGTTCGCGTCGACATCAGCGAAAAAGCACAGCCGGATACTGTCAGCGCCTGGCAGTGGGCGAAGCTGACTATCGAGTAGCGGATCTCCAACGTCGGAGCGTATCCACTAAAGTGACCTCGCATACAGTTTGTGCGCCGGGTTGCGCATTGGAATCGGGACCGCGACCGGCTACAATGCCGGTGAGACAAACGCCATGTTCACCGCTACCGCGAGTCTGATCCTCCCAAGCACGGTTACCGGGTCGCTCCCCCGTCCCCGCTGGTTCGATGTGAGTATGTGGGGCCGGCCACTCGATACCTGCATGCTAGACGTGCGTTTTCGCGAGAAGTTCCAGGACGCGCTAGCGGTCGTCATCAGCGACCAGGAGCGGGCGGGACTGGATATTCTCACCCACGCCGATTTTCACGTTGACGAGGACCTGGCGGGTCGCGCCTGGCATCATTACCCGTTGCAGCGGTGGGCCGGCTTCGACGGAGATTATCTCCAGCCCGAGGAGACCACGGCGCCGTGGCTGCATTATCCACCTGGCACGCTCTTGAACGAGATCTACACCGGGTGGAGATGGCCGCACGTCACTGGCAAGATCGAACACCGACCGCTCGACTACCCGAAGATATGGCGCCTGGCCCAGGGGAGGACGGTCAAGCCGGTGAAGTTCGGCACTTGCTGCTCCCAGGTGATGGCGCTGTTCTTGGATATCCATACGCCGCATTACAAGGACAAGCGCCAGGTGATCTGGGACATGGC
>Ga0181535_10002585_pt1 | contig 21867 bp, 27 predicted proteins | sample PEATcosm2014_Bin_44_FD_119774 | JGI IMG/M metagenome (GOLD analysis project Ga0181535, IMG submission 119774) | Peatland microbial communities from MTU Mesocosm Facility, Houghton, MI, USA - PEATcosm2014_Bin17_30_metaG | ecosystem: Environmental > Terrestrial > Soil > Wetlands > Peat | place... | reverse complement strand
TCACGGCGTTCATCAACAACCACAACAAAGATCCCAAAGCCCTTCGTCTGGCATAAGACCGCCGACCAGATACTCGACTCCATTGCTCGCTTTTGTACGCGAACTTTAGAGACAGGACACTAGAACCGGTTGCATAAACATGCCCGGGGGCTCGGAAACATCCCTCAGGGGCTAAAGCCCAATGTTTTTACGGCTTTTTGCGGCACGGCTAAAGCCGTGCCCTTTCAAAGCCGGGTTTATGCAACCAGTTCTAGAGTGGTGGAGGAAGAGCGCACCGACAGTCTCAAGACCCGTCAGAGACGTGTGAGAAGTGCGTTGCCAGCCCTTGCTACTGCTGTTGCTGCTGCGGCGCACCGGCATAGTAGCCTTTGCGCACCTGCACCTTCATTCCCTCGCCGCATTGCACGGCAAGATGGCGGAAGCCGCCGTCGAGCTTGTCATTGGTGGGGGTATAGCTGGCCACATATTGAGTTCGCAGCTCGTTCTCAATCTGGTCAAACGCGGCCTGCAGCTTTTGGCCGTTATTGCCTACATCAATCACTCTGCCGCCAGTCTCGTCGGCAATCCGCTTGGCTGCGGAGTAGCCGTAATAGCCCATCCCCGAGTTCCAATACATGGCGCGGTCGGCGCACAGGATCACGTAGATGATCACGTTGTTGCGATTGGCCGCAGCAATGGCCTCGCCGATCTTGGTGCGACTGCCCTCGTCTTCGCCGTCGGTGAGGATGATCATGGCCTTGCGGCCCGTCTCCTGGTTGAGCTTCTCGTTCGATGCGAGGTTGATGGCATCGTAGAGCAGAGTTCCCTTGGGATCGCCTACTGTCGGAACCGTTCCCCCGCCCAGCCCCGGAATGCCCCCTCCGTTGCCGCCCGCAGTGTTGATCTCGGCTTTGCCCATTGCATGGGCTAGTTCGTGAGCGCTGTTGGTAAAGTCCTGCAGCAGGTCAACGTTCACATCGAATGAGACCAGGAATGCCTCGTCTTTCTGCCTGAGCACGCGCTGAAGAAACTGGCTGCCGGCATCCTGCTCGAGCTGAAGCACTCGCTGTTGGCTTCCCGACGTGTCAAGCAGAATCCCCAGCGTGAGAGGCTGGCTGGTTTCCGCCACAAAGCTCTTCAGCGTTTGCGGAACCTTATCCTCAAGCACCGTGCAGTCGCTCTTGGTCAGGTGCGGTACGAGCTCGTTGTTCTTGTCTTTGACAGTGAAGAAAATGTCGACCAGGTTTACGTTCACCTTGAACGTGGTCATCGAAGTCTCGTCGGCAGGGGGGGGCGGAGCCTTGCTGACCGGCGAGGCATCTGGCGAAGGCGCAAGTTGGCACTGTCCTGAGGCCGGCACAAAAACCAAGGAGGCGGCGAGCACGGCAAACGCGAGGGGAGTACGCATGCTGAGAATTTAGACGAAAATGAGCCCGCTTAGAAAGCATTATTCCAAGTCTTTACGACGTGGCTGGCAACATGCGGGGGTCTGGCGCGTCTGATACTCTGACTGATGCGCCCCCACTGCGACGTTGAGGGTGTGTCTTGCATCGTAGGATGTGGGTGTCAGGGAGGAAGATACGGCTGTGATGCGTGTTCTAAGAGGATCGGCAGCGCTGGTGGTGGCATTGGGTTTGGGGATAGGTCTCAGCCGCGTGGCTACAGCTCAGAACCAGCAAACGCCCGTGCCGGATGCGCCCACGCCCCAGGCTCCGCCTCCGCTTCCCGGTACCCAGGGCCCAATCACGCCCGGCGAGGGCACGGGGCCGGCTCCAGCCGCGTCGGAGAGCGCAACGCCGGCCACACCGGTTCCTGCTCCGCCCGCACCGACTGCCGCGTCTACTCAGCCGCCCGCTGAAGACCACTTCCAGAAAGGGACGCCCGACAGCAGCGAAGCTTCGTTTCAGCACTACGTGGTCAACGTCAACTTTGTTGAGGTACCCGTCACGGTAAAGGACTCGAAGGGGCATGCGGTCGCCGGTTTGACGTTTCGCGACTTCAAGGTATTCGAAAACGACACTCGCGAGCCAATCAGCTTTTTCAGCGTCGACCCGCAGCCGCTTTCCATCGCCTTCGTAATCGACCAGAGCCTGCCATCGAACATCATGGAAAAGGTGAACACCTCGCTGGGTGCTTTGCAGGGCGCGCTGGCTCCCTACGACGAAGTTGCGGTCTTTACCTATGCGCACGGCACCAAGGAATGGACCACGTTTACCGCAGCGCAGGGCAATCGGCTGCCGGCCGTGCTTTCGCTTGCGCAGAATATCGGAACCGACCCGACCGTGCCGTTCACCGGAGGGCCATTTGGCGGATGCAGTATGAGCGAGAACGGCAACTGCGTCGATCCCAATCTGCAGGAAGGCCGCTCCGCCGGCCAGAACGGCATCACTGCGCTGCCTAAAGAGCTTCATCAGCTTAACGACGCCATTCTGTTGGCGGCACGCGAGCTCTCGAGCCGGCCAAAAGACCGCCGCCGCATTATCTATGTGGTCTCAGACGGAAAAGAGTACGGCAGCAAAGCCACCTTGAAAGAAGTAGTCCGCTACCTGCAGACCAACAAGGTGGGCGTTTACGGCACGCTGGTGGGCGATTCGGCGCGCTGGGGCGAGGGATGGCTTGACCGCTTCCACCTGCCCTTCGAGATGTACTCGAACATTCTGTATAAATACACATCGCAAACCGGCGGCGACCTCGACTCAGAGAACGGCACCAACGGCATTGAAAAGAGCTACTCCAAAATTGCCGACGAAGCGCGCAACCAGTACACGATTGGCTACTTCAGCCACGAGTCAATCTACGACGCCAAGTACCGCAAGATCGACGTACGTGTTGAGCGGCCCAGCCTGGTCGTGATCGCCAAGCCGGGGTACTATCCTTCAGCCCAGGATTACAAGTAAATCGTGGCCGGTTCTGCAGCGTCAGCAGGGTTAGGCCTGTGCTCGGCTGCTTTTTGGGGCGGATCTGACTTCGCCGGCGGTTGGGGTTCGCGCCGCGCTCCCGCACTGCTGCTCGTAACTTCAGGCCAGATCGTTTCCGGAACGTTTCTGGTCTTGCTCTGCTTCGCCCTCCATGTTCCTTCGCCCGCAACCCATTACTCCGCGCTGGCCGCCATTGGCGGATTTGAAGGGGCACTGTCGCTGGTGATTTTTTACCGCGCGCTGGCCATTGGCGCCATGGGATTGACGGCCGCTTTGACCGGTTTGCTTACCGCGCTCATCCCTGTGCTGTTCTCGTTGTTGCGCGAAGGCCTGCCCGCACCGGTAAATGTTGCCGGCCTCGTGATGGGATGCGCCGCAATCTGGTTCATCGCACAGCAGGCCCCGGCGCCGCCCGCCGATCGCCAGCCGGGAGCAGGCGGAAATGCTCTTCTGCTCGCCTCGCTCGCAGGCATCGGCTTCGGGTGCCAACTGGTTCTGCTTAAAATGGCCTCGAACGGCGGAGTGCTGTGGTCGCTCACATGGACGCGCATTGCCGGGGTAGGTGCGCTCTCGATCGCGCTTGCCGTTTCGCGGTCGAAGGCGCCTCTGGCAGCTTTCCTTGCGATCGGCATCGTTGCCGGAATCCTAGATACGCTGGGTAATCTGTTCTACGTTCTCGCCGCGCAGGCCGGCAGGCTCAACATAGCTGCGATGGTCTCTTCCCTTTACCCGGCAGGAACCATCCTGCTGGCAGCGATTCTGTTGCGCGAGCGGCCTTCGCGCCGCCAGATGGCAGGAATCGGACTGGCGCTGGCCGCGGTCGTGATGCTGAGCTTGTGATGGCCTCTATTGATCGGGCCCTTAAATGGTGTGACGGTCTCCCATCCATTTCGCGATAAGACCTGCGAAATGGATGGGGCAAGGTGCTTCGATTTATGGGCCGGATCAATAGGCCCTTAAAGGCGCAATCGCCCGAACGTAGAAAGGCCCGTGCAAATCGCACAGGCCTTTGTCATTTCCTTAATTCTTAAGGGGTTACACCCCCGGTATCCGAACCGATCCCGACATTAGGCAGACGACTGTTTGCCTACTACTTGGGTTCGACCGGAGTCGAGGTCGGCGGAGCCGACGTATTCTGCTGAACGGGCGGGGCCGGCGGTGGATCCGGTGTGCCCTTGATGCCGTCCTTGAAGCCCTTCAGTCCCTCACCCAGACCCTTGCCCAGCTCGGGCAGCCTCTTGGCGCCAAAAAGAATCAGCAGCAGGATGCCAATGATCAGCAGGTGAGTCGGTTGAAGCAGGTCGCCCATTGTATTCCCTCCGCGGCGCTAATGAATGCGACGCACTCTTACTACGGAATTATTGTCGCACAGAACGGCGACCCGGCGAGTGATCCAGCTCACTCTGGAATTGGCAACGTCGCAAAGTATGGGCCGGGAGTCCAAAGGGTTAGAAGCGCGCAGGCGGCCAATGAGGACGGCGCGTCGGCTAGGGGTCAGTTAACCCTGGCCGGCTTGCCCAGCCGCTCGGTGATTTTCGAGTAGAACGTTCGCAAGTCTTCTTCGTCGCCCTCGGTCAGCCGCCGGTAGACCTTCATGAGCGGAAAAATGCGCGATCCGCGGACATTCACCGCAGGCACCGCCGAATTGCCGCCGGGGTAAACGTACATTTCCCAAGCGCCCGCGTAGCGGCCGCGCACCACCTCGCCCAGGTAGCTGCCCCATAGGCGGACCTCGAATTCGAGGTCGAACTGCGGTCCTTCCCCCACCAAAAGCAATACTTCGTCGAGGGCATCGATAGAATCGGCCGAAAAGTCGAGCTTCTGCTGGAACTCCGAGGCAGCCACTTCGGCCGCCGCTTTGGCGAAGCCCTCCATCATCGCGCCCAGGTCAGGGAACGTTGCAGATTCAAGACGCTGACGCAAATCGGCCGGGTGAGGCATCGAATAAAGAGTACCCCGTTTGGCTCGCGACTGTAAGACTGTCGATGTGGGCCATCGGCAGCGATTTATGTCAGACTGAAGAGTGTTGTGGAGGTTCACAGGCCGTGAAAACCCTCAAGTTCCTTGCCGTGGCCTTGCTGGTTTGCTTTGCCGCGGGGCCGGTGCGCTCCGCCGATCGCAGTATTTATCCTGAGCCGTCGCAGGCCAGCACCGATCTGGCTGCCGCGCTGAAAACCGCTGCCGCCGAGCACAAGCGCATTCTGCTCGACTTTGGCGGCAACTGGTGCGGTGACTGCCAGGTTCTCGACATCTACTTCCACGATCCCAGCAACCTGCCGATTCTGAATGCGAACTTTGTGCTGGTGCACGTGAACATCGGCCACATCGACGAGAACCTCGACATCGCAAAGCGGTACGGGGTTCCGCTCGACAAGGGCGTGCCGGCGCTGGCCGTTCTGAGCGAACACGGCAAGCTGCTCTACAGCCAGAAGCAGGGCGAGTTCGAGGCTATGCGCCACATGGAGTCGTCGTCGGTCACCCGTTTCCTGGTGCAGTGGCGGCCCGAACGCAGCGGCTGTTCAGCGGTTGTTGTTAATTGCTAAAGGGAAAGAATGCAATTCGATCTTGAGAAAACTTCAAACAGCGAAACCTACAGATTGCTGATCGGGCTTATTGTTCCGCGTCCCATCGCGCTGATTACCAGCATGGACGAAGCGGGCCATCTGAACGCCGCGCCGTTCAGTGCGTTCAACTATTTCTGCACCGATCCTCCGATCGTGGGAGTGGGCGTGACCAATCGCCCGGACCAGAAGTTTGTTCCCAAGGACACGGCCCGCAACATTCGCCGCACCGGCGAGTTTGTGGTGAACGTTGTTACAGAAGACATCGTGGAGAGGATGAACATCTGCGCCACAGATTTTCCGCCGGAGATGAGCGAGGTGGAGCTGGCTGGATTCACAACCGTGCCTTCAGAGAAGGTAAAGGTGCCGCGCCTGGCCGAAGCTCACGCGGCGCTGGAGTGCCGCGAATACACGACGATGGAAATCGGCCGTTCGCGCATTATTCTGGGGCGCGTGGTTTCGATTCACGTGGACGACGAATTTGTCGATCCCGCCGGCCCGTACATTCACTCAGACAAGATGCACAACATTGGCCGCATGAACGGGCTGGGGAATTATGTGCGCACGCGGGATGCGTTTATGACGATTCCGCGTATTCCGTATGATGAGTGGAAGAAGCGGCAGGGGTAGCGGCGCTGCTATCCCATCGGCGCAAGATGCTTGGTGTTCTGGTAGGTGTACTGGATGCGGTGAACTACCGTGATGGTTGAAAACACGGCCAGCACCCACAGTACCGGGGCCATTGCGCCTGCCCAGTTAAACAGCGAGCCCAGCAGGATGAGCACAATGCGTTCAGGACGCTCCATGAAGCCCACCTTGCACTGGCCGATGAGCGCCTCAGCGCGGGCGCGCGTGTAGCTCACCATGAGCGAAGTAACCATGACAAAGGCCACCAGCACCACGTAGCGGAAGCGGTTGATGCGGCCGTAGTAGACCAGCAGGCCGAAGAAAAGCACCACGTCTGAATAGCGGTCGATGACTGAATCGAAGAACGAGCCGAACACCGTCACCTGGTTGGTGCGGCGGGCCACGCGTCCGTCGACCATATCGAAGATGCCCGCGCCGAAGATGACCATGCCGGCATAGAAAAACATGCGGTTTGCATTGGACTCGTTGGCGTGGCCGAACAGAAACGCGGCGGCAATATTGATGACCAGCCCGAAGAAGGTAAGGAAATTGGGATTGATGCGGGTGAGCGCCAGGCCATGCACGATGCGATCGAGCAGCCAACCGCAGGCGCGGCCAAATGCGCTTGTCCAAGTCATGTGAGCTTCCCGCTCCTAGCTTCTTGCCTTGAGCTGCTAGGTACTAGCTTCTAGCCTTTTCTGGGTGGAACCTGCGATGTTGCCTTGCATGGAAAGAGCCAGGAGCTAGTGGCTAGAAGCCAGCTGCTGGTACTTTCAATCACTGCGCAGCTTCTGACGCAGCAGCTTGGCCCGCATCGCCTTCGTTGCCGGCCTCATCGTGAATCGTAGTCAACTTCAAAATCTCAAGCTCGCGTTTGCCGTTTGGCGTGTGGATCACGGCCACGTCGCCCACTTTCTTACCCACAATCCCCCGGCCAATCGGGGAGGTAGTCGAAATCAGGCCCTTCGCGACGTCGGCCTCTTCGCTGGTCACCAGCCGGTAAACCAGCTCCTCTTCCTTGGTGGAGTCGAAGACTACTACCGTTGAACCGAATCCAGCCTTGTCTTTGGGGATATTCGCGAGGTTGACGAGAGAGAGCTCGCCCATGCGCTTCTTAAGCTGGCCCAGGCGCGCATTCACAAACTCCTGCCGCTGCTTGGCCATGTGGTACTCGGCGTTCTCCGACAAGTCTCCCATTGCCCTGGCCTTCTTGATTTCGGCGGGCAACTCAGTAGTAAGCTCGTACTCGAGAGTCTTGATCTCATCGAGGATTTTCTGTTTGAAGTCTTCAGGCATCCGTGGTCCGAAGCGAGCGAGGGGAACTCAGCACGCAAAATTTCATAGCACCAGAAACTCAATTATACGGCAGGCGGCGAGCGCGGTCCTTACCGGCCGGCCGCGGGCTTCGTATCGAGAAATGACTGCAGGATGAGTGCCGCGGCCACCTGGTCGACTACTTTGCGATGATCCTGGCGCTTGTGACCCGCTTGGTAAAGCAGGTTGTGGGCCTCGTGGGTGGTCAGCCGTTCGTCCCACAAGTGGATCGGCAACCCTGTCATTTCCCCGAGCTCAACGGCAAAGGCCTGAGTCTTTTGCGCCTGAGGGCCGGTTTCTCCCGACATGTGCAGCGGATTGCCCACCACAATGCCGACCACGGCATAGCGCCGCGCCAATCGCGCCAGCGAACGCAGATCGTCGCGCCGGCTCCGTTTTCGCTCGAGCGTCAGGACGGGCTGCGCCGTCAAGCCCAGTTCGTCTGAGACGGCTACTCCGATGCGGCGGTTGCCGATATCGAGGGCAAGATAGCGGGAATGGGGAGCGGGGCTCAGCTTTCAGCTCTCAGCTTTCAGTTATTAGCCTAATGCCCCTCGTTGCCTCGCGGTAATTCTTGTTGAAGCGGGCTTGGAAACCTAGCCGGTTCCGCGCATCATACCCGATACAATGAAAGATAGAGAGTCCCAAGGGGTCTGATCTGCGTCCTAAATGATTGAAGAATCGTATAAACGGCCCAATCGGGCCCGGCTCGATCAATCAACGCCAAAAGAGGGATTCATACCGGCATCATGGCAAGGCGAATAGCGAAGAACAAGAGAAGAGCGGGGCGGAAGGGGTCCAGGCTCCTTCCCGTATTGCTAGTGGGCGCGCTTGCTGTCGCCGCCGGTGCCGCATGGCTGGTTTTTACTCCTTACGGACCTTCAACGGAGACATTTGTGGAACTGAACCCTGGCTCTTCAACCCCGACCATCGGCCGAACTCTCGAACAGGCCGGGGTGGTACGGAGCCAGTATGCCTTCGATTTGCTGCGCCTGTTCAAGCACGGCACCCTTCGTGCGGGCGAGTATCGCTTCGACCATCCGGCGCCAGCCGTCGAGGTGTATGCGCGCATTGCACGCGGAGACATCTATACCCGTGCTTTGACCATACCCGAGGGTTCGAACATTTTTGATATTGCAGCCCGCGTTGAAGAGAACGGCTTTGGAAGCCGACAGGATTTTCTCAATGCAGTAGTCAGCGAAACAAGCCTGATTTCCGATATCGATCCCGGAGCGAAGAGCCTCGAGGGCTACCTTTTCCCTGACACGTACCGGTTTGCACGCAGAGTAAAGCCCGAGCAGATTGTCGGTGCAATGGTGAAGAGATTTCGCGCGGTAGCGGCGCAGTTGGGCCTGAAGGACAATTTTCACCAGATTGTGACCGTGGCTTCACTGGTGGAACGCGAAACAGCGGTGGACGCGGAGCGCCCGCTGGTGGCCAGCGTGTTTGATAACCGGCTGCAAAAAGACATGCCGTTGATGACCGATCCGGCAGTGATTTATGGTCTCGAACTCGAGGGTGTTTGGCGCGGGACGATCTACGAGAGCGATCTGAAGCGCGACACGGCTTACAACACGTATCTTCACGCGGGCCTGCCACCGGGCCCCATTGCCAATCCCGGCATTCCATCGCTGCGTGCAGCCTTGAACCCGGCAACCACCGATTACCTCTACTTTGTGGCTGCCGGAGCCGACGCGCAGGGGCACTCGACCTTCGCCACCACCCTCGACGAGCACAATCGCGAAGTAGCCAACTACCGCCATGCCGTTAAGAAGGCTGGTGGTAAATGAACATTCGTCGCGTATTCAATGGCTGCCTGCTCGGGCTCCCCTTGTTGCTTGCCGGGTGTTCTCTGCTGCCCACCACCCGCAAGCTGCCGGTGCCCAAAGCACCTGCAACCGTGCAGAACGCAACTCCCGAGGAATTGGTAGCGCAGGTCAACAAGAGCTGGGATGCGCTGAATACCATTACCGCCAAAGTGAACATCCTGGCGAGCATTACCAAACCGAAAGAAGGATCGGTGACAACCGAACCCGCTTTTACGGCAAACATCCTGCTCAGCAAACCGGGGATGCTTCGCGTCTATGCACGGGTACCGGTACTTGGAACTGAAATGTTCGACATGGCCACCGACGGCAGGAACTTTACGCTGTACGTACCCTCGAGGAAGGAAGCCGTAAAAGGGCCCAATGCCCTGACGAAGAAGTCCCCCAACGAATTTGAAAACATGCGGCCGGCCTTTTTCTATGACGCCATGGCAGTGCGCGGGGTTTCGCCCGATGAGTTGTATTCAGTAACCGCCGATACCGAGACGATCGAAGATCCGCAGAAGAAGCATCTGCTATCGAAGGCGGAATACGTGCTGACCATTATGCGCACGCTGCCGGGCAGCCGGCAGTTGAAGCCGGTACGGGTAGTCACCATCGATCGCTTCGATCTCAAGCCCTACCAGCAGGACATCTACGATGCGGACGGCAACCTGGAGACCCAGGTCTTTTACGGCAATTACAGCGACTTCAACGGGGTCGATTATCCATCGACCATCACCATCAAACGGCCGCTCGAGTCGTACCAGATCGTGCTGACCGTGCTTACGGTGACTGAGAATCAGAGTCTAGACCACGATGAATTCGTGGTGGATGTGCCGGCCGGAACTACAATCAAGAATCTCGACTAAGGCTATTGCGGCGCAGGCTGGGCCGGCGGTGACGGAGGCGGAGGAAGGCGCGGAACCGTCCCGGGAGCCGGCGGGGCTCCCATGCTGTTTACCATGGTCGCGGTAAAGACGCCGTCCTTGACTGCGCCGTCGGCGCGCAGTACGTCACCCACATGAATATCGGCGAGAGTAATGGGATCGCGGCGCTGGCGGAAGGTCGTATTCTCGTCGGCGACAAAACTGTGCGGCGCGTTGTCGAGGGAACCGGTCAGCGTGACTGTCACTCCGTCAACGGCGGTGACTTTGCCCATCAGCCAGGTTTTGCCAAAGTTGGCATTCATCTCGCGGATCTGCGCCACGCGATCCGGATCAAGCTGCACGATGGCCATGGCCGGTACTGATTTGGCCGCCTCATCCACCTGGCCGCGCACCTGGATTACATCGCCGACCTTGATGTCAGTGGGTTTGAGTTGCTGCGGGGGATTGCCGCCCATGCTGCGGCCCTGCCAACCACCTTGCCCGCCTCCGCCGTTGCCTTGGCCGGCTCCGGTATCCTGGCCGCCCTCGCGGCGCGCAGAGGGAGGCATTTTGAAGATTCGCGTGTCGTTGGAGAAGTGCACCGCGTACTCAGCGCCGGTATCGGTCTTGATGGTGTACTGGTCAGCGGCAATTGCGGTCACCGTGCCCATCAGGCCCCCGCCCATCATGCCGCCAAATCCACCTCCGCCACGGCGCTGCCCATTGCCACCTCCGCCGTTTTGACCGCTTGCGGTAGGAGGGGTTGCGTCTTGAGCCGTAGCAGCCGCGGCAATTGCAACTGCGAACACGAACGCCGAAAAGATCCTGAAAAAGGTGCGCATCTTCATGTTGAGATAGACGGGATTGCCGTTCCAATAGACGACCCGAGGGTCTGGCGCCTGGGAAACCTCAGCGCGCCTGCTCAGGCTTGGCGTTCTGTTGCGAGGCCAGCAGTTGCTTGAAGTCAGGGTTGTCGCGCAGGCTGGCAAAGGCCACATCGGAGGCAACTTTCTTGGGGTTGGTAAACCCTTCATCGAGGGCCATGCGGAGATACTGCAGAGCGCAATCGGTCTGCCCGATGCGAACGCACCCCAGCGCCATGTAGTAGTTCATGGCGCCGCGTTCGGCAATCGAAGCAGGATTCTGCACCTGCGGGGTGCCATGGTCGGCGAAGATCTGCGGATCGAGGGTCAGCGCCTGCTGGTAGGCATCCCACCCGCGAGTGTATTTGCGCTGGGCCAGCAGATTGGTGCCCAGATTCTTGTAAACCAGCGCCGAATTGGGATTGATCTTGATTGCCTTGCGATAGAGATGCTCGGCCTGTGAATATTCCTTCTGAGAGTCGTAGACGGTGGCCAGGTTATTGATAACCTGGGAGTTATGGGGATTGAGCTTGAGCGACTGACGATAGCAGCGCGTGGCATCGCGCACATTGAACATCATTTGGTAGGCGATGCCCATCTTATTCCAAACGCTCGCAGACGGCGGCGCCTTCTGGTAAGAGGCGATGGCCGCCTGATATCGCTGGTGCATGGCAAGCGAGTCACCCAGATCCTCAGGGCTGGGAGGAGGCAGAGCCGCACTCTTCGCCGGCTGTGCGGGGGTAGCCGGAGGCTGGGAGGGTGCCTGGTCGGATTTGGACGCAGGCGCGCCGGCCGGCGTTTGAACGTTGGGCGAGGTTTGAACCTGAATGGAATCAGCGTTTGTAACGTGCGCGCCAGCCTGGGCGGACGACGGTTGTTTGCTTGCCGGGAGGGCGGTAATCAGCCCAGGAACGAGGAGAACGGCAAAAACTGAGGACCTGATCATAATCCCTCCTGGCTTCGCGGCACGCAAAGCAGGCGGAACGCATCGAAATTTCCAATGCCCGTCGAAGGCAATTAAAGCATCATTCAATATTCAAAGAAAAGGCAAAATGAGAGCCAAAGGGCTTTTATTGATGTTGGCGCATGCCGGTTTGACGTCGAAGATTTATTTTGGATCGACGTACAGGCGCTAAACTTTGTTGAACGCGGGAGGGTATAGAGCCTTTATGGAGCACGAAGCGAGCAGATCTTCAGTGGCCGTTCCGGAAGCGGGTTTGGTGGAGAGGTTTCGCGAGGTGCGGCGGCGCACCCTGGATCTCTGCGCCCCCCTGACCCCCGAAGACATGATGGTGCAGTCGTGTCCCGAGGCATCGCCGGCGAAGTGGCATCTGGCCCACACCGCCTGGTTCTTTGAGTCATTCATCCTGAGCGAATTCGCACCGGGGTACCGTGTCTTCAACCCTGATTTTCCATGGCTCTTCAACAGCTACTACGAGGGATTTTCAGCGTTTCCTGAAAAGAAGCTGCGCTCTTCGTTTTCCCGTCCCGGGATGGAGGAGGTTCTTCGCTACCGCGAGCACGTGGACGAGGCGCTTGACAGGCTGATGGAGCGCGGCGCGCCACCGGCGGCACTCGAGCGCATCGAGTTGGGAGTGAACCACGAAGAGCAGCACCAGGAACTTCTGCTCACCGACATTCTGCACGCTTTTTATACAAATCCGCTGCAACCGAAGTACAGGGATCAGAAAAACAAAGAACAAGGGAACAAGGGAACGAGGGAACAAGACAACGCGGAAGACGCTCCACTCCGCCTCGAAGGCTTTGAAGGCGGATTGCGGGAGATTGGTTTTGCCGGCGACGGATTCTGCTTTGACAATGAGCTCGAGCGCCACCAGGTTTGGCTGCAGCCTTATGAACTGGCCGACCGGCTGGCGACTTGCGGCGAGTATCTGGACTTTATGAACGACGGCGGCTACGCGCGGCCGGAGTTGTGGCTCTCAGCCGGCTGGGCCACGGTGAAGGCGAACGGTTGGAAGGCCCCGCTTTACTGGTCGAAAGAAGACGGCGCGGCGGATGGCAACTGGAGTGTGTTTACGCTGCGCGGCGCGGTGCCGTTGTCCCAGAGGATAGGTGCGCCGGTGAGCAATGTGAGCTTTTATGAGGCGGACGCGTATGCTCGCTGGGCCGGGCATCGGCTGCCCACCGAGGCGGAGTGGGAAGTCGCCGCCGAAGGCCGTCGCGTTGAGGGCAATCTGTTGGATTCCTGGAATCTGATGCCTCTGCCTATTACGGACCTCATCCAAAACGAGAACGCTGCGAAGCACGATTACGGGGACTGTTGGGTGTGGACCGGGAGCGCTTACCTGCCGTATCCCGGGTTCAGGCCGCTGGAAGGCGCGCTGGGCGAATACAACGGAAAATTCATGAGCGGCCAGATGGTTTTGCGGGGCGGCTCCTGCGTAACGCCGCGGAGGCATATTCGGGCCAGCTATCGGAATTTCTTTGCGCCCGAGACACGGTGGCAGTTTTCGGGAATAAGATTAGCGACTTAACGGCGGCTTTTGCATCAAAGTGGAAATTATGAGTCTTGCAGCTTCCCCTGCAGTTCCTCTTCAAATCGACGAACAGTTGGCGCGCACGGTGCGAGCCGGGTTAGGGTCGCGTCAAAAAACGCTGCCGCCGTGGCTCTTTTACGACGAGGCCGGTTCGCAGCTTTTCGAGCAGATCACCGCATTGCCCGAGTACTACCTCACTCGCACGGAAAGAGCCATTCTTGAGCGCTACGCCGGTGAAATGGTTACGCTGGCAGCCGGCGGAGACCGGTTGAGGTTTACCGAACTGGGAGCGGGATCGGCGGAGAAGACGCGCGTATTGATGAAGGCCGCATTGGCACAGCAGACGAATTTGGTGTTTGAGGCAGTGGACGTTTCAGCCACTGCGCTGCTGGTAGCCCAGGCGCGGATCGAGTGCGAGATTCCCGGTGTGCATGTCGCGCTGCTGGAGATGGACTACACCAACGGATTTGAGCTCGATCCCTGCGCGCCGGGGGAGCGGCGGCTGGTTCTCTACATCGGCTCGAGCATTGGCAACTTTGAGCCGGACGAGGCGGCTCGGATTTTGCGCAAGGTGCGCAAGCAGCTTCGCAATGGAGATGGGCTGTTGCTGGGCGTGGATCTTGCGAAAGTTGAATCCACGCTGCTGGCCGCATACGACGACGCCGCTGGAGTCACCGCGGCCTTCAACAAGAACATGCTGGTGCGGCTGAATCGCGAACTGATCGCGGACTTCGATCTTGACCGATTCAACCATCGAGCGGTGTGGAACGAGACCATGTCGAGGATGGAAATGCATTTGGAAAGCTGCATAGACCAGCGCGTGGGTTTGGCGGCGATCGATTGGGAGATTGAGTTTAGCGCGGGCGAAACCATTCACACCGAGAACAGCTACAAGTACCGGGCTGGCGATGCGGAAGGGATGCTGGCCGCGGCAGGCTTTGCCTGCGCCGGGACCTGGAGCGACGAGCGGGGATGGTTTGAGGTTTGCCTGGGGAGAGCGTCTGGCTCGTAGCTTCTAGCTTCTAGCTCTCAGCTTTCAGCTCTCAGTTTTGTGGTTAGCGGCTTGCTTCCGCTTGTGCTGACCGCTGTTGAAACAGGAGTCCCTGCCAGATGCTTTTAGCTGCTTCTGACAGGGACTTCTTTTTGAGAGCGACTTGTGGCGTAGCGCCGGGTGGACTTTCATCGCGCCAGAGGCGCCGGGTGGACTTTATTGAGCGCGGCGAACGGCGATAATCTTGCCATTTGCGTCGCAGAGGACGTATTGTCCGTCGATCATGCGCCACTCCTGGCCGTCGGCGGGGCGGGTGAGATGGTGCTGCTTGTAATCCACCTTATCGCCGCGGTCCCAGTCTTCGTGGCGGATGACTGCACCTCTCTTCCATTCGTGGTGCTCAACATAGGTGTGGTTATCGTGCTGGTCCTGCGCGATTGCCGGGATTCCGCAAAGGGAAATCGCCAAAACGGGGAGCATGAGGAATCGAGTGACTCGGTGCATAGTTTCTCCTCCGTACTCCGATTCGGCTCGGGGTGGGGGAGTTGGCTATGACGGTGGCAGTGAATTTTGTGATTAACCAACGAACTTTCTTGTTATAAAAGGGGCCGCCTCACGATGGCGGAACAACGTTTCAAAACGTTGCTTCGCTATGAAAGAACGGCCCTTATATCCCTTTTGCTTTCGCCACTAACGCTTCGGGCAACTCAGCCGGAGCCGGCACCCGGCCCTACTCCCTATTCCCTATTCCCTGTCCTTCTCACTTTGGCTGCGCGATGCGCACCAGAAGAATGTCGTGTTCGGGAATCTCGAGCGGCATGTTCTGCGTCAGCTCGACATCCTTGCCGGTCCACAGATCCTTGCCCTTCTGCGCGCCGTGCAGGCCGAGTTTGGCCAGATCCAGGTGGAACGGATGGTTGGTGGTCCTTTCGCTGCCCGCGTTCACGACGGCAACGGCCATCGCTCCGCCGGAGAGATGCCGCGCCCACACATCCACTTCACCATCGGAGTAGATATGCGTAGCCTCGCGGCCGAGCTTGTCCTGGTCGATGGCGATCACGTCGCGATTGGTCAGAATGGCCTTGATTTCGGGCTTCATGTGGGGCAGGTCGTTGCCGGCGAGCAAGGGCGCGGCCAGCATGGCCCACATTGAGAAGTGCACCCGGTTTTCGCCCAGCGATAGCTTGCCGTTGCCCACTTCGAGCATATCGGGATCGTTCCAGTGGCCGGGCGCAGCATATTTCGCCAGACCCTGCTGCTGATTGAGGAGCGTGTAGATGCTATTCCAGTTGGGTTGAATATCGTCGGTGGCGCGCCACAGGTTGGCTCCCACGCTCGGGCCCCACTCCCACACCGCGTCCCAGCCGTATTGGCAGAGCGAGTAAACGATGGGCCGGCCTGTCGATGCAAGCGCCTTGTGCATCTTGTCGTAGGCGCCGATCATCAGCTTCATGCGTTCGGCCGCGTCCTTGGGCGCCTGCTTGTACATCACTTCGGGGATGTAGCTGCAGAGATCGTACTTCAGGTAATCGATGCCCCACGAAGCGTAAAGTTGTGCGTCCTGCATCTCGTGGTTGAGCGAACCTTCAAATCCTGCGCACGTCTTAGGACCCGGCGAAGAATAGATCCCGAGCTTGAGACCTTTGGAATGCACATAATCGGCCAGCGCTTTCATGTCAGGGAATTTTGAATTGGTTTGAAGCACGCCGTCGGCGCCACGCTGGCCCTCCCACGTGTCGTCGATGTTGATGTACACGTAACCTGCATCCTTCATGCCGCTTGCAACAATCTCGTCGGCGGCGCTGCGGATGTCTTGATCGGTAACCTTGCCGGCGAAGTAATTCCAGCTATTCCAGCCCATTGGCGGGGTGAGAGCCACCTGCGCCGAGGTTTCGGCTGTGGAGGCTTTGTGAGCTTGCGCGGGCTTCAGCGCCTGGGCGGCTGCGGTAAACGTTGCCAATCCGAAAACCACGACAAAACACGATTGAGAAAATTGCATGGGCGGTATTCTCCTGAAAACTTTTTCAGTGGAATACTACGGCGGCGATCCGGCACTCGTAAAGTGGCCTTACCGGAATAGGAGCGGCGCACCTGGTTTAAGTGCGCCGCCCTTGCCCACCTATCGATCTAATCTATTTGCTCATTCCTTTAATCAGCGCGTCCCGGTCGGCTGGCGAAACCGGTAACCGGAGCTCTGTGTTTCCGTTGATCTGTTCGAGGAAATACAGCGCGTAGTCGCAGAGACGGTAGTTGTACTGCTTGTAGACCATGAATTCCTGGCTGCCAAAGCTGGGAGCCGGGCGGGTGTCAGACAGCATGCCCTTGAGCGCGGGAATCGCGGCTCTACCCGACTCGATCATCGCGTGCGATGCTTCCTCGATGTAGAAGTTGGGCAATCCCCAGGTGTTGAAGTACTTCGATCCGCTGAGCGCGCTGGTGAGAATCTTCGCGCGGGTTTCAGCCGGAACGGCCAGGTACGATTTGTTGTCGAGCCTTCTAAGCAGCAATAGCGGGAGCAGCCCGTTGGCGTTGGCGTTCTGCGTCACCATGGTGGTGAGCGCCTTCGAGTCCACATCCGTTCTTCCCTTCAGCTCGCGAAAGGCCAGTGAGTTGAAGGGCTCTCTTTGTGCCTTGCTCTCGTCCAGTAGTTTGCCCAGCAGGGTAGGGCTGTCCATGGCGTGATAGGTCTGCGTGGTTTGAGCCGCGTCTTGCAACTGGGCTTCCAGCTTGGATTTGGCGCTGGTCTGGTCAGCGGTTAATGGTGCGTTGGTATTACTCTTGCTGGCGGTGCATCCGGCCAGCGCAATGCATATGAGCAACGTTGCCACAGAAGCAAATCTAAACTTTTTCATCATCATCACCCTCAAGCTGTTCCGGTTTACAGGTCGCTCAATGCCGGGAAGGCATTGGCATGTGGGAAGGAGCCGGTGCCGTCATTTTCAGTTCCAGATGTCGGCGCCCAGTTATTCCAGGCAGTCAAGGCAGACTGGAACTCGGTGTCCAGGTCTTGCCATGCCGGTGCGGTGATGAACTTCTGACCTACATCGCTGCTGTCGAGAATGTAGCTCCAGAAGTAGTAGCCGAGAATCTTGTTGTTGCAGGATTTGGAGCCATAGCAGACAGCCACATCGACCGCGTAAAAGTAAGTGTTCGCCGGCCAGCCGCCCGGCTCGTCGAACAGGGTATTCGCGGTGCCCGGACCGCCCGGCGTATTCCAGCCGGGGTAAAAGGTCCCGTTATTCTGCAGTCCGTAGTAGCCATAAGCCGCGCCAGTCAAGCGGTCGATGAACCATCCATCCGGGTCGGCGCTTCCACCCTGGGGCTCAGAGGATGGATACATCATCGAGTGCGTATCCGCGTTATAGACCCACACCATCTGGATCATCACATCCTGGCTGTCGGGGCAGTTCTGGCCGCAGCCGGACGGGTTGAACGTGAACGCCGACGACAACGGAAACTGAGTTCCGGTCGGGGTCCCGCTGAAGACCCATGTTCCGCACTGGTAAGTTGGCGTGCATGCGGCAATGAAGTAACAGAAAGCCGCGACCAGCGCGAGCTTCCCAACTGCGTTGATTTTCATAGGAATTCTCCTGATTCCTCGGAGCACCCGAGTCATCGTTTTGCGGGCAATTGGCGCGTGGGGGAGTGTCCTTGGTTTAGTCGATCGCGCGTGATCGCCGCTCCAGGTTGGCTGCGTTGACTTTTCGTCTGTGCACCTTCTTGCAGCATCCCGTCAAATTGCATTGCGGGCGGTGCGCAGCGGCCGGGCTCTATATGACCCGGCAACGCGGAACAGGGGAAATGAGGCGTTGTAACAGTAGCAAGGGCCGCCACCGAACGCCACTGAAAAAACCAAAAAAGAGGTGAAATGGCCTGATTGGCCGTTCCGGGGGCTCAGCTATCCGATAAGACCTTATTGAATAAGCGCGGCGGGGATCGCTAACCGGGCCTAGCCGAGAAGTGCCTCGATCTTCTGGCGCAGGCTGGCAACTTCCTGGCGCAGTTCCTCAACCGTGGATTCGAGCTGGGAGATGCGATCGTCGTAGGCTGGATTCGGAGCCGCGAGTTCTGCCGCGCCCGCCGCGACCGGCTGGACAATCGACTCTACAGGGCCGGACAACAAGTGCGCGTAGCGGGACTCCTTGGTGCCGGGCTGGCGCGGCAGCAGGGCGGCAAGCGGCGGCTCGCGTTCCATGAGCTTCTGCAGGCCGGCCAGAACGTCGGCGATTTCATCAAAGCTGTGTAGCCGATCTGTACGGCCGCGCAGCTCACCGGGAGTTTGCGGCCCGCGCAGCAGCAGCACGCACATCAGCGCCGTTTCAGCCCGGGTAAAATTGAATGCCTCACCCAGCCAATGCTCATACTTTGTAACCCGCCCATCGCTGGAGCGGGAGCGCCCGGCAAGCTGCTTGCGCTCAAGTCCGTGCAGTGCCTGGCGCAGGTCGTCTTCGTCGAGATTCATCACCGGCTCACGATTGGAGCGCTGGTTCGAGGCGTTCCCAAGCGCGTTGAGCGAAAGGGGATAGTAGTCGGGAGTGGTGATTTCTTTTTCAATGAGTGCGCCCAGCACGCGGGCTTCGGCGGCGGTGAGCTGAACGGGCTGGTTATTGTGAACAGAGGCGGACATATCGGCGGCCATGAGCCTATTGTGACACTCATCGTTGCGACGCGGCCAATGCAACCAAGTAGACTGATTGCCGAGGCAGATGTCCATGAGGACTGATTCGGTAATTCAAAAATGCGCTTTGGTTTTATTTTCGCTGGCGCTTGGCGCGCTCACAGCAATGCCGGGTCGCGCGCAATTTGCCGCGCAGCCAGTCAGCGCGCTTACCATTCCCGCCGCACAATTAATGCAACCTGAGGAGCTAAACAAGCTGCTCCAACGGCCGCAATCGCTCAAGCCGCTGATACTGCAAGTGGGCTCGCGCGTAATATTCGACGAGGCGCATATTGCCGGTGCGGAGTATGCAGGGCCAGGCTCGCATGCCGAGGGATTGCTGACCTTGCGCGATCGTGTCTCCTCGCTTTCGCGGAAAACTTCAATTGTGATTTACTGCGGCTGCTGCCCGTGGAACCGCTGCCCCAACGTTGGTCCTGCTTACAAGCTGCTCAGCGACATGGGATTTGTGCACCTGAAAGTTTTATACATGGCCGACGACTTTGGGACAGACTGGGTCAACATGGGCTATCCGGTGGACCGCCATTAGGATTTGGCCCATGCAAGCGACACGACGCGTGAGCCATGACTCTTACCGTCTGGCGCGATGCCTGGGCGCCTGCGTGCTGGTTGCCGCGAGCATAGCGGCCAGCGCGCAATCGGCACCCGTGCAGTCGCTGGTTGGCAGGCAGGCTCCGCAATTCGCACGGCGCGATCTGCACGGCCACACCATCGACCTGCGCAGCCTTCGCGGCAAAGTGGTGCTGTTGAACTTCTGGGCCACGTGGTGCGCGCCCTGCCAGACTGAGATGCCGGTGTTCTCTGAGTGGCAGCGAACATACGGCCCGCAAGGATTCCAGGTGATCGGCATCTCCATGGACGACGATTCAGACGCCGCGCGAAAGCTGGTTGAAAAGCTCGGGCTGGCTTATCCGGTGGCGATGGGCGACGCAAAGCTCGGCGAGCAATATGGTGAGGTTCTTGGATTGCCCAAGACCTTTCTGATCGGCCGCGATGGCAAGGTGCTGGCGCAGTTCCAGGGCGAGAGTGCCCTGAAGTCCATCGAGCGGAGTATAAAATCTGCACTTCAATAGACCCCGCTGCCTTGGCGGTATTGGCGGTCGCCCGCGATCAAAGTCCCGTCGGCGTAGTAGCATGAATTCCGGTCGGTTTTAAGGCAACAATTCGCGAGCGAACGAATTCGCGCCGAAGGAGACTCTCCCCGCATGGGCCATGTTGATCTTGCCCCTTCCCCGGTTCCTTCTCCCTTCTCCATCAAGAAAGTGATCTTCGCAACCGAGTTTTCCCAGTGCTCTGAGAATGCGGGCAGGTACGCATCAATGATTGCGCGGCGTTTTGGCGCCGACTTGACAGTGGCGCATTCATTCGAACTGACGCAGGCAGCCATGGAGGTGGAGGCGAAGGGGAACGGGGCGCTGAAAAGCGCTCAACGCGCCGATCTTGAGATTGCAATTGTGAACGAGGCCGAGCGTCTTAGGACGGGATTGCAGCACGTTGAAGCGGTTTTGCTCGAAGGCGATCCGAAGCAGCAGATTCCGCAACTGGCGTCCCGCAACGAGCCATCGCTGATCGTGTTGGGAACCGAGGGGCGGGGGCGGCTGAGCAGAGGAATTATTGGATCGGTCGCCGAGAAAGTGATGCGCTCGACGGGCGGTCCGGCTCTCACAGTGGGCCCGCACGTGGCCCAATGCTGTGACGAGAGCGCCCCGATCAAGCGGGTACTTTACGCCACCGGGCTTTCACCAGCGGCGGCGCGCGGCGTGGCCTATGCGGTGGGGATGGCCGAAGCATTCCACGCTGAAATGGACGTCCTGCACGTGATTCACCCCGAGGACGTGGAGGAGGCGGGAGGACTGCCGGGAGCGCAGGACCGCTTTCAAGCCGAGGTGGAATTAATCGCGCCGCAACATGCTGAGGCAATCACGAAACCACACGGCGTAGTTGCCACGGGGATAGCGCACTCACGCATTCTTGAACACATTCAGGGCCGGGCAATCGACCTGCAGGTGCTCTCGCTTCGCCGCAGCTCCCACCTGCGGCTCGAATCGCGAGTCTCGGGCGCGTTTCACATTGTTGCAAATGGGCCGTGCCCGGTGATGACGCTGATCGGATAAGGCGTTTGCCATCCGCGCCGTAAGCGCAAAACATCAGCAGACGCAATTTGATGCCGATCAACGATTCGCCCAGCCCGAAGCCCGTTCCTCCGCTGGTGTCGGTGCCGGCGGCAAATGTTAATTCTCACTTGAGCTGAACCTTGTCGCCCGAGCCGTAATTCATGTCCACATCGGGAATCTCGTAGTACGACTGGCCAGGGTTGTGATTGGCAATCCAGCCAAAGTTGATCTCCCAATGGTGATTGCCCGGAGTCCCCGGATGGTCGGTAATAAACGGAGGCCCACCCTGCGCGTAAGCCGCGGCTGCGGAAACGACAGGCAAGAACAGCAGGAGAGCTCGAACGAAAAAGCGCATGGGAATTGCCAGTAACCCTCAGCAGGAATTAGACGCGGGCGAACGCAACAACACTCACAAAACTAGCAGTTTGATGCTGAAGTGAATCTTAACCCGCGACGCACCCGAGTTGCGTACGGCCGTCGGGTGGCCTCTGTGGTCTCCCACCCATCGAGCAACAGGCGCTCGATGGATGATTGCATGACAGCGTCGGCTCCTTCGACCTGAGTAGACTGGTTGCGGCTAAACGACCACGAAAGCTCGGGAAGAAAGGAGCCGAGCATGATGATTATAGGCTGTGATTTTCATCCCAGTT
>Ga0181535_10002583_pt1 | contig 21881 bp, 24 predicted proteins | sample PEATcosm2014_Bin_44_FD_119774 | JGI IMG/M metagenome (GOLD analysis project Ga0181535, IMG submission 119774) | Peatland microbial communities from MTU Mesocosm Facility, Houghton, MI, USA - PEATcosm2014_Bin17_30_metaG | ecosystem: Environmental > Terrestrial > Soil > Wetlands > Peat | place... | reverse complement strand
TCATTACCGGCGGCGGCGTACTGACGGTGGTTGGAACCATTCCACTCACGCCCACATCCATCAGTTACAGTGTCAGCGGCGGACGCCTGACCATCAACTGGCCGGCGAACTATTTGGGCTGGGTCTTGCAGAGTCAGACTAACGGGTTGAATGCGGGATTGGGCACCAACTGGGTGGACGTTGCCGGTTCGGCGGACGTAACCTCCACCAATCTGCCGGTCAACCCGGCGATCCCGGCGACCTTCTATCGCCTGCGATATCCGTGAAAACGAACGGCACCAACACGCCGTCCGGTCCGGCCCATTGCCGGACCGTCACGCCTTGAGAGGGTTGGAGTCGTTCCCAGCGTCAACCTGGGGCGAGACAGGGAGGTTGCCGGAGCCAGCGCTCCGGCAACTTACTTTTGGCTGTTGCTCGTGGTCCGAAACCCGGGTTTCCTTGTGACCACGCTCACCCAGGGCGCGCGAGATATGTTGCCCCCGTATAGATCCGGGTGCAGATTCGAAGCCGTCTCCACTGGGATCATTCCGGCGATGTCCTGGCTTGCCGCGGTGGTTTATCACTGAAACCATGGCTGGATTGTGATCCACGCCATGAAATTATTCGCCCGCCTTTGGCTGCTGACCTGGGTTTTCACTCTGGCCTGCCAGGCCAGCCTCGTCACCAATGGCGGCTTCGAGTCTGGCCTGGCAGGCTGGCGGCCGTTGTGGACGCGGGAGGCCAAGGCCGGGTCGCTGACGCTGGACACCAACACGGTTCACCGCGGCCAATGCTCCGCCCGGGTGGAGCACCGCGGCCAAAAGGACTGGAGCCTGGAGCCGGCCTTGCGCGTACCAGTGCAGCCGGGCGATGTCTTCGAACTCGAGGCATGGCTGAAATTGGACAGCCAGGGCGGCGGCGTGACGCTCGCTGTTTCCACCCATGATGCGCAAGGCAATGCCCTCGATTGGTCCTACGGCGCCAAGTCGCTGGACACCACTGCCGACTGGCAACCCGTACGAACGCGATTCATCGTGCCGCCGGGCGTGGCGGAGATTCAGCCGCGTCTGATCGGTGCCGGCCCGCTGACCGTGTGGCTCGATGATTTCTCTTTGGAAAGATCCGGCCGCGTAAGTCTGGCGCCGCCGCCGAATCTCGCTCCCTGGCTGCGGCTCACGAACGCCACCCTGGAAGTGTCCCTGAATACGAGCAATGCCACGCTGTCCGTGGTGGACCGGCGAACCGGCCAGCGATTTGAACAGGCGTCGGCTGGCACCGATGTAATCGTGGCCGGGGCAACGACAGCCGGCAACCAGTTCCAAATTCGGCTGGTGCAGGCCGCGACCGGGCTGGAAATCACCAATACGATCCGACTGGAGCCGGAGTTGCCCGAGTTCACCGTCGAGTTGTCCGCTCAAGGTGAGTTACCCGCACCCGTACAGTTTCCGCGTCCGTTTATTTCGCATCCGGGCGAATATCTGGTGGTGCCGATGAACGAGGGAATTTCCTATCCGGTGGCAGACCAGAGCATCGAGCCCTTCAACCTCATCGCCTATGGCGGTCACGGCATCTGCATGGCGTTTTGGGGCGCCACCGACGGTCAGCGGGGGCATCTGGCCATCATCGAAACGCCGGATGACGCCTCGATTCGCATTGAGCGACGCGACGGCTTGCTGGACATAGCACCGCAGTGGGATGCGCAACATGGGCAGTTCGGCTACGCGCGCCGGCTGCGCTACGTCTTCTTTGACCACGGCGGCCATGTGGCCATGGCCAAGCGTTACCGCGCCTATGCGCAAAAAATCGGTCTGTTCAAGACGCTGGCGCAGAAACGCGAGGAAAATCCCAACGTGGATTTGCTGATCGGCGCCGTGAACGTCTGGTGCTGGGATCCCGACGGTGTCCGCATCGTCAAGGAGCTCCAGGCAGCGGGCATCGAGCGGATTCTGTGGAGCAACGCGCAGAGTCCGGAAAATCTGCGCGCCCTGAACGAGCTGGGCGTACTGACCAGCCGCTACGACATTTACCAGGACGTGATGGACCCGGCCAACTTTCCCAAGCTGAGCTGGCAGCACGGTGACTGGGTGACCGAGGCCTGGCCGGCGGACATCATCCGCCGGGCCAATGGCGATTGGTTGCGCGGCTGGGGCGTGGAGGGCAAGGCGGGCGATTGGTTTTATTGCGGTGTCCTGTGCGACCGGCGCGCCGTGGCCTACGCCACCCGGCGCATCCCGGCCGAGTTGGCCACGCATCCCTATCGCTGCCGGTTCATTGACACCACCACTGCGGCGCCCTGGCAGGAATGCTATAATCCCCAACATCCCATGACGCGCTCGGACAGCAAGGCGTGGAAGATGAAGCTGCTGGGCTATATCTCGCACGATAGCAAACTCGTGACGGGCAGCGAAACCGGCCACGACGCGGCCGTTCCATTCGTGCACTACTTCGAGGGCATGATGAGCCTGGGCCCCTACCGCGTGCCCGACGCCGGCCGGGACATGGCGCGCATTTGGACGAACGCCCCGGAACGCGTCGTGAAGTTTCAGTTGGGCCACCGGTACCGGTTGCCGCTCTGGGAATTGGTTTATCACGACTGCGTGGTGGCGCAGTGGTATTGGGGCGACTATAACAACAAACTCCCCCTGCTTTGGAACCGGCGGGACCTGTTCAACGTCCTTTACGCCACCCCGCCCATGTTCATGTTCGACCGGCCGCTCTGGCTGGCCAACCGCGACCGCTTCGTACAGAGCTACCGCCAAGTCTGCCCGCTGGTGCGCCAGGTGGGCTACAGCGAAATGACCGATCACCGATTTCTCACGCCGGATCGCAACGTGCAGCAGACGGTCTTCGCCAATGGCACCACGGTCACGGTAAACTTCGGTGCAAGTGAGTTTCGGCTGCCCGATGGCTCCGTGCTGCCGCCGCTGGGGTTTCGGGTGCGATAAATGTAGTTATACGAAATCGGGTGGTTTCTGCCAATTGGCGGCCAGCTCGGGATACCGTCGCCCCGGCTTACGCTGGCGGAGTTTCCAAGACGAACAATCGGGCCACGCGGGACCGCACCAGGTGCTCCCAGCCGTTGACTTGGCCGGGTTGCAGTTGCAGGAACTCCATCACGAACTTGGCCGCGGGCAAATCGGCAAACCGGGTCTTGGCCTGGGATTGGATGTGGCCAGCCAACGCGCTGGCCGCATACGTCATGACCGTGAGCTTCGCTGGCGTGGTGTGCCCGGCCGGGTCGATGTGCTCGAAAACTGGCGTCACTATTTCCTCCGGCATTCCCCAACGCTGCAACAGATGCGCGCCGATTTCGCTGTGGTCAAAGCCGAAGACGGCCTTCTCCAATTGGCTCAGCGAACCGCCCGTGCGCTTGCACTCGTAGAATATCGAGGCGTAGCGGGCTTCCTCCGCCAAAGCGAACACGAGTTTGCCCACGTCGTGGAGCAGGGCGGTGGTGAACGCCATGCCTTCCGATTCGCCCACCTCTTGGGCCAGGGCACCCGCCGCGATGGCCGCCAGACTTGAATGTCGGCGCAATTCCTCCAATGGGAAACCGGCCGCCATCTTGGACGCGGACAGCATCCGCGTGCCCAGTAGCGCCACGGTGATCTCGTACACCTCAAAAAAGCCCAGCCGATATACGGCTTCGTCCACTTCATGAATATCGGCATCGTTACCGACCAGCGAATTCTTGCAGCGACGAAGCACCTCCAGCGCCAGCGCCGGGTCCCGGCGCAGCAGTTGCACCACCTCGTCCACCTCCGCCTCCGGCCGGCGAAACAGGTCGATCAATTTGATCAGCACCGTTGGCGTGGGCGGCAGATTTTGAATGCGATCAAGATACGCGTCGAGGGCATTGCCCGCCGCCGCCGTGGTCTGGCTGGTTGGTAATGACATATGCTGAGCCGATCCGGAATTAACCGAGTCCCGGCAAAGGACACTTCAAGTCCTCTTATGCTATCGGCGGAATAACCGCGTGCCTGAGCCCCGATTTTTGGCAAATTCGCCGCCGAAATTGTTCCGGCAATTTTGCATCTTGTCCTCCCGGTCCGATCCGACGCCCGACTCATGCCGCCAGGTGATTGCCTTTTTTAAACGTTTCGCCGATGATGACGCCGCAATTTCGCCAAGCCATGCATAAAATCATCGGAGTCATCCTGATCGTCGTCGGCGTCTTTCTGCTGGTGCGGGGACATGATCTCTCACGCTCGTTTCTCTCGCAAATTCACAGCCTTGCCGTCGGCGCGCAGCCATCCAAGATCACCTATTATTACTTCGCCGGCCTGCTTTGCTGCGCGGTGGGATTGGTGGAGTTTTTCCGGTCGGACAAATAGTTGGGCTTTGAATGTATTGGTCCCCGGACCGTTGGACACCCGCCGTTACTACACCGCCACCACTTCGCCAACGGCTTTTCCGCCATTCACCAGGAACAACACCGCCATGCGCACGGCCAGACCGTTGGTCACCTGCTCCAGAATCACGGAGCGGTTGGAGTCGGCAATTTCGCTGTCGATCTCCACACCGCGGTTGATGGGGCCGGGGTGCATGATGAGCGCGTCGGGCTTGGTCATGGCCAGCCGGGCCTTGGTGAGCCCGTAGAAATTTGCGTATTCGCCGATGCTGGGAAACATCGTCTTGCGCTGGCGTTCGTGCTGGATGCGCAGCAGGTTGATGATGTCCGCGTCGCGAATGGCTTCCTCCATGTCGTGCGTCACGCGGCAGCCCATCTGCTCGAAGGCCTTGGGCACGAGCGTGGCGGGCCCGCAGAGGGTGACGTGGGCGCCGAGCTTGGTCAGCGCCCAGACATCGGAGCGCGCCACGCGGCTGTAGAGAATATCGCCCAGAATGGTCACGTTCAGGCCGGCGATCCGGCCCCTTTTCTCCTGGATGGTGAACATGTCCAGCAACGCCTGCGTGGGATGCTCGTGCGCGCCGTCACCGGCATTGATCACGTGGGCATCCAGCACCCGCGAAAGGAAATGGGGCGCGCCGCTGGCACTGTGGCGGATGATGATGAAATCGGCGTTCAGCGCCTCCAGGTTCCGGGCGGTGTCCTTGAGCGTCTCGCCTTTCTTGAACGACGACGCCTCGGCGGAGAAATTGATGACGTCCGCGCTCAGGCGGATGGCCGCCAGTTCAAAGCTGGTGCGCGTGCGGGTGGACGGTTCCACGAAGAGGTTCACGACGGTCTTGCCGCGCAGCGCCGGCACCTTCTTGATGGCCCGCTTGCCAACGGCCTTGAAGCTGCGCGCGGTCTCCAGCACCGTCTGGATTTCCTCCACGGAGAGGGATTCGATGTCGAGCAAATGTTTGCGATGCCAGCTCATGTTAGGTGGGAGCCGGAAGGATGGCGTCCGATTGGGGCGTCCACTCGAACGCGCCGGGCCGGGCACAACCCTTCAGCGGTTTAACCGGTTTATTGTCTTTTTATGACCACTTCATCCTGCGGCGCACCGGCTTCGGTGAGCAGTAGGGAAATCTTTTCGCCCAGCGCCGTGGGCACGTTCTTGCCCACAAAATCCGCCTTGATGGGCAACTCCCGGTGGCCGCGGTCCACCAGCACCGCCAGTTGGATTTTTTGGGGTCGGCCGAAATCATTGAGGGCATCCAGCGCGGCGCGGGTGGTGCGCCCGCTGAACAAAACGTCGTCCACCAGCACCACCGTCTTCCCGTTGACGTCGAAGGGGATATCCGTGGGATGCAAGGTCGGAGCCATCCGCTGATCCAGATCATCCCGATGCAGCGTGGTGTCCAAAATACCCACCGGCACCTCGTGCTTCCAGATGCCAGCCAGGAGTTTGGCCAAGCGCGCCGCCAGATGGTCACCGCCAATCGGGATACCGATGAGGACCACGTCCCGGTCCCGCTCATTGCGCTCGGCGATCTCGTGGGCGATGCGCGTCAGGGACCGTTGGATGGCCAAGGCATCAAGAATGACAGTCGATTCAGGCATTTGTAAGAATTATCCCCGCCCCGCCCCCGGGTGGCAAAATAAAAAACGCAAACCCACCTCGCTGGCAGCGATTGGTTTGCGACTACGCTTTAAAATATTCATGGCCCCTTGGCCGCCTCGCCGGGCGACCTTAAAGGAAAATCGGTAAAACTAATTACTCGCCACCGACTGGCGGTTTTTTCGCCAATTGGCACGATGCTTGATGATCCAATCGGTCAGCGCCTGCTCAAACCCTATATCCCGCCCTGCTTTTTCCGACTCAATCCATTTGTGCTTAAGAATTTCCTCACGCTCCGCTTGGAATTCTCGGTAGAGTGACGAATTCTTTAGCAAATCGTTCGCCGACGATGAATCTTTAGCCGGGTTCGACATAACAACTCAAATCTAATTTTGTAACCAATAAGTTAATTCCTGGTGACGATTTGTGCAACTGAAATCGCTTCATAGAAGGGCTTGTACTATAATGTGTTACAATCATTAATCCCCGGTGGCGAACGGTGGGGACGGCCGGGAACGGCCACAATTAAGCGGTGGAGGAGCCCCCGCACCCCTCGACGCTGCCGCGACTGCTAAGCACCTCGCAACCACGAAAGGGCTCCGGTCCGCGCCCGTCCTCGGGCGCTGAGACACGATTCTGAGCCAAACGCCACCCAACCCATACCCCCCGAAACGAACGGCCGCTCCAACCAAGCCCCGCTCAACTGTCCAACGGCCGCAAAGTCCGCATGTCTCAGCGGCCGGGACGGCCGCGGACCAACCGTAGCGCGACCAAAGGGGCAGCCGTGAAGCGCGCCAGCGTCCTGGAGTGCTCCAGCCCTCTGGAGCTGTGGCCCCAGCATCGCCTTGCCAACCAACGTGTGAATGTTTTTTTCACCGCGTGTGACTATTTGCGAACGTCTCACGGCTCGCGCAAAAACGCAGCCCGAGCGAACAAACCCTGGTTGCTTGGGTTGGCCAGCCAAACCGTGTTCCAAAGCGGTGGAGGGCCACCGCACTCCATGACGCTGGCGCGTTATCCGCAAGCGCCGCTCCGCCCGCGCAATCCCAAACCCGCTTCATTCCGCCGGATAGGCCCAGACCCAGTCGCCTTGGGCCAAATCAAGGCCCGGTGTGCTGCCCTTCTCGACCACGATCTTGCCGCCATCATCGGTTTCGTTCCAACCGATCGAGTAGAGCAAGAACCGGCCGTCGGTTTGGCGATGGTACTTCAGGGGCTGACCGCCGATAACGTCCAGCGGTACCGACGGAATAAACCTGGGCGCCAGCGGGTCGAGCGTCTCGGGATACTCCCCGTGGGCGAGCCGGTACCGTTCGAGCGCCACGGCCGTGCGCGCCAAATTTACCGCTGTCTGGCCGTAGGCAAACTTCGTCGCCACCTTGCCCAGCCCCTGCAGCATTATCCTCACATACCAATTCAACATGCCAGGCGCCTGCGAATCCGCCACCACCGCCGCGTCACCCCGGCGCACCAAGTCGGGGGAAAACGTCCGGCTGCTGGCATCCGCCGCCGGCAGGTAATCGTCCATCACCAGCCGCTCGCTCCGCAGTTCACTTTGATAAAGCCAGCCGTCCGGTATGACATGGATGGTGACTTCGTTCAGAGCCGACGCCCCGGTGTTGTTGCCATTACGATCCGTCATGTTCATCAAATCAAAGATCCGCTGTGGCCGCCGCCGAATCAGGGCCATTTCGCCGGATTGGCCGCCCAACTCGCCGTGCAGCGCCAGGCGATAACCCGGAAAAAAATCAACGGTGGCCAGCTCGGCATCGAGGGTGACCAACTGCGCCTCCGACCAGCGGTGCTGCGCCAGGCCTTCCCAGACCGGCTGGAGCATGAGCTGAACCATGGCAATCCGCACGAGGTGGGAAATCAGAATCGGTTCGTTGCGGACCTTGTCCGACAATTGCAAGCCCAGGCACACGTCGTCCAAGGCTTGCTGCGGCTGGCTGTCCTGCAGTTCGGCCACGCTGCGGAGCCGCAGCGTCTGGGCACAGGTCTTCAGCGGCGCAAGATGCGGCAGATAAATTTCCCAAGGCGATTCGCTGTCATAATTCACCGGATAACGCGCCGCCGGCAACTGGCTGGCCGCCCGCAGTTCAGCAATGGGGCCATCGTACTTGCTCAGCGCCAGCAGCACATCCCCGGCGGGCGACCCGGGCTGGGCCGGCACCGGGAATTCATTCGTTTGTGCCGCCAGGCGGCGGTAGTAATTCTGCCAGCCCTCCAGCTTGGTGAAGCGACCGCCGGCCCAGTGGCCCGAGCATTCGTATTCATCGAACGCCGGCGCGTGGCTGTCGGAGGACTCGGGGGACATGCGCATGCGCTCGGCGAAGTTCCGGTCCCGCTGCGCCGAGGGAATCAACTGGCCATCGCGCGTGAGGAGGGCGCCGTAGCTCGTGAAGACGATCGGCGTCATGGCGAAATTCTGGTCGTCCGGCACCCGGGCGGGCACCGCACTGGCAAGGTCCAGCGGCTCGCCCTTGGCCTGGCAAGCCTGCGCAAACTGCCGCCAAGCGTGCCGGCCCCGCCAGTCTTCCTCCGCGTAAAACAAGGCCACCGCCGTCGTCACGCACACGGCGCCAAAGATAAAGCGCACCAGGTTGCGCCAGGAACACAACCAGCGCACCAGGACATAGCCGAGAAACACAATCGTGCCGCCGGCGGTGCCGATGCCCACCAATGGCCAATCGAGTCGCCGCTGCCGCGGATCCACCACCACGACGATCAGCAGTGAAATGAAGAAGCTGGCGCCCACCGCCGCCACCAGCCATCCGGCAAACGTGCCGGGCATCTTCAACGGTTTGTTCAGGGTGTTCTTTGGATTATCGTTCATAAATTGATTTTAGCTGGGAGCTTTTGGTCGGAACCACACCGCACCACACCGGCCGCCGGCGGACACCGGGGCTGAAGTTATAAACTCGTTGGCGCCATCAAACCCGCGGCACTACGAGCCGTTCGCTACGCGGCTTGGGCGCCGGCGTCCGCGACCGGTCAACCTCCGCGGTAACCGTTGAGCCCATCAATTCGGCATAGAGCTTGTGCTGCTGGCGCAATTCCGCCATGGCTTCCGGGGATGGCCCTCTGGACTGCACGCCCCCCGGCGCGGTGCCGTCCCGCGTTGCCAAGTGCAGGGCCAAAATGAACACCCACACGACCGCCAAACCCGCCCAGGCCTTGGGGTGCGGCCATAGCATGCCAGCCAAGTGCGCTCGGAGCGCCGCCAAGAAACCGGGCGCCGCACCACGCACCACTTGCGCCGCCGGTTGCGCACCGCCGGCCGCGGCCAGTATCTCCGCCCGCCAGGCGCCGGGAATCGACTTGAGCGGCTGGCGCGCCAGGCTCTTTTCAAATTCATCGGGAGTTTGGTGCGGCATCATAACTATCTTATTTCTTCGTAGAGTGGACGCAGCCGGCCGCGCAATTTGTCTAACGCATAGCGATACCGGCTGGCGGCCGTGTTTGGGGAAAGGCCCAGGGCGGCGGCGATTTCCTCAAAGGTGAGCCCCTCCCACAGTTTCAAATGCGCCACGGCCCGCTGCTCCGGCGGCAATTCGGCCAGCGCGGCAGCGAGTTCACCCTGAAAGGTCGCTTCATCGGGATTGCCCGCCGGCGCAAACGGCGAATCAACTTCGGCGGCGAAGTTCTCCCGCGTCTGGTCCCGGGTGCCCCGGCGGCGCATGAGGTCGATGGCCGCGTTATGGGCCAGCCGGATCAGAAACGCGCGTTCCTCGCGCACGCCGTCCAGCCGGGCGGGATCGCGCGCCAGCTTCACAAAGACGTCCTGCAACAAATCCCGCGTATCCGCCTCGTCGCGGGTGAAATTCAGGAGAAAGGCATAGAGCGACTGTGCGTGTTCATCGTACAGACGCTCTATGTCCAGACCGGCAGGCATGTTCCTATAAGGACGCACGTGGCCATGAAGTTTGTCTAGCTTAATTGGAGCATCGTAAATCAGCTCGGGCGCTCCCCAAGCCAAAGGTCCATCCTCAAGCCGCGGAGCGGCGGCCGATAAACCGGCATTTTCACCGGTTCCGCTGGAACCAACCAACGCGCCCAACACCAGCATGGGACACCTACCATGTGTTAAGCTCCAAGCTGTAAGCCGGCAGCAAGGAATCATCGGGGTCACATCTCGACATTCGACATTTGCCATCTGTCTGAGGGGGCAGGGTAAAAGTTTGCTTCCCTCGGCGGGCGAATGCGAAGGGCATGGAACAAGAAAATTGCGGCCCGATCAGTGCTCGTCAGGACCCGCCACGAACCCCCTGTTCCAATTCCAGCGCCCAGCGTCGGCAAAGCCAAAGCGGAACAGCGCCGAAGAGGCCAAATGAACAGTCAATCAGCCGCCACCAAACGGGTATGCCGCGCCAGGCCCCGAAAAGAAACGCGTAGGGGATCACCAGCGCGCAGGCGATGAGGCCGAAATCGAACAGCCAGCGATTGCGCACCGGCTCGCGCCAGGCACCAATAAACGCCACGGCGATCACGAAATGCCCAAATGCGAGCCAGTCCGTGCCATAAAACAAAAACGGATATGCCGCCTGGGTCTGCCCCAGCGCCTCGCGCACCCGCCCCAGCCATTGGGCCAAGACGGAAGCTCCGCCCGCCGGCCCGAGCCAATGCGCCAGCCCATTCACTTCGCCGGTCAACGGAATGGCGGTGACACCGCTCAAGAAGAGGCCGAGCATGAACAGCCCGGTCAGCCAACGGATGCGACGGAAGAGAATTTTAGTACGGTTCATGATGGTTACCAATTCGGAAGCGCCCCGGTGGGCCCGGCTGCCCAATGGCAGGTTACAACTCCGCCAGCCACGCCCGCCGGCGGTCCGGGCGCGTGGCCCGGCGCGCGCCAATCTTCTGCCAGGCCAGCAGCAGCCCGGCCGCGAGCACCAGGATGGGCGCCAACACCACCAACGCCAGGTAGAACAGAATGTAAATCACGGCCAGAAATCCCGACAGCTTCCAGCCCAGCGCCACCGAGCCCACCGTTCCATTCAAGACGCTCGTGTACTCGCGCAGTCCGGCGAGGTGCAAAATGAAGTAAATGACGGTGATGGCACCGGCGCGTTGCAACAAATCCTTGGGCGAGAGGAATTCGGCCCGCCGCAAAATCGCCGGTCGTTGGGCAACGAGTTTTTTCACTGGCGTCCTCCGTGATTGACGGTTTCCCAAAGGGGCCCGAGCGTGGCCGCGTAGAGCAGGGCGGCGTCACCCACCTGGTTGCTGGCGCAGTATTTTAACCGGCCGTTTTGCCGCTTCGGAAAACCCGCAAATTCGACCGTCGTGGCCAGCGACGCCAGAAACGAGTCATCCCCAAATGAGCTGGCGCCAATGAACGCCATGCCGCTGGAGCCGGCGCTGATTTCAAACCACGGAATGATCGGCCCCGAATCGATATCCGCATCGCCCTTCCAGGTCTTCGGCCATTCGTGCGCGTAACCGAAACCGAGGGTAATGGCCCCAAGCTGGTGCCGCGCGCGGTCATACTGGTCGCGGGCAAAATCCGCATCCAACAATTGGAGACTGTGCGCCACCATCCAAATGCTCGAACCTTCCGGACCATAAATGGGCGTACCGTCCGTCTGGCAGGCGGAAATCAGCAGCCCGGACTTCGGGTCCACCAGCCGCTGCCGGGCCATGGCCAGCCAATCGCGGATCAGCTCCGAATGATCGGCACCATCCAGACGATCTGCCATTTTGATGGCGTCCAGCGCCACGCCATGGTCAAACACCCAGCACTCGTCAGGATAGCTTTCCAACAGCAGCTTTTTGCTTTTTTTAAACCGGGCCGCCATGCCGTCCACCCGTTCGGTCAACAGCGGTTTATAGGCGGGCTTTTCCTCGATGGTCCGCCGCGCCGCCAGCATCAGGGCGATTTCACCGTCCAAAAAAAGACTGTGCGCCGGCCGCACGAGGAACGGATGATCCTTCGCGTAAGGCATCAGGAAAAAATACATACCTTCCTGCTGTTCGAGCCGCAGCGTCTCATCGATGATCCGGTCCATCGTCTGCAGATAGGCCGGCCGGTTGGCCGGATCCCGCAGGCACAAGTTCGCGAGCGACCAGGCGAGATAGCTGCGGCCCATGAAATCCCATTCGGCGTTGCTCACGCGCATCTTCTTCAGCTCGGCCTCGCGTTGGACCGGATCGGTCCACAGTTGCAGGTGGCGCGCGGCCAGTTCCGTGGCGGCGGGCGACAGCCCCTGCGGCTGGCGGAACTTGGCGGCCGGCCGGAAAAAGAAGAAGTGCAGGCACGGCAGCCAGATCACCGCGGCAACCAGCAAGGCAATCGTACCGGCAAGGAGTCGTGGCATAAGAATCAATGGCTATTGGCCGCCGGGGCATCGGTCGCCGGATTGGTGGCGGCGGACTTCAGACAATCAACCCAATGGCCGACAAAAAATTTCTTTTCAGCGGGGAAAAACGTGGGCGCCTTGCCCAGGATCGGCCTCAGTGCCGTGGTCATTTGCAGCGCCACCAGCAGAAAGATGATGATCCACACGTTGATGCCCGCCTGCGAGCGAGCGTTGGCGTGCCGGAAGCCCGCCTTCATGAACCGCAGGCCAAACAGCGTGGCCACCAGCCAAAACATCAGGTGCAACGTGCCCATCCAGGCCGGCAGCTCCGTGGATTCGGAAAAAATCCAGGCCACGGGGGCGAAGCCGATGAGCAGGATGGTCATCAGCAGTAGCAATCCGGCCAGCAGCCCGCACACCTCGATCAGCCGCGCCTGGGAACCGCTCAGGCAGGTAAAGATATAGAGGCTGGGCAGACAAATGGCCGCCGAAATCATCAGCCCCAGGGCGATCTTCACCGGGGCGATCCAGAGCTGGGCGCCGCCGGAAAACGTGCCCACGACGACGCCATAGATCAGGCTGGAAATGATCGAGGCCAGGAGCATGGCGGCGATGAGTTTGCCGGCGCCCGGCTGGCGCAACTGGTACAAGAGCCGGCGCGGCTGCCGCAAGACCGCCTCAATGGCCACGAAGGTGTTGGGAATGGCCGTTCGCTCGCCGGGATCATCCCCCAGCGGGCGCGGTTCATGCAAGGACGGCGGCGGTGCCACCAAGGGCGGCACGGAGGGTATCGGCGAGGGAATCGAACTGGATTCGTTCATAGTTGGCCTGGTGTTGTCTGGTTAGTGATTGAAGATTTGCAGGATCGAGCGCAGGACATTTTCGTAGAAATTGCCGTGCAACGCCGTGGCGCGGAAAAACTCCACCGGCAGCACGGGTGAACCGATGAAGGGCCGCAGGATCCAACAAAGCTGGCTCCCGAGAAATAGGTTGCCGGCCAGCCAAGCCACGAGCACGCGCATGGCAACCGCGCGGTTGCCGGCCAGATGCTGAAGCAATTGGAACAGCCGCGCGTTGCCCGTGGTGCCGGCGAAGGCGATGGCCAGCACGTGCGTCAGCTTGACCAGGCTGTAGGCCGGTCCGGCGACGGCTTGGGCCGACATCGGCGGGGCATTCCAGGTGAGGAAGGCAATCAACGGACTGAATGCGCCCAGGATGGCGGCGGCAATGGTCAGACTCATGAAAACGGCGGCAAACGATTGGCGAAACGGAACATTCAGCCCCAGCAACGGCGCCAGCATGCCATTGATCAACGCGTTGCCAATCGAGGTAAGCAACATGATGAGCGGAAACTTGATCGCGGTGTACAGCGCCTGGTGCGGGTCCCGCCACCAGCCCATGGCCGAACCGTAACAACCCGCGCCCACAATAATGATGCCGGCTTGCAGCGCCAGCCGGCGAACGTCCCAGCCCGCACTCCAGCGGCTGATCGGTTCCACCTCGCCCCGGAGGAGCGTGGCGATTTCCGCCAAACATGGCTTGGGCGTGGCAACGGGCAGGGAGGTCCCAACCGGGGTCATATATTTTGGCCCTCCACCACCAACGGCACCGTTTGGCGTTCAATTTTGGCTGGTAACATTTGTTTCCCGCAGTTTTGGTTCGCACGCACCGGCGTTCCCGGAATCCATGGTCTGCCCCATCCATTGCAGCACAGGCAGGCTCATCAAGCAGAGCGCCACCCCGAAGAGCGGCCAGTTAAACCTCAGGGGCACCACCGCGCAGACCGCTGGCAGACCCCGGGGCGCCGCCGCCAGGGTGTCCGCCATGAACACATACAGCGCCAGCGCCGCGCCGGCCGCACTCAACATCCAGATTCGCCAGTTTGACAGCCCAGCGCCCCGCCTTTGTTCAAACTGGCTGGCCAACGTTCCGCCCAGGATCATGAGCAACGCGATTAAAACCGGCGCCAGCACGGGTCCCCACCAGGGCAGCGGCAACAGAAACAAAACATCCCAGTCCAGCCACGAATGCGGCCAGCCGCACATCATTTTCAGAAAGGCATAGTACCCAATATCCCAAACGCCGAACCCGAGGGCGAAATAGCCCAGCCGCGCCCGGTGGCTGCGCCCCGCCAGCCAGCCCACCGCCAACAGCATCACGAGGGTCGCAAACTCGCGCACCAACTCCACCCACCCAAAACCGGCGTCGAGCATGGGAAACGGATCCGGTTGGTGGGGATCAATGCGGTTGATCATCGACCGCAGGTAAAACACCACCGCCGACTCCACCCACGCCATGGCCGCGGCATAAATCACCACCAGCCACCAGCGCGGCCAATCGCGCGTCGGCTGGCCGCTAACGCAACAGCTCGTAACGGTTGAAGTCATGTTGCTCTTTCTCCTTATGGGTTTGACCCAATCGCTGTTCCACCTCGGCGATCACGCCATCGGGCGTGGAGGTGCCCGCCGTGAGGCCCACCACGTCGTCGGGCAGGAACCATTCCGGCCGCAATTCATCCGCCGTTTGCACGTGATGCACGCGCAGGCAGAACCGGGTGCAGGTCGCCACCAATTCCCGGGTGTTGTTGCTCTGCGCGCCGCCAATGACCACCACCACTGTGCACCGCTGCGCCAGCTCCACCGCCGCACCCTGCCGCTGCTTCGTGGGCTGGCAGACGGTGTCGACGAAGCGTACCTCGGCCTCCGGGAACCGTTCACGAATAAGCCCCACCAAATGGCGCACCCGGTCGATGGGCTGGGTGGTCTGGGCAATCACGCCGTACCGGGACCGGGCCGGCAGGCCGGCCACATCGTCCGCGCACAGCACCACGCTGTACGTCTCCAGATCCTCGGTCATCCCCCGCACCTCCACGTGGTCCCGCTTGCCCACGATGACCGGATGAAATCCCTCGTCCACCAGCCGGCCCAGGCTGCGGTGCGCCAGGTGGACCAGCGGGCACGTGGCTTCCAGCACGTCCAAACCCAACCGGCGCGTCTCGCCGATGCGCCGCCCGGAGGCGCCGTGGGCCGTGATCATCACCGTCGGGGTCGTGACCTCCGCCGGGGATTGGCCAATGTGGACGCCTTGAGCCCGCAATTCCGCCAGCACGGTTTCGTTGTGGACCAGGTCGCCCAGAATGGTCAGCGGGCGAAGCCGGGCGGTGGCCACGGCCAGGGCGATGGCATCCTTGACTCCGAAGCACATGCCCAAATGTTCAGCGCGTATAATCTTCATAGGTTGGGTTGCCCGGCGGCTTCGCCGGCCGGTAAAAACAATCACGTCGCCCGGCTTCCCCGCCGACCACCGCCCGCGGCGGCTTGATTGCGCATTTACTTTGTACCACAAAGTTAAAGACCGCAAGGGCCTTTTTCTGTTCAAAGATTTTCTTATTGCGGCTTGTTTTGCCGGACGATCTGCTCGAGCAAGTCGATGTAGGCAGTGAAGGCTTGGCGGCCGGCGGCGGTGAGGGAGCAGGTGGTCAGCGGCCGGTTGTTTTGATACGACTTGGTCACCGAAACATAGCCTTCCTGTTGCAGGGTGCGGATATGCGTGGTGAGATTGCCGTCGGTCATGTCCAGGGTGTTGCGCAGTTCGGTGAACGACAATTCGGGCGAGGCGGCGAGCATGGACATGATGGCCAGCCGGCCTTTCTCGTGGATCAAGCGATCCAGCTGCAGGAACGGTTCCGGATTCACACTGCGGAGCTTTTCTGTTCGGTGAAGTACAGGTAACCGCCGTACGCCAGATGCAGGCCCCCGAACAGGAGGCCCATGATCCAGTTGCCGGTGGAAGGACCCACCACGCCGGTGGCGGCGCTGATGAACACGGTCAATAGAATTGAGACGATGATGTAGCCCCAGCCGAACCATTTGATGCCGCGGACCATGAAGAAACCCGCCGAGTGCAGCGCGCAGCCGTAAAACAGGAGCCAGACCAGGGCCATGGGAACATTCATCTCCCAATGGGCCGCCGGCAGAATCAGCCAGCCGCCCAGTACGAGACCGGAGAGCAGCGGCGGCAGCATGGCTTGTCCCACCCGGCAGGTGGGCGGCGACCAAAACGGCTCGTGGTCCTTGATGGCCTGGCGTCGGGCCAGCAGGAAGGCCAGGGTGACCACCACGCTCGCCGTTCCAAGCCACAAGCCGGCAAACGCCGGGGCCGATTCCAAGTGCAGCCCCAGGCCGATGCCCCCCGCGAGCAGGCCGAGCCCGCCCGCGACCAGCATGATGGGCGCCAGCGCCCGGCGGTAAACCGCGGAACGTTCCATCAGCAGGCGGATCGTCTGTAAATGTTCCTCAGCCAGATTCGGATTCATGCCCTGACTTTGCCTTGCAAAGCCAAAAAATTCAAGCCTCTTTCTGCCCTGGCCGCCGGCCCCGGGGTGGGAGACAGAATTCTGCTCGTCTCCCGAAAGCGCCCATAAAATGGGGGCGGCGGCTCGGAGACGCGCCCAGCTCGCCTCGCCCCTCCGTAGCGCCGACATTCTCGTCGGCGGGTAAGGGCGACTTTCCAGTCGCCAGTTCCTTGTTTCGGTGAAGCCAGCCCGAGCGAGGCGCCCTGCTACCATCACATCCTCGGTGCGATTGAACCAGGCAGAATTTTGTTTCCCCTTGGTGCTCCACGCCACTTCAGCGTGGCAGCGGCGGCCCTCCGCGCTTAAACTAGGGGCGATGTTGCCGAAGAAAAACACCACCTCCGCCCGCCGCCGGGTGCTGGCGCAATGGCGCGGCGTGGATTACACGCCGCTGGAGGCCGCCCGCGCCACCCCCGCGCGCCGCGCCGGCGACGTGCTGCCCGGCCTGCTCAAGGAATTGCGGCTGGACGCCCGCCAGGGCGAGGTGGAAATCATCAAGGTCTGGAACTCGTTGATTGACCCCGCGGTGACGGCGCACGCCCAACCGGCCAATGTGGCCAAGGGCACCCTGTTTGTGAACGTGGACAGCAGCGTTTGGCTCTCCGAAATCGTGCGCTACCGCCGCAAGGAAATCCTGGAGCGCCTCCAAAACAGCTTCGGCAAATCGGTCATCCAGAAAATTTCCTTCCGCATTGGCTGACGGCCGGGCTTAACCGAGCCGTTTCAGTTGCTTGGGGGTGAGCAGCCAGCAAAGCGAGGCGCATTTGCCGGCCCGTAGGGCGGGGGTTTCCAGCTTGCACAAGCCGCCCTTCTTGAAATCGAGCTGCAATTCCGCGTGACCACAGGTCAGCACCGCCACCAGGCGGCTTAAATCCGGTTCGTGGCCCACGAGGAGCACCTTGCCCGGGGCGGGTTTTTCGCGGCCCAGCTGGCGGCACAGGTTGCGGGGGGCGCCACCGGGCGCCAGCGCGTTGGAAAACTTCAGCCGCTTCTTCAACTTCAATTCCTGCGCCACAATCTCCGCCGTCTGCCGGGCCCGCACATGGGGGCTGGACAGGATGAGGTGGAAGCGGCCGGCGAGCTGGTTGATGGCCGCGGCGGATTTTCGCACCTGGCGCCGCCCCTTGGTGGTCAACGGCCGGGCGGCATCGTCTTCAAAACCGCGCTCGCCGCGTTCCACGGCCAGGCCGTGCCGAAGCAGGTAGAGTTCCATGCCACCATCATACTTTGACGGCCGCCACGCGCAACCCCCCTTCCAAAAACCCTTTTGTTACAATCCCGGCACCGGACCATTTTGACTTTGGCTTCCGGCCGGGCGTCGCTTATGGTGTCAGACAAGATGGAGTATGTGCGCCGCGCCGTCATCGATGTCGGCACCAATTCAATCAAGCTGCTCGTGGCCGACGTGGCCGGGCGCGACGTTCGCCCCGTGCACGAGGACAGCCGCCAGACCCGGTTGGGCCAGGGCTTCTATGCCACCCATCGTTTGCAGCCCGAGAGCATTGCCCGCACCGCCGAAGCCGTCCGTGAATTCAGCGGCATCGCCCGCGAAAAAAATGCCATCGCCATCCGCGTGATCGCCACCAGCGCCGCCCGGGACGCGGTCAATCCCCAGGACCTGACGCAGGCCATCGAGCACGCCTGCGGGTTGAAGACCGAGATCATCACCGGAGCGCGCGAAGCCGAATGGGCCTTTCAGGGGGCCGCCACCGACGCCGAGCTGGTCCAGCGGCCGTTGCTGCTGCTGGATGTGGGCGGCGGCAGCACCGAGTTCATTCTCGGCCACGGCAACCGCAAACATTTTGCGCACAGCTTTCCCTTGGGCACCATCCGCCTGATGGAGAAGATCCCGCTCAGCGACCCACCCGGGCCGTCGGAGTTCCAAAATTGCCGCGACTGGATCGCAAAATTCCTCCTGCACGAGGTGCGCCCGCAACTGGAGCCGGCCTTGCGGCTGGAGGAAGGCGAAATCCAGCTCATCGGCACCGGGGGCACCACGAGCATCCTGGCGCGCATCGAAAAGCAGCTCACCAGTTTCGACCGCAACGCCATCGATAGCGCCGTACTGACCTTTCCGCAGGTGGTGGCGCACCGGAAACATCTGTGGGCGCTGCCGCTGGCCCGGCGCAAAGAAGTTCCCGGGCTGCCGAAAAAGCGGGCGGACGTCATTCTCTCCGGCGTCCTCATTTGCGAACTGGTCATGGAGGAATTCGGTTTCGAGCAATTGCGCGTCAGCACCCGCGGCTTGCGCTTTGCCGCGGTCATGGAATGACGAGCCGGGTGACAGCGCCCGACGATTTGCCCGGCCAGCCGAGGGGCGCCCGGGGCGCCATGGTTGGATTTCGGATCAACCACCCCAAGCCATGCGTATTTTGATTGTCGGCTGCGGGTATGTGGGACTGCCGCTGGGCGCGGAGCTGGTCCGGCGCGGACACGAGGTCTTTGGCCTGTGCCGGCACCCGGGGCGGGAATTGGCCGCGGCCGGCCTGGTGCCGCTCCCGGCCGATCTGACCCGGCCGGAAACCCTGGCACCCCTGCCGCGCGAATTCGACCGGGTGGTGAACTGCGCGGCGTCCGGCGGCGGCAGCGCGGAGGATTACCGGCGGCTGTATGTGGAGGGAAACCAGAATCTGCTGGCCTGGCTCAGCCCGCGCCCGCCGGGCAAATTCGTTTACACCAGTAGCACCAGCGTTTACGCCCAGAGCGATGGCGCGGTGGTCACGGAGGACAGCCCCGCCCAACCCGAAGCGCCCACGGCCCGGATGCTGGTCGAGGCGGAAGCCCGGTTGCAGGCCGCGGCCAGCAGCGGTTTCCCGGCCGTCATTCTGCGCGTGGCCGGCATCTACGGGCCGGGGCGCGGCCACGCGTTTCAGCAATTTCTCCGCGGCGAAGCGCGCCTCGAAGGGGAGGGCGCGCGCCATTTGAACATGATCCATCGCGACGACGTGGCCGGCGCCATCCGGGCGGCGTGGGAACGTGGAACTCCCGGCGAAATCTACAACGCCGTAGATGATGAACCGGTGACCCAAAGGGCGTTTTTCACGTGGCTGGCCGCCACCTTGAATCGTCCCCTGCCGCCCTCGGTGGCGGCGGACGAAGGCGCCTGGCGCAAACGGGGTGTGACGAACAAACGCGTGTGCAACACCAAGCTGCACACGCGTCTGGAATATCACTTCAAATATCCAAATTTCCGCGCCGGCTACGCGCCCCTGTGCGCTGAAATCGCCCGGCCCTGACACTCTGGCGTCACCTTACCGGCGGGCTTGCCGCGCCGAAGCACAGCGAAGGCGGGAGCGCAGCGAAGGCGGAGGAGCAATTCGGCCACCCCTCTCACCCAGCCACGTCAAACCGCACTCTCGCCGCGCTCATCCGTGCGGATGCGCACGGCCTCTTCCACGGTGGAGATAAAAACTTTGCCGTCACCGATCTTGCCGGTGCGAGCGGCCTTGATGATCGCCTGCACGGCCGCGTCCTTGAGCGAGTCGGCCACCACGGTCTCGATTTTGACCTTGGGCAGAAAATCCACGGTGTACTCGCTGCCACGGTAAATTTCGGTGTGTCCCTTTTGCCGGCCAAAGCCTTTGACCTCGCTGACAGTCATGCCCTGGATGCCCAGTTCGTTCAGGGCGTCCTTCACATCCGTCAAGCGGAACGGTTTGATGATCGCTTCAATCTTTTTCATAGATTTTACTCATTGTAGGCACGCTCGCCATGCTGTGACAAGTCAAGGCCGACGCTTTCGTCTTCCTGATCCACCCGCAGACCGACCACGGCAGCCACGAATTTCACAATCAGGAACGTGCCGACCGCGGCCAGGAGCACGGTCGCACCCACGCCAATCAACTGGTTGATGAACTGGTGCGCCCCGCCGGCCAGCGAAACCGCCACGCCGTTGGCCTGAAACGTGGTGGCGATGGCCGGGTTGACGTCGGCGCTGGCCAGCCAGCCCAGCATCAGCATGCCAATGATGCTGCCGATGCCGTGCACGCCGAACACATCCAGCGAATCGTCATAGCCAAACTTGGACTTAATCTTGGTGACGGCCGTGTAGCATACTACACCCGCCAGGAGTCCGATGCAAAACGCGGCGGGCACGGTGACGAAGCCCGAGGCGGGCGTGATGGTGGCCAGGCCGGCGACCATGCCGGCCGCGGCGCCGAGCACGCTGGGCTTGCCTTTGAGTTTCCATTCCAGGGCCGACCAGCTCAGGGCCGCCGCGGCGGCCGAGAAATGCGTGGCCGCGAAGGCGCTCGTGGCCAGCGGCCCGGCGTTCAGCGCGCTGCCGGCATTGAAGCCGAACCAGCCCACCCACAGCAGCCCGGTGCCAATCAGCGACAACACGACGTTGTGCGGCACCATGGGCTCATGCGGAAAGCCCTCCCGCTTGCCGATCATCAGGGCAAACACCAGCGCCGACACGCCCGAGCTGATGTGCACCACCGTGCCGCCCGCAAAATCAAGCACCGGCACCTTGCCGCCCAACGCCCAGTTGAAATAGCCGCCCTTGCCCCAGACCATGTGGCACAACGGAAAATAGATCAGCGTGATCCACAGCAGCATGAACAGCACATAGGCTTTGAACTTGATCCGTTCGGCCACGGCACCGCTGATGAGGGCGGGCGTGATGATGGCAAACATCATCTGGAACAACATGAACGATTGGGCCGGCACGGTGGCCGCATAATCGGTGTCCGGCGCGGCGCCCACGCCGTGCAGAAACAAATACTTCAACGGGTTCCCGCAAAACGCGTTGCCCGGCGCAAAGGCCATGCTGTACCCATAGATCATCCACACCACGGAGATCAGGGCCATCAGCACCAGGCTGTGCATCATGGTGGAAAGCACGTTTTTGCTCCGCACCAAACCGCCGTAGAACAGGATGAGTCCCGGCGCGGTCATCATCAGCACCAGCGCGGAACTGGCGAGCAACCAGGCATTATCACCGTTGTTGACCACCGCCGCGGGCGTGTCCGCCGCGTGCGCCGACGTGGCGGCCAGCCCCAAAAGCAAAAAAGCCGACCATGAATATAATCGCGATTTTGAAACCGAAGTATGAATGGGATTCATCGGCCCAGAGTTCAACAAATCCCCACCAAGGCGTCAATGCAGGTATTGCACAAACCGCACTCGATTTTGCGTTGAGCGCGCCGGATTTTCTTTGCGGCCGGGAAAGCTTTCGGCCTAACTTTGGCCAATGGCCAACGCCGAAGCCCAACTGACTCCCATGATGGCGCAGTATCGCCGCATCAAAAGCGAACTGCCCAAGGACGCGCTGCTGCTGTTCCGGTTGGGCGATTT
>Ga0181535_10002582_pt1 | contig 21882 bp, 16 predicted proteins | sample PEATcosm2014_Bin_44_FD_119774 | JGI IMG/M metagenome (GOLD analysis project Ga0181535, IMG submission 119774) | Peatland microbial communities from MTU Mesocosm Facility, Houghton, MI, USA - PEATcosm2014_Bin17_30_metaG | ecosystem: Environmental > Terrestrial > Soil > Wetlands > Peat | place... | reverse complement strand
CCCCCAACAACAGCGCGATGATGGGTTCCGCGCCGCCGCACCGCCAAGGGATTGCCGGCGGCGTCCTGGGAACAGCGCGCTATGTGGGAATGATTCTGGGCGTGGGCATAGCCGGGGCGATCTTCACCACTTTTCTGGCCCGGCATACCACCACAGCACTATTCGAAGGAATTCACGCCAGTTTTCTTATGGCCTCGATTTCAGGATTTCTGGGCTGCCTGACTTCGGCCGTGCGCAAGGAGCCAACAATTGCGGCTGGCGCGCAAATCGCTTCCCTTCCTGCGGCGGGCGATTCACGCTGAATGCTATCCACAGCAAACACGAGAGACGGCTGCATCGGGAAGCAGTGAGGCCCGCCGAAGTCACGGAAGAGATCTTTGGCGAACCGGTCATCCGTTCCGTTGCAACAGCGGACGAAGCTCGCGAATGTCTCTCAGGCTCTCGATGGTGAGCACTCGATCGATGAGACTCGCGCAGGTGGTGGCACCGAGGACCGGCGTGATGAGATCGCGGGCCTTGGCGACAACCTCTTCGCGCGTCATAGGGTTCTGAACGGTGCCGCGCACAGCCGTTACACGCTCGCTGAACCTGGTGCCGTCATTGAGTGTAATCTCGACCAACGCTTCCCGCCGCGGAAGATTACGCTCCATCTCCTCATCGGGGATGAGTTGTACCTTGGCGCGTTCGCGGAGGACGGCCGCGTCGTTCACGCGCGCCAGATCGTGTGCCGCGCGGAAAGAAACCGTCTTATCGATCAACATGATGGCAACCAGGTGTTGAACGTTGATATCCGGTATCTCGCGGTTGTTGACCGTTTTTGCCGCGCTGGTGCCGAGGCGCACGACGACCGCACGTACCTGGCTTGCCTCGAAGGGATGGCGCTTTTGCATGATCTCGATTGCATCCAGCACCGCCTGAATAGGCGAACCCACGGTCCACTTCTTAATGTTGGTGCACGTGATTTCGTAGCGCTCGCCGAGTTTGTCGACAAGCCCATCGGGACCGCCTTTAGAGTCCTCGGCCAGCAGAAAGTTGTCGGCTCCGGTAAAGATGTCATCGACGCCGGTGCCGCCCAGCTGAATGATCAAGGCCGCGCTGACGCCATTGCGCGCGGAAAATCCTGCGAATACAAGTGACTTCTGGATGTGGTCGCTATCGCGCTGCCAAGCCAGGGTTCCCGACGCTTGCTGCGCGGCATAGTCGAGCACCCAGCGCATCTGGCGTGCGTTCAGCCCCGCGGCACAGCCGGCGGCGGCGGAAGCACCGAAGGTGTTGGCGATGCTGTGTGTACTGCGGTGAGTCTGTTTTTCCCAGGGAACTCCACCGAGGTTCATCGTGACCCGTGTCCCAACATCCCAGCCGAGCGTCACGGCGCGCAGGAAGTGCGTGCCGCTGGTGCCAAACTGTTCGCCTGTCGCCAGAGCAGCGGGCACAATGCCACAGCCGGGATGGCAATGAGCGGCGGCATGCGAATCATCGGTCTCGTCGGAGTGAGCGAGCATGCCATTGGCCATTGCCGCCTCCAGTGGACCGCAAACAACGTCGGAGGCAACGACGGTAGCCACCGTCCCCGCGGCTTGTGAGCGCGCGAACTTGAGCGCGACCTGCCCGGGCGGCAATTCCGCGCCGGAGATCATCGCGGCAAAGGTGTCAAGAATGTGCTGCTTCGCCTTCTCCACCACCTCGCCGGGCAAAGCGCGACCATGGGCCTCGCCCATGTAGGCGCTGAGCTTGTCCATGGCGTTGCTTCCTGGTGCGTTAGCGGCGACCGGGGCAGCCGGAGTAAGCTGTTGCGCAGCACCGGCCATGACCGGAGAAATCGCTGTTGCTGCGATTACGCAACCGGCCTGCTGTAACAGACGGCGCCGGGTCACGACTGATTCGCCGAGTCCGCTTGCCGTCTTTTCCACTTCCGGATGCGATCTGCCCGTTTGGTTCATGACTGGTTCCTTGCTGTGCTGGAGTGTGTGTCTGGCCCTGGTGTGGCGCCCCAGAAAACACGTACAACTAAATACACCCCGTGAGTGTCATCCCGGGCGAAGCGAAGGATCTCTGCATTACGAATCAAATACATGGATTCCTCACTCGCTACGCTCACTCAGAATGACACTTCGAAATGAATCAAAGGACTATTACGCGAACTTCCGCAACGTCACACCTAGACGCTCCTCGCAATCGTGTAGCCTTTGATTGCGTTTTCGTTGTACTCGATGCCAAATCCAGGAGCGGTGCGTGGCGCCACGAAACCGTCTTTAGGTTGAAGCGCGTTGGCGATGATGTCGTCGAAAACTTTTACCCCCGACTCGCGCACGAAGTATTCGACGAAAATTCCGTTTGGAATTGTCGCGACCAACTGGGTGTGCAGATCCCAGTGGTAATGCGGTGCGATCGGCACGTCAAAAGCGGCGGCCATATGCGCGACCTTCAGCCATTCGGTAACGCCGCCCACCACGGCCGCGTCAGGTTGCAGGATGTCAGCAGCCTTGCGCTCGAGTAGTTCCGCAAAACCCCAGCGCGTGGCTTCCAGTTCGCCGGTCGCCACTGGCCAGTCGATTGCCTCGGCGATCCGCGCCATAGCGGCGATGCTGTCCGGACGCACCGGCTCTTCGATCCAATACGGCCTGGATTCTTCCAGCCGGCGGAGCGCCGCGATTGCCGTGTTCGAGTCAGGCCAGCCGCCATTAGCATCCAGCAGAATGTCAACGTCGTCGCCCAGGGCCTGACGGATGGCCTTCAGTCGTGCCGCGTCTTCGCGTGCCGGCAGCGCTCCGACTTTCAGCTTCACCGCCGAGAATCCCTTCTCGATGTAGCTGACCATTTCGCGAATTAACCGCTCGACGCTGTCTCCCGGGCGATAGTATCCGCCGGTAACGTAGCAGCGAAGCCGCTGCGAATAAATGCCAAGCAACTGCATGATCGGCATCTTGGCGGCTTTGCCGCGCAGATCCCACAGCGCAATGTCGATGGCGCTGATCGTCCGCAGGCCCGCGCCGCGCCGTCCCGACTGGATCGACTGGCGGAACATCTCCGTCCAAAGATGCTCGGTGTCAAACATGCTGGAACCCACGAGCATGGGACGGTAGATGGCATTGATCAGCTCGACCATTGCCTTACTGCCGTCATAAGCCAGGGCAAAGCCCACGCCTTCCAGGCCGTCGGCGCGAATTTTCACGATGAGATGATCGCGATGGGTGTGGGTGCGAACGGCGTCGGAAACGGGCGCCTTCAGCGGAATGGAAATAGCAATGGCCTCAACTTGTTCAATCTTCATAGCTATGTCTCCTGGAGCTTGTTTTAAAAATCTTGAAGACCCCCCGGGATTGAAACCCCGCATTTTCGTTGGCGCAGGACGGCATGGCTAAAGGCTGAAAGCTGTTCTCCGAGGTGTCATCCTGAGCGAAGTGAAGGATCTGCTGTTTGCGCGTACTGTAAATAAAGCAGATTTTTCGGTCACGCAAAACCGGCGCGGCCTCAGGATGACACTCCTAGGAGTTTTTCCGCAGCTCCTAAAGCCATCCCCCTTCACGGACACACTCTTTAATGCCCAATGGAAAGCCATGTTCCGAACCAACACAGGTTATAGCTTTGCCGCCTGCTCGCAAAGCAGATTCCAGACGGTCTTTACATCGTCCATTGAGGTGCCAAGGTTGCCGATGGCGATGCGCAAAACGAACTTGCCATTCAGAACCGTGTTGGAAAGGAACACCTTCCCGCTGGCGTTAACGGCGTCCATGATCTCCTTGTTCTGCTCATCGGAGCCTTTGTAGCGGAAGCAGACGACCGAAAATGGCACCGGGGCTACTCGTTCGAAGCGCGCGTCGGCATCGACCCAAGCGGCAAATTCCTGGGCCATCGCAATGTGCGCGCGGAGGATGCGCTCGATCCCTTCGCGTCCGAAGTAACGCATGACAAACCACAACTTGAGCGAGCGGAATCGGTGGCCGAGAGGCACGCCGTAATCCATGAGGTGAATGGCGCGCGGATCGCCGGAGGCCCGCAGATACTCGGGCACGAGCGAAAAGGCCTGCCGCAAAATATCGGGTCGGCGGGTGTAGAAAACGCTGGTATCGATCGGGGTGAGCATCCACTTGTGCGGGTTCATGACCAGCGAGTGCGCCCGCTCGGCTCCGCGCAGAATGTATTTGTACTCGGGAAGAATGGCGGCGCTGCCGGCGTAGGCGGCGTCAATGTGCAGCCAGAGCCCGTGTTTCTCGCAGATTTCGACGATCTCAGCCACCGGGTCGATACTAGTCGAGGAGGTAGTCCCGACAGTGGCGACGACGCACATTGGCCGCTTGCCGGCCTTTAAGTCTTCCTCTATCAAGCGGGCGAGCACGTCGGGCCGCATGCGGAATTCGGCATCAACCGGAACTTTGCGCACATTGTTCTGGCCGATGCCAATGGCAATCGCTCCCTTTTCAATCGATGAGTGCGACTGTTCCGAGGTGTAAACCATCATGTTGGGAGTGGAGCCCTCGACGCGGGCCTCAGGGTACTTGAGTTCTCGCGCGGCCACCAGCGCGTGCATGCTGGTGGTAGAGGCGGTGTCGTAGATAATGCCGAAGAACTCGGGCGGCAGGCCGATCCATTCGCGCAACCATCCGAGGGTCACGTGCTCGAGCTCGGCGACCGCGGGAGAGGTCTTCCAGTGCAGGCCGTTGGTGTTCAGGGCGGCACTCAGCATGTCGGCGAGGATGGCCGGAGTCGAGCCAGTGGTGCCGAAGTAGGCAAAGAAGCCCGGATGATTCCAGTGCGTCACCGCCGGCATGACCTGCTGCTCGAAGTCGCGCAACATAGCCGAATAAGGCTCGCCCTGCTGCGGGGCGTGCGCCGGCAACGCATCAATCAGATCGCCGGGCTTGATGGAGGGCAGCACCGGATAACGGCGCGTTTCGCGCAGAAAACCGGCAATCCAGTCCACAGTCTGGTGAGCGGACTTGGCAAAATCTTCGACATATGCGTTCCAGTTTTCGGCGGAAGTGATGTCATTGGCTGGTTCGGAATCCGCTGTCGGCTTGGATGTCTGCATCATAATGGCTTCATTCCTTTATGCTGCCGAGTGCAAGAGGCACCCGTCAGAAATGCCTGCGATAAGCGCCGCGTGAGAGAGAAGCTAATTGTACCCCGCCCCAAAAGCACGCAACGACGGCGCGCGTTGGGGGCCTCGCCGAAAGCACGCCCGGCTTGCCTTTGATGCCGCCATGAGAATACAAGTGAGATGCCGGGTTTCGTTGGCATCCACGGCGAGCAAGATTCGTGAACGGGTAAAGTATTTAGAGTATGCATGTCGCGAGTGACGGCTTTAAACCGCAAGGTTTTGCGGCCCCCACCGCCAACAGGCGCAACTCTGGCGCGTGTCGGGGGCTCCGCCACGGCTTGGCGCCAGGGTCTCACCGGGTGATGACGAACCGCCCACACCGGTATTATTGCCGCTCCGCCGCGGGTCGTATCATCACATTCTTTTTAGTGCTCTTTACTATTTTTCCCATTTGCCGGGCACAGGCTGCATCCAGTCCCGACCAGCCTCTCGCGCCTGACACAGGAAGCGCAGCTTTGAAACTGGAACTACTCAGGCTCCGCACCACCGCCCGCATGCTGCACACCACGGCGCATCCCGACGACGAGGACGGAGGCATGCTTGTGCTGGAATCTCGCGGGCGCGGCGTAACCACGGAGTTGCTCACACTGACGCGGGGCGAGGGCGGACAGAACCGCCTCGGCAGCAACCTGTTCGACGAACTGGGTGCGCTTCGCACTCTCGAACTATTGGCCTCGGACCGCTACTACGGGGTACAGCAGCGCTTTACGCGCGCGGTGGATTTCGGCTTTTCCAAGACCGCCGAAGAGACCTTTGAAAAATGGGGAGGTCGCCAAGGCCCGGTTCTGGCCGACATCGTAAGACAGATCCGCAGCTTTCGACCGGATGTGATCGCCTCGCGTTTTCAGGGCAGCGCTCGCGATGGCCACGGCCATCACCAAGCGGCGGCGATTCTCACCCGCGAGGCATTCCGCGCCGCAGCCGATCCCAAGATGTTTCCCGAACAGATTCGTGCCGGCCTGGCGCCGTGGCAGGCGAAAAAACTCTACGTTGGCAACATCGACGCCAAGGAAGGCTACACACTCGCACTCGACACCAGTACCATCGATCCGGCGCTGGGCATGAGTTATCAGCAATTCGCCATGCAGGGACTGCGGCATCAGCTCTCGCAGGGAGCGGCGGACTTCACGATGAGAACGGACTTGCACAATTACAGGCTGGTGGATTCCGCACTCTCTGCGCCTGGCGCTGTCGGCGCTCACGAGCAGGATTTTTTTGAGGGGATCGATACTTCCCTGCCCGGCCTGGCGGCGCGCCTGGGTGGCGAAGAAGCGAAGCTGCCAAAACTGAAGCAGCAGCTCGCTGACATAGCCGCGTACGTCGCCGAAGCGGATAAAATGTCCGATCGCGGCCCGGAGATGATTCTTCCCCCGCTGATCGAGGGCTACAAGTTGCTTCGAGCGGCGACGGCGCACGTGCAGGCCACCGAACTCAACTCGGTGGCTAAGCAGGATGTCTTGGTGAATCTTGCGACCAAGGCGGAGCAGTTCGAGCGTGCGATCAAGCTGGCGGGCGGTGTCGACGTTAGGGCTTTGCTCGACGAGAATGCGGCAAGCCCGAATCCCGGGGGCACGGTTGTTCCTGGTGGGTCATTCTCTTTTTCGGTGCGCGTGGATATTCCGCCCGCATCTTCGATCGCGGTTGCCGATATCGAACCGGTACTGCCCGCCGGATGGAGTTACAGGCGGCATCAGCCGACAGCTCCGAATACGGCAAGATTCACGGTAACGATTCCGCTCGGTGCGCAGTACACGCGGCCGTACTATCATCGCGATTCTTCCGAGCAGCCCCTGTACACGATTGACGAGCCGGATTTGGCAGGGCTGCCGCTTACTCCTCCGCCGGTGCAAGTTAAGGTCACTTGCAGGGTCCCGCAAGGATCAGTCGAGATTACGCAATTGGTGGAAGCCGAAGTCCGCGTGGGAGGTATGATTCGCCAACGCCCGCTTGTGGTAGTGCCGGCGGCTTCGGTCATGATCGAGCCGGCGGCGCAGGTTATACCGCAGTCACGGCGTGAGCCGGTTGAGTTTGCCGTGAGCGTGCGCAGCAACCTCGCGCAGTTGCCGGGCGCGGTGCTGGGGGTTCACGCACCCGAGGGAATGAAGGTGGAGCCGGCAAACCAAGCGGTGAACCTCTCCGGCAGGAATTCGGATCACACCTATCACTTCCGTCTGATCAAGCGGGAGGCGAAGCCGGGACAATACCGCCTGCATGCAACACTTTCCTTCAAGGGCGAGCACTACGATCAAGCATTCTCGGTTGTCACACGCGAGGACCTCGGCGCTATTTATTACTACCAACCTGCGGCCGAAGACATTAGCCTGGTCGACGTCAATATCCCGTCAAAGCTGGCGGTCGGATACATCATGGGCGCCGGCGACGACATCCCGAACGTGCTGAAGCAGGTCGGGATCAACGTGAAAATGATTACAGCGGACGAGCTTGCGCGCGGCGATCTCAGCCGCTATGGAACCATCGTCACCGGCATTCGCGCCTATGACGTGCGAGAAGACGTTCGCCTGTACAACAATCGACTGCTGGATTTCGTGCACAGCGGTGGCACGCTGATTGTGCAATACAACACGGGATTAAACGATTTCAACAAAGGCCGCTACACACCATATCCGGCGGAGCTTGGTCGTGAGCGCGTCACAGAAGAGCAATCACCGGTGCAGGTCCTCAATCCCGACGACAAAATCTTTCATCTGCCGAACGTAATTACCGCGGACGATTTCGACGGCTGGATCCAGGAGCGCGGACTTTACTTCATGCACTCGTGGGATGACCATTGCGAGCCATTGCTGGCCATGAACGACCGTGGAGAACCGCCGCGAAAGGGCGGGCTGCTGCGCTGCTCTTACGGACACGGAACCTACATTTACACGGGACTGTCGTTCTTTCGGCAACTGCCCGGAGGGGTGCCCGGAGCGGTGCGGCTTTTTGTGAACCTGGTGGGTGCGGGGCACGGCGAATGAATCCGGCGGACTCGGCTCCGCAGCAAAGTCTGCACTCAACGGGGCTGCAACGCGAACTCGGACTGGCGAGCGCAACCGCGCTGAACATGACCGACATGATCGGCGTGGGTCCGTTCATCACGATCCCTCTCATTCTCGGCGCGATGGGCGGCCCGCAGGCAATGCTCGGGTGGATTCTGGGCGCCATATTTGCTCTGTGCGATGGCTTGGTGTGGGCGGAACTGGGCGCCGCAATGCCCGGCTCCGGCGGTTCTTATCGCTACCTGCGTGAAATCTATGGGCCACAGCGCCTCGGGCGCATGTTGTCTTTTCTTTATATCTGGCAACTTTCCTTCAGCGCGCCACTTTCCATCGCCTCCGGATGCGTTGGCTTGGCGCAGTACGCAGCGTTTCTGTGGCCGGCGTTGGCGCAGGTTTGGATGGCGCGGGAGATGGCGCTTCCCCTGCCGCTGATTGGACAGGTGCGCGTCGCGCTGACGGCGGGACCGGGCACGGTGGTTGCTATCGTCTGTTGCGTCGCGGCGGTCGGGCTACTGTATCGTCCCATCAGGGCCGTTGGACAACTCTCCAAAATGCTCGGGGCGTTGGTTGCGGGAACGGTGGCATGGGTGATCTTTACCGGGGCCACACATTTCAACGCTGCACGCGCCTTCGACTTTCCCGCCGGCGCGTTTCATCCCGACGCTTCGTTCTTCACCGGGCTGGGTGCGGCCATGCTGGTGGCCACCTATGACTATTGGGGCTACTACAACGTGTGTTTTCTGGGAGACGAGGTCCGAGAACCCAGCCGAACGATTCCTCGCGCGCTCTTGCTCTCGATCGCTGGGGTGGCAGTCATCTACCTGGTGATGAACATCAGCGTGCTTGGGGTCGTCCCGTGGCGCGAGTTGGCGGCGCCATCCGCCAGGCCATACGTGATTTCCGTGCTGATGCAGCGCGTCTATGGGGCGGACTCGCCGGCGGCCACGGTTGCGACGTGCCTGATCATGCTGACTGCTTTTGCCTCAGTGTTCTCGCTGCTGCTAGGTTACTCGCGCGTGCCCTACGCGGCGGCACTCGACGGCAACTACTTTCGGGGTTTTGCGCATGTGGACAAGAAGCGGCGATTTCCTGACGTGTCGTTGCTGGCGCTTGGCGGGGCCGCTTGCCTGGCGTGCTTCCTGCGCCTGGCGGATTTGATCGCCGCGTTGGTCGCGATTCGCATTATGCTGCAGTTCCTGGTACAAGCCGTGGGATTGCTGTTGCTCCGCGCCACGCGGCCTGACTTTCCCCGCCCTTTCAGAATGTGGCTCTATCCCGTACCCGCGCTGCTGGCGGTTGCCGGGTTCATATTCGTGCTGATTTCGCGCAAGGACTTCCTGAAAGAAGTCCGTTACGGTACCTTGTTACTGTTGGTTGGGCTGGCGATTTACCTATGGCGCGCGGCACGTTTGCGGCAGTGGCCATTTTCAACCGGCAAGCAGCAATGACGCATATTGCTAATAGGTTTCGGCCTTAGCCAGCCGCGATGCCATTTGCCGTATGCGGGAGTGCCAACGACGGCCGTGAGCCGGACAAACTGAACTGGAGGATTTCGATGCTAAACAAATTCGTTGTTGTGGCGATGGGATTGGCATTGTTCGCGACCGTGGCTATGGCGCAGCAGAATGCGCCTGCAACTGCTGCTTCCGCACCCCCAACCGTTGCCGCAGTTCTGGACCGGCAGCTTTCGATGTTGGAAAAGGAATTGGTTCCCATGGGGACCGATATGCCGGAGAGCAAGTTCAATTTTGTACCGAGCGGCGGCGATTTCAAGGGGGTTCGCGGATTTGGCGACCAACTGAAGCACGTGGCAACGGCGAACTACCGGCTCGGCGGCGCCATTCTAAACGAGAAGCCACCCTTGCCCGCGGATATGGCGAGTCTGAAATCGAAGGACGAGATCATGAAGTTCGTCCAGGACTCCTTCGCCTACGCGCACAAGGCTTTCGCCACGATCACTGACAAAAATCTTGTCGAGGAGGTTCCCGCTCTTTCCGGCAACGGGACAACCACCAGGCTTTGGCTGGCGACTTTCTTGCTTGGGCATGATCGCGACCATTACGGACAGTTGGTGGTCTATCTGCGGATGAATGGCATTATTCCTCCGGCCAGCCGGCACTAGAGCGGTTTTCAAGAGGATGCCATGGCGACCGTGGTGAGCGGGGCTACCCGTTGTTCTTCGGCAGCAGGAGCAAAACAAAAAGTGGCTCGACTTCGCTCGCCATGACAGTACTACCGTGAAACGCTGTGGATGAGTTTCGTAAGAGATATACCCTGTGAGGCAGGCGGGCGGTGGGTATGGGTGGATTACTCCAGGAGAGTGTCGGGCTATGAGCGACGTTTTTCGGCAGGATCTGTTCGCCGGCAAAGCTGCCGTCATTACCGGCGGAAGCGGCAGTATCAATTTCGTCATTGCCAGAAAGTTTGCGAAATACGGGGCAAAGGTGGGCCTGATTGGCCGCAGGCAGGAGCGACTGGACGCGGCTGCTGCTGAGATAAGAAAGAACGGTACCACCGCCATGGGGGCAGCCGCGGATGTGCGCGACTATGAAGCTCTCGATGCGGCCTTCAAGAAGATCGCCGGCGAACTGGGGCAGTTCGACATTTTGGTCTGCGGCGCGGCGGGTAATTTCCCGGCGGCGGCCGCGAAAATGTCGGCCCACGGCTTCAAGTCGGTGATCGACATCGACCTGCTCGGCACGTTCAACTCCGCACGGGCGGCATTCGAACATTTGCGAAAGCCCGGAGCGGCGGTAATCAACATCTCCGCCCCACAGGCCAGCGTGCCGATGGCCTACCAGTCGCATGTTTGTGCCGGCAAGGCGGGGGTGGACATGATCACCCGCACGCTCGCCATCGAGTGGGGACCACTCGGGATTCGGGTGAACTCGGTGACGCCGGGACCTATTGCGGACACCGAAGGGATGAAACGCCTCACACCCTCCGCAGAAACGGCTGCCGCGCTGGCTCGCGCGATGCCGCTGCAGCGCTACGGAGAAAAAGAAGAGATCGCCGAGTTGTGTCTGTTTCTGGCGAGCGACGCGGCAAAATACATAACCGGGGCGGTCGTGCCCTGCGATGGCGGCAGCTGTCTGGTTGGCTCGGGTGCCTGGATGCAGGCGCTGGCCAGCGCCGGACGGTAGGGCGAATGCCCAAGTGCATCACGCAGAAGGGCATTTATTCGCTTTGAATACATCGAAGTTTTTGAGGTGTCATCCTGAGCGAAGCGAAGGATCTATGTATTTACGCGGCACAAAATACCACAAAATATATGGATTCTTCGCCTCGGCCTGAATAGCTTTTTGCTTGTCGGACGCAACGTCGGGTACGCAGCTTAGCTGCTCCGCCCACAGGCGCTCGGCGCTTCGGCTCGGAATGACACCCCAAGCTTAAGTTGCTCTACTAACGATGCATTGCACTAACTTCTATTTCAGCCGCTTGAATCTCGGGTTCTTCTGGTATTCCCGTCCAACCTTGGCGCATGGCACCAGCCGGCCGCCCTCGAAGTAGGCCACAATGTCCGAGGTGAACGGCGTTGATCCGGTGAAAAAGAACTCCCCAACTCCGTAAGTATTCACCGGCGCGCCGGCGGCCTCGAACTCGCGAATCCGCTCAGCCGTAAAGCCGCCGCTGGCGGCGATGCGCACGTCTTGCCCGCCGGCTTCGTCGAGCGCCCGGCGAACCTCTCGAACCAACTCGATGTTCACTCCCGGCTGGTCAATTGCGATGCGACGCAAGCCTTCGTCGACCACATCCTGAGCGGTATCGAGCCGGACGCCGGACAGCTTGAGGCCGCGTTGCTGAAAGGCACGGAAGACCTCGACGGAGGTTCGAGCCGAATCGTTTTCGAAGTCGACCAGAGCCCAGATCGGTTCCTGGGGAAGCGCATCGGCAAGCGCCAGAGCCGCCTTGACGGTGTTGCCCTTGAAGGCGGCGATCAAGGCGTGGGGCATGGTTCCGAGCGCGCGTGCTTCAAAAGCCTTGGCCTCGGCTGCTGTAGAGGCTCCGGCCGCTCCCCCCACTTTAGCGGCATAACCGTCGTACTCCTGGGCTTCCGGGATATCGAAGCGAGCCGGAAAGAACAGTATGCGCTTCCCATTGGCCGCTTCCACAGCAGCCCGCACATTGGTGGCGATTCGTGTCATGCGCGATAGCAGGCCGAGGTACACGGTTTCCAGCTCGAACAGTTCCAAGACGGGCCCTACAATGTGCAGCACACTTTCCCTAGGGGCAATCAGGCTGCCGTCCTCAAGTCCGTAGACCTCGACTTGAGAGCTGGTCTGGCCCAATAGCTGCACGATGTGGCGGACGCCGCAAAGAAGAGCCTCCGAGCGCTGAAAAACCTGGTAGACCACCCGGGCACCATTGTTCGCCTTCTCACAAGCAATTCGCGAGTTGATGAAGTACTGGTCGGTGTAGGGAGAAACCTCGTCAGCCCTGATCATGAGCCTCCACGTGAAGCGGCGCTGGGCCCGGCAATGCCCTCCCCGTATCGCGCTGCACACATTCTGGTGCATAAGCAGTTTACGACGAGTTGCCCCGGGGGAGCCGCTGCCATTTTTTAAGAATTACCCGGCAAAGCTTTGATTCTATGCAATTGCGGGCAAACATTACAGCATGTCACATGCATCTACTTACCCCTAACCAGAAAGTTCCTCACGATCTGGTGGGAGAGCTACGCAGATGGCCAATAAAGTGGCGTTTCGCTCAGTATTAATTTTTGGCGGGGCCGGCTTTATCGGCTCGAACTGGGTACGCCGGCTGCTTCAAACCACGGAAGCCAAAATTCACGTTTTCGATAGCCTCGCTCGCCCGGGTTCACGTTACAACCTTGAGCGGCTGCAGAAGCTGGCTGGGCGGTCGGGACGTCTCCAGTTCACGCTAGGCGACGTTCGGGACCAAGCCAAAGTTGAGCGCGCGGTCAAGCACGCTACGGAAATCTATAACTTTGCGGCGCAGGTTGCGGTCACCACCTCCATCGCCGACCCAAGGCTCGACTTCGAAGTCAATGTCGGCGGAACCATTAACATCCTCGAAGCCGCCCGCTCTTCCAGCAATAGTCCTTCCCTGCTGTTTACTTCCACAAACAAGGTCTACGGCGGCTTTTCCAACGGGTTGGCCCGAGTGGAGGGAAAACGCTACGTGGCTCCGGAGAGCGCGGTCGGGACTTCCGAGTCTCAGCCTTTAGATTTTCACTCGCCCTACGGTTGCTCCAAGGGCGCAGCCGACCAGTATGTTCACGATTATGCCCGCATATACGGATTGCGTACGGTGGTGTTTCGCATGTCCTGCATTGCCGGGCCGGGGCAGTTCGGCACCGAAGACCAGGGATGGGTCGCGCATTTTTTGCATTCGGCGCTGCTGAGGACTCCGCTGGTCATCTACGGAAGCGGCCTGCAGGTACGGGATGTGCTGCACGTGGAAGATCTTCTGGACGCATTCGAAGCCGTTCACAAATGTTCGGCAGTCACTCGCGGGCAGGTCTACAACATCGGCGGCGGACCCCGGAATACCACCTCGCTGTTGGAGCTGGTGGACACGATCGCGGAACTCACCGGCGTCCGTCTGCACTACGAACTTGAGACCGAACGCTCGGGCGATCAGCTCGTTTATGTCACCGACCACTCCAAATTTACGCGGGACACGGGCTGGACACCCCGCGTCGGAATTCCGGAGATCCTGGAGAGTTTGCAAACGTGGTTCAAACTTAACCGCGGGAAAGTAGCCTCTACGAAGACGTCATCGCTCCATCCAGTGCTTCCTCCCGCGCTGGCGGAAATGGAGCGTTCGGCCTGATGAAGTATGCGCTGATCAACCCGAACTGGGATTTCACAGGGTCCACTTACTTTGGCTGCCGCGATCCGCACGTCCCGCTGGAGCTGCTGTTTGCCGCCGACAAACTTCAGGAAGCTGGACATGATTGTCTGGTGGTGGATGCCCAGACCGCCAACCTCACCATCGAAGATGTGCGCACGCGAGTGCGTGGCCTGGGGGCTGATTTCCTGGTAATTCCGTCAGCGCCGTCTTACCTGTTCTGGCGTTGCCCGCCTCCGGAAATGCGTGTGCCGCGGCAGTGGCTTGCGGGCATCGGCGGCACAGCCACCAAGGTCTTGATCGGTCCCCACGGCTCGGCAACGCCGCGAGCCGCCATTCGCAAGACGGGAGCCAACGTGGTCTTGCGCGGCGAACCAGACCAGGCAATAGCCGATTTGGCCGCCAAGCCATGGAGCCTGATCGATGGTTGCTGCTGGCATGACGAGCAGGGCGAGCACATGAGCCCGGGCCTTGGCGTCGTTGATATGCGGACGCTCGGCGCGCTCGACTTCCGCAATTACGACGTGGAGGCGCACAGCCACCGCCACCACGTTTTCTGGGGCGAAGGCCGCGGCGCTGAAATCGAATTTGCGCGTGGCTGTCCCTGGGCCTGCACCTTCTGTAACAAAACATTGTTCCGCAACAAGTTTCGCGAGCGCAATGTCGACGACGTTTTGCTGGAAATCGATCGGCTGGTTGCTCGCGGGGTCGATTACGTCTACTTCATCGACGAAATTTTTGGCGTTGGTAAGAATGTCATCCGCCTGTTGGAGGGAATCGCCGAGCGAAAAGTTCAAATCGGATTTCAGACGCGCATCGACCTGTGGAACGAGGAAACGCTCGATCTGCTTGGCCGCGCCCATACAATCTCCGTTGAGTGCGGTGTCGAGTCCATCACGGAGGCCGGACGCAACGAGTTGAACAAGAATTGCCGCATGAGCACCGAGCGTATCAGCCAACTTCTCGTCTACGCCAAGCAACGAATTCCTTGGGTGCAGGCGAACCTGATCCTTACCGGGCACGACGATAAAGAGGAAACCCGGCGCTGGCAGGAGCAATTGAAGTCGCGCGGAGTTTGGGTAAGCGAGCCGGTGCCGATGTTTCCGTTCCCGGGAAGTCCCTTGTATGTGCAGACCTTTGGCGCACTCCCCGACGACGAAGCGTGGGAGCGGGCGCACAAGCATTACACGTCGGTCTTCAATGGTGAAGATTACAGCGACATTCAGGAGTCGCGGCCTCTTTCACTGTCGTATTTGGACGCAACGGGCGAGCGCGCGGAGGAGAATTCGCATGATGTGATGCGCGGCCGATGAGAGGCAGGTTCCAGCGAGCGATTTTTCGCGCGAAAGAATTATTCAGTTAAAAGAGCAGAACGATTTCGTTCACGTCAGGAAAGGACCCAAGGGCCAGAAGATGAAGATTTCAATTGTAGGTTCAGGCTACGTCGGACTGGTTGCCGGCGCGTGCCTGGCGGAAATCGGGCACGATGTAATTTGCGTTGATAACGACAAAGAGAAAATCTCGGCGCTGCAGGCCGGGGAGACAGTCATTCATGAGGAGTTCCTGCCGGAGTTGTTGACCAACCACCGGAACAAGCGTCTGACGTTTACGACCGACATGGCAACGGCCGTGCGTTCGTCCAGTGTGGTGTTTATCGCCGTCGGCACTCCTCCGTCGGAAAACGGAGAGGCCGATCTCTCCTGGTTGGAGGCAGTGTGCCATGACATCGCTCGCCAGATCGACTCGTTCAAGGTGGTTGCCGTCAAGAGTACGGTACCGGTCGGGACCAGTCAGTGGATCAGGAAGACGCTGATTCGCTACGGAGCCCCATTGGGATCGTTCGAGGTCGGCTCCAACCCTGAGTTCCTCCGCGAAGGCACTGGCGTTACCGATTTTCTTTATCCCGACCGCATCATTGTGGGCAGCGACAACGAGCGCTGCACGCCCATTTTTCGCCAGCTCTACAAACCACTCACGGATGGCAGTTACGCACACAGCAAGGGCGCCATTCCCATTCCCGACGACGCGATCCTGCCGGCGAATCTGATTGTGACCGCCACTAATAGCGCCGAAATGATTAAGCACGCGGCCAACGCGTTCCTGGCAATGAAGGTCTCCTACATCAACGCGATCGCCAGTATCTGCGAGTTTGCCGGCGCCGACATCGAGCAAGTGTGCGAGGGCATGGGCACCGACCAGCGCATCGGCAGACTCTTCATGCGTCCCGGAATTGGTTACGGCGGTTCCTGTTTCCCCAAGGACGTTGCGGCATTCCGCGCCGTGGCTCGCGAATTCGGCTACGACTTCCGGTTGCTGGAAGAGGTGATGCGCATCAACGAAGAGCAACGGCACATTTTCCTGCGAAAAGTGCGCAGCGCCCTGTGGACGCTGAAGGGCAAGAGACTGGCCGTGCTCGGATTGGCCTTCAAAGGCGGGACGGATGACATTCGCGACTCGCCGGCCATTGCGGTCATCCGCATGCTTATGAAGGAACGCTGTGAAATCGTAGCCTACGATCCAGCGGCCATGGAACGCGCCCGCAAGGAATTTGCCGACGCACCGATTACTTTCGCCGAGACTGCTTACGAGGCGGCGGAAAAGGCCGATGCTTTGCTCATCCTGACCGATTGGGAGGAATTCGCTGCGTTGGACCTTCAGCGCCTGCGTCGGGCACTGAACCATCCGATTCTGATTGACGGCCGGAATCTCTATTCGCGGGCGGAGATGGAAGGTCACGGATTCTGCTACTTCAGCGTGGGACGGCAGGAGGCAATACCAAGCGCTCCCACCAGCCCTCAAGATCGCGTGCGGGAGTTCACCAAACAGGAAGAGGATCGCGAAGCCGCTTAGACCGGGATTCGCGCCCCGTTAGGTGGTCGTGGCCGTCGGTGAGTTTCCCTGGCCGGATTCGAAGTGTGCCGAAACCAGCGTCCCTGACACGCGGTATGGTTCCGCGTGTTGGGACGCGAACGCGAAACGTTCCCTGAAGTGGTGGACGCCAATTTCCCTGAAGCTGAGCTCAAGAGGTGAGTTTGACGCAATCACCCATGTCTCCCTGTATCTTATTGATGGCATGAGGAATTGCAGGCCAGACAGCTTCAAGGTTTTCGATTGCCCCCCGCGGACTTCCCGGCAGGTTCACGATCAACGCCTGCTTTCGGACGCCGCTTACTGCCCGGGAAATCATGGCTTGGGGAGTCTTTGTGAGGCTGGCCGCCCGCATAGCTTCGCCGAAACCAGGTATCACCCGATCCAGCACTCTCACGGTCGCTTCCGGGGTAACGTCTCGTGGAGATACTCCCGTACCGCCCGTCGTCAGGATCAAGTCAAACTTGCCGCCGTCGGCCCACTGCGCAAGTTTGGCCGAGATAAGATCGGTTTCATCAGCAATGATTTCCGTGCACGCAATCTCCACCCCGCGCTCGGTGAGCCACGAGGCGAGCGCCGGCCCGCTGAGGTCGGCTCGCTCGCCCCGAGACCCTTTGTCGCTTAATGTCAGAATCGCCGCTTTCATTGATATGCCTCGTCAACTCCCATGCAGAAGTGGCCGTGCGTTTCCCACTCCAGTGCAAGGATCACACTGCAGACCTCGACGGGTACGCAGACGTGTTCTTCCTGCCGCAGTTTCAGAAGAACGTGCAGGGCAATTCTATATTGTTTAACCGAGATGCACGGAGCTACCGTCGAACTGCGCGTAGCTGCGTGTTCGATTTGTTTTTCAACTTGGAACACGTAAGGCACGGGATTGGCGGACCTTCTACCAAGGCAAGACAAGCCGGGTAAGGCGAATGTTTTGAATTGAAATTGCGCTTTGTGGAATAGACCCTTAGTATTGCGGCAGGACACATGGCAGTTACTGATACCCACGGACGCCGCATTAATTACCTCAGGCTGTCGATCACTGATCGTTGCAACCTGCGCTGTCAATACTGCATGCCTGCTGAGGGGGTTCCCAAGCTTTCGCATAACGACATACTAAGTTTCGAACACCTGCAGCGTATCGCCAGCCAATCGGTTGCACTGGGGATAGAAAAGATCAGAATCACCGGAGGAGAGCCACTTGTTCGGCGGGGTGTTGTCGGCTTCCTTGCAATGCTGGCGGCGATTCGCGGCTTAAAGGAAATTGTCCTGACCACGAATGGCCTGCTGCTAAGAGAGATGGCCCCGGACCTTCGCCGCGCCGGAGTGCAAAGACTTAACGTGAGTTTGGACTCGCTCAATCGAGAAACCTTTGCGACGATTACCCGGGGCGGCGACCTGAAGAAAGCTCTGGACGGCATTGCCGCTGCAGAAGAGGCCGGATTTCCTCCGGTCAAAATCAATATGGTCGTGATGCGGGGAGTCAACGACGGCGAGGTGTTGGAGTTCGCCGCGCTGACCCTGCACAAGCCTTGCACCGTGCGCTTTATCGAATGCATGCCAACGAGGATGGAACCTGGATGGAAGTCGCTTTGCGTCACCGGGCACGAAATCCTTGAACAAGTCGCGCGTCGCTATCCTCTCGTGCCGCTAGACCATAGCAATACGGCAGGCCCTGCAAGGAACTTCAAAATTGTCGGCGCAGCAGGCACAATCGGCGTGATTACGCCGATATCGAATGAGTTCTGCGAGAGTTGCAACCGCATAAGGGTCACTGCCTCAGGGGTGGCGAAAGGCTGTTTGTTCGCCGGCGAGGGAGTCGATCTTAAGCCCTATCTACAGTGCGATGACGATAAGCTGAAGGAAGCTCTGTATCACATCATGTGGAAGAAACCCTCGCAGCACAGGCTTTTGAATGCGGACTCCGCGCATACGCCGTTTGCCATGGCTCAAATCGGCGGATAGCTGTAATCGCAAACTGCTAAGAGCACTCTTACATTCATCTAGGGGTAGTGTCTTGTTCGCGAAGCGTCGGAGCTGTGCTCTACTCTACTTGCGTACTGACCTCTGACAAATTGTCGGGAGATGGCGATGACGGATGGTTTATCGGGATTTGATGTCTTGGTGATAGGCGGAGGCAATGCGGCTTTGGCTGCGGCCTTGAGCGCACGCGAAAGCGGGGTCAGCGTGCTGGTGCTGGAGGGCGCGCCGAAGGAGTTCCGCGGCGGTAATAGCCGGCACACCAGAAACCTGCGGTGCATGCATGACGCGCCAACGGAGGTGATGACCGATGCCTATTCGGAAGACGAGTTCTACAACGATATTTTGCGCGTGACCGGAGGCCAGACCAATGAACAGCTGGCGCGTATGACGATCCGCGCTTCGGCCTCCTGCACCGAGTGGATGAAGCGCTATGGAGTCCGCTTTCAACATGCCATGGGCGGCACGCTCCACCTGGGCCGCACCAATGCGTTTTTTCTCGGCGGCGGAAAAGCCATGATGAACGCATACTACGCCAAGGCTGAGCGCGCGGGCATCCGCATCATTTACAACGCCGAAGTGGTAGACCTCGATGTGGTCGACGGCCGATTTCAAAGCGCCAGCGTGTTGGTGGAAGGCAAGCCCGTGCAGATCGGCGCCAAAGTTTTGGTGGCCGCTTCCGGCGGCTTCGAATCGAACCTGGAGTGGCTGAAAGAGGCATGGGGACCGGCCGCCGATAACTTTCTGATCCGAGGCACTCCCTACAACAAAGGCAAGGTACTCAAACGGCTGATCGAGCTGGGCGTGCAGTCGATTGGCGACCCCACTCAGGGACACTGTGTGGCCATCGATGGCCGCGCGCCGAAGTTCGACGGAGGCATCGTCACCCGGCTCGACTGCGTCTCGCTGGGCATAGTAGTGAACAAAAACGGCGAGCGTTTCTACGATGAGGGCGAGGACTTCTGGCCGAAGCGCTATGCCATTTGGGGCCGGCTGGTGGCACAACAACCGGAGCAGATTGGCTACTGCATCATCGACGCCAAGGCAATGGGCAAATTTATGCCCTCGGTTTTTCCGCCGGCCAAGGCGCAGAGCATCGCCGAGTTGGCAAAGCAGGTGAAGCTGCCGGTGGAAAAGGTGGTGGCTACCGTCAAGGCTTACAACGACGCGGTTCAGCCGGGAACGTTCAATCACGCGATCATGGACGACTGCCGGACCTCTGGATTGCGGCCGGAGAAAACGCATTGGGCGCTGCGCATCGATCAGCCGCCGTATTATGCCTATGTCCTGCGGCCCGGACTGACGTTTACGTATTTGGGCGTGAAGGTGAACGAGCACGCCATGGCGTTGATGAAAGACGACCAGCGCTCACAGAATATTTTTGCCGCGGGAGAGATTATGGCGGGCAGCATACTCGGAAAAGGTTACGTGGCCGGCTTCGGCGTGACCATCGGGACAGTGTTTGGCCGCATCGCCGGCCGGGAGGCAGCCATGCAAGCCCTGAATCGGGGACCCCGCGATGGAAGAGAGGAGGCCCCTCACCATGCTGCCAACTGAGTTGATGAACGAAGGCGAGCACCTGATGACGGTATGCAATGCCTGCCGCTACTGCGAAGGCTATTGTGCTGTGTGGCAGGCGATGGAGAGGCGTCTGGTTTTCAAAGAGAGTGATCTGAACTACCTTGCAAACCTTTGCCACAATTGCAGCGAGTGTTATTACGCTTGCCAGTATGCGCCACCGCACGAGTTTGACATCAACCCGCCAAAGACGCTGGCTAAGATTCGCGCTTATACCTACGAGCTGTATGCCTGGCCGCGCCCGCTGGCTAAAGCGTTCCGCAAGAACGGGCTGCTGGTTTCGCTGCTAACGGCAGTGGTGCTGATCGGCTTCATGCTGGCCGCGAGCGCGATCGTTGGCAGCCGTTTGTGGGCGCCGGTTCGCGGCGGAGATGCCTATCAGATCATTCCACACGAAGTCATGACGCTGATGTTCGCTGCGGTTGGGCTGTTTGCGGCGTTCGCCTTGCTGATCGGATTTCTCCGCTTCTGGCGCAACGTGGGCGAAGCGTATTCCGGGCTTGCGAATCCCGCCGCGCTGACCAGAGCGGCAAAGGACGTGCTCCGCCTCGAGAATCTGGACAACGGCGGGGCGGGCTGCACCTACCCGGGAACAGAGAGCTCGCAGTCGCTGCGCTGGTTCCATCACCTGACGTTCTACGGATTTCTGTCGTGCTTTGTAGCCACCACGCTGGGCGCTATCTACTACTACGTGCTGGGCTGGCACGGACCTTATAGCTATGCCAGTTTGCCGGTCATCTTCGGCACGATTGGTGGCATCGGGCTGGTGATCGGCCCCATCGGCCTTTACGCGCTGAAGCAGCGCCGCAATCGGGACATCGTTGACGAGAGTCAGTATGGGATGGATGTGTCCTTTATCGTGCTGCTTTTACTGGCGAGCATCAGCGGACTGCTCTTGCTGGTTTTGCGCGAGAGTGCGGCGATGGGTACGCTGCTGGTGGTTCATCTTGGAATCGTCATGGCTCTGTTTTTGACGCTGCCCTACGGCAAGTTCGTGCACGGCATCTATCGCGCGGCCGCCCTGCTGAAGTGGGCGCTGGAGCGCTCGCGTCCACCAGAACACAACGTGGAAGTGTAACCGGCGTGAAAGTTGTTGGCCGGATTGTGCATGTTACGTGCGCTGGTAGTTAAACCCCTTGTTGCTGGGCTGGATAGTCACCGTTGGCTAGCTTCACCGGCCCTCACCCGCCGGTTGAATTCAGCAGACTGGCCCCGGGGCGTGCTCAGAGACTTCCAGCGCAAATGTTGAAAGTGTTTCGCCAGGAACACGATTTGTCCGCAGTGATATGCATAGTGGGCAACCTGCCGGTTAATTGCCTGCATGACCGAGTGAGCTTCGCCCCGGATCGTAATCGTGCGACTAAGGTCAGCTGGGTGAAGTGGTTCCAGCACAGAAAACAGGCAGTTCCAACCTGACTCCCAATGCTGCATCAAATCTTTACGCCCGGATGGAGGCTCTGCAAATTCGCTATCGCGGTCACGATCCGGTTTTTCGCCGTCGCTGGTGAGAAAGTCAGTCCAACGCGACCGCATATTCCCCGCCATATGCTTCACGAT
>Ga0181535_10002581_pt1 | contig 21884 bp, 20 predicted proteins | sample PEATcosm2014_Bin_44_FD_119774 | JGI IMG/M metagenome (GOLD analysis project Ga0181535, IMG submission 119774) | Peatland microbial communities from MTU Mesocosm Facility, Houghton, MI, USA - PEATcosm2014_Bin17_30_metaG | ecosystem: Environmental > Terrestrial > Soil > Wetlands > Peat | place... | reverse complement strand
GGAATGTTCCTGGAAGTCGCCACTACGCTTGGCGCGCTATTAGGCGCGTATCTGATTGCCAGAGTCTCTGGAAATTGGATCGGAGGGATCTTCGGCGTAGTGCTTTTATATTCAGCTTGGGCGTCTCTGCGAAAGGCGCCTATTTGGACGAAAACTTCACGGCCGGACTCGCTTGCGATGCGATTGAATCTGAGAGGCACCTACCCTGGCGAAGGCAGTAGGGAAGAGTACATTGCTCAGAATGTCCCGGCCGGCTTCGGAATTATGTTCGTTGCAGGAACGCTTTCTGTCCTGTTAGGGATCGGCTCGGGAGCGGTGAAAGTCCTCGCGATGGACCAGGTCATGAAGCTACCTTTCAAGGTTTCGACAACTACGAGCAACTTTATGATCGGTGTGACGGCTGCGGCCAGTGCAGGAATTTATCTAAGTCGTGGGTACATTCTTCCCGGGTTGTCAATGCCGGTCATGTTAGGCGTTCTCGCCGGGGCACTTGTTGGCTCTCACATCCTGGTCAATGCGCACGTCCGAGCCCTTCGCCTGGGATTCAGCATTGTCATTTGTGCGTTGGGAGTTGAGATGATCTCCAACGGACTGACCGGGAGGCTTTGAGTGATCTTTCGAAGGGATCAGCGGCTTGAGACGGCCATGGGGCGCATGCTGCAGATCGGCGTGACGGGAGCAGCGCTGGTTGTAATGGCTGGGGGTGTTCTTTATCTACTGCAATTCAAGGGACCCAAGCCCGATTATCAGCACTTCCTTGGCGCTCCACCGGCCTTTAGGAGCATTGCCCAAATACTCGCCGGCATCTATCGACTGGACAGCCAAAGTCTGATCGTATTCGGCATCTTGTTACTGATTGCGACGCCAATCTGCCGCGTCACATCCGGAGTGATTGGATTTTCGCTTCTGCGCGATCGCTTTTATGCCGCGGTGAGCGCGATCGTTTTAGCCATTCTGATTTGCAGCTTTTGTACCAGGAGATAGGCACCATGCCGATTATTGGCGACAGACCCGAATTGAATCTCAAGACGGTTGTCTACGCAACGGACTTCTCCCTTTTTTCTCACAAAGCTGGCCTCTTCGCCGCTCATATTGCTGCTTACTTCTCAGCGAAGCTTCTAGTGGCTCATGCCTTTACGCTTTCCCAAGCCGCCCTGGAGGTTGAAGCTAGTGACAGACAAGTGAGCATCCAGCGAAAGGACTTAGAGAATTTGCTCGCCAGAGAGGCCGCTCTCTTAGGCGCAGATCGTTTGCAGAGCGCTGCTGCCCTTCTGGAGGGTGATCCTCACGACGTTATTCCAAAACTGGCTGACAGGAACGAGCCTTCAATGATCGTCTTAGGAACCCATGGCGGCGGTAGGCTGGAAAGAGGCATCATTGGTTCCACCGCGGAGAAGATACTCCGTTCCACACGTTGGCCATCGTTGACAGTTGGCCCACATGTCAACGCCGCGTCTTCGAAGACTGTTCCATTCCAAAAGATACTGTTTGCCACGGACTTCACTGCGGCGGGCGCCAATGCAGCGATCTACGCGGTGACCTTCGCAGAAGTCTGCGGGGCAAGGATTGATGTGCTCAATGTGGTTCAGGATGATGCCATTGAGCATCCGGATCGAATATCCGATCTTCAGAACCATTTCTTCAAGGCGCTTGAAGCCCTTGTGCCGCAACAGGCAAGAGAGTTTTGCGATCCAAGAACATTTGTGGCTGTCGGCAAGGCGCACGATCGAATCCTTGAGCACATAAGAGAGCGGTCAATTGACCTCCTTGTCCTCGGAATCCGCAGGACTTCACTTCTCAGCATGGAAATGAGAACATCGGGAGCCTTCCGGATTATTGTCGACGCAGAATGCCCGGTCCTAACAATCAGGAGATAAAGTGCGCCCACTTTGCTGGGGATGACAATGGGAAAATGGAAGAGGAAGAAATCGACCTACGAGTATCACAACACCCCGACAACAATCCTTGTTGCTTCGTTCGGCGGCGCGTGTATGTTCATCACAGTGGTGAGCATAATCGGCGACACATTGGAAGCATGGGGGCACCAGGCGAACAGACTTCTGGCATGGCAAGTTACTATGGGGGCGCTGTGCGCTGGGATCATAACATTCTTCGTGTTTTTGTTTTTCCTCGGAGTATTCGAAACAAAATCAAAGATTACAGGGTGGCGATCCAGTGCTCCATGGTTGCCTCTAGTCGGGCTCACGGCAATCGCTACCGCGGTTCACATTCCGTTTGTTGTTTTGGCCTTGGTTGGCGGCATTTATGGTGTTTGGGCCTACCGGAAGACAAGCAACGTGCGTCGGTCGGCCCGTTTGCGATGATCAGGACGAGTTCGAATCGGTGTCCTTTTATGGGTATTGAATACAGCTTCGGTGGGGAGAGATATCGAATCCTGATTTTGACGAGCGAGAGAGTGGCAGTGCGCGGGCAGCGGGAAGAGAGTCAGCAGACTTGCTGATTAAATCGGCGAGGTGGCTAAAGGCGTACAAGACCGCATCATGAGGTTCATGACGAGTTGAGCTGACGATCTGGAGCCCGCGTTCTAGAGCTGGTCAGTACTGCAGCCAAGAAGCGGTCAACGATTTGCAGGCTGCCTCCCTGGTGAATCCTGACCTCACGAATGGGAAGATCGTCGAGTGGGCTCCGCGTGGACCGAAGCCTGGCTTCGGAAACGTGCAGATAGCAAGCCGTGGTCTGGAGGTTCTTGTGGCCAAGAAGAACTTGAATGGTGCGCAGATCGGTACCGGCATCGAGCAGGTGTGTAGCGAAGCTATGCCTCAATAAATGCGGACTGAACCGCTTGGAAATGCCCAACTGCTTTCGCAGCTTCTCGCAGGTAGTCCGCACTCCGGTGTCGCTCAAGGGCTGGCCGGGCCGGTCTCCGGGGAAGAGCCAGTCCTTGGGCCTGCGCCAGCTCCAGTAGACACGCAGCAACTCCAGCAGCTTCGGTGACAACATGACCTGTCGCGGATAGCAGCCCTTGCCCGCGATCCCCGTGATTGAATTCGGCGAAGCCGGTCAAGGAGGCACTGGCAAGCTGATGACATTGACAACTATTAAAAGGCTGATTGTGGGAAGCTTAAACCAGGGGCTTTATGGTGGACGCGGTAGGAATCGAACCTACAACCTGTCGGTTAAGAGCCGAATGCTCTGCCAGTTGAGCTACGCGTCCAGGTGATCAGAATGAGCCGCAATTTGGGTCAGATCGCATGGCTCGATCAGGCAGGAAACTCTTGTCGACCCTTGAAGAATATAGCACAGAATGGAAGCTGGTTCCAAGGCCTCGAACCGGCTCTTAGAAGGTGAATGCGAGCCCACCGGCTATGCTGCGCTGATCCTGGGCAACCACCACAATGGAGCCGTCGCTCAGCAGGAAGGGCTGATAGCCCTCGGCGAGCAGGTTGCGGAGATCGAGCAGGGCTTCGAAGCCGCCAGTTCCGTCGTGCCGCAGGTGGATAGGCTGACGAAGGTGAAGGTTAAAATATGGTTCCGCTGCATTGTCAGCATAGGGGGCAACGCGGGTAACGGTATCTTCCGGTTGCCAACTGTAGCTGGCACGCCAGCGCGTCCCGGTTCCTTCAAGTGTGCCAGAAAGCGACAGAGAATAGACCTGGGCTCGGCGGGGGCGCGCAGCCGCAATCATTGCGGCCAGGCCCGCTGCAGGTCCCGGTGCGTTTGGTGGGGACTGAGACATCACCAGCGCATCCCCGTTTCCGTAGGTCATGCGAATCTGATTGCCGCCGGGAAGACGGTGCTCCGCACTGGCCACGAACCCCGCGGTTGAATAGCTCGGACCCGCTGCATGAATGAGCCCGCTGGCCTCGTCAAACAAAACCGCACTGGTATCCGCCGCCGCATTGCCGGGTGAGAGATGCCCCATCGCTTCTAAGACTGGATTGTCTATCTTGTCGGCAAACACAAGGAACGACATTGCTGAAGCATCGGTGCGCCGGTCCCAGCCAATTTCCTGATGAAACCCGTGTTCTACTATCAGGTTTCCATTTCGCGATGAGAGCCGCGGCAACCAGGCCTGTGCCTCCGTGTCATCCAGGGCATGAGGACCAGGGAGCATTGTCGCCATCCGGTAGTGAATGGCCGAGTTGCCGTTGCGCCAGCCCACAGTGGCAAACGGGAAAGCCGACAAAACGGTATTGGTAGCTCCGCTAGTGCTGAGATGGTTGGCAAAGTCCGCAAACACCTGGGTAGATCCCACCTCGGCCTCGAACTCATCGCCAAGATTCATATCCTCCCAGGTCCGAATCGCCGCCTCATCCAGCTCGTCGGCGCCCGGCCCATCGATTTCCGGATGAACCGCGACAGCGGCCACGGATTGAACCGATCCGGCGAACCCGAGATCCTGGCGAAAGCCGAGCATCGATTCCATGCCTGCATCCGTATTCGGAGCGAAATCGACGCGTGCCAGCAGTTCACGGCTATCGCTAGGCGTCTCTTCGACGGCTGCGGAGATGCGCTCGCCGCTCTCACCAAACGTTCCCTCTTGTCCCGTCGCCACCAGGCGGGCCTTCAGCCGCGGTGCAGTGCCCGATCCGTCGGTTACCACCACTAGCGGCCCATCTTCAAGCCAGCGCAGCAGCGGCCGGTTTGCGGCGGAACGCAGCGTCCACGCCCAATCGTCCTTCTGGCCATTGCCGTTTCGCGGTTCCGCGGGTAGCCACTGCATGACCTCAAACAAGGTGCTCAGGGTCAGATTGACAACTGTATTGGTGCGGACGCGAACATCTTCTCGGAGAGAAGGCAGGAAGGAGGTGCCCATCGCCTTGAGCGCGTAGCGGCCGGGCGTGACACCCGGAAAGACGTATCGGCCCTTGCTGTCAGTAAAGACACTTGCGATGACGGTGAGATCGGGGCGCAGTAACTGGACGACTGCACCGATCTGCGCTATCCCGCCGGAGTCGCGCACCAAGCCCGAAACCGATTCCGGGCCAGCTCGACGAACGGGCGCGCAGGTCCCCGGGACGCTCCCCGAGGCAACCAGCGCTGCAAGAACGACGAGTTGGACCGTGCGCATTATCACCATCTGTGACCGGGCGACGTCCCTGGCAAAACTACTGCAATTCAAACCAGCGCGGGCCTCTGAATCTCGGGTCAGATAACCCTGCTGCGCTGGATGAATACTATTCGACGACAAAAGGTGCCGATTGCGCAATCTCTTGTTTCGAGATTGAGTCATTTATTTTGATCGTCACCTTGTACTTCCCCGGCTCCAAGCCTGCCATTGGAAGCGACTTCTCCACTGTCAGCTGGTCGCTGTGGGCTCCCAGATCCTTCGATTCAAGCTCCTTTTCCAAAATCACGGTGCCTGTCTTGGCCTCGCTGATCTGGTAGGTGACCGTGGCCTGGTTGCTCTTTGTGGTGTCGTCTATTCCCAAATTGTATACCTGCATCCAGAAGTTCAATTCCTGTCCGCGCTTGAAGTTGATCGGGGTAGCCGCGTTGGGGCTCACTCGGGGGCAGATATGCGTATTGCCAATGACGCAACTGCCGGCACCAATTTCACGCGAAGAAACTGTGTTCATCTCGTCAGCAAGAATCAGTGAAGAAGTCGCAAGCTTTTCGTCGTTGAATGTGGGCACCTCAAGGCTGCGGCCGTATATTCCTATATGGTCGGGGTTGTTCACGTCCTTGATGGCGATATCCAGACGGTAGAGCCCAGGAAGCAATGGAAGCGCCTTCCAGTAGACCGATGCGCGGTTCAAGCTCTTCTGCAAGAGTTCGGCCGGCTGTTCCACCTGCACTGTGTCCTCCTGGCTCTGCACAGTCTTGTGGGTGAGCGTGGTCACCTTTACAAGGATGTTCACAAATCCCTTGGCCACTCCATCTTTGGTCACGAAGGTGATGTCGCGGTTCCTCAATTGAACGGTGACCGGTACCAGGACCGTGCTATCCGTCACCTTGATGAAGTCGGTGCGGACATCGAATGGGAACAGCGGCCCGTTGATCAGCTTGTGCTCAGTGATGACGTTGTCAAGATCGGTAAACTTGATGGGAGGCGGAGCAAACAGCTTGGCTTGAAGCTCAATTCTGTCGAACTCCTTTGCCGTCGAGGACGAATTCTGGGGACCCAACCCGAGGTGCTCGAGGCCACCCTGGAAGCGGTCTGACTTCTTGCCCATGCCCATCTCCTCATACTGAGTCATACCGCTTCCGGGAACATGCAGCAGCGCATCTTTTTCGCCACGATCGATTGTGAAATGGTAGTCGCCACACTGGCAGGTGTCTACAAACTCAAGATCGATGTTTTGCCCAATGCCTTCAAGGTAGCGGTAATGCCATACTTCAAACGGGAAGGTAGAGGTTTCGCCGCCGCCCTCATCCATAGGCCGCTGATAGCTGCCACCCGAGGGGTGCGCGTCAATAGAGTCGGGTTTTCCGAACGAAATATAGATGTGCCCGCGGTCGGTCTTCCAACCAGGCTTGCCGGCGGCAAAGTGCTCATTGGAGTAAGCGATGCGGCGGTAATGCTCTTCGCGGAATTCGTTCTCGGGCGAATCGGGGTCGGGATTCCGGCGCAGCCAGAACTGCTCGATAAAGGCGTCGCGCTCCTCGTCGTTGCTCAGAGTCTTGAACGCCCTGGCTTCCTCATCGGAGATGATCCAGACTACGTCCTGGTTCAACCAGGTCTTGTATGCACCCTTCAGCTCCTGCCTTACTGCCTTTTGGGCGGCGAATTTCTCCTTGTCAGAGCGCTCTCGTTTGCGGGGATCCGGTTCCTGGTCCTGGCTGGACGCGGGAGCAGCCTGCGTTTGGGCCGCTGCGGGTGGATTCGATGGAACTGCCGCTTGCTGAGCGGTTAGCCTGGCCTGGGGAATAAAGACGAGTCCGCAACCCAGTGCGGTAAAGAGAAGATTTCGACCGTTAAACATCATTGCCTTCAAAACTCCTGCGAGTCTTTATTCTACGGGTCCAGGAGAGCATGGGCAAGAACCGTATGGAGTCGGCTTGTGATTGGACGCGAAAAGGCCATAAATGTTACCCAAAACACAAAATAACGATAGATCGCTTGCCACCGTGCACAGGATTTGAGTCCCGTCGGCTCTTTCAGCCGTCCAAAAGGAAAGCATATCCTCACGGAGAAAGCATTCCCGGCGCATCCGGTCCCCACAAACCGGTCTTGGTGTCCGTGGTTTCCGTGAACAGCCTTCACCGCTGCCGTTTGGCAGCTTGCAACCGCCCTGACCTGTGCGCAATCGGTTTTGCAGCCAAATGGGAACAAAAGTAGCAAGAATTGCGTACACTGGAACTAACGACATCCGGAGCACGAATCGCCCATGAAAAAGATACTTTTGATTGTTCTCGCTGTCCTGGTCACCACGGGGCTGGTGGCTTTTTTCATCATTCATCAGCAATCCGGCTACACCAAAGTTTTGACCGCCAAGATCGCCAAGCAGGATTTGGCCACAGTGGTCAGCGGAACAGGCCAGATCAAGGCAAAGACCTACGTCAATCTCGGTGCCACCGCGATGGGCCGTGTCACGCACCTCTTTGTTAAAGAGGGCGACATGGTCAAGCGGGGCGAAACCGTTGCGACCATCGAGCATGTGCAGCAGGAAGCCAACGTCTCAGGCCAGCAGGCCACCATCGCTGCCGCCAAAACAGACATTGCCTCCTATATCGCTGCTGAGAAAACCGCCGAAGCCAACGTCGACCACGCCAAGGCCGATCTGGAACAGAAGAAGCTGGATTGGGATCGCGCCCAGGCCTTGTTTAAAGACGGCATCATGGCCAAGCAGGACTTTGACGCCAAGAAAGCCGCCTACGATCTGGATGTGGCGGGCGTAGCCCAGGCCATTGCAGGCCTGAACCAGGCCAGGGCTCAGACCGACTCCGCTCGCGGACATCTGGGAACCCAGGTGGCAAGCCTCCGCTTCAACCAGGACCTGCTCGACAGGACCATCGCCGTTGCCCCGTTTGACGGCATCGTCACCGACGAGCCGGTCCGCGAAGGCGAGACCGTCGTTGAAGGCATCCAGAACACCCAGGGTTCCACGCTCATGACCCTCGCCGACATGAGCATTGTCACGGCCGAAGTCAAGGTGGACGAAACCGACATCGTCAACATCCAGCTCGGCCAGCCCGCCGAAGTCACCGTCGATGCCCTGCCCGGCAAGTCCTTTAAAGGGCATGTTACCCTCATCGGCGACCAGGCCCTGCTGCGGTCGACCGGCCAGGCCACGTCGACTTCGACATCGGGGACTGAGGAAGCCAAAGACTTCAAGGTGGTGGTGACGCTTGACAACCCGTCAAACGAACTTCGTCCAGGACTGTCTACCACCGCCAAAATAACCACCGCGCATAAGCCGAGCGTGCTTTCTCTGCCTATCCAAGCGCTGACCATGCACAATCCAGAGGATGACAAGCCCAAAGGCCAGGGCGGCGTGCAGGCCGCATCCACCGCCAGCGCAACACCGAACAGCGCGTTGGTCCAGGGCGTCTATGTGGTCGACAAGGACTCTAAGGGCAAGCTTCGAGCCAAGTTCGTCCCTGTCACCACCGGCATTACAGGTGCCACGGACATCGAGGTGCTTTCGGGCCTCAGCGAAGGCCAGGAGATCGTGACCGGCCCGTATAAGACGCTTCGCGCCTTGAAGAACAATGCGCTGGTCAAGCGGGACACCATCAAACCAGTTGTACCTGGCGCCGGCGCAAGCTCTTAACACCGGCAAATCTCAGTAGCGGCTGCAACAGGCAAAGGATGAGAATCAGATGGCTCTGCAAAGCATCGGCAGCGAAGAAACTGTGCAACCTGCGGTGAAACCCACCGGCAATGTCATCGTGGTCGAAGATCTGTGGCGCACCTACGACATGGGTTCCGAGCAGCAGGTGCAAGCCCTGCGCGGGGTCTCGTTGAGCATCAAGCACAACGAGTACGTCGCGATCATGGGGCCTTCGGGTTCCGGCAAGTCGACGTTGATGAACCTGATCGGCTGCCTGGACACGCCTTCAAAGGGCAAGTACTGGCTCAACGGCCAATTGGTGAGCGAACTCGACGACGATCAGCTGGCGCGGATCCGCAACAAAGAGATCGGCTTCGTTTTCCAAACCTTCAACCTTTTGGCTCGAGCCAGCTCGCTGCACAACGTGGAGCTGCCGCTCATCTACAACGGCACGCCCGCGGCGGCGCGCATCGCACGCGCGAAGGAGTCGCTGACCAACGTCGGGCTGGAGTCCCGCATGAACCACAAGCCGAACGAGCTCTCCGGCGGCCAACGCCAGCGCGTGGCCATCGCCCGCGCCCTGGTGAACAGCCCCTCGATCATCCTGGCCGACGAACCTACTGGGAATCTCGACTCAAAAACCGGTGTCGAAATCATGGCCCTTTTTGACACCCTTCACGCCGGCGGTAACACCATCGTGCTGGTGACCCACGAGCCCGACATCGCGGATTACGCTCATCGGGTTATCCATATCCGCGACGGACAAATCTTCTCCGACGAGCCATCGAAGCGCTTCCGTTAAATCGAACGGCGGCTACAATCGCAAAAATCCGAAGCTGGAATTCAACCGCAGAGGCTAACAATCTCTGCGGTTCATGCTTTCTGGACCCTCGCCGATAAGACTTTTGTTGGCCCATGATCGCGTCTTCGGGGCCACGGAGGCCTGGCCCAGTGAGATCGATGCGGAGCGCCTCCCAACTTCAGCCGGCTGTGGCGGGGCTGACGCCCGTTGATGCGCCCTGCCATCATTCCTGAGATCCAGCTGGAAATGCCGCCTGGCCTGCCTCAGGCCGCCGACAATCTTACCCTCGATTCAGTTATCCGCCACCACGTCCAGTACGTACTGGACCTCAATCGTGGCAACAAGCTGGCGCAGCCCGCCAGCTTTCGATCTCCCGCTCCGCGCTTTACCGCATCCTCGGCAACCAACCCATCCTCGCCCGCTGAGGCCTCCGCCGGTGAGCTGCTGAATTGCACCGTGCAAGAAGTGGTGCTATGCTTCCCGCGTCTGTTTCAGTTGGAATCGGGTTCCCCACAAAAGACGCAGGTGAGCAACCCAGATGAAAGCTCCACATAGAAGCCGCTGCCGGATTCCCATTTCCCGCATCTTTGCTTTGCACCTACGTCAGCGGTTCGTCGGATCGTTTTTCTCCTCTGCCCGTCTGCTTCTGCTCCTTCTCCCCTTTGCGCTCCTTGGCAGCTGCAACCACGTGTCTCCAGGGACTCAATCGCCCGCCTCAGCTTCCTATGCCGACCAATTCGATTTTCTATGGCAGACGTTCGATCAGAATTACTCCTACTTCGACTACAAAAACATCGACTGGTCCGCCCTCCGCGACACCTATCGCCCCATGGCCATTCAGGCAACCTCTCAGGATCAGTTCAATCAGGTTGTTGTGTCGATGCTGGCCAACCTCCATGACATGCATGTGTATCTTATCGCCCCGGGTGGCGAAGAGACCCCCACCTTTGTCCCCACGACATCCATTAACTTCAACAGCACCGTCTGGCAACAGTATTTGCAGAGCCAAGGCACCGACGTTCAACAAGGTGCTTTCTTTACGACCGGCTGGCTACAAGGTGCGGCCTACATTGCAATCAACTCCTGGGCGCCCTCATCCGGTCCAGAAGCAGCGAATCTCGATACTGCACTCCAGCAGTTTCAAAATGCCCAAGGGTTGATCGTAGACGTGCGCATGAATCCTGGAGGAGATGGCGCTACTGGAACAAGCTTTGCCGGCCGATTCGCGGACCAAACCCGGATTGGTGGCTACGATAAATTCCGCGACGGTGCGTCCCACTCCGACTTTGGTCCGCTGCAATCGCGCTCGTTTTCGCCGCGCGGTCCGTGGCAGTTTCGAGCGCCCGTTCTTCTCTTGATTGGCCGCGGATGCTACAGCTCCAACGAAGACTTCATCGCCATGATGCGCGAGCTGCCCAATGTAACCGTCGTCGGAGATACTTCTGGAGGTCATTCTGGATACCCGGTCGCGTATGGTCTTTCCAACAACTGGCAATTCACGGTTTCCACCTGGATCGATTACACCGCCGAGATGCAGATCATCGAGGATCAAGGAATCAATCCCGCAGTATTCGTTCCCGCCTCGGCAGTAGATTTTCAAGCTGGACGAGATCCCATCCTCGACTACGCAATCACCCATGTGCCCCATTAACCGCGAGGTCCGCTAGCCGCCCGTCAGCTCTCGATCTCGCGGTCCACCCTCAACTGCGTCCTGGCGGTCGTTCCAGTTACTCAATCGCCGCGGCGCCCAGAGGCACACTCCAGGTCATTGGTTTTGCCAATGTCCTGCGTCATCCGCGTCTTGAGCTTCATCACCAGGAATGCATTCACATCGGTTCAGATTGATCAGGTGTGGTGCCGATCCGGTAGTTGAGGGTGGAAAGAGCGAGCAGGTATTGATACTGTGCGTCGGTGTTGCCGATTGCCGCATCGGTCTGGTGGAACTGAGCCTGGCTGAGTTCAACGATTGAGCTAAGCCCCAAACGGTAACGAGTCTCCGCCAGAGAGAGCGCCAGGTTGGCTTGGTTCAAGAGTTCGCGTGTCACCGCAACGCGCCGAAAAGCTGTATTTGCAGCCAGCCATGCGGTACGGACGTCACGGGCAATTCGATCCTGCAGATCGCGGCTCCGCTCCGACGCCGCCTGAGCACGAATGGATGCCTCCTTGGCCTGTGCCTGATAAAGAAAGCCTCGCGAATCAAGAATTCTGAGGAGTTCGAGCGGGCAAGTGACTGGAATCAGCCCCTGTATTGCTCGTCGCTCACATGCTCCATCCAATCGACGGTCTTTCCATCCAGCCTTTCCTGAATGGCCAGGTGAGTCATGGCCGTGGTTTGCGCCGCACCGTGCCAGTGCTTCTCGCCCGCGGCAAACCAGATTACGTCGCCGGGGCGAATCTCTTCGACAGGACCGCCCCAGCGCTGGGCGCGGCCGCAACCGGAGGTGACAACCAGCGTTTGGCCGAGCGGGTGGGTGTGCCAGGCAGTGCGAGCCCCGGGCTCAAAGGTGACGCTCGCGCCAACAACACGGGCCGGATCGGGTGCGGTGAACAACATGTCGACCCGCACAGTTCCGGTGAAGTAATCTGCCGGCCCTTTGCCGGATGGCTCAGTACCGATTCTCTTGATTTCCATCGATTGTTTTCTCCTCACAGATGTTCCCGCGCATCCATTGAGGCAAAGAATGCACGGGAGTGGCATTGATTACGGGTTAGAGGCCGACCATTTTTTCAAGGTGCTCGGGGTAACGTGCGCCTTGCACTTTGATCTGGGCGGCGGATTCAATCCGCTGAAGGTCGTCTGCGGAAAGCTCGACCGCAACGGAGCCGATGTTTTCTTCAAGGCGGTGAAGCTTGGTGGTCCCTGGAATAGGAACGATCCACGGTTTTTGCGCCAATAGCCAGGCGAGTGCGATCTGCGCGGGCGTCGCCTTCTTATGCGCGGCTATCGCATCGAGGAGATCGACCAAGGCGAGGTTGGTCTTCATGGCGTCAGCCGAGAAGCGCGGAATGGAGCTGCGAATGTCGGTCTTGTCGAATGTCGCAGTCTGATCCATCTTGCCGGTGAGAAAGCCCTTGCCCAAAGGGCTGAAGGGGACGAAGCCGATGCCGAGCTCCTCGAGCGTGGGGATGATCTCTTCCTCGGGCGTGCGGTACCAAAGCGAGTACTCGCTCTGCAGTGCTGTGACGGGCTGGACGGCATGGGCGCGCCGGATGGTTTTTGCGCCGGCCTCGGACAAGCCAAAATATTTGACCTTGCCCTCGGCAATCAGGTCCTTGACTGCGCCGGCGACGTCTTCAATGGGTACTTCAGGATCGACGCGATGCTGGTAGAGAAGATCGATGACGTCGACTCCGAGGCGCTTGAGCGAGCCTTCCACGGCTCGGCGGATGTGCTCGGGCTGGCTGTTGACTGCCCTGGGGCCGCGACTTCCGTCGGGATTGATGTCGAATCCGAACTTGGTGGCGATGGTCACCTTGCCTTTAAAGGGCGCCAAGCCCTCACCGACAAGCTCTTCGTTGTTGAAAGGGCCGTAGACTTCAGCGGTGTCAAAGAAGGTGATGCCCTTTTCAACGGCCGCACGAAGAAGGGCGATGGATGCCGCCTTCTCCGGAAAGGGGCTGTAGCTGAATGTCATTCCCATGCAGCCGAGGCCGAGGGCGGAGACTTCAAGATTGCTGTTGCCTAACTTGCGTTTTTGCATTGTTTCTCCTCATTCAAAATGGAGCTAGTTAACAGTTGGCGACGGTTGGCATTATCCTGATGGTCGCGGCGCGAGCACGGTTGCCGATCATGGGATCCAGGTACGGGCTGTTGGGATACTTGGCCCGGTATGCATCGTCGATGCGGTCGTTGATTGGTCCATCCACTGGCTCGAATGAGACTTGCTTTGTGATTCCTGCGGCGATGATGCGGCCCGCCTTCTGGCGCACCGCGGCTTGGTACCACCGGGAGCTCTGCCCGTTGTGGCCGCGGACGTAAAGGTCGCCGTCTACTTCGACGGACCAGATCCACGTGGGCGTACCATAGGTTACTCCGTCGGTTCGGAAGGGTGCGATGTGCAAGTCATCGGCCTCGACGATCTTGCGAAGTTCGTCCTTTTTCCATTTGTCCAATTGGGTGTTCTCCAATGTTGCTGCGGGGATTCACCTAGCGATTCGTCATGCGCTCCAGCGCTTCAGGATACCGATCGCCCTGGACCTCCACCTTTGAGGTGACTTCGTCGAGCTCACGGAGATCGTCAGCGGAAAGTTCAAGCGCCGTTGCTGCAATGTTCTCTTCCACGCGCGCCAGCTTGGTGGTGCCGGGAATGGGCACGATCCAGAGTCTCTGCGCCAGCAGCCACGCGAGAGCGATCTGGGCAGTGGTTGCCTTCTTCTTTGCTGCGAAGACTTCCATGACGTCGACGAATACCCGGTTTGCCCTGCGGGCCTCAGGAGAAAGACGAGGGTAGCTGCCGCGGTTGTCTCCCTCAGGGAATTCCGTAGCTTCAGTAATCGACCCAGCGAGAAAGCCTCTGCCCAGCGGGCTGTACGGAACAAAGCCGATTCCGAGTTCTTCAAGCACCGGCAATACTTCTTCTTCCGGACCCCTCCACCACAGGGAGTATTCGCTTTGCACCGCGGTAAGGGGTTGAACAGCATGTGCGCGGCGAATGGTCTGTGCAGCCGCTTCAGAGAGGCCGAAGTGCTTTACCTTGCCTTCCTGGATCAGGTCCTTCACCGCGCCGGCCACGTCTTCAATGGGCACTTCGGGGTCAACACGATGCTGATAGAGCAGATCGATCGTCTCCACCCGCAGCCTCTTCAGCGATCCCTCCACGCTTTCTTTGATGAAAGCAGGCGTGCTGTCGAGGCCGGGAGAAGGCCGGCCGTGAGGATTGAAGCTGAAGCCAAACTTGGTTGCGATGACGACCTGGTCACGGACTGGAGCCAGAGCTTCGCCAACGAGATCTTCATTCACAAAGGGCCCGTAAACCTGGGCCGTATCGAAGAGCGTGATGCCTCGCTCGACCGCGCCCCGCATGACCGCTATCATCTCCTCTTTGGTTCCCGGTACAGGACCGTGGCCGGCGCTCATCCTCATGCAGCCAAGGCCGATGGCTGAGACTTCAAGATTGCTGTTTCCCAGCTTTCGATTTTCCATCATTCTCCTTCACCTTCTTTGCGGAGCAGTTCCAGCGGATTGGGCGTGGCCAGGCATCAACTCGAGGTGACGACCAGTTACTTCGGGGCTAGTTCGCCATACCAATAAGCTGCCGTTACACCACCATCCATCAGGAAGTCACTCCCCGTGATGAACGCGCCATCGGGTTCCATCAAAAGCGCTCCAACGGTTCCGACCTCATCCGGAGTGCCTGCTCTCCCAACGGCAGAGACTTCAAGCATTCGCCGGTATCCCGGACCACGCGGTCCCTTACAACAATCGCTTGTGTCACTCTGATCCTCCGTTCATTATGTTCATTTTGCATTCGATTAGATTTACTCAGCCTTGAGAGACGCCAGATCGATGGAGAAGCGGTACTTGACGTCGGACTTGAGAAGCCGCTCATACGCTTCGTTTACTTTCTGGATGGGGATGACTTCAACATCGGCGGTGATGTTGTGCTTGCCGCAGAAGTCGAGCATCTCCTGGGTCTCGGGCAAGCCGCCAATGGGAGAGCCGGAGAAGCTTCGGCGCCCCATGATGAGGCCGAAGACGGCAACGGACAGCGGCTTCTCAGGCGCGCCCACCATGGTGAGGTTGCCGTCACGGCGCAGCAGGCCGATGAAGGCATTGATGTCGTGGTCGGCAGCAACGGCATCGAGAATGAAGTCAAAGCTGCCAGCATGTTTGGCCATTTCATCTGCGTTCCGCGAGAGGACGACCTCGTCTGCCCCGAGACGCAGGGCATCCTCTTTCTTGCTCGGGGAGGTGGTGAAAACTACGGTGTGGGCTCCGAAAGCGTGAGCGAACTTGACGCCCATGTGGCCGAGCCCTCCGAGACCGACGACGCCGACCTTCTTGCCCTTGGTGACTCCCCAGTGCCGCATGGGCGAGTAGGTGGTGATTCCGGCGCAGAGCAGGGGCGCAGTTCCCGCGAGATCGAGATTCGACGGGACACGCAGGACGAAGCGCTCGCTGACGACAATGCTGTCGGAGTATCCACCATAAGTTACGCCCCCGGTGTGCTTGTCAGGGAAGTTGTAGGTGAGGACCATGTTGGGGCAGAACTGCTCGAAGCCGGCCCTGCACTCCAGGCAGGTGCTGTCGGAGTCGACGAGGCAGCCGACCGAGGCCAAATCGCCCGGATTGAACTTGGTGACGGCGGAACCGACTTTGGTGACGCGGCCGACAATCTCATGGCCGGGAACACAGGGGTAGACGGTGGGCATGAGTCCGCTCCACTCATTGCGGGCCTGGTGAAGGTCGGAGTGGCAAATGCCGCAAAAGAGGATCTCGATCTGGACGTCGTGCCCGGTAGGATCGCGGCGTTCGATGGTTGACGATGCAAACGGCGATTTGGCGCTGGCTACGGAATAGGCCTTTGCTTTGTACATGAAGTCTCCTCAAAATCCAGTGCAGATTTGGGAACATCTCGCTCGTGAATCAGAGTACAAAAAATTGCCGCGGGGCCGGTATCCTGATCCTGCCGATCTGTTGCCTAATTCTGTCGATGCATACATTTTTGTGCACACTTTGATGAATTCGGCGTTAAGGTGAATTGAAGGGGCGAGGCCGATGAAAGCTTTGAAAGGCAACGGTTCGAGCGGAGAGACGGCATTCGGCGAGATGAGAGCGGAGCTGACGCACAAAATCGCTGCGCACATTCCCCTCGAAGGTCTGGTTACTACCGATGTGCCGGGCCTCAGGATCTCGCGGAAATGCGCGCCGACAGAGTGCTATTCCGCAGCCTACGAACCGGAACTGGTTGTCTGCGTGATGGGCGAGAAACGCATCACTGTCGGCGGCACGACCCATATCTGCGATGGTTCCAACTTCCTGCTCACTTCAGTGGATCTGCCGGTGGTGGGGCAAATTACGAAGGCTTCAAAGAGCGAACCGTTTCTGGCGCTGGCGCTGAAGCTGGAGATGCCAGTGGTGCGCGAGATTCTAAGCCAGGATGAGTTTCTCGCCACTGAGGTAGCCTCGGGTACGCGCGGTATGGCAGTTGGCAAGACCTCCGTGGAGTTGCTCGGCGCCTGCTGCCGGCTGATGGATCTGCTGGATAAGCCGGGCGACATTCCCTTCCTGGGCGGACTGATACAGCGGGAAATCATCTACAGGCTCCTGCGTTCACCGCTTGGCAAGCATCTGCGGGCCATCGCCACTCTGGGCGAACGGAGCAACCGGACGGCGAGGGCGGTGGCCTGGCTTAAGGCTAATTATGCAAAGTCGCTGCGGGTGGAAGATCTGGCTTCAGTGGCACAGATGGGAGTCTCAACGTTTCATCATCATTTCCGTTCGCTTACGGCGATGAGTCCCCTGCAGTATCAGAAGCGATTAAGGCTGCATGAAGCGCGGAATCGCATGTTGACCGAGGGACTGGATGCGGCGAGCGCGGCCTTTGAGGTCGGCTATGAAAGTGCCAGCCAGTTCAGTCGTGAGTACAGCAGGGTATTTGGCATGCCTCCCATGCGGGATGTGAACGCTCGCCGATTGGTCGAACCAGTGGCAGCACGCGACTGAAATCAAACGTCGTTGGAATACAGGGGCGCGGACTTACCTGTGGACAGGCGCTGAGACACTCGCCTGGGAACTGGTTGCCAACGCCTGACGGGCATGTGTCACTTGCGGAAGCGTGGGGTCGGCAGTGGGCCAGGCATCAAGGAATGCGGCATAGGCTTCGCGCGCGCCGGCCTCGTCGCCAGAGAGCTCTTTGACATACGCGAGGCCGTACAACCCGAAGCCGGAGTTAGGGCGCTCAACCAGGGCGGCTTCATAGGCGACCTTGGCTCCCGCATAGTCTTTTGCACGGATCAGCGCGCTGGCTTCGTTTTCGCCGACGGGGCGGATGTAGAACGGCGGCTCGTGATAGCCGAGCTTCTTCTCCTGAAGGCGCGCGAATGCATAGAGCTTTTTGGCGGCCTCGAACTTGCCCTGTGCAGCGAGCACGCCAGCCTGCAGTTCCAGCGAGGCTACGTTGAGGCTCTTGAGGAGAGGCGCGGGCAGCGCATCGGGCGAGATGGGCAGCATGATCGGTTCGTTCTGCTTCGTGTTCTCGTCTTTTTTTGTGCCGTCAGTCTTGGTGGGGTCCTTGGGTTGGTTGTCTTCTTGCTGCTGGGCACGCCAGAGGCCAATATCCATGCGATCGGAGGCAGCCTGCGCGGCGGCGACATCGTTGTTCTCAAGCGCTTTCATGCCGCTGGCAAATTCGCTCAGCGCTGCGGCGAGCGCATGAAGATTGGGCGTCTTGTCCGCGTCTCCGAGGTTGGCCTGACCAAGCATGGTGAGCACGGAGTCCCAATCGGCAATGCGCAATGCGACAGGAAGCCGATTGTTGATCCGCGCCATTTGATCGCGTGCAGACCAGATGTAGAGCGAGGCGGAGAGCTTGCCGCGCGCCCCGGCAAGATGGTCAGAAAGGGCGTTGGCTTGTGCGAGCTTGCCCTGCTCCATGAGATCGGCGATGGCATACATCATGTTGTGGACGTAATTCCAGTCGTCATCGACGCCGACATGCTGTGCATGCATGTATGCCTCATCCACAGCCATTGAATCGCTGAACCAACGCTCGGCGTCGGCGTAGTTTCCTACGCGAAAAAAGATGTGGCCGGGCATATGAACCATGTGGCCCGAGGCGGGGGCGAGGCCGGCGAGCAATGTAGCGCTCTTAAGTGCGCGCTCAGGATGATTGCTGGGCTCGATTGCGTGTATCCAATAATGATTCGCAGCTGAATCGTTAGGCGCGTCGTGGAGAATGGATTCGAGAATTGAGATGCCTTCCTTCTCGCCGTCCTTCGGCTCGTTTTTGTCGTCATAGCCGTCTTCCAACGTTATGGCCAGGAAGATGCGCGCCTGGATGTCAGAGGGATCCAACCTGACAAGCTTTCGCAGCAGAGCGACCTCGGCGGTATTGTCGCCCTCCTTGGCGACGGAATGGGCCTGGGCCGCATCAATGTAGAGCGCTTCCGCATCGTTGCTGGGGTTCTTCAGGCGTACTGCTTCGGCTAGAGCGCGCGTTCCGTAAGCCTTGGTGGCGCTGTTGCGAAAGCCCACGGCCTGGGCTAGGCCCCACCAGCACATCGCGCATTTGGGATCGACACGGATGGCCTGCTCGAATGCTTTCTCAGATTCGTAATCCCAGAAGTCATGCATCAGGTTGAGCCCCTGATCGAACCAGATCTGCGCTTCGGGCCTGGAATGGATGGCCATATGGCTGTTACCGATCCCGGTCATGCGGATGGGTGCCGGAAGTTGCTCAGGAGGCGTAGCGCGTTGCATGCCTTCCATGCCCGGCATATTGGCCATAGCCTGCTGTGCAACGATGTGCCGGGTGGCAAACAAGGCGAAAAGAATGGCGAGAGCGGAGACGGTAATACACGGCAGAAAAGAGCGGCGGGAAGATTTGAGCAGGACTACGAAGAAGTGCATGGATGCACTATACCGGAGTGTCAGCGCGGATGGCATCTACAAATGCAAGGAGCGCGATCATTCCAGGGTGACCGGCGCATTGCGGAAGCGCGGAGCACATCGGTATACGACTTTGGATGTGGCGATTTTCACGGTGCAAGTTTGGCCGAAACGGTTTTACACTATTGTCCAAACCTTTCAGGAGCGAACCGTGAGCTCAGTATCCACATTCAATCCCCAAGTTGATGCCTATATTGGAAAGGCCAAACCGTACGCACAGCCGATCCTTATGCACATTCGAGAATTGGTCCACAAAGCCTGTCCCGGCGTTGTGGAAGCCATCAAATGGAGCCGGCCCTTTTTCGAATACAAGGGCGCGATCCTCTGCAATATGTCCGCCTTCAAAGAGCACTGCACCCTTGGGTTCTGGGGTGTTGAAATCTCTAAAGTTCTGCGCGAAGCAAAGGTTCTGCAGCCCGATGCAATGGGTTCGCTGGGACGTCTTACTCGCGTCGAAGACCTGCCCGCCGACAAGAAGATGCTCGAATTTCTGCGCAAGGCTGTGGGCTTCATTGACAGCGGCCAGTACACCAGCCCCATCGCCGCCAGGCCGAAAGTAGCGAAAGTCCAGGCTCCGCCTGCGCCGGCTGAGTTTACCAGAGCGCTCAAGGCAAACAAGGCGGCCGCTGCCGCATTCGCCGCATTCAGCCCCAGTTGCAAGAAGGAGTATGTCGAATGGATCGTCGACGCCAAGCGTGATGAAACTCGCGACAAGCGTATTGCCACGGCCGTCGAATGGATCAGCGAAGGCAAGCAGCGCAACTGGAAATACCAGAACTGTTGATGCAAGGCACCATTTAAAGCTACAGGAAAGCGTGTTTCAAAAAATGCATGCCGCGTCCTGCTTGCGGGTCCTCTGGGGTTAAAACCCCTCATTCTTCCGGCCTCTTCGGCACGACTGATGAAGTCGTGCCCTGATACAAAGCGGATTCGCGCGCTGATACTCCCGGCGGTGAGCGGATATTCAAACGCGCATTAGCGATTCTGCGGCCGCTACTTGCGGTGAGCGTTCAACTGGTCAAGAACCTGCTTCAGGTCGTCAAGCTTCTGGCCCGCTTCGGCGAGCTTGCCTTCAGACGTGAGGCGTTGGTAATCGGAAAAATCCTTGCTGGCCTGCGTGATCAGCGTGCTCTGATCCTCAGTGGGCTTGGGCGCTCCGGCGGTTTCCGTTGCCGGCCGGAGTGATTCAGCAGCGTTGAGAGTTGAGCTCTCCGAACCAAACAGGGACGCGAGGGCCGCCTCAAAGGTTGGCGCGTAGGCCAGGCGGTCTTGCAGAGCGAGGACGACGAGGCGCAACTCGGGCATGGGGCTGCGTTCGGCCTGAAGGTAGATGGGCTCGGCATAGAGGAGGGCGCGCCCGCAGGGAATCACCAGCAGGCTGCCGCGCCGGACGTGGGAGCCTTGCTGATTCCAGAGCGTCAGTTGGCCGGAAAGCTGCGCGTTCTGATCGATGCGGGACTCGATTTGCTGAGGGCCATCGACGAGCCGGGTCTTGGGGAAGTCGTAGACTTCCGCCGTGCCGTAGTGTGCACCGTCGCTGCGTCCGGCGATCCAGCCGATGAGGTTGTTGCGGTTGGCAGGCGTGAAGGGGAGAATCTCAACGAACTCAAGGCCGGACTCGTCGGGTAGCTTCATCAGGACAAAGTTGGGCTGCATGGGCTGCGTGGATTGATCGCCGCCTTGAACTGAGCCGGTTTCTGTGGCGACGGTCCACAGGTCCTCCCGGTTATAGAACACTTCAGGATTGGTCATGTGGTACAAGCCGTAGACCTGTGCCTGGACGCTGAGAAGCAGCTCAGGATAACGGACGTGCTTGTGCAGCCATGCAGGCATGGCGGAAGCATCCTTGAAGAGGGAAGGGAAAATGCCTCGATAGGCAGCAAGGATGGGGTCTTCAGAGTCGAAGACGTAGAAGGTCGTGGTTCCATCGTAGGCGTCGACGACAACCTTGACGCTGTTGCGCATGTAGTTGATGGATTGGTTGCCAAGGCTCTCGTGTGCCGAGTAGGGATAGGTGTCCGATGAGGTGAACGCATCCATGACCCAGCAGAGTCGGCCGTCGTCACCAACAACGATGTATGGATCGTCGTCGAATGTAAGGAAAGGCGCCAGGGCCGCAGCGCGTTCGTGAACGTTGCGGCGCATCAGCAGGCGGCTTTGCGCGTTCACATCATCGCTGAAGGGCAGCTTGGCAATGTCGCCGCGGTCGAACGCTAGCAGGATGCGGCGCAGGAATCCACCGACAACGATTCCCCCGCTCCCCTGGTAAGAAGTGAGATTGTTAGTCTGGCCTTCGGGGTAGTTGAATTCCTGCTGGCGGGTCTTTACATAGACGTCGGAGTTGGTCATCTCGCCGAAATAAATCTCGGGCCGCGTGACATTGATACCCGGGACCGTACTCTGGACGGGCATGTTGCTGAGCATCAGTGTTGGCAAACCTTCGGCCGTAAAGCCGTTCACCGGATTCATGGTGATGCCGTAACCATGCGTATAAATGAGTTTGTCATTGATCCAGTTGCGGCTGCTCTCGGGCAGCTTGTCGAGGCTAAGTTCACGGGCGGCAAGCATGACCTCGCGGGGAGCTCCATCGATCTGGTAGCGATCGATGTCGATGTCAGGAAAATCGTAGTATGTGCGAATCTCCTGAATCTGGCGTAGCGTGTCCTGCAGTGCTTTTACATCCCACAGACGGATGTTTTGCAAAGTGGCCTGGTTATTGGCTGGGTCGGTGGCGCCAACGGTTGTCTCGGCGGGGAATTCCCGTTGGGTGAATTTATCTAGGCCGTAGGCCTGG
>Ga0181535_10002571_pt1 | contig 21935 bp, 16 predicted proteins | sample PEATcosm2014_Bin_44_FD_119774 | JGI IMG/M metagenome (GOLD analysis project Ga0181535, IMG submission 119774) | Peatland microbial communities from MTU Mesocosm Facility, Houghton, MI, USA - PEATcosm2014_Bin17_30_metaG | ecosystem: Environmental > Terrestrial > Soil > Wetlands > Peat | place... | reverse complement strand
GTCTGGTCCAATCGGTTTTAGAGCCGAAACGAGCTTGCGATCTTGGGCCCTCAATAAACCGGAAAGCGTTGTGTCAATTCGCTCGCGGCCGCCTTGACTTTGGCCTCCACGTCCAAATTGCCAGCCTCGCCGTTCTTGGCCAAACCGTCCAAGGCTTCGGAGATGAGTTCACCAACCCTTTTGAATTCGGCGATCCCAAAACCGCGCGAGGTCGCCGCCGGCGTGCCTAACCGAATGCCCGAGGTTATCGTGGGCTTCTCGGTATCGAACGGCACCCCATTTTTGTTGCAGGTGATCCCGGCGCGTCCGAGGCTCGCTTCCGCCGCCTTGCCGGTGAGCTTCTTTGGCCGCATATCGACCAGCATGAGATGATTGTCGGTGCCGCCGGAGGCAAGCGCAAATCCGCGCTCCAAAAGCGTCGCGGCAAGCGCCTTGGCGTTGTCTGCGACCTGCCTCGCGTAAAGCTTGAACTCCGGCTTAAGGGCTTCGCCAAAGGCGACAGCCTTGGCCGCGATAACATGCATCAAGGGCCCGCCCTGAAGGCCGGGGAAGACCGCAGAGTTGATCTTCTTGGCGATCGCCTCGTCATTGGTGAGAACCAAGCCGCCGCGCGGGCCGCGCAAGGTCTTATGTGTCGTCGATGTCACCACATGGGCATGCGGAAATGGCGAGGGATGCACACCACCCGCGACGAGGCCGGCGAAATGCGCCATGTCGACGAAGAAATAAGCGCCGACCGAATCGGCGATCTCGCGGAATTTCGCGAAATCCCAATGCCTTGGATAGCCAGAGCCGCCAGCGATGATGAGCTTCGGCTTATGCTCCTCGGCAAGCCGCGCGACCGCTTCCATGTCGATCCGATGATCGTCCCGGCGAACCCCATAGGGAATTGGCTTGAACCAGCGGCCGGAGAGATTGACCGGCGAGCCATGCGTCAGATGGCCGCCCGCCGCGAGATCGAGCCCCAAAAAGGTATCGCCCGGCTGCAACAGCGCGAGAAACACCGCCTGGTTCGCCTGGCTGCCTGAATTTGGCTGCACATTGGCGAATTTGCAGTCGAAGAGCCGGGTGACGCGCTCGATCGCCAGGGTCTCGGCCATATCGACGAATTGGCAGCCGCCGTAATAGCGCCGGCCGGGATAGCCCTCGGCGTATTTGTTGGTCAAAACCGAGCCCTGCGCTTCGAGCACGGCTTTGGAGACAATATTTTCCGACGCGATCAACTCGATTTCATGCCGCTGGCGGCCGAGCTCCAGCTCGATGGCCCTGGCAATCTCGGGATCGGTATCGGCGAGCCCAGCCGCGAAAAATGAGTTCGGCACGGTGCGGCTGGTGACGGTTTGGCTCATGCTGCGAGTTCCTGCGAGTGCGGCCCGGCGCAAGAATCGCGGCTAGGAACGCCAGCGAAACGGCCCGGCACGGGGGATGACAGAATAAACGAGAAAGCGGGATACCATGTCAAGCCGCCCGCGGGAAGGCGGTGACTGCAGTTTTGCTTCCGTCAACCGATCCGCGACGCTATCCTCACCGCTTTACGGGAGACCGAGGTGGATCTGCCGGCTAGAGGCAAAAATCGACGCCTCTGGCAATATTCTCCAATGCTCTGCGACTTACTGGGAACCAGTTCTATGCCGCAAGCGGCATCGGCTCCATGACGGCTTTTTCGAGGCCGCGAAGGCGCAGCGCCTCTAGAAGCTCCGGTCCCGGGCTCAATGTTCCCGTGAACACGGCATAATTTGGCGTTGCAGAGGGCGGACTATCCGCCGGAAAACCAAGTTGTTCCCGCAGAACATGGCTGGTCTGCCGGGCGATGGCCGGAGCCGGGTCGATCCATTCGACGGGCCACGGCGCCAAACGCTCGAAGTGCCCAAGCAGCAAAGGATAATGCGTGCAGGCGAGCACGATGCAATCGGTGCGAACTTGGCCGGAGGTCACGAAGGCGGGCGCGATTTCCCGCGCAATGTCGGCGTCCAAAACGGTTTTCCCTTGCATGAAAGCCTCGGCAAGAGACGCAAGCTTGCTTGAGCCAGCAAGGGTCACCTCGCAATGGGCGGCATAGGTGCGCACCAAATCGCGGGTATAATCACGGGCGACGGTGCCGGGCGTCGCCAGCACTGAAATCAGCCCCGAGCGCGACTGGCTCGCGGCTGGTTTGATCGCGGGCACCGTCCCGATGAAAGGAATTTTTGGGAAATTTCCGCGGAGATGCGGCAGCGCCAGCGTCGAGGCCGTATTGCAAGCAATGACAATAGCGTCGGGGTCGCATAGGGCGATCAAGCGATGCATCACCGACAGGACCCGCGCGATCAAAACATCTTCCCGCAGTCCGCCATAAGGGAAAGCGGCATCGTCGGCTGCATAGATCAGGCGGGCGTCTGGAAGCAGACGTGCCACCTCTACGCTGACGGTCAAGCCGCCGAGGCCGGAATCGAAGATCAGGATTTTTGGCGCGCGAGACATGGATGAAGCCAACGAAACCGCAGGTTTGCTTACTGGCCGGGTTGATACCTTGATCGCTTCAAGCTGAATCGTTCATGGTCTCCACTTCTTTGTTTTGCCACATGATCTTATCCAAAAAATCTGCAGCTTTTTGGATTAGATCATACTTTGTGTCCGGATGGCATGCCGGAGGATCAAGGCAGATTTTGGTTAATGGCCAGTTGAACACAAATTGTCTCACTTGAGGCGTCAAAACTATTCCGCCTCCCAAGGACCGCCAATACTTTGGCCGCAGGGGTTTCGATAATTCGATTTTCGGCCAGCCACATTAAGGGGCGATGATGCGCGAGGCGGCCAATACAATTCTCGAAACCCGGGTTCCGGCCCGTCTCGACCGCCTTCCCTGGGGCAGATTTCATACGCTGGTGGTCATAGCCCTCGGAGTTACCTGGGTTTTGGATGGTCTTGAAGTCACCCTTGCTGGCTCGATCGCCGGCGCTCTTGAAGCGAGCCCCAGCCTGCGTTTCACGGCGTCCGGCATCGGGCTCGCGTCTAGCTTTTATCTTGCTGGCGCTGTCATGGGTGCGCTCGGTTTCGGCTGGATGACCGACAGGCTTGGCCGCAGGCCCTTATTTTTTATCACCTTGGGTCTCTATCTCGTGTCGACCGCAGCCACGGCAGGCGCCTGGAATCTAGAAAGCTTTTGTCTGTTCCGGATGCTGACCGGCGCTGGGATCGGCGGCGAATACAGCGCGGTGAATTCCACGATTCAAGAGATGATCCCGGCGCGCTATCGCGGATGGACCGACCTTGCCATCAACGGTACGTTTTGGATCGGCGCTGCCCTCGGGGCGGGTGGATCGCTCATCGTTCTCGATCCCGGCCGCTTTGCCCCCGATACCGGCTGGCGGCTCGCCTTTCTCATCGGTTCCGTGCTCGGTCTGGTGATTTTTTTCGTCAGGGCATGGATCCCGGAAAGCCCCCGCTGGCTGGTCATCCATGGCAGGGAAGCCGAGGCCGAAAAGAGTCTTGATGCAATCGAAAGCAGGTTCCGCCTGCATGGGGCGAGCCTTTCAGACGCTTCGGCGCTCCCGCCGATTCGATTGCGCCCGCGCGCATACACCCCGCTAAAACAGGTCATTCAAACGCTTTTTGTCACGTATCGTGTAAGAACCTGTCTGGGGCTTGCTCTCATGAGTGCTCAAGCATTTTTTTATAACGCAATTTTCTTCACCTATGCTCTCGTCCTGACGAATTTTTATGATGTGCCATCCTATCAAGTGGGCTGGTATATTCTTCCCTTTGCGCTTGGCAATGTTCTTGGGCCTTTGTTCCTTGGTCCTTTATTTGACCGGATAGGCCGCAAGCCCATGATCGTCTTCACCTATACGGCTTCTGGTTTGCTCCTCGCCGGAAGCGGCTGGCTGTTCGCGCATCATCGTCTCGACGCGAGTGAGCAGACGGTCATCTGGACCGTGGTTTTCTTTTTTGCGTCTGCCGCGGCGGGCGCCGCTTATTTAACGGTCTCCGAGATCTTTCCGGTGGAAATTCGGGCGTTGGCAATTGCCTTTTTTTACGCAACCGGCACTGCGGTTGGCGGCGTCGGTGCGCCGCTCTTGTTCGGGCTTCTCGTAGAAACCGGATCGCGCGACAATGTTTTCATCGGTTACCTCATTGGTTCGTGTCTCATGGTTTTGGCCGCAGTTATCGAAGAGATTTGGGGCGTGGCAGCCGAGCGCAAACCCCTGGAGGCGGTAGCACTACCCCTATCGTCGGCACAAGATTGAGCACCACCCCTCCGCCTTGCGCTCGGGCCTGCCGCTGCCGGTTTCCTTCCGAAACGGAAAGGGTTAGACTGCTATCATCGATCAAGATTAGGATACATTACTACCGATTGAAATTTCTACACTTAATTGAAGACGATCGTTTTTCTATCCACAAGGGGGCGGGGGTAAGTCCGGGTGAGGCTAGGCAATGCCGGATAGAAGGGCAGAACAGGCTCCGTTTGTGGCCCATTCTATAAACTGCGTCTGGTTGCTCGCGCGAGCAAGGAGTCGGATATGAGAAACATACGGGTTCCTAAATCGGCATCCAACCAGAGCGACCGGCCCTTCGACATCGGCGCGCTGCTGGCCGAACGGGAAGCGGAGCGTTATACGCTGCACACCGAGCATTTGAACGAAATGATGGTTCGTGTGTTGCAGACGCTTGGCTTCGACGTCGGTTTTCGCAGCGGCCAAGGACAATATCTTATTGATCGCGCCGGCAGCCGGTATCTGGACCTCCTGAGCGGATGGGGCGTGTTTGGGATTGGCCGCAATCATCCGTTGCTGCGCGATACGTTGAGCCAGGTTCTTGCGAGCGATCTGCCCAATCTTGTGCAAATGGATGTGTCCGTTCTTGCTGGCCTGCTCGCGGAGAAATTGCTCGGCTTTGTTCCCTTTCTCGATAAGGTTTTCTTCACGAATTCCGGCTCCGAGGCTGCCGAAGCGGCGATCAAATTCGCCCGACGCGCGACGCGCCGTCACGGCATTGTCTATTGTGATCACGCTTTCCACGGCTTGACCTATGGCGCCTTGTCGGCGAACGGGGATGAGATTTTTAGGGAGGGTTTTGGCCCACTGGTTCCTGGCTTCTCGGCAATTCCCTTCAACAATCTCGCCGCCTTGGAGAGGGCCTTGTCGGGGCGCGATGTCGCGGCCTTCATCGTCGAGCCGATCCAGGGCAAGGGCGTCAATCTTCCGGACGACCTCTATCTTCGCGGCGTTCAGGCCTTATGCCGCAAATATGGCACCTTATTCATCGCCGACGAAATCCAGACCGGGATGGGCCGTACCGGTCGCTTTCTCGCGATCGAACATTGGGGCGTCGAGCCAGATATCGTCTTGCTCGCCAAAACTCTGTCCGGCGGCCATGTGCCGGTCGGCGCGGTTTTGACCCGCAAGGCAATTTTTGAAAAAATGTTCAACCGCATGGACCGGGCCGTGGTGCATGGCTCGACTTTCGGCAAGAATGATCTTGCAATGGCGGCCGGTCTCGCCACCCTCGAAGTGATTGAAGCCGAAGGGCTCATTCATAAGGCAGCGCAGACAGGAGCCAGGCTTCTCGCCGCCTTCGAGGCCATGGCACATCGCTATGAACTCGTGCACGCCGTACGGGGCAAAGGTCTCATGATCGGCATCGAATTCGGGCCCCCCCGCTCCCTCAAGCTGAGGGCGGCCTGGTCCCTGCTCGAAACGGTCAGCGCCGGCCTGTTTTGTCAGCTCATCACGATTCCTCTGTTCAAGGATCACAAAATCCTCGTCCAGGTCGCGGGCCACGCAAACCCCACCATCAAGCTACTTCCGGCGCTTGTCATCACGGAATCCGATTGTGAGTGGATCGAACGTGCTTTCGATGCGGTCATCGCCGATAGCCACCGCGTTCCAGGCGCGGTTTGGTCGCTTGGCAAAACCTTGGCCGACCATGCGATCAAGGCCTATGCGACGAAGTAGCCACACGCGCGCTCGGCGTCGCTTCCCTACGGACCGTGACCTCGATGGGAGGGGGCCGGACTACAACTTGTCGAGCGCCGAAATTGTTTGCTCCAATTTCGGCAATTCGCGCGTGGCAATGGCGCGCAAGCCGGGATCGGTGCCGGTTTGAAGATAATCGCGATATAGGCTTTGGAGTTGGACCAAAGCCTCCAGCTGAGTAGAAACAAAGAGCTTGTCGAAGCCGCTCCCTTGCGCGGCCGAGAGGCGCTGCAAATTGCTGACTTGGGACGGAAGCAAATTCGGCGCGCTTATCTTGGCAACGCCCGGACTGGTCTGTCCCGGATAGGGCGCGCGGCGGACGACGACGGGGCCATTCACATTGACCCAAGCCCCTAGGGAATGGGCAACAGCCGACTGATCCTTGGCGAGTGCCTCCGCGAATTTCTGAATTTTGCTGCTGTGGGAATTGGAAATCGCCAAACGGCTTGCCGTGGCACTGAAATTAGCCGTGGGGATTGCGCTCGCCACAAAATGCGACAGAAGCTCGGTGGGAGAAGAGTCCGAAGGAGCGGGAGCAGGAGAAGAGGCAGCAGGGGGAGGAACCGCCTCAACCCCCGTCTGTGCGGCGGCCGGCGCCACGGCCGCCAGCGCTTGAACCGCGAATACAGACACGAAAAGGCGCTTGCACAAGCGGGTCTTCGGCAAGCAGGACCCGGGCAAGCAGGACTTGGGCAAGCAGGTTTTGGGAAACAAAGTGATTTCCACGTTTTTCTCCTTGAGCCTCGGCAGCATCCGCTTGGTCCTCAAAACTTCGGCGTCAATTTATGTTGGATCGAAGAAACAGGATAGAGAAAAACGCGAGAGTGAGCCGAGCTGGCGGCTATTCTGCCGGCCCTGCGCCAAAATTGGGGGTTCCAGAGCAATGAAATAGCCACCTCGGCCTTTCTCTTAGTGAGGACCGGACCCTAGCGGTGGCGTTTGCTGCAAGTCCGAATTGAGGTTTGGCGCCGGCTTTTGTCTCGCGGCCGCCTTTCTCGCCGTCGTCTTTGCCGGTCCTGTTTTTAGAGTGGTGCGGTCCTCGACAGCCGCCTGCAAAGCGAGAACGCGCGCTTGGGTGAACCGCAGCGCACAAAATCCATGCACCTCCTCCCCCAAATAATTGCGGCAGATCACTTCCCGCTCCGATGAGAACCCCGCTTGTTCGCCGGCCATTTTCTTGATTGCGTTTTGATCCTTTCCGGCGCTCGTCATCAGCCCGCGAAACCCGGCCCGCATCGAGGACTCCGCATTGCCCCGTTCGCGTTCCAACTGCTTTACCTGGTCGGGTCCAAAACTGTTGCCCGGCGGACCCCAAAGACCGGCCGGGACGGTGCGGCAATCGGCCGCCGGGAAATCACATGTCGGCGGAACGCGGGTGATGATTACGGCGCCATCAAGCACATCAAACGAAAACGGACAGGCTGCGATTTCCGCCTCATATCGCGCGATGCCTTTGGGCTTTCCTGCCAATTTTGTTTGGATCGGATCATCCGCCACCACATCCACGCGGCATTGCACGCCCGGATGCGAGATTTGCTCTCCCGCTAGCGAAAGCCTTGTGATCTCGATCCCCTTATCGGATGCGCGCTGAAAGGCTATGGTTCCGGCAAAACCGTCACGCAAGAGGTCACGGCCGAAAATCGTCTCCTCGGAGGGCGGCTTGAGTCCAGCCGGTTTCGGTTTCGCCGGCGCGGCTCCAGCGGGATTATGCGCCGTATCACCCGCCGTGGAAGGCGATGCCTGGAGGGCTCCGGGCAGCAGGAGTTGAGCGTGCACCGGCACCTGCAGCAAGAGCGTTGAGAGAAGCACGCTCAAAGGAAAATGTTTCAATGGGAATCTTGCCTCGATCAAATGCCGCCACATGTTACCATTTCGAGCCGCTTCCGTGTAGAGTTCACGATTGTACCATCGAATCAAGGCAAACTTACCGGATTCCCTCTAGGAACCCGGCACAGCGGGCCATTGCATGCCGCCCTCATGCGGTTTCGAAACTCCGGCTCATCCAGCAAGTCCGTTCGCCCTTCGTCTTGCGCGCCTCGATTGTACTCCTATATTCGGTTTGTTCGGCGCATCTTGCGTTCATGCGCTGCAATACCAATTTGAACACAATCGGGGACCGGGCGGAAAGCTGTCCGCCCATATGCCGGACCGCTTCGGGGTCTGGTGGTCTTGCGGATCGAAAGGAAGAGCAATCATGGGTAAAGTAATCGGAATCGACCTCGGTACCACCAATTCTTGCGTGGCAGTCATGGAGGGTTCGACGCCGAAAGTTATCGAGAACGCTGAGGGCGCCCGGACGACACCTTCGATCGTCGCATTCACGGATGACGGGGAGCGTCTCGTCGGGCAGCCGGCCAAGCGGCAGGGCGTCACCAATCCCGAACGGACATTTTTCGCGATCAAGCGGCTGATCGGCCGGACGTTCGACGACCCGATGACCAAAAAGGATATGGGCCTCGTCCCCTACAAGATTATTCGCGCGCCCAATGGCGACGCCTGGGTCGAGGCCGACGGAAAGCAATATTCCCCTTCGCAGATTTCAGCCTTTATCTTGCAAAAGATGAAGGAAACCGCCGAAGCCTATCTTGGCCAGCAAGTCAGCCAGGCGGTCATTACCGTTCCTGCTTATTTCAATGATGCCCAGCGGCAGGCGACCAAGGATGCCGGCAAGATCGCCGGCCTCGAGGTCCTGCGTATCATCAATGAGCCGACCGCGGGGGCGCTCGCCTACGGCCTCGACAAGAAAGGTTCGGGGACGATTGCGGTCTACGATCTCGGCGGCGGCACTTTCGACGTCTCCATCCTCGAAATCGGCGATGGGGTGTTCGAAGTGAAATCGACCAACGGCGATACGTTCCTGGGCGGCGAGGATTTCGACGTCCGCCTTGTCGAATATCTCACCGCAGAGTTCAAGAAGGACAATGGGATCGACCTGAAAAAGGACAAGCTCGCGCTCCAACGCTTGAAGGAAGCGGCCGAAAAGGCAAAGATCGAATTATCGTCTGCAACACAGACCGAGATCAACTTGCCTTATATCACCGCCGACGCGACGGGACCGAAACATCTCACCTTGAAACTCACAAGGGCGAAGTTCGAGGCGCTGGTTGACGATCTGATCCAAAAAACCGTCGAACCGTGCCGCAAGGCTTTGAAGGACGCGGGACTCAGCGCGGGCGAGATCAATGAGGTCGTGCTGGTTGGCGGCATGACTCGCATGCCCAAGGTGCAGGAGGTCGTCCGCAGTTTCTTTGGCAAGGAACCGCATAAAGGTGTCAATCCAGACGAAGTCGTGGCGATCGGCGCGGCGGTTCAGGCCGGTGTCCTCCAAGGCGACGTGAAGGACGTGCTTTTGCTGGACGTGACTCCTCTGTCCCTCGGCATCGAGACCCTTGGCGGCGTGTTCACCCGTTTGATCGATCGAAATACGACCATTCCAACTAAAAAGAGCCAAGTCTTTTCAACCGCCGAAGACAATCAGACGGCGGTCACCATTCGCGTCTTCCAGGGTGAACGGGAAATGGCCGCCGACAATAAGCTGCTCGGCCAGTTCGATCTCGTCGGAATTCCGGGCGCCCCGCGCGGCGTGCCTCAGATCGAGGTCACTTTCGATATCGATGCCAATGGCATCGTCAATGTCTCCGCGAAAGACAAGGCGACAAATAAGGAGCAGCAGATCCGCATCCAGGCCTCTGGCGGTCTTAGCGATACCGATATCGACAAAATGGTAAAGGACGCCGAATCGCACGCCGCGGAGGATAAGAAACGCCGTGAACTCGTCGACGCCAAGAATCATGGCGAGGCGCTGATTCACACGACCCAGAAATCTCTCGAGGAGTACGGGTCGAAGGTCGCCCAATCCGACAAGAGTGCGGTCGAGGCCGCGATCAGCGCTTTGAAGTCGGCTCTCGAGGGAGAGGATGCCGAAGCGATCAAGGCCAGGACGAATGATCTCACGCAAGCGTCCATGAAACTCGGCGAAGCAATTTACAAGGCGCATGGCGCGGAACCCGGCGGAGACCCCGCAAAGGCGGAACCCAAGGACGATGTCATCGACGCCGACTTCAAGGAAGTTGGCCCGGACGACAAGACAAAATCGGCATAATCCTAAGGTGGGGAGGGCCACGCCGCTCAGTGACGCGTGCCGGTTGCGTTCCGGGCTCGCCAAGCAGGTCACGCTCGAGACCATGAGCTCTTCAAGAGGAACTGCTCATGGTCTCCATCTCCTTCTTTTCACGCATGAACCGGTCCAAAAATTCCGCAATTTTTCGGACGATCATGATTTAGTGGGCGGCGCGTGAATGGTGTAGGCGAGAGTGGATTTCCGCTGTGTTGGGGGTCCTCGAACGCCTGCCGCATTTTGCCGGGGGTTTCGCAAAGCTATACCTCGACCTCGTCGCCTGCGTCCTTTATGGTAGGGACGCGAGCGTGCCGCCGAGATGGACCGGGTATAGTAGCTTTGGCGCCAGGATGGATGAATTTTGCTTGAGCACGCGGGCGGGCCTGGACACAATCGTGGAGAAGCTCTCGGGGCGTATTGATTGGAATGCGAAGCACGATGAATAGGCGGTGTTACTACGAAGTTCTTGGCGTTTCCAAAAGCTGCACGGACGCCGAGATGAAAGCCGCTTTCCGTAAGGCGGCGATGCAATGTCATCCCGACCGCAACCCCGACAATGCGGAAGCTGAGATTCAGTTCAAGGAACTGAATGAAGCCTACCAGATCTTGTCCGATGGACAGAAGCGGGCGGCTTACGATCGCTATGGTCACGCCGCTTTCGAGCATGGAGGTATTGGCGCCGGAACGGATGGGTTCGCCGCGTCGATGGCCGATATTTTCGACGATCTCTTCGGCGATGTGATGGGTGCGCGGCGCGGCGGCGGACGTAGGGGCCCCGCGCGTGGCTCGGATCTCCGCTACAATATGGAAATTGCCCTCGAAGAGGCCTTTCACGGCAAGACTGTATCGATCAGCCTGCCGACTTTGAGCTGTTGCGAGGCATGTGCGGGTTCCGGCGCCAAACCGGGCGCGAAACCAAGGCATTGTCCGACCTGCGGCGGACACGGGCGGGTGCGCGCGCAGCAAGGCTTTTTTGCGATCGAACGGACCTGTCCCCATTGCCATGGCGGCGGTGAAATCATCGACGATCCATGCCAATCCTGCGGCGGTTCGGGCCGGGTTACAAGGCAGCGCAGTCTTTCCGTCAACATTCCGCCTGGCGTCGAGGACGGGACGCGGATTCGTCTTGGCGGCGAAGGCGAGGCCGGAGCAAAAGGCGGTCCAGCCGGCGATCTTTACATTTTCGTGTCGACGAAGCCGCATCCATTTTTTCAGCGCGAGGGCGCCGATCTCTTCTGCCGCGTTCCAATCTCGATGGTGCAGGCGGCGCTCGGCGCCGAAGTGAGCGTGCATACGCTGGGGGGTGGCGAAGCCAAGGTCAAAATCCCGGAGGGAGCTCAATCCGGCAAACAGTTCAAATTGAAAAACAAGGGTATGCCGGTGCTGCGGTCGCGCGACACTGGCGATCTTTATATCGAGGTGAGTGTTGAAACACCGCAGAATCTCACCAAGCGGCAACGCGAACTGCTCGCCGAATTCGAAACATTATCCTCGTCGAAGACACACCCGGAATCCGCTGGGTTTTTTGCTAAGATGAAAGACTTCTTCGAGAATTTGAGCGGGCCGTGAGCCCCTCCCTGCGCACGCGCCCTTGCCCGTTTCATTTATTTATGTTTGATGACACGGTGCCAGTGGTTGGCGATTTTGCAGGCGAAATGTCTCCTGCACGAGGGAGGATTTGTTTCTTGCGTAGCCTACCCGTGCGTGCGAACCGGCGCAATTCACCAAAGCCCAATACGCCGATCGAAATACGGCTCGCCGATGAGGCGCGTTTCTTCAGATCGTGGCTCGACAATCCGGCGATTGCCGGCGCGGTCTCCCCTTCGGGACGATTTCTGGCGCGCATGATGGCGCGTTATGTCGATCCGCTGAAAGCGGGGCCGATCGTTGAACTCGGACCCGGCACAGGCGCGATCACCGAGGCGCTTTTGGAGCGCGGTATCGCGCCGGGACGGCTGTTTCTCGTTGAATTTGACCCCGGCTTCTGCAAACTCTTGAAACGGCGCTTTCCCGGCGTCCATGTCATCAGGGGCGATGCCTATAACTTAACCGAGACCTTGCGAAACCGGCTCCGCCGGCCGCCAGCTGCGATCGTGTCAAGTTTGCCGCTTCTATTGAAGCCCGAGATACAAAGGCTGGCGCTTCTTGCCGATGCTTTTCAATGCATGATACCGGACGGGTGTTTCATCCAATTCACTTATGGTCCCCTCTCGCCGATACCCCGCGACAAAGCATCGGCGCTTGATTTTCATGTTGAAGCGTCGCCGCCGGTCTGGTGGAATCTGCCGCCGGCGCGTGTCTGGATTTACCGGCGCCAGCCGCAGGAAGCCACCCGGACGGCGCAACGGCAGCCGAACCCGGCACAAGAATTTCTCGACAGGCTCAAACTCGGAACCGAGAAGATACATCTCGACTTGAAGAAAGAAATTGCCGCTGCCAAAGCCAGGCTCTGGCTCGAACCAAGACGTGGTCAAATTTCGCGGCAAGGACCAAGGCCTGACTCCACTTTAAAGGGCGGGCACGGTAAGCCGTCTGGCATCGATCATTCACGCCATCTGTGATGTGTGAGGTTGCCCCTGGCCCGCAAAAAATGGCCGCAGCTTGTGAAAAACTGATTGTGGCGCTCGATTTCCCGACATTGCGGGAAGCCGGGGCACTGGTGACCAGCCTCGGCAATGCGGTAAGTTTTTATAAAATCGGCTTGGAACTAGCCTATGGCGGCGGACTTCCCTTTGCCCAAGACTTGATAAGGGATGGCAAGCAAGTCTTTCTCGATCTTAAGCTGCATGACATTCCCGCCACGGTGAGCCGGGCCTGTGCCCAGGTCGCCGGTTCCGGCGCAAGATTTCTGACCGTTCATGCCTATCCGCAAACCATGAGGGCGGCCAAACTCGCTGCCGCGGGAACGCCGTTGCAAATTCTCGGCGTGACGGTGTTGACCTCTTGCGACGATCGGGATCTTGCCGATGCCGGTTATGCGTATGGCGTTCGGGATCTCGTGGCGCGCCGCGCGGCGCAGGCCTATGAAGCCGGACTCGACGGCTTAATTTTATCGGCTGAAGAAGCAAGCGTCATACGGGCAAGCTTTGGAAGCAAAATGATCCTTGTGACTCCTGGAATCCGCCAGGAAGGAGCAATGGCCGCTGATCAGAAAAGGACCACAACCCCTGCCGCCGCGATTGCCGCCGGGGCAGATTACCTTGTTGTCGGCCGACCGGTCACGCGGGCAAAGAATCCGCGCGAGGCAGCGGAGGCGATCATCGCTGAAATTGCCCTCGCTCTCAGAGCGAAGTGAAGAACGCAACCGGGCGGCGAACCTGGATTTCCTTCGTGCTCTAAGTCGAAGAATTGGAATATGTTCTCAGCGAGAAAGCCGAGCAATTATTCGGGACATGCTCTAACTTAATATCCGCATCACTATAGCATTCACCCGATCTGCTTGGCTGAGGGCCGTGCCGGGCAATTCCCCAAAATAAGCCTCGCGCGCCAATTGGCCGAGGAAGCCGATAATAGCCGAGGCTTGCAGGTTGCGCTCAATCAGCGATCCGGCCCTCGCATCGATCAATGCCCGGATATGACCAAGCAGCGAAAACTGCCTTGTTTCCGGGCTCGCTTGCCGCCAGAACCGGCGCAAATTTTCTTGCACATAGAGGACCGCTTCTTGATCTTGATCGATCAGACGCAAAGCACATGTGACGATGGCCGCGAGCTTTTGCTCCGTGCCGCCGGTGATGGCTTCACTGGCGGCTCTAAACTCACTCCCCATCCAAATGTAGCAACGTTCAAACAGGCAAAGCGCCATGGCTTCCTTGCTATCGAAATGCTTAAAAATGGCCGGATTGGTAAACCCGCTCCCAGCCGCGATGTCACGCACGCTCGTCGCATCTATGCCATTGCGTACAAAAAGCTTGAGTGCCGTGCGAAGGCCGGCAACTTTTGCCGCCGCGTCTTCTTCCGCAAGATAGGGCCGAAGTTCCGCGCTTTCTCTTTCCGCATTCATCCCGGCACGATTTCGTTTTCGGCCAATCTTCGCGCGGCATCAGGATCATGTGAGGGCAGAAGCACCTCCGGATTTTTCTGAGCCAATGCCTTTAGCCGTCCGATGCTATCCGCCGCGCGGCGGGCATCCATGTGAGCGCCAGCCAACTCGCCGGCAAGGAGCTGACCTTGGTTGTAAACGGCATCCCCCGTAAAGATATATGTGAGCCCGCCGCGCTTCAGAATGATTGAACAATGGTTCGGCGTATGGCCGGGTGTCGGCACGGCGATCACATCGCCTGCCCTGGTAATTGGAAAGGACTGCCCAAAAATGGCATCACCATTTGGCTCAAATGAGAAACACTTTGGTTTCAAAGGTGCGAGCAAGGCTTTTGGCGCCCCGGACGGATGCGCCCACTCGGCCTCATTGACCAGGATTTCGCAGCCCTCTAGCTCGCTCAACCCATCGACATGGTCAATATGAAGATGAGTCATGACGACGCGCAGACCCCGTGTCCCGCTAGGGCGAATTAGGGGAAGCTGCTCGCCAATCTGCTCGCCTGGTTTGAGGGCGAAAGTACAGAGCTGCCGTGTGAGCCAAGCGTCTAATCGTCCTAGCGAATCGAGATAACCGGGTCGAAGCAGTGCGCCGCTCATCCCCGAGTCAACAAGAATGTCTCCCTCCGAATGTGCGATCAACCAAGAAAAAAATCGGAAGTCCGGGGGTAAACTCCTGGCTCGCGAGTATGCGCAGCCGGCTGGTGATTGGTCCACCTTGGCGTGTCAAAAATGGTTTCTTGACGCGAACCAGACCCGTGCAAATCGGGGTGATGCCGTGATTCAACATGCGAATGCTCCTCTGCTGAGAGCGTGAGTTAGCATTTGCTAACTCTATTCGCAAGACATGAAACCAACGGATGAAAGAGGGTGCCAAAAACGCGAAACGCCGGGCGTACCTCCGGCCCGGCGCGCGATCCCGGTGCGCGCATCGACGCGCCAGGACCAAAAGCGTGAATAGGAGATTGCCATGACGGCACAATGACGAGGCACACTTTCCCTCGCGGCCGCTAGGGATTATAGACAAGGTTGGGAACAGGCCTCGGGGGGATCGGTCATGGGCGACATGCGGCTGGTCGTAGCCGGAGCGGCTGGACGCATGGGCCGTGTCCTCATTGAAATCATACGCCAAACGCCGGGCGCCCACCTTTCCGGCGCGATCGAACAGCCAGATTCGATTGCAATCGGTCAGGACGCGGGGCTGCTTGCCGGCTGCGGCCAAATGGGCGTGCCGATCAGTGGCGACGCTCTCGCGGTCGTTGCGGGCGCGGATGGGATCCTTGATTTCACGTCCCCGCAATCGACGGTCGAACTCGCGGCGTTGGCGGCCCAGGCGCGCATTGTTCACGTCATAGGCACAACCGGTTTGAACGAGGATCATCTTGCTAAGTTAGAGGCCGCCGCGCGTCATGCAATCCTTGTGCGCTCCGGCAACATGAGCCTTGGCGTCAATCTCCTCGCCGCTCTCGTTAAAAAAGCCGCCCGCACGCTGGGGCCAGAATATGACGTCGAGATCGTCGAAATGCATCATCGCATGAAGGTCGACGCGCCATCCGGCACCGCTCTTCTTCTCGGTGGGGCGGCGGCGGAAGGCCGTGGCGTCACACTCGAAAAGCATTCTGTCCGCGCGCGCGATGGCCATACTGGCTTGCGCGGAATCGGCGATATCGGCTTTGTATCGCTTCGCGGAGGGACGGTGATCGGCGATCACAAAGTGATTTTCGCGGGACCGTGCGAGAGGATTGAGCTCGCTCACGTCGCGGAAGACCGCAGCATTTTCGCGCGCGGCGCCGTCCAAGCCGCACTTTGGGGCAAAAACCAAAAGCCGGGTCTTTATTCCATGGCCGATGTTCTGGGGCTCGCCGGCTAGATCCGCGATGTCCGCGCCACGAATCGCGCCTTTGGACGGCATGACAATTGCCGTGCGTTTTGGTTGGGATCGCCGGCGAGCCTGCAAACGGATCGCGGCGGCACTATATTTTAGTTTTCGCGGCGCCAACGAAAATTCACATGACATCGGACTCAGCCGTTCCCGCTTTCTCGGCGCCCTATGCGGAGAAAGACGAAGATCTCGCCGTTGGACTTCTCGCTGGCGCGGTTTTGGACGCAGAAGCGGAAGCGCGGATCGACCAGTGCGCGCTGCGCCTCATCTCTGCGGTGCGGACACAATCGAGCCGCATCGGCGGAGTCGAAGATCTCTTACGCGAATATTCACTGTCGTCGGAAGAAGGTCTTGCGCTGATGGTGCTCGCCGAATCCCTTCTCCGGATTCCCGACGATTTCACCGCTGATAGGCTCATCGAAGACAAACTCACGTCTGCGGATTGGAGCCGTCACGCGGGAGATTCGGAAGCGCTTCTCGTCTCGGCCGCCGCCTGGGCGCTTGGGATCACCGCGCGCGTCATCGGCAAGGGAAAATCGGCGGAGGGGGTGGTCGCCTCCCTCGCGCACAGGATCGGCATGGGCACCCTGCGTGCTGCCGCCCGTCAGGCCGTGCAGCTCATGGGTTCGCATTTCGTCTTTGGTCAAACGATTGAGGACGCTTTGGCACGGGCTTGCTCGAACGATGGGCGACTTCACCGCTATTCCTTCGATATGTTGGGCGAAGGCGCGCGGACCGGGGCCGACGCGCGGCGCTATTGTGAGTCCTATGCTCATGCCATCGAGACCATCGGTGCAACGGCGCGACCCGGCCCCTTGCCGGAGCGTCCGGGAATTTCCGTCAAGCTCTCGGCGTTGCATCCGCGCTTCGAGCCGATGTCGCGTCCCCGCGTCCTCGCCGAGCTTGGTCCGCGGATTGCCGGACTGGCGCGGTTGGCGAAACAGCATGATTTGAATTTTACCATCGATGCCGAGGAAGCCGACCGGCTCGAGCTTTCCCTCGAAATTGTCGATGGCTTGCTGGCCGATCCGTCGCTTGCGGAATGGCGTGGCTTTGGCCTCGCGGTGCAGGCCTATCAGAAGCGGGCCTTGGCGGTGATCGATTACGTTGCCGCGGCGGCGCGCCACTATAATCGCCGTTTGATGCTGCGGCTGGTCAAAGGCGCTTATTGGGATACGGAGATCAAGCGGGCGCAAGAACGAGGTCTTCCCGATTATCCGGTTTTTTCGCGCAAGGCGATGACCGATCTTAATTATGTAGCGTGCGTGAAAAAACTTCTCGCCATGCGGGACATCCTCTATCCGCAATTCGCCACCCACAATGCGCTGACGATTGCGACAATCGTTGAACTAGCGGGAAAGACGGGCGGCTTTGAATTCCAGCGTCTGCACGGCATGGGCGAAGAGCTTTTTGCCGCCTTGCGGAGCGAGCGGCCCGAGAGCGCATGCCGCGTTTACGCGCCGGTCGGCGTTCATGAAAATCTGCTCGCCTATCTCGTGCGCCGCCTTCTCGAAAACGGCGCCAACTCATCTTTCGTTGCGCGCCTCGGCGATCCCGATGTTCCCGCGGCAGAGCTTATCATCCGGCCGCAGACCGTCATAGGCGATAGGACACGCGCCCGCGCATCAGGCCTGCCATTGCCAACCGAGATTCATATGCCGTCGCGAATGCTCGCGGCGGCAATTGAATTCGGCGATCGCCGCGCGCTCGGATCTCTTGTTGCCGCGGTCGCGAACGCCACGCCCCGTCTCGAAGCGTCGCCGGTCATATCGGGGACTCGCCGTGATGGAAAATTGCAAAAGATTGTTTCGCCGATCGACGGGAAGGCGATAGGCAGCGTTCGGGAAGTTTCGCCCGATTTGCTGACTGTGGCCATGCGCGATGCGCGCGCGGGCTTCCGCCTGTGGTCTCATGAGTCCGTCAAACTGCGCGCCGCCTGTCTCGATCGTGCCGCGCAATTGATCGAAGCCGAGGCGCCAAACTTGCTCTGGTTGCTCCAGACCGAAGCCGGCAAGACCATCGATGACGCCATCGGCGAATGGCGGGAGGCGATCGATTTCTGCCGCTATTACGCGCAAGAAGCGCGGCTGCGATTGGAACGCCCAACTGCGTTGCAAGGACCAACTGGAGAAGACAATAGCCTCCATTGCCATGGACGCGGCGTGTTTCTTTGCGTCAGCCCTTGGAACTTTCCTTTGTCGATCTTTCTCGGGCAGATCGCCGCGGCTCTGGTCGCCGGGAATAGTGTCCTGGCCAAGCCCGCCGAACAGACTCCCTTGATCGCTGCCGCCGTTGTCGACATTTTTCATCGCGCCAGGGTTCCAGTTTCGGCCTTGCATCTTTTGCTGGGAGATGGCGAGCTCGGCGCAAAGCTCGTCGCCTTGCCAAGGATAGCGGGGGTGGCTTTCACGGGCTCGACGGAAACCGCGACGAAGATCCATCGCGGCTTGGCCGCGAAGGATGGGCCAATTCCGGTATTCATCGCGGAAACCGGCGGTATCAACACAATGATTGCCGACGCGACGGCTCTGCCCGAGCAAGTCTGCGACGACGTGCTCGCCTCCGCGTTTCGCTCGGCCGGACAACGCTGCTCGGCGCTTCGGCTTCTCTGCGTCCAGGAGGATATAGCGGATCGAATGATCGCGATGATCGCCGGGGCGGCGCGCGAACTCTTGATCGGCGATCCCCGCGATACGCAAGTTCATATCGGCCCCGTGATCGACAGCGATGCCAAGGCGAGGCTCGATGCGCATATCGCGTGGATGCGAAGCGCGGCGATCGTCCATTACGCCGGCGAGATTCCATCGCGCGCGCCTATGGGCGGATTTTATGTCGCCCCGCATATTTTCGAAATTGCCGCCGTGCCTGATCTTAAATGCGAGGTTTTCGGTCCGGTCCTCCATGTCGTTCGCTACAAGGCGGCTGAACTTGATGAATTGCTCGATTCCATTGAATCCAGAGAGTTTGGGCTGACCTTGGGCGTGCATTCGCGCATCGATGCAACGATCAATCGCATTTTGGGGCGGCGGCTGGCCGGCAATTGCTATGTCAATCGCACCATGATCGGCGCCGTCGTCGGCACCCAACCTTTCGGCGGCTTCAATCTGTCGGGCACCGGCCCCAAAGCGGGGGGGCCGCATTATCTCAACCGTTTTTGTCTTGAACAAACGGTTACGATCAATACGGCGGCGGTTGGCGGCAATGCGCCTCTCATCAACAGCACGCAATGATCGAGCTAAGAACCGGTTCCCTACCGCGACGCCACGCGCCGCCATTTGGATTCGAGGTGTTGGGTAATCGCCTTCACCCTTGCTTCTTCCGCGGCCCAAAAGGCACGGCTGACCGCTTCCGTGCGAATTCGTGGTGGCCCGCGTCTCGCCGAATGCGCATGCGCTTGCGGTAAAGCTGGATCGAAAACAGATGGCACGGAAATTAACGCCGCGAAAGGCGAGCCGGCCGCCGCCAGATGCGCGCGTGCCCGGCCGCAATAGGTCGCGGAAAGCGCCGACATCATCTCCTCGCCATGGCCAGCCCGGTATTTCATCAGGGCGCGGCAAAGATCGCCGTTGGCAAGACGCCAAGCTTGGCCAAGGTAAGTCACGCCGTAATGAATATTCACGTCCGGCCTTGCAAGTTCAGCGAGGTCGCCTTTGAAGCCCAGCATCGCCGCCGTTTCGGGCCGGACCTGCATCAATCCAATTTCTCCGACGCTGCCGACGACGCCAGGATCATAGCCGCTCTCGATCGCCGTGACGGCATCGGCAATGTCAGTCGGCAAACCGTTTTTTTCGGCTTCCCGTTTGATGAGTGCCTGATAGGTTTTTCTCGAGGAGGGTTCCGCAGGGTTCAAGACTTGAGGATTCAAGGCTTGATTGTGCGAGTTAAAGTCCTGGCGGCGCGCTTCCGGCTGGGCATCATCTTGGGCGTGGCTCGCCGCTGTTGCCGGTCTTGGAACCGGCAGAGGCGGGTTATCTTCGGCCCGAGTCCCGCCCGCTTGGATCAGGAAAAAAGCGCAAAAAAGGCCGCGAGAGTGTCTCCGGAACGGCATTTGTTTCGCGAGCCCCTGCCCTCTTACCTTGGTTCTTGTGACAATAACGGCGGAACCCTTAAAAGGTTCTTTTTCAGCGCGATTCCAAAAAAACGCAAAGTGTTTGGAGAAGATAATAAATAAAAACAAAGACATACGGTCCATGAGCGGTCCCGCCTAAAGCCATTATGATAAAAATATTGAGAGAGATTATCCCGAAAGCCTGTTTCTTGAAAATGCCCTCGCGTTAGGCTTCCTTCGCATCGCGCCTGGGCGTAAAAGCCTAGCCCTTCCGATCCCCATCGTAACAGGAGATAGCATGACCGCAATCATCGACATCGTCGCGCGAGAAATTTTGGACAGCCGCGGCAATCCGACCGTCGAGGTCGATGTCACCTTGGAAGATGGGTCGAGCGGGCGCGCGGCGGTGCCTTCCGGCGCCTCGACCGGCGCCCATGAGGCGGTCGAATTGCGCGACGGCGACAAAGGGCGCTTTTCCGGCAAGGGCGTTCTCAAAGCGGTCGAAAGCGTCAATCGCGATATTTTCGATGCCTTGAGCGGATTCGACGCCGAAGATCAGAGCAAGATCGACGCGACGATGATCGCCCTCGACGGCACGCCGAATAAGGGAAGACTTGGCGCCAACGCCATTTTGGGGGTCTCGCTCGCCGTCGCCAAGGCGGCGGCCGACGTCTCCGGTTTGCCGCTTTATCGCTATGTCGGCGGCGTCCAGGCGCATGTTTTACCGCTCCCGCACATGAACATCATCAACTGCGGCGTCCATGCCGACAACCCGATCGACTTTCAGGAATTCATGATTATTCCTCTCGGTGCGCCTTCACTGACGGAGGCGGTGCGCTGGGGTTCAGAGGTTTTCCATGTCTTGAAAAGCGCATTGAAAAAAGCCGGCCACAACACCAATGTCGGCGATGAAGGCGGTTTCGCACCCAATCTGCCGTCCGCGGAGGCGGCGCTTGATTTCTGCCGTAAGGCGATCACGGACGCGGGCTTCAATCCCGGGGAGGACATCGCGCTCGGCGTCGACTGCGCCTCGAACGAATTTTTTCAAGATGGTAAATATGTCTATGCCGGCGAGGGCAAGACGCGCACGCCGCAGGAGCAGGCGCAATATCTGGCGAAGCTTCTCGCGGAATATCCGATCGTCTCGATCGAAGACGCCATGTCAGAGGATGATTGGGATGGCTGGAAGATACTCACGGAGCTAATCGGTAAGAAATGCCAACTCGTAGGCGACGATCTTTTCGTCACCAATGTCACGCGTCTATCGCGCGGAATTGCCGGAGGCATCGCCAATTCGATCCTAGTCAAGGTCAATCAAATCGGCACGCTGACGGAAACCCTCGCCGCGGTCGATCTGGCGCAGCGGGCGGGCTACACCGCGGTCATGTCGCACCGCTCCGGCGAGACCGAGGATTCAACGATAGCCGATCTCGCCGTCGCCACCAATTGCGGTCAGATCAAAACCGGCTCGCTCGCCCGTTCCGACCGGCTTGCAAAATATAATCAATTGATCAGGATCGAGGAGGAGCTAGGCAGCCAAGCCCGCTATGCGGGACACGGCGCCTTGAAGTCGTCCGGAAGCTCTTAATCCAAACCAAATCTTCGGAATGAACTCAATTTGGAGGAACTTACCAAGAATATTGGGCGATGTTGCTTTTGTGCCACGCATCCTCGCATATGGGCAAAAACCTGCCCAAAAATGGGAAATGGACCCTGCTGGACTTTGACGGAGTGCGGACTTGGCTTATAGTTTTGGTTCCATGCGGAGCACCAAGCACGCGCCGGTGCCGGGCGCTGGAGTCTTGTGACACAAAAGCTTCGCGGGTGTAGCTCAATGGTAGAGCAGCAGCCTAAGTTTTTTCCTGTCCGTTGCTGTTTTTAAGTACTTGTTTTTGAATG
>Ga0181535_10002570_pt1 | contig 21946 bp, 20 predicted proteins | sample PEATcosm2014_Bin_44_FD_119774 | JGI IMG/M metagenome (GOLD analysis project Ga0181535, IMG submission 119774) | Peatland microbial communities from MTU Mesocosm Facility, Houghton, MI, USA - PEATcosm2014_Bin17_30_metaG | ecosystem: Environmental > Terrestrial > Soil > Wetlands > Peat | place... | reverse complement strand
TGACCGAGGCGTTTCTGCTGGGGTGCATCGCACAGCGGTTTCCCGGCGAGCGGATCGAATGGGACACGGGGGGTATGCGGATCACCAGTTCGGAAAAGCTGAACGTACATGTGGACCCGCCGGGGCGCGCTTTGCCCGCCGTGGCTGGTGGCTAAACGAACGCTGGCGTCTTCCTCCTGCAGGCAGCCGGCGAGCAGGAGGAAGGCGGCTTTGGACGGGCGGCGATGGAGGATTGACACGCGCGCCCGCTTTCGCCCTGGTCGGCTGCGTGGACGGCTCGCGTCATATGCCTGCTGGCATCGCGGCGCGTGGATCGTGTGGCTCAGCGGTCCGAAGGTCAAGCCGTAAACGAAGCTGAAGAGCCTGCCGAAGTTTCTGGGTGGCGTGCTGGCGGGCGACGAAGGCGGGGAGATCGCCGCAGAACTACATTCCCGTTCCCAGCACACGGTGCGGCCCAGTCAGCGTCGCGTAGAAGCGGCGTTATCATCCTCTTGCAAGCTCGGCGTAGCTCCTCGCCCGTATCGCACCCGGCGGCTGGCGCGGCGATCCGGCGGGGCGCCTGGGCGCACGGGCCGAAGACGCCAGGCGGCGGTGACGCGCGATTAGGGTGTAGGCCTCCGCTGGTTTGTGCATCGCGAAGCCAGTGACCTCGACCTTTGCGGCTGAGTTCGCAACACCGAAGCCCGCGCGGGGCATCCTGTGTCACGAACGGCTACCGGCTTGCCTGCGGTGCCAACGAACGGTAACTGGTTCAGATTAAAGAGGCGTAGCCTAGTTGCGCTGCACTAAGGAGAAGACTTCTGGCGCCCAAGTAGGCCAAGTGGGCGTCATTCTCCACAATCCCCTGAGACATAAGCTTGAAACGCTCCCTGAAGGTCAGTGGTTCCGCAGTGCATTCCGCCAACATTGCGGACGTTTTCTCAACCTGGACGAAATAGGTTCGCATGGCAGTGACGCAGTTTGCATGCATATCTGTAAACTCCGCGCAATTCATTGAACGCCGCCTTTCCTCAGCCTGGCATTTGCCTTTTGGGAGTGCAAACGTCGAGCCGTTCTCCGTTTGTCTCTTCCGGATACTTCAACGGTGGGTCCTAGTGGAGTGCGTCGCGGCAGATCGACGATTATGTGCGCACCGTGGGGCGGGCTATTCAGCCCGCGAACCCGCTCTCTAGCGGGTCCAGCCGCCTGAAGAGGCGGCTGCGGCCAGGATTGGCCGCCCCACACCGGCGTCTGAATACTCTCCGGGATTTCGGACGCACTACCCTAGCCATTCTCCGGGCAAATGACACTCTTCGCAAACCAGGACGATCCGTCTACCCATCCCTGCGCCTTTTGCCAATGTCTGTCCCGTCTTCATGACACGGCCCGAGTCTCAACGAGTCGGCGTTCACACTCTGCGAATGATCCACACAACTAACACGATCACAAGAACGGTCCCAACCAATCCTAAACCGAGCATTTCATTTCTCCTTTGAAAATAAACTTACAGCGAGCACGTGCGCGCATTGTTCGCTCTGGCGCGATGCAGGTGTCGTGCATTAACCGCTAATGCACGAGTCGTACCAAACATCGTTCTTTGTTGAGCCGATTCGCTCGCCGGCGAATTTCGGATTCGGTTTGGAATGGTCGAGTCCCTCTGATCGTAACGACATGCGGTCACGTGACCGCGGGCGGTCAGAAAACGCCAGTGCGTAGATTCATCGAATTGGCCTGGGCATGAAGTGGGCTTTGAGGAGCCTACTTGCGGCGTCCAGATTATTCCGATGGATCAAGCCGCTGCCTGGAGCCAGCCACGGTGCGTATGGGGGGACAGTTCAGAGAAGAGCTCCGGCAGTTCCTGAACGGGCTGTTACAATCGGACTATGCCCTACCCTGAACCACTCATCGCCGCAATGCGCCAGGATCTCACCCGATACGGTGTAGAAGAGGCGAGAACACCTCAAGATGTGGACCGCTTGCTGGGACCGGACAGCGGCGCCGTGTTGATGATCGTGAATTCCGTTTGCGGGTGTGCCGCCGGGAGGGCCCGACCGGCAATCGGCCTCGCACTCCAACATGCGGTGCGTCCTTCGAAGGTGGCTACCGTTTTTGCCGGCGGCGACGAAGCTGCGGTGGCTCACTTGCGCGCCCGGTTGTCCAATTACCCGCCTTCCTCTCCGTCGATGGCGCTGTTCCAGGATGGAATACCGGTCTACATGCTGCACCGCAGCGAGATCGAACGCCGCGAGCCCGCGGAAATCGCCGGCATCCTCACGGAAGTGTTCGACCACTTCTGCATAGCGCGCCAACCGGTTTAGCAACCGGCCAGGGCTTGGCCCCCAACGTTAACAAGCTGGAGTTTCGACCAGCCTCCTATGGCTTCAACGTGCCTTTGGCTTTGGCCACTGGGATTAGGGTCGGATAGAACTGCACAAACGTCTCGTCCACGGCGCCGTTCTTGGCATGACACGCCTGGCAGCTTGAGTTGGCCGGAAGCGGCTTGGCTGTCCGTTGAGAGTTGCCGAATTCGAAGAACGCCCATTTTGTTGAGAAACGCTCCGCGTCTTTGACGTGGATCTCCAAACCGGCGAAGCGTTCCTGATAATGGCCCCCGTTGTTGATGGAACCTTGGCTGGCGGAGTAGCGTACCTCCAAGGCAAACATGGTCTTGTCCGGCCAGGAGCCGGTCTGAAGAAATGCTTTGTAGGCCCCGGGCGTCACGAAGACATTGTCGAAGCGCTCGGCAGAGGGGGCGGCGGCGGAGTCGATAGGGCCATAGGTCATCCCCAGCCCCGAACTCAGATAGATCCATTCGCGATAATTGTCCGGCCGCATGAGCTGACCGTCCCCGGTGAACCGCAGATCGTCCGGTGGAGCTTGGGCGGGCAGGGGCGCGCACAACAGCGACAGGGTGATCAGCAGTCTCTTAAGCATTGCTAATATGTTAACGCGCCTTCACGGCTCAATAGCTTCCGATATCGCCGCACATGGCCGTGCCGCTGGGGATATTCGGGAGTACGCGGCGGCACATCCTCAGCCAGAAGCAGCAGGGGTGGACAGCGCTGCCATGTGCTCACTACCGCTCGCTGGCTGGTCCAGGATCGCCCGAACACTCGCCTTCAGGGTCTCTCCGTCGAACGGCTTCGGCAGAAACGGCATGTTGGCATTTTGGCTGACGATCTCGTGCATGTCCGCACCAGACATTACCAACACCCTGATTCCGGGTCGCTCTTTGATCAGAAGTGCGCACAGGTCGGTACCATTCAGCCTGGGCATCTGCACGTCGGTAATCACCAAATCTATTGGTCCGGGGTACTTGCGCGATAGCTCCAGCCCTTCGTAACCATCGGCAGCGGAAAGAACGAAATACCCCTCGTGCTGCAATAGCAGAGTGACCAGATTTCGGATTAGGGCTTCGTCATCAGCGACAAGGATGACAGGCCGGTGTACCCCCAAAGACCGGAGGTCCGGGAGACGCACAGGTTGATTAGGCCCGCCACTGGCGGGATGCTCTGGAGTCATCTTGCGAAATGCTCCCTGCTGCTCAGTATACAGGCTAAGCTCGATTGCCGCTACTTGACCCTTGTCGGAGGGCCGGGCCCGCTGGATTAGAGCAGCTACGATATCCGCCTTGAGGCGCAGACTACTCGTGGCGGAGAGCTTGCACGGGGTCGATCCGCAACGCGCGGCGGGCCGGTCCCAGGGCTGCCGCGAGGCCCACGCCGGCGATCGCCAGCACGGACGCGCCAATCACCACGGGATCGCGGGGGCTGGCCTGATAGACGATGCTGGCCAGTACATGGGCGGCGGCCATGCCCAACACCAGTCCGGCTGTCGCGCCGGCCGCAACCAGCACGCCGGCGCGGGCGAAGATCAGCCGCAGGACCTGTACCGGGCGCGCACCGATGGCCACCCGGATGCCGATCTCGCGCACGCGCCGCGATACGGTATACGCCGCCAGGCCGTAGATCCCGGTGATGGAGAGCATCAGCGCCAGCACGCCGAACGCACCCAGCGCCACCAAGGCCGCGTGCATCGGAAGGTAAACGAGGCCGAGCATCTGATGCAGGCTGCCGACGCCGTAAATGGCCAGATGCGGATCCAGTCGTCCGATGGCTTCCCGCATCTCCGCCGCCAATTCGGACTCCGGCCTGCGGGAGCGCACCATCAGAACGATGGTGGACGAGTAGTTTTGCAGAATCGGGAAGAAGACCGCGGGCTTGGGGACCTCGGTCAAGGTCTCGTATTTGCCGTCCTCCACAATCGCGACAATTTGATAGAGCGGTCCGCCGGCGCCCAGCCGGAAGCGGCGGCCAACGGCATCCGCGGCGCCCGTCACGCTGCGCGCGAACGTCTGGTTCACAATGGCCACCCGCGGCGCATTCGGCTTGTCTTGCGGAGTGAACTCGCGCCCCGCCAGAAGCCGCGTTCCAGCGGTTTGGAAGTAGCCGGGCGCCACACGATAAGTGCCCGCCGAGTGCGCATTCTTCGGGCGGAAATCGGTGGTGCTCTCGGAATAGACTGTGGTACTGGACTGATCGATGCTGAGCGGGACGGAACTGGAGTAAGCTGCCGATTCCACGCCCGGCAAGTGCGCCACGGCCTCCAGCGCGCGCTGTTGGAACACGCGCCCCTGGTCTTCGTTGTAACCGGCCAGGCCAACGTCGTAGCCGATGACGGCCGCGCCATCGGGCCGGAATCCGAGCGGAGTTTGGAACGACCGCATCAGCCCGCGTACGGCGACCAGGCTGGCCGTGACCAGCACGCAGCACAGCGCGATCTGCACCGGCAGCAGGACATCGCGCGCGGCCCAGCGGCGGCCGGAGCGCGGTGTAGCCGATCCTTTCAGATGCAGCGCGGGGGCGGCTTTCCAGGCGTGCCGGGCAGGGCCGATACCAAACAGGAGGCCGGTCGAGAGCGCTGCCGCGAAGGCAAACAGGAAGACGCGCCAGTCCGGCGTGACATCGAACTGGACAGGAAAATCCAGCGGCGCGCGCCACTGGCTGAGCAGCCGGAGTAACACGGCCGCCAGAGCGCAGCCCGCGGCTCCGCCGAGCATGGCGATCCAAAGCGATTCAGTGAGCAATTGCCGCACGATGCGGCCGCCGCCGGCGCCGATGGAAACGCGGATCGCCAGATCGCGGCTGCGATCTGCCATGCGGGCCGCCAACAGGCTTGCGAGGTTCGCACATGCCGCCAGCAGCACCAGCGCGGCCATCAGCATGACGCCGCCCGCAAACGCGCGCGTGGGTTCGCGGCCCGCAGAGCCCGCAACGCCGGGAACACTCAGCGTGAGCCGCATGCCTTCGTTCGAGGCGTAGTCGTGCGCCAGTTGCGCCGCGATCACACCCAGATTGGCTTCCGCCTGCTGGACAGTTACCCCAGGCTTCAGACGTCCGGCCACCCAGGAATTGTGGGTGTTGCGTTCGTCCAGCCACGAGTGGCCTTCGATTTGAGGCTGCATCGTCATGGGCACCCATATCTCGGACCAGTAGAAGACTTCGGTGCCATGGAACGCGCGCGGCGCGACTCCCAGCACGGTGTACGGGTGGCCGTTGATGCGGATATCTTTCCCGGCAACTTGCGGGTCGCCGCCGAAACGGTCCTGCCAGCAGGCGTAGCTGATCACGGCATAAGGGCTGGCGTTGGGATGGGCGTCCTCGGCGGGCGTGAAGAACCGGCCCAGCGCCGGCTTGATGCCCAGCGATTCGAAGTAGTTGCCGGTTACCAGGTAGCCCCACACGCGGTGCGCGCCTCCGTTGTCATCGAGCGACATCATGGCGATGCGGTAGGCGAACAGCGATTCGAACACCGCGTTGCGGTCGCGAATGTCTCGGTAGTTGGGGAAGGATTGCGCGGGGCCGCCAGAGTTATTGACGAAGTAGACCCGCGCGGCATCGGCGACGGGCAGCGCCTTCAGCACCAGGGCGTTGAGCACGCTGAACACCACCGTGTTCGCGCCGATCCCCAGCGCCAGCGACACAACTGCAAGGAGCGTGAACGCCGGGCTCTTGCGCAGCACGCGAAACGCATACCGGGTGTCTTGCGCGAATGCTTCCAACCAACGCCATCCCCACATGTCTCGGCTCCTTTCCCTCAACTCCGTAGGGTTTCCGAGACGGCGCAGGGCCGCGTAGTGCGCCTCTTCGGCGTCTGCGCCGTCCGCACGGTAGGCGCCGGCCTTCATGGCGGCATGGAACCGCAGTTCCTCTTCCATCTCGGAGTCGAATTGCCGTTGACGGTGCAGAAAGCCGATGCGCCGCCACAGTTCGCCCGGCTTTGACCCTAGCCATGCCATCGGTGGACCCTCCTCTATGCGGGCTGAATCACGTTGGCGATCGCCCGCATGACCCTGTCGAATTCCGACATCTCGGCGCTCAGTTGTTTCTTGCCGGCGGGAGTCAGCCGGTAATAGCGCGCGCGCCGGTTGTTTTCCGATTGCGCCCAGTCCGCGGTGACCCAGCCCTTGATCAGCATGCGCTGCAGCGCCGGGTAGAGCGACCCTTCTTCCACCTGTAGAACGTCCTCCGATAGCTGCTGGATATGCTGCGCGATGCCATAGCCGTGCATCGGCCCCACGCGGGCGAGGCTGCGCAGGATGAGCATGTAGAGCGTCCCGGGCGGGATTTCGGTGCGGGCCTGATCTTTTCCCATAGGCAGACTACTAGTGTGCCGCAGCTCGGCGCCGCTGTCAAGTTCCTGCTGGGGGAACAGCGCAGGAACTTTCGCCGCGCGGCCAGTGTCGAATCTTGCGGAGGCAGTGATATGGCGACGATGCTCGATCGGAAAGCGCAGATCAATATGACTCCGATGATCGATATTCTGCTGGTGTTGATCATCATCTTCATGGTGATCACGCCGCTGACGTCAACGGGGTTGCGCACGCTCGTGCCGCAGCCGGCGTCAGCCAGCCTGGAACAGCCAGCGCCCGCGCGGGATATCGTGATTACGGTTGGCCCGGACGGGACGGTCCGGCTCAACCGGGAACCAGTCAAGGTGACGGAACTCCGGCGGCGGCTAACGCTGCTCTTCAGAACCGCAACCGACCATGTCGTGTTCGTGCGCGGCGAGAAGGGACTGGAGTTTCGCGCAGTCGCCGAGGTGCTCGATATCGCCAGTGGGGCGGGACTCAACCGCGTGGCGCTGATGACCGAGTGACGCGCGATGCTGCAGGGCGCACTTCGATACGAATCTCTTTACCGAGCGTTTGGAAGGCGGCCTCGATCCGATTCGAGCCGGAAACCATGGCGAGAGCGAAGAGTCGGTCCACATTAACTGCCGGAGCGTCGGGAAGGCGAATACGCCGTAGGTCCATTTGCATAAAACCAGGCGGTTGTGTATGGTATGAAAGGTCGGTGAAGTCTTGCGGCAAGGCGGACTCGTCGTCACCGCCTACTCCGCGGATCATGGACCGCCGCATGTGCATGTGTTTCGGCGTCGACAGTACGAAGTCGTTCTGTTGCTGGACGACCTTGTGACCATACGTGAGATTCGCGGCGACGCCGCCGGCAAGGCCGTGCGCGCCGCTCGACGGCTTGTGGCGGCTCACTTGCAAGGATGCCGCGACGAGTGGAACAGATGTCATGCCTCGGTTAAGGGATTTGACTGAACACGAGATCCTGGAGGCCAGCCAGCGCGGCGCGACAGCTATGGCGATCGAACCTCGAGCTGCGGAGGCATGGTACGACCGCGAGCACGACGTGATCTCGGTGCGCCTCGACAATGGCCGAATGGTTTCTGCGCCGCGCGCCGACTTTCAAGAACTAGCCGGCGCTCGCCCCGAATTGCTGCAGCAGGTCGAGATATTGGGCCCGGGGGCAGCCGTTCACTTTCCCAACGCCGGCGCGGGATTCACTGTCGCATCGCTGTTCGGGAGCAATACGGTTCGCCGCGCTGGATGGCGCGGATCGCCGGCCGCGCGGGTGCACGACCTTCCGGCAAAGCGAAGCCCGAAGCCGTTCGGGGGAATGGCCGCGAGGGACCATCGCCTCGGAAGAGATCGGTCCTGGAGACGGCTATCAGTCGAGGCCCTCGAAAGTAGGCGGGCTACTTCTTCTTGCCCAGCGCACCGCCCAGCGAGCTGAGGCTCTGCACTTTTCCCGAGACGAGCGCTTTCATGTCGGGACGGAACACCGGATTGGAGGCCGTCCCCTCGACCAGAAAGGGCACGCCCGGGCCGCTCTTCGCGCCCAGAAGCGCCAGGGCGGCTCCGCCGGTGTGCAGCGTGGCGCGCATCTTGAAATCCAAAGCCTGGCTGGGGCTGACGGTTCCTCCGCCGCTCAATTCGCCCAGCGCGGGCGCAACGAACTTAATGTCCTCGACGCGCGATCCGTCGGGGGCCATGTGGACCGTGGCGGCGAAAGTCCGGATTTCCGTGTCCGGTCCGGTCTTGATGCCGGCCAGCCTCTCCACGGTTGACATCTTCGATCCCAGATCAAATCCGGCCAGTCGCGTGTTGTTGAGACCCAGGGAGCCGTCGACGACCAGAGCTTCGGCCGGACCGGTGAACGAAAGTTTGGCGCTGGCGGTCCCGCCCTGAAAAGAAGACCCTGCGGGCAGCACCACGCCGAAGGCCGGCAGCATGGCCGCCAGTTGCGGCACGCCCATCTCTGGCCCCGAGAGGTTCATATTCAGCGCTGTGGAATCACCCCGCGGCGCGTAGGTCCCGGTGAGACTCGCGGGCGCGTTGCCGATGTGGATTTCGCCGCTCCGCAGCACGCCCGAGCTGTTGCGCAGGTCATGCTCCAGCGCAAAATCGAACTCCACCGGCTCGCGCGCGGGCGATCCGTTCCGGGCCAGCTTCAACTGTTCGGCCTTCAATCGCCCGCTCAGGAACAGAGTCCTGCCGTTTGACGCGGATGCCCCATCAAACGAGAGCAGCCCGGCCAGTCCCGTGGAACTCTCGAAGCCCGCGACAGCCAGATCGAAACCGGATAACTTCACCTTGACCTTCACTGGCGTTTGCGCGGCGTCCGTTGCGTTGACGGGGCCAGCCATGCCGTTGAGTTGGAGATCGCCCGTGCCCGCCAGCTTCGCGGAAAGAGCGAACGGGAACACCGCGCCGGCGACGAAGTTCTTGAGTTCCACGTTCACGTCGTCGAGCGCTCGCGCCTTGGCGTTGCTGTTCTGCTGCGCGAACGTGAGCCGCCCATTCGAGATCTTCACCAGCTTTACGGAAAGATCGAACCCCGCGCTGGGAGGGCCGCCGCGCGGGGCCGGCGCCGCCGGCTTGCCACCGAGGCTCGAGAAATTCCAATTGCCGGCGGTGGATTGCAGCAGTTCGATTTGCGGCTGATCGAGCGTGAGCTGGGTGACGTGGAGTTGGCGCGAGGCGATCAGCGGCCCCAACGCCACGCCCAGCGTCAGCGACTTGGTATGCAGGAAGGGTGTGCGGCTGTAGGCCGGATCGTCGGCGATGGAAAGGTCGTCGGCTGTCACGCCGCCGGATAGGAGTGCCAGTTTCAGGTCGCCGACCTTGACCTCGCGCGCCAGCGCTTTGGACAGCTCCGCCTCCAGCATGGGGCGGAATTGATTGGGGTCGATCAGAAAGGGTATGGCAGCCACTGCCAACAGCAGTAGGACGACGACGATGCCGATCCAGCGGGCGATGCGCTTCATCGGGGTATTTTAGAACGATGCACGAAAGGAGTCGAGGGTGACGCGGAGGCCTTCTTCCAGCGGCACGCGCGGTTCCCAGCCGAGGAGACGGCGCGCCTTGGAGATGTCCGGCCGGCGCTGCCTGGGATCGTCTTCCGGCAGCGGGCGATTGACGATCGGCGAAAGGCTGCCGGTGATGCGGCGGATGCGCTCGGCGAATTCCCGTATGGTCATTTCATCCGGGTTACCGAGATTCACCGGATAGCGCTCATCGGATTGCATCAGCCGGTAGATGCCGTCCACCAGGTCGCTGACATAGCAGAAACTGCGCGTCTGCGATCCGTCCCCGAAAATGGTGAGGGTCTCGCCGCGGAGGGCCTGGCCGATAAACGAGGGCACTACGCGGCCATCGTCCAGCTTCATGCGCGGCCCGTAGGTATTGAAGATGCGCGCGATATTGGTGCGCAGGCCATAGGTGCGGTGGTAAGCCATGGTCAGCGCCTCGGCGAAGCGTTTGCTTTCGTCGTAGCAGGAGCGCGGCCCGACCGGGTTGACGTGGCCCCAATAGGTTTCGCTTTGCGGATGCTCCAGCGGGTCGCCGTAGCATTCCGAGGTGGAGGTGAGCAGGAACCTTGCGCCTTTGGCCAGCGCCAGTTCCAGCATGTTGCGCGTGCCGGTGCTGCCCACATCCAGCGTGGCGATGGCGTGCTGCAAGTAATCCTTGGGGCTGGCCGGCGACGCCATGTTCAGCACCGCGTCCAGTGGGCCGTCGACCGTCAGCGGCAGCGTGATGTCGTGACGGATAAGGCGGAATTGCGCTTGATCGCTGAGATGGGCTACATTTTTTTCGGAGCCGGTGAGGAAATTGTCGACAGCCACGACCGTATGACCCTCGGCCAACAGCCGGTCGCACATGTGCGAGCCGATGAAGCCGGCGGCTCCGGTAACCAAAATGCGCAAGCAGAACACCCCGTCAGGTTGAATCTCGCAGCGGACTTCGCGGACCGCTGTGCTACATTCAAGGTTACCGCATGGTCCACCCATCCTGGCTGGAAATTGCGCTTCTGGCGATACTGTTGTGCATCTCCGGGTCGCTTTTCTGGTTCCGCTTCCGCAAGCCGGTGGATGCAATCCGCCGCTCGCGCGATAATCCGGATTTCAAGCTGCGGCCGCTAGCGCCGCGCATCCGGCAATTCGTCTGGGAAGTGCTGCTGCAAGGGAAAGTAATCCGGGAGCGACCGCTCGCCGGCGTGGCGCACGCCTTCGTCTTCTGGGGCTTCTGTGCGTTCGCGCTGATCACGATCAACCACATTGCCGCCGGTTTCGGCTTCCCGTTTCTTAGCCGTGAAAGCGGATTCGGCAAAGCCTATTTCGCTTTTGTGGCCGTCTGGGCCGTGCTTGTGGCGGTTTCGATCGCCGGCCTGGCCCTCCGCCGCTTCGTGACGCGCCCCGTCTGGTTGGGCAAAGTCGCGCCGGAATCCGGCGTCATCGCGCTGCTCATTTTCATCTTGATGATCACCTACCTGGCGGGGCTCGGGATGGATGAAAGCACCACGGCGGCGCGCGCGAATTGGTGGCTGCACACCGTCACCCTCCTGGCGTTTCTGCCGCTGATCCCGCACACCAAGCACCTGCATCTGGTGATCAGCCCGGCCACCGTGTTTCTGCGGCGGGATGGATTCAGCAAGATTCCGCCGCTGGTGGGCGACGAGGATTTCGGCCTGGACACCGGCAAGGACATCACCAAGCTCGACGCGCTGCAAGCTTATTCCTGCGTGGAGTGCGGGCGCTGCACAGAGCACTGTCCGGCGTACAACACAGGCAAGACGCTCAACCCGAAAGAAATCATCCTGGGGCTGCGGCATTATCTGAACGAAGAGGGGCCGGGCAATGAAGAGCCGCTGCTGGGCAAACACATTTCGATGGAAGCGGCGTTCCAATGCACCACCTGCGGCGCCTGTGAGTTCCAGTGCCCGGTAGGTATCCAGCATCTGCCCGTGATTATCGGGCTGCGGCGCGGCGCGGTGAACACGGGCAAGTGGGAAGACGATTACGGCGGCAAGATGTTTCTGGCGATGGAGCGCAACGGCAATTCGCTGGGATTCGCCTCCAGCGAGCGCACGAAATTCATCGAGAAGAACGAGTTGCCGATTTACGACGGCACGCAGGAGTATTGCCTGTGGCTGGGCTGCATGGGGTCGTACGATCCGCAAGGCCGCGAGATTGTGCTGTCGCTGGCCGCGGTGTTGCGCCATCTGGGCGTGACGTTCGGCGTGCTGCGCAAGGAGAAGTGCACGGGCGACCCGGTGCGGCGCTTAGGGAACGATCTGCTGTTCCAGCAGATGGCCGAGGCCAACATCGAGCAGTTGAAGTCGGCCAATCTATCAGCCAATGTCACCAAGCTGCTCTCCATCTGCCCGCATTGCGTGCGCACCATCGGCGAGGATTGGAAGGAATTCGGCGCGGCGTTCCAGATCGAACATCACAGCGAACTGCTGGCGCGCATGCAGGAGAAGCTGCCGAGGCGCGAGGACCAGCGGGAGCGTGTGGTCTTCCACGATCCTTGTTATCTGGGGCGCTATCGCGGCATTTATGACGAGCCGCGGGAGGTGATGGCGCGCTGGGACGAGGTGGAGGATCCGGAGCGTGCGCGCCAGCGGTCGTTCTGTTGCGGCGCGGGCGGCGGGCAGATGTTCCTGGGCGAGGAGAAAGGCAAGCGCGTCAATGTGGAGCGCGCCACGGAACTGGCCGCCACCGGAGCCCCGGTGGTGGGCACGGCCTGCCCCTTCTGCCAGACGATGTTGCGCGACGCCTTCGGCACGGTGAGCCAGACGCCACCCAAACTTCTGGACATTGCGCAGATTGCGGCGGCCTCGATCGAGTCCGCGGCGGCGCGCGGGGTGGTATAACCCTGGATTGGCGCTCCGGCCGGGTTCGATGCGGACGGGCGCTGCCAAGCCGCCAGAACACCTCAAGCGGGCGCGTAGCTCAATTGGCAGAGCAAGTGACTCTTAATCACTTCAGATCTCCATTTCGCCTTCCTATTCAATCGCCCTGGTTTTCATGTAAGTAGCCTAATCTTACGATATTTAGAGCGAGTGATCGCGGTGCCCGCGCGAAGCGATTAGGACTGCCAAGTACCGCTGGGCCCCCACAAATTCCCCCACAGCCTTCCAACGAGTTCCAGGCATGGTATCGTTCAAAGCGAGGCGCCTATCCCCCGGCCGGAGCGAAAGGCGGGTTCCCAACTCTTGCACCCCGCGGACGCCTGCTCTCGTTTTTTTGAGAGCAAAAAGCAGGAGCGGAGCAAGAGAGCCGAAAAGTGGGGCATGGGCGTTATTCCACGATAAAGAACAATCTCCTCCTCCTGTCCTCTACAAGGCGCTGGTGGGACCTGGACCGGAGGTTCAGGTCGTTGGACCACTATCGACTCGTCGACAATGACCTCACGGGGCTTCGTCTCGATTGGTATCCGCAACGCAAGCGCCGAGCAGCTCTGCGCAGACCTCGCCGCTGCCAAACACAAAGATATCTTCTGGGAGCCTGACCGGCAGAATGCGGTCGACGGGCGGCGCAACCGGGTAACGTAATTAGAAGGAGGCCTCCGTGCGTCCCAGCTTTATATGAGTGGCCGATTAACGGAAACTTGAACCTCAGCCATTAATCTCGCGCAACATGCAAGATCACTTCGACCCGGCCACCGGCGTCACCCGATCGTACTCCGGATTTTTCCATAGCTCACCGCGATATTCCAGAATGCCAGCGGTAACTTGGGCGACCTCATTTCCGTAGTATCTCGCCACGATATGTAGCGCCAGATCCACGCCCGAGGTCAAGCCGCCCGCGGTTGCGATCTTGTCATTCTCCACAAAACGGGTTCCACTGACGAAGCGCACGGCGGGATACGTCTTCTGCATGCTCTGCTGATAGGCATGATGCGTAGTAGCAGTTTTGCCATCGAGCAATCCGTACTCCGCCAGCATCGCGGCGCCGGTGCACACAGACATGGTCACATCCGCGTCGGCCGAATTGGTTAGCAGCCACGCTTTCTGGGCCGCATTACGACCGCCCTGAGCGGGGATCACGATGATCCGCGGCTTGGGCGCATGACCGAAACTGTAGTTCGGCACGATGGTTAGGCCATTTGCATTCACCGGTTTCACTGAATCGGATACGGTGTAAACGTTGAACGGCATGACCATATCGTCGCCATTGGATTCATGCCAGGGCTCGCCCTTGGTTGTAAGCATGGCATCGCTGAAAACCTCCCACGGGCCGGCAATGTCCATGACATCCGCGCCTTGCGAGATCAGAAACGCCACGTTGATCTTGCCCGTCGCCGGCGGCTTCAGTGGGCGGGTTTGCCGCGCTAAAGCCGGTATTTTATCGGGCTCCTGCGCCTGGCTCATAAAAACCGCCGCGTTCGCAATCCCCACGATTGCAGCGGCCATCCGCAGTCCCGATTTCGTCCACTTCATATGACCCTCCTTAGGAAACGCTTGCTTTAGAAGACAGTATAGCCCGATAATGGAAAGTCCCAAATGACATCGATCCGGCATTTCAGGACATTCTCGCTGGAGCACCCAAATCTCGAACGCCGTATAGACGTCATTCCGGATATATGCCTTATTTGGTTATTTTGAGGGGACGACTGCCGTGACTCCCAGACATATCGTTATTGTCGGCTACGACGAGCTCACCTCCCTCGACTTGGCGGGACCACTAGAGGCTTTCAGCAGTGCATTCCTTGAAGACTCGAAGGGCAACCCGCAGCCTTGCTACAAGGTGACGGTTGCTGCACTGGCCGCCATGAATTTCAGTTCCGTGTCCGGATTGCGCATGACCGCGACCTGCTCCCTAAGGTCACTGCGCCACATGGATACGCTCATCATTCCCGGCGGCCGCGGCGTGCGCCTGTCGTCCTCCGGTCCTAAGCTAGCGAACTGGATCAGGCATCGGGCCGGCGGGATTCGTCGGATTGCTTCGGTTTGCACCGGCATTTTTGCGGTAGCGCCGACTGGACTGCTGGACGGCCGGCGAGTGACCACCCATTGGAGGTTCGCTGCCGAATTGGCGTCCCGCTTTCCTGCTGTGAGGCTTGAAGCCAATGCGCTCTACCTTCGTGACGGCAAGTTCTACACCTCGGCCGGCGTCACCGCCGGAATCGATCTTTCCCTGGCATTAATTGAGGAAGACTTTGGACCCCGAGTGGCGCTTGCGGTGGCGCGCGAATTGGTGGTTTACATGAAGCGCCCCGGAGGACAAGAGCAGTTTTCTGAGCCGTTGAAGTTTCAAATTACTTCCACCAGCCGCTTTGCCGATCTGGCGGCATGGATCCTGGGACACCTCGACGAAAACCTTTCCGTTGAGGTAATGGCGGAGCATATGAATCTTTGTCCGCGGCAGTTTTCCCGCCGTTTCAGGTTGGAGTTCAACAGCAGTCCGGCCGCTTTCGTGCAGCGCCTTCGGCTTGACGAGGCTCGCAAGCGGCTGTCCGCCTCTGGTTGTTCCGTGGAGGGCGTCGCCGTCTCGGTCGGATTTCGCGATTCCGACAGTTTTCGCCGTGCCTTTATGCAACGCTTTGGCGTCGCGCCTTCGCACTACCGTGGCCGTTTCCTGACGGATGCAAAAAGCTAACCTTCTAGTAACCGCTGCTGGCCTGGAGTGGGGTCGTTATCCGACAGAGATTGCTCAGTTGACGAGTGACGCGCCACTCGGAGAATGCTTTCATGGCCGTGCCACCCCTCCGCCCGGCCCCATCCCCGTCCGCACGCCGGCGGCCCGGCGACGGAGCACGGGCGGTGGGCGCCGGACGGACCACGGAGCCGTCGTTCGGTCGCCCCTATGCCAAAGTTCTCGGCAGGGTGTCAATCGGGCACTTCGAGCGCTTTTGCGTCGAACATTTTCCAGATAGCCCGGAGGGGTTGAAAAGTGTTGAAACTTTCCAATGTCGAGATCGCACCTCAGGATATCAGCAGTCTCATAACCTTCGCTAACTCGTCTGGAACCACTAGAACGCATGACCCTGGCCGTGACCGTCGGAGCGTGCGATGTTTGTAAGCGGAGGTAGTTCCGGAATGCCGACGAGCGCTTTGGTGTTCGCTATCACGATCTGCTCCATAGTTTTGTGCCGACTCTTTTATGTAGCTCTGGCGTCGACCGGGCAATACCGAGCTGCACGCAGAGTCAACAAGGTTGCCGAGTTTAGCGGCAGGGTCGAATGGCCCGGATCGGGAAAAGGGCATCGTATTTTAGAGGTGCCGATCGGAAACCGGCTTCGCCGGCATCCTTCACCGCAGGGAACGGAGTATCCATTCGCAGAGCGCCGTCGCGCTTGATTCGGACTGGCCGAAACATCCAGCCGCTTTAACCTGCGCAAAACGACGGAGAATTTAGCGGCGCAAGGTTTAAGCGTCCGGTGCGGGCCTTCCGTCTGGGTTTCTTCGTACACCTCTCGCCCGAGCAAGATCGATGCGCAGAGAATTGCGCATCGGGAACGACCTTTGTCATTGCCGGTTGAAAATTCCCCAGTTTGCGCCGGTTTATAATTCCCCAGCAGTCGGAGCCGATCACCGAGGCACTCCCACCATTGATTGTTCCATCAGGTGATGCACTTAGATCAGCGTTTTCGACCCGCAATTCTCTGCGCGTCGATCTCGGAAAACGCCGCCGTGATCGCGCGGCCGCTTCCCCGCCCCGTTGCCTAATTCGGCTATAATTCTTGGGGCATGGGGACGGAAACGGACGAACTGAGAGAAGCTGCGGCGCATCACCGTGCAGGACGATTGGCGGCGGCGGCGGCGGGATATCGGGCGGTACTGGCGCGCGATCCGCGTCAACCCGACGCGCTTTATTTGCTCGGAGTCGTGGCGCACCAGACCGGCCAGAACGCGCAGGCCGCCCGCTTGTTCCGCGAGACGGTCGCGGTGAAGCCGGACCACGCATATTGTTGGAATTTGCTGGGGCTCGCGCTGGCAGCCCAAGGCGATTCGGCAGGCGCGGAGGAATGCATCCGCAAGGCCATCGCGATCACGGCGAGTCCGGACTACTTCCTCAACCTAGGTAATGTTCTGAAAGCAGGCGGCCGCACAGACGAGGCTGCCGAGGCCTACCAAGCTGCCTTGCGCATCGACCCGGGGTGCGGAGGCGCGCATTATAGTCTGGGCAATTTGCGCCGCACGGCTGGCGCGCTGGAAGAGGCCGCGGCATGTTTTGAGCGGGCGGTGGATGCGGAGCCCGCCCATGGCGATTCGCTGGCAGCGCTAGGACAAACGTTGAACGCTCTGGGACGGCCGGCCGAAGCGCTGCCGTTTCTGGAGCGTGCGGTCCGCCAAATGCCCGACGACGCCGGTCTGGCGTGCGATCTGGGGGACGCACTGGCGACATTGGGACGCCCGGCAGAAGCCGCAGTTTGTTACGCCCGAAATATGGCTCGCGCACCCGTACTGGAGCGTGTCTGGTTAGCGCCCGGTGAGGGAGCAGAAGTAGATAATCTGAATGCCGCATGGGCTCGCCACCGTGCCGGGCAATTGGACGAAGCGGCGGCGGAATACCGCGCGGTACTCGCGCGCGATGCGCATCAACCCGATGCGCTCTATCTGCTGGGGGTCGTCGCGCAGCAAACGGGGTCGAACGAACAGGCCGCTCACCTGTTCCGCCAAGCGTTATCGGTGAGGCCCGGCAATGCCCACTGTTGGAACCTGCTAGGCCTCTCACTGTCGGCGCAAGGCGATGCGGCGGGGGCGGAGGGTAGCTTTCGCCAGGCCATTGCGATCGCCGAAAGCGCAGACTACTTCGTCAACTTGGGGGACATTCTCAAAAAGGCAGGCCGCGCAATTGAGGCCGCCGCGGCCTACCGCACTGCCTTGCGCATCAATCCCAGCTTCGCAATCGCCCACTATAGCCTGGGCAATCTTCACCGCTTGGCCGGCGAACTGGAGGATGCCGCGGCGTGTTTCGAGCGGGCGGTGGACGCGGAAGCGGGGCACGACGATTCGCTGGCGGCGCTGGGGCAGACCTTAACCGCATTAGGACGCCCGGCCGAAGCTCTGCCGTTTCTGGAGCGCGCCGTCCATCAAATGCCGCAGGACCCCGGACTGGCGTGCGACCTAGGCGATGCTCTGGCCGCGATGGGACGTCGCGCGGAAGCCGCGGCGGCCTACGATAGAGCCATAGCCGGCCAGCCCGACCTGGCGCGCGCTTGGTTCGCATCCGCCTGCATGGCGCGTGATGGCGATGAATTTGCCGCGGCCGCGGAACGCTTTCGGCAGGCTGCGTGGCTGCGCCCGCAGTGGGTGGAAGCACATCACAACCTGGGCTATGCGCTGTTCCACACCGGACAAGTGGACGAAGCGCTGGATGCGTTCGCCCAGGCGTCGGCGGTGGGTATCGGAAATGACTCGCGTTCGAGGGCCGCCGCCATTGTGCCCGGCAGTCCGAGAGCGACAAACGCGACGATCCTGGCTGTCAGGCAGGACTGGGCGCGCAGGGCGTTGCCGGCTGTCAATCGCGCATCGCGGCACAGGGTTCGAGACGGGCGTTTGCGCATCGGCTATCTTTCGGTTCTCTTCCACCAGCGAACCTGGATGAAACCTGTATGGGGCGTGATTCACGCGCACGACCGCGAGAACGTCCAGGTCCACCTGTTTTCCGACATGCCGGAGCGAACGATAGGCGCGGAGTACCGGCGCCATCCGGACGATATCTTCCACGATATTTCCGGGCTTTCCAATCCGGCTGCCGCGGAGCTGATCACGCAAAGCGGCGTGGACGTGCTGGTGGATTTGAACGGCTACAGCGCGGAGTGGCGTTTGCCGCTGCTGGCGGCCCGGCCCGTAGCACCGATCGTGGGCTGGTTCAACCTTTACGCAACCAGCGGAATGGATGCCTACGATTGCCTGGTGGGCGATGCGGTCGTCATCCCCCCGGAGGAGGAACAGTTTTACTGCGAGAGGATCGCACGCGTGCCCGGCACCTACCTGGCGTTCGAGGTGGGGTACGCGACGCCGGACGTGACGGCGCCCCCATCGTTGCAGCCTGGTAATCCGCTGGCGTTCGGCTGCTTGGCCTCGCAATACAAAATCACTCCAGACTTGATCTCGGCATGGAGTGAGATTTTGCGGCAGGCGCCGGCGTCTACGTTACTGCTGAAGAACGCTGGGCTCGTGGCGGAGGGTATGCGAAATTTCGTCCGCAGCCGGTTCGAGCACGAGGGGGTCGCCGGCGAGCGACTTGTTCTGGAAGGCCCGGCGGAGCACGATGAATTCCTGCAAGCCTACGGAAGAATGGACGTGGCGCTCGACACGTTTCCTTATAGTGGAGGCACCACCACTACGGAAGCCCTCTGGCAGGGGGTGCCCGTAATCACTTTTTCCGGCGACCGTTGGGCAGCGCGGACCAGCGAATCGTTATTGCTCGCCGCGGGCCTGGGCGAATTTGTGGCGACCGACCTCGAGAGTTATATTTCCATGGCAGTTTCGCTGGCGCAGGACGCCGAGACCCCAGCCCGCCTGGCGGAATTGCGGCGGAACCTGCGGGATCGGCTGCGTGCCTCGGCCGCCTGCGACACAGTTGGCCTGGCACGACACTTGGAACGTATTTACGAACAGGAACTGGAGACTCTACAGAACTCCTGAGTGTGTTTCCGTTCCAATCTCCATTTTTTGGCCTCCTAATAACTGCGCCTTCATACATCCACCCCAGTCGCTCGGGTCGCGTTCATTACAGAATTTAATAATTGCACAACCTGCCACTCCCCTGCCCGATCCGCCTAACGGCTCGCTGGTGCGCGGTAGCGTCGTGCACCAGATGGCCGAAGCGTTCTTCCGCGCCAAGTTGGACGGCGGTTCGCCCGATCCCACGACCTGCAGGCGTGCTTCGAGGATGCCTGGGACCGCGAAGCGGCGGGCGCCGCCTTCGGCGCCGATGAGAACGTAGACCTGCTCAAGCACCAGGCCGCCACGCTCACACGGAAGTACCTCGACGAAGTCGCGCCGGAGATCGAGCCGGCCGCGCTCGAACTTTCGGACAGGGCGTCATCGGCGGCGTGCCGGTGCGCGGGGTCGACGCGGAAGCCTACGGGCGTCAACGCCGATTATGCGTTTCAGTTGGCTACGTACGCGAAGCTTTGCCGCGGCGCTAACGGGAAGGCGCGCGTGGATACGCCGGTGGCCACTAAAAGCGCCCAGGTGATTACGCAGGAGTATACGGTGTCGCCGGCGGATCTGAAGATGACGGAGAAGTTGTATCCGCTCGTGCGGGAGGCGATGCGCGAGGGGATCTATTTGCCCAACCGCGGAAGCAATCTCTGCAGCCGTAAGCACTGCATCTTCGCGGAGGCCTGCGAGTTCGAGTTCGGCGGGTTCGTGAGGGGGGCGGAGGAGTTGGCATAGAATGGTTAGCTGGCGGAGTTGGCTGCCTCAGAGCCTCAGAACCAGCTCGAGTTGTTCCTCAAACGGCTTTAGCATTGAGAGCAAGTATGGCCCGCAAGAGCGCAGTCTCAGAGTATCTTCCGCAAATCTGCCGCAAGGGAGGCAAGGCGAGCGGGAAAGCCAGGCTCCAAGAACTCACGCCCGAGTAGCGCTCCTGAGGTTGCCCGTAAAGGCCGCGGCGGAGCGCTGGAACCACCAAGAGAAGCCGGCGGCGAAGGGAGAGTAAGGCTGTATGTCCATCTACAAGCGTGGGGACGTCTACTGGTACGAGTTCAGCTTCAACGGCGAGCGCATCCGCGAAAGCGCCCGTACCGGCAATGACAAGGTTGCTCGCCAGATCGAGGCCGCGCATCGGGTTCGGCTGGCGAAGGGGGAGGCCGGCATCCACTAACGGCCGGCGGCGCCTACACTCGTGGACTTCGCGCCGCGTTTTCAGAGTGCTATTGAGACGCGGTGCGGACAAGCCGGCGACGGTCGATTTCCACAAGAAGGAAATGCGGCGGCTGTTGGCGGATGCCGAGCTATCGAGCGCGCGGCTCGATGCCATTGACGAAGCCGTGATTGACGGCTACAAGCAACGGCGGGCGCGGCAACCATCGCGGCGGGGAAAGCCTCTGTCGGTTGCCTCCATCAACCGGGAGCTTGCAACGCTCCGGCGTTTGCTAAGGCTGGCGCAAGAGTGGCGGCTGTTGGATCGCATCCCGCGTATCCGGCTGCTACGTGGTGAGCACAACCGGGAATTCGTTCTGAGCCACGCGGTCGAACCGAGGTACCTGGAGGCCGCGCCTCAACCACTCCGGGACGTGGCGGTTCTGATGCTCGAAACAGGCGTGCGGCCCGGTGAGGCCGTGGGCTTGCAATGGCCGGACGTGCGTCTACAGACGGCAGTTCATGCGAAGCACGGCTATATCGTCATACGGGGCGGGAAGTCGCGCAACGCTAAGCGCAATCTCCGGCTTACGGCGCGCGCGGCTGAGATGTTGAAGGCCCGGAAGGCCGGGGTCAATTCGGCCTGGACCTTCCCCAGCGAAAGCGATGCGGCGGCGTTCTTGGTGTCATCCCTCGACCATCAGCACGATGACGTGCGCACAGGTCTAAAAATGCCCGCTGATTTCGTGATACATTCGTGGAGGCACACCATGTTAACCTGGTTGGGCGAGGCAGGCGCGGACGCTTTCAGCATCATGAAGATTGCCGGACACAGCAGCGTGACGGTATCGCAGCGGTATGTACACCCGACGCCAGAGGGTCTGGACCGGGCCTTTCATCGGCTTGAAAGCCTGAACGCTGAGAAGTTCGAGCAAGCCGAAGCGGAAACCAAAGAGCCGACCGAAGGGTCAATGCCCCCCACAAAGATCCCCACAGTCAAGAAACGGAAATCCGCAAAATCCTCGCAAGCAGCTGTATTTAAAGGTACGGGCGCGTAGCTCAATTGGCAGAGCAAGTGACTCTTAATCACTAGGTTGTGGGTTCGATTCCCTCCGCGCTCACCACGTAATACCAACAAAATTAAAGCATCGAACATGGAACGTTAGATTGGTTGTTCGGGTATTCCCCCTGTTTACAATATGTCTGCGGTGCCAAAGCCGCCCCTCTCAAGACCGGCTCGCCGCGCTCCTACGGCTTCTTCCGTTTCGCCACTCCACCGTCAGCGTGTAGTTCCATCGTTCCGTCGGCTGCCTTCACGAACTTGGTCGGCGGCGCGTGCCCGTCCATGTCGAAGAAGGAATCCGGCGCCTCGGCAAGCAGCACGATGCTGCCGACGCCCATGGCCGAGGTGAGTTGCCCATCCTTCACGCGAATCCGCACCACGGGCCCACCCGGAAATGCGTAGTCCCCAACATAGGACGCGAGTACCGCCGCATCGACCTGCACAACAGTCCGCTCCTTGGGCAGATAGTCCACCCAGCCATATTCGACGGCGACAGCACGCAGGATCT
>Ga0181535_10002569_pt1 | contig 21947 bp, 15 predicted proteins | sample PEATcosm2014_Bin_44_FD_119774 | JGI IMG/M metagenome (GOLD analysis project Ga0181535, IMG submission 119774) | Peatland microbial communities from MTU Mesocosm Facility, Houghton, MI, USA - PEATcosm2014_Bin17_30_metaG | ecosystem: Environmental > Terrestrial > Soil > Wetlands > Peat | place... | reverse complement strand
ATGTCGGTGAAGCCCAGTCGTACGAATATCCGTTTATCCCTTGCGAGTACCATGGTGTCTCCTATGACTCCATGGTCGGGGCTCATAGCTATCCGCTCAACTTGGGGAGAATTGAGCGCTTACGTTATCTCCGTTCACGAGATCGAGGCCATATGATGAAAAATGGATCGAGTCGAAATTGTGTCGATGGGCAAAGGATCGCGGCGTGGCATCCTTGATATCGAATCTCATGTACAAGTTCTTCTCATCGACCGCGAGGTAGACCTTGTCGATCGCCATGTCCTTCGCTAGAGGCGATCCTATTCCGGACGTGAAGATGGGAAGGATGCCGTTCCATTCGTCGAAATTGCCGTCGATTTTGATCGCGGCTCTCGGCAGCCGGAAAACGTCGGCCCGGTACGAGAATGCGACATTCTCCGCCGTCCCCGCGGCGACGGTCGCGTCATGCCGTTCCACGTGACCGTTCGCGTATCGGAGTTCCAGGCTCCGCTCGCCGACTTCGACCGAATCGAGCCTTGCCTGTCCCCCTGCAGTCAGATCGCCCATGGATTTGCCGTCCAAGTATAGGGTACCTTCATCGGCCGCGCTGATGATCAGTGACCCGTAACTCTTCATCGCGGTCAATGTCGGAGCCGATTCGGGAGCGGGAATCGCGGCCGCGGCCTTGGGACTTGTCGCGCCTCTGTTGAGTTCATAATCGAAATCGAGGCTCGTATATTGGAAAGGGGTCTGGGCTGAATCGGTGGCGCGCTTGACCTCCGCCGTGATCAGCTTGATCGTGCGCGTGATGTCCCCCGGCTCGGGCAAATACTTCACCAATGCGGCGGCAAAGGGGCTGTTGCGTCCCTCGCCGTCGGCCGCGGTCTGGTTCTGCGCCGTCGAGAACAGCACGACGCTCTCGGGTGGCGCCGAGGCCACCACCGCGAGGCCGCGCTGCGCGCTCCGCGAAGACGCAGGAAGGGGATTGTCCCGACAGGCATCCAGGATAATCACGTTCACCCTGTTCTGCGCCTCTTCTATGTTGCCCAGGACTCGCTGAAGATTCACCGCCTCGTCGTCGAGATCGGCCTCGGATCGTATGTCAGCGCCCACCGGTATCAGGTAGTTCACTCCCTTGGCCTGGACGCCGTGGCCCGCGTAATAGAAGAAGCCTTCGCTGCTTCGGTCCGAGGACAAAGATTCGCGGAAGGCGGTTATGGCCTGATTCATCTGCTTCCGCGTCCCGTCATAGAGCGGCGCGACCGAGAATCCCAATTTGCCGAGCGCTTCCGCGACGTCATGGGCGTCATTCGCGGGATTCCGGAGCGGGGGCAATCCCGTGTACCCGGAGTTGCCTATGACCAGAGCGTATCGCGGACCTCCCGTCTGGGCCGCGAGAGCGCCGACGCGGAGCGCGAGGAGGAAGAAGAATGCGATGAAAGCATGGCGTCTCGGGTACAAGGCCGCCCTCCTTCGGGTTCTTCCAATTCGAGAAGTTCACGCTCCGCATGAACCGCTGAAGGAAAGGACCCGGGTAGAGGCTTGCATGAGTTCACTGCCCTTGGTCTTGGACTCTTCGTCATGCAAGCCTCGATAAACGTTCGTTTATCGCTAAAATACTGAAATTACATTCAAAATTTTAGGGATTTAAACTCATCGGGCTCTTCGAGTTCTCCATATGCCTTAGCCCATCACGCACGAGTCAGGTGAGCTATGTCGCTCCGATCCGGGAAATAAGCCTCGGGCCGATCATTCGTAGCGCAAGGCGTCGATCGGATCCAAGCGTGCGGCGCGCCATGCGGGGAAGTATCCGAATGCGATCCCCGTCAATGCCGCCGAGGCGGAGCCAAGGGCGACGGAGAACGGCGTGATTATCGTCGGCCAATGGCTGACTAAGGATACGACCCTGGCCGCGCCGACGCCAAGCGCGATTCCGACGACGCCGCCGGCCATGGACAGGCTGAATGCCTCCACGAGGAACTGAAGCAAGATGTCGCGCGAGCGGGCCCCGACCGCCATGCGAATGCCGATTTCCTTCGTTCGCTCGGTGACCGATACCAGCATGATGTTCATGATGCCGATCCCGCCGACGACTAGCGATACGACTGCGATGGCGACGAGGAGGAGCACCTGGGATCGGACGGCGGCGAATAGCGCGGCCTGGACATTGGCGACATTGCGAATGGTGAAGTCGTCGGACTCGCTCGGGGATAGATCGTGACGGACTCTCAGTAGCCGGTCCATCGAGTCGATCACCCCCGGGACGGAATCGGCGGTATCCGCCCAGACCATGATGGCATTGACCCAGGATTGGCCCGTCAGGCGTTTTTGGTAGGACGTTATGGGTATCGCGACCAGATCGTCCTGGTCTCTCCCGAACTCCGATTGTCCCTTCGGGGCAAGCACTCCGACGACTCGAAACGGGATATTCTTTATTATGACCACGCGTCCCACAGCGCCGCCGGAAGGGAAAAGGTTCTTCGCCACGGTATCGCCGAGAACGGCGACCTTGGCGCGAGAGATCAGCTCTTGTTCGACGATCATCCTCCCTTCTGCGAGATTCCAGTTCCCGACTACCGTCCACGAAGGAGTCGTCCCGACGATCATGGTGAACCAATTGGTTCCTCCCGCGATGACTTGCGTATCCGTTTGCGAGTAGGGAGCAGCCGCAGCCACCGAAGGGACGATCGCGGAGATGGCGGAAACGTCCTCGGGCTTCAGGCTAGTCCGGGCTCCGCTTCCCAGACTCACCCCGCCGCTTGAGATGCTCCCCGGAAGGACGATGATGAGATTCGCCCCCAGACTCTCGATCTGCTCGACGATGGCGGACTGGGCCCCGGCGCCGATGGCCATCGAGACGATGACCGATCCGACGCCGATGATGATGCCCAGCATCGTGAGGAGCGAGCGACCTACGCTGCGAAGCAGGGCTTCCCAGGAAGTCAGGAGAAGGTCAAGCAGGCTGATCATGATTCCTCGTGCCGGCGCTCATCGACTATCCGGCCATGGGTCTCTCCCCGTTTTCAGGCCCCATTCTACCGGGTCCGGGCCTCGCGTCAAGCCGGCTGCCGATTTTGCACGTGACCATGCCGGAGATCGCCCAGGCGCCGAGAGATCCCTTGCGTCAGCGCTGTTCCGTCCTGTATCGTTCTCTCGGAATATATAAGGGGATATCATATGGGATCGAGGGACGTCTCGTGAAATGGGCGCGCATCGGAATCGGCCTGGCCCTGGTCGCCGCGCTCGCCGTCCTCGGCTACGCGAAACGGGAATACATCGAGGAGCTGCCCCTCGGCTGCGCCTTCAAGGCCAAGGCGCTCTGCGCCGGCATCTTCCTCCAAGGCCTTCCGGAAGAGCGGCTCGAGGCCGAGGACACGGGTTTCGACCCGGCCTTCTCGATCATCAAGGCCGGGATCGACTATCCCGGCAAGCGCGTCACCTGCTCGATCCTGGGAACGGGCCTCTTCGCCAAGACGGCCGTCCTCGTCGAGGGGCTCGGCCCCGTCCTCCTGTCGGGCGTTCCCGAGAGCCGCCTCGCCGAGCTGGCAAGCGAGGCGGCCGCGCGGAGCAGCAGCCCCGCGGAACCAAGAGCGGCCCTCCGGCCTTGGCCCGAAGGCGACGCCGAAGGCGACGGCCCTCCCCTCGCCGAGTCGATGGCGCTGAATGCGGCCCTCGACTCGGCCTTCGCCGAGACGGACCCGAAAAGACTGAAGAGGACGCGGGCCGTCGTCGTCGTCCACGGCGGCCGAATCGTCGCGGAGCGCTACGCCGAGGGAGTCGGCAAGGACACGCTCCTCCTTTCATGGTCCATGGCGAAGAGCTTCACGAACGCCATGGTCGGCGTCCTCGTCAGGCAAGGCAGGCTCGATATCAGGGCGCCGGCGATGGTCCCCGAATGGGCGAAGCCGGGCGACCCGCGTCGCGCCATCACGACCGACATGCTCCTAAGGATGAGCTCCGGGCTATCCTGGTACGAGGAGTACGCGAGGCATCCGATCAGCGACGTGAACCGCATGCTCTTCCTCGAGCCCGACGCCGCGGCATACGCGGCGCGAATGCCCCTCTCTTCGCCGCCGGACTCGGCCTGGTCCTATTCCTCCGGAACCGCGAATCTGGTGTCGCGCATCGTTCGCGACGTCGTCGGAAGCGAGACCGGATATCTCGCCTTCCCCTACCGGGAAATCTTCGACAGGATAGGCATGAGGAGCGCGGTGTTCGGGACCGACGCGGCCGGCGTCTACGTCGGATCCTCCTACCTCTACGCCACGGCGCGCGACTATGCGCGCTTCGGCCTCTTGTGCCTGAGGGACGGCGTATGGAAGGGCGAGCGCATACTGCCCGAGCGTTGGATGAGCTACTCGACGACTCCGACGCCGAAGGCTCCGAAGGGAGAGTACGGGGCCTTCTTCTGGCTCAACCGGGGAAGCGCGGCGAATCCCTCCGACCGCAGGTTCCCGGGCATGCCCGCGGACCTCTTCTGGGCCGAAGGCTATCAAGGCCAGGCGATCGCCGTCTGCCCCTCGTTGGATCTGGTCGTAGTGCGACTCGGCATGACCTGGCGCGGCGACTGGGGCGCCGCGACCCTCCTCGACGGCATCAGGAAGGCGATCGGGCGGGAAAAGGGAGGCACCTGACCCGCCGATGAGCCCTGCGTTTTCGCTTCAGCGCGGTCATTCACCACGAGAGATCGCGATCATTTCCCCGTACTGCCCGACTCGGATCTCTCTCCGGCTGGGGCGGGTCCTGACTTCGAGCCTGTACTCGCCGGCCTCGAGATCGGGAATCTTGCCGTCGACTATGTTGCTCCCGATATGGCTATACACGACCATCCTCGTCGCCCCCGCGGATCCCGAAGCGGGGATGAAGAAAACGCCCTGTTCCTTATCGCCCCAGGCGAAGCGAAGACGGCTTCCGGTGACGTGCAGGATCTGACCGGCCGAGCCGGAGTCGATCGAGCCATGGATATCCGCATTCTCGACGAGGACGATCGCGGGGAGCAAGGGAGTCGGCGCATCGACGAGCTCGATCGAGGACCCGAGCCGAAGCCGATTCAAGAACGATCGATTCCCGCGGATCATGAGCCGCATATCGTCAATGCTGATCTTTTGTCCCCTATCCGGCCCCGGGCCCTCGCCTTCGATGCCGGGGTAGTGGACGCTCAATTTTATCGCGCCGATGGGTGTCTGAACTTCGCTCCCCTCGGTCAGGAAGAAGGCCAGGGCCTCGGCGAACTGGAGAAAGACCGACCGGAGATCGCTCTCCGAAAGATTGGTGGTCATGTCCATGTACTCGAGAAGCTTGTCGAAACCGACTTTATATCGCTGCACGACGCGCGGCACGAGGGTCCCATCCTTGCGAATATTGTCCCTGACCAATGCGACTTTAAGAGCCATGCTTGTCCTCCGAGCTTATTACGCCGACGAAAGGATCCGGCGATTGAGGCTCGAAATGGTCCATATTGAGACTGAGAATGTTATGATTCTGGCTGGAATCAAAATAAATTGAGTCGAGTTCAGAACTCGAGATAGAAGGCTGTCCGCTCGCCGGGTATGGAAGCGACGCTTATGCTTCCGTTGTGCAGGCGCATTATCTGGCGGCACAGGCTCAGGCCGATACCTGTCCCCTCCTTCTTGGTCGTGAAGAAGGGGATGAAGATCTTGTCCAGTATCTCCGCGGCGATGCCGGGACCATTGTCCGCCACCTCTATGACCGCCCGTTCGCGGGAGTCGAGGTAGGCCGAGATCTCGATGGCCGGCTTCCTGCTGCCCTCCATCGCCTCGACCGAGTTCTTGACGAGGTTGATGAGCATCTGCTCGACCAGGGCGTTGTCGGCGAGCAATTTCAGATCGGGGGTAGGGACGCTGAGGCGGAGCTCGATCCTCTTCGCGGCCAGGATGCCGCCCATCAGCGCCTTGACCCGGCCGAGGACTTCTCTGCAGGGGACTAAGCCCAGGCTGGGCTTGGGCAGCGCGAGGAATTCGCGGTAGCTCTCCACGAAGTACAAAAGGCTCCGGCTCCTCCTCTCGATTGAGCGCAGGGCGACCTGGGCGTCTCCCCGTGCCTCGGCGGCCGAGGAGTCGGGTCGCGTCGGGTCTCCCTCGTCGAAGAGCCTCGTCAGGATGCTGCTCGCCGTGGATGCGAGCGAGGAGATCGGAGTGATCGAGTTCATGATCTCGTGGGTCAGCACTCTCGCCATCTTCTGCCAGGCGTCGATCTCGTTCTCCTCGAGCTCCCTCCGGATGTCCTGGAGAGTGACGAGCCTGTATTTCTCCCCGAGGAGGATGAAATCGTTCGCGGATACGATCAATTGCAGCCGATCCCGCTCGGAGCCGAGCCTGAAGGATTCCTTCTCGCCGTTCTTCATCTCCCTGAAGAGCCGAGGCAGGTCCGCGTCGAGGCGCTCCAGGTCCCGGAGGCTCCGCGGCTCGCGGATTCCCAGCATGGTCTTGAAGGCCTCGTTGCAGAGATCGACGGCCCCGCCATGGTCGAAGACCAGTATGCCGACGCCGATGCTTCCGGCGACGGCGCGGATGTACTGGTAGTGCCTCTCTTTGTCCAGGTTGTGGCTCCGGAGGATATCCATCACGCTCTCGTATTCCGCCTTCAGGCCGTCGAAGCGCGAGCCCCGGGGAAAGACGAAATTCTGGGTGTAATCGGCGTTCCCGAGGGCCTTGAAGAAGAGGGTCAGCGTCCCGTTGGCCCTCTCGATGCTCGCTATCAGGAGCCAGCATTGGGCCAGGAACAGGGCTCCCGCCAGCGCCGTCGTCATGGGATAGCGGGCCTCGAGGAGGAGGAAGGCGAAGGCCAGGGCGTTGAGGGCGATCAGGATCGTCCGCGCCGCGATCCCCGCCCTAAAGTTTCTGAAGGCCATGCTTCCGGATCCTTCTGTACAGCGAAGCCCGCGTTAACCCCAGTTCCTCGGCCGCGCGGCTGATATTGCCCGCGTTCCTCTCGAGGCTCCTCCGGATCGCGGATCTCTCGATGCACTCGAGGTCGGCGCCCTCGGTCGTCGGCGCGGCGCCCGGCGCCTCCCGGCCGCCGAGGAAGAAATCCTCCGGCCTCAAGGTCCTCGAGTCGCATATGATGACGGCTCGCTCGATGGCGTGCTTCAATTCCCTGACGTTGCCCGGCCAATCGTATTCCTCGAGGCGCGCCACGGTCTCCCGCGACGCCTTCTTGGGGGCGATCTTGTGCTTGCGGCAATAATACGAGGAAAAATGGTCGACGAGGAGGGCGATGTCCTCCCTCCTCTCGCGAAGCGGGGGCAGGGTGATCTCGATCGTATTGATCCGGTACAGGAGGTCCTGGCGGAATTCCTTTCTCGCCACCATATCGTAAAGTGGAATGTTGGTCGCGCAGACGAGCCTGATGTCGATGGGCCTCGGCTTGTTCGATCCGACGGGAGCGACTTCCCGGGCCTCGATCGCCCGGAGGAGCTTCGCCTGCATGGGCAGGGAGAGGTTGCCTATCTCGTCGAGGAAGAGGGTGCCTCCCGACGCGGTCTCGAAGCGGCCGATCCTGCTCTCCCTCGCGCCCGTGAAGGAGCCCTTCTCGTGCCCGAACAGCTCGCTCTCGAAGAGGCTCTCGGAGATCGAGGCCATGTCGAGGCCGATGAAGACCTTGTCCGAGCGGCTCGACAGGCGGTGCAGGGCACGGGCCACCAGCTCCTTCCCCGTACCGTTCTCGCCGAGGATCAGGACGCTGGCGTCGGTGGCCGCGACCTTGCGGACGAGGTCGAGGACGACCCGCATCGCGGGACTGTCGCCGACCATCTCCCCCGATCTCTGGTCCATGTCGGAGAGGAGCTGCCTCTGCTGGGATCGCAGCTGCCTGACCTCTGTCCTCGACTGCTTGAGCGCCAGGGCCATCGCGAGGGTGCCGAGCAGCTTCTCGTTCTTCCAGGGCTTGAGGATGAAGTCCGCGGCTCCGTCCCGGACCGCCCGCACCGCCAGGTCGACGTCGCCGTAGGCCGTGATCGGTATGACTATGGCGTCCGGATCCGTCTCGCGCATCTTCTTCAGCCAGCGGAGGCCCTCTTCCCCGTCCATCGCGTTCTTCGAGAAATTCATGTCGAGGAAGACGGCGTCGAAGCTCTGCGTGCCCATGATGGCCGCGGCGCCCTTCGGGTCGGCGAGGGCGAGGACGGAGTGGCCCTTCTCCTTGAGCAGGAGCTTGAGCGCGAGGAGGATGTCGGGATCGTCGTCGACGATCAGTATCCTTGCCGCTTCCATATCGCGATACTATCCCCGGCTATTCGTACCGTATAGTGTTCGCCGGATTCGCCCGCGCGGCGCGCAGGGTCTGGGCGCCCACCGTCGCGATCATCACGGCCATCGAGGCGAGGCCCGCCTCGAGGAAGACGAGCGGCCCGATCGGGATGACGCGAGGGTATTGGATCAAGGCGAACACGACGCGGATCAGGGCGAAGGCGAGCGGCCAGGCGATGACATTCGCCAGCGCGATCAGCTTCGAGAAGCCGAAGAGGAAATGCAGGACGATCTGCATCGAAGTGGCGCCGAGGGCCTTGCGCACGCCGACCTCCTTCGTGCGCCGCTCCACCTCGAAGGACGCCAGCCCGAAGAGCCCGAGGCCGGAGAGCAGGAAGGAGAGGGCGGTCGAGACGTCGAGTATGCCCTCGAAGGAATGATAGTAGTCGTCCAGCTGGCCGCTCATCTCCTCGTCGACATATCGGTACTCGAACGCGTACCCGGGGTTGAAGATATCCCAGGTGCTCTTGACGCCTTCCAGGATCCGCGCCTGATCGCCGCCCTGCAGCTTGATGATCATGTAGTCGTAGTGAATCGGGCTGGGGCCGAAGGCGTTGTTGATCAGCAATGGAGAGTCGGGCACCAAGATCAAGGGCTTCACCCTCCGGGACGGGAAGAGGTAATTGAAATCCTTCGCGATCCCGACGACCTTCCCCCTGACGGGATTCGGCCAGATGAAGCCGTCGACGCGGAAGCCGAACTGCCGCGCCGCCGCTTCGTTCACGATGAGCTGATTCATTCCGGTATTTTCATAATTGGGATCGAACTGTTTGCCCTGGGCGAGGGGAACGCCCAGGACCTTCAGGTAATCCGGGTCCACGACCAGGATATCGCAGTACCTGACCTTGCCCTCGATCGTCAAGGGAAGATCCTTCGCGTAGTCCCCGTCCTTCCATGCCGCCAAAGATGTCGCGGTGACGCCGACCACTCCCGGGACGCTCGCGATGGCCTTTTTCAGGTCCGGGAATTTCGATTCGACCTGGAGGATATTGAGGCGCGCGACGACCATGTCCTTGGAGTCCTGCCCGATATCCGCGGTCCTCTCCGCCTTGAACTCCTTGAGGACCGCCGCGGACGCGACGAACATGCCGATCGAGAATACGAATTGGATGACGACCATGGCTTCCCTGAAGCGCCGCGAGGAAGGTGTCCGTTGCCCCTTCAGCGTGTGCACGACGCTGAAGGAGGAGAGATAGACCGCCGGATAGAGGCCCGAGAGCAGGCCGACCGTGAAGGTCACGCCGATGACGGCCGCGAGGTAGGCGGGGTTGCTCAAGTAGTTGATGGTCAGGTCCCGCTTGATGAGAAGGCCGAAGAAGGGCAGAAGAAGCTCGACGATGACGAGCGCGATCCAGAGGGATATGAAGCTGAGACAGACCGACTCGACGATGCATTGGAGCCGGAGCTCGGTTCGAGACGCTCCCAAGGCCTTGCGGATGCCTATCTCTTTGGCGCGCGTCATGGCCCGCGCGGTCGTGAGGTTGACGACGTTGATGCAGGCGATGGCGATGACGATGATGCCGAGCCCGGCGAGGAGGAGGATGAAGAGGAAATTCCCGCGCTTTTCGGAAGGAGCGTCGAAATGGGAGAATAGGTAAACGTCGTCCAGGGCTTCGTAGGTCAGCTGGAAGCTCTTGTACACGTACAGCATGGCATTGGCGGGGATCCCGTCGAGGACTTGGCGCAGGCTGCGCCTGAAACCGAAGAGGAAAGCGCCGCTCTTCAGCTTGACGTAGAACGAGGCCAGCAGCGGATTGTCTTTGGGATTCGCGTCGGTTCCGTGTTCGCTGTTGTAGTATTGGTACACGTCGGCAATATATCTATCCATGGAGCAATTCATCAGGAAGCCGAAGCGAAGCGTGGAATTCACCGGCAGAGGCGCCAAGACGCCGGTTACGGTGAAGTAATATACCTTGTCACCCAAGTCGTAGGCCGAAAAGCTCAAGATCTTTCCGATCGGATTCTCGTTCCCGAAGTATTTACGCGCCTTCTCCGCCGTCAGGACCACGGACATCGGCTTCTCGAGCGCGGTCCCGGGGTCCCCCGAGACGAGGGGATAGCTGAAGACCTTCATGAAGGAAGAATCGGTGATGAAGATCTCGCCCGACTCGAAGAAGAAATGGTTGTCATAGCCCAGGAGGGCGTCGGTCAGGTTTACCTGGGTGAGATTCTCTATCCCCTGATTCAGCGACAAGAGGGGATTCTTGACGCGCGCATCGACGTTCGGAGAGAAGAACTCTCCGCCTTCGACCGACGTGGCCTTCACGAGTAGCCGGTATATCCTTTCGTGCCCCGCCAGGAACTTATTGAAAGAAAACTCGTATTGGGCGTACAGGAAGATCAGGAGGGCACCGGCTATCCCTATCGCGAATCCGATGATCGTGATGAAGGAAGTGAGCTTGTTCTTCCTGATATTTCGAAGGGCCGTGATCAGGTAATTCTTGAACATGCTAGGCTCCCGCGACCTCGGAGACGACCTTCCCGTCGTAGAGGCGGATGACCCTGCCGGAGTACGCGGCGTACTCGGGCGAGTGGGTCACCATGACTATGGTCGAGCCTTCGCGGTTCAGGTCGAGGAGGATGTTCATGACTTCCTCGCCGTGCCTCGAATCGAGGTTGCCCGTCGGCTCGTCGGCGAGGATGAGCTGCGGGCCGGCCACGATTGCCCGAGCGACGGCGACGCGCTGCTGCTGCCCCCCGGAGAGCTGCTGCGGAAAGTGACTCTTTCGGTGCCCGATATTCATCTTCTCCATGACGAACCGGATCTTGTCCTTTCGCTCGGCCTTCGGCACCCGCATGTACAGCAGAGGCAGCTCGATGTTCTCGTAGACCGTCAGCTCGTCCACGAGGTTGAAGCTCTGGAAGACGAAGCCGATGTTGCCGCGCCGGAGCTCGGCCCGCTTCGCCTCCGAGTAGCCTGAGACTTCCTCGTCCAAGAGGGAGTACTCTCCCCCGCTCGGGCTATCGAGCAGGCCAAGCAGGTTCATGAGAGTGGACTTCCCGCAGCCAGATGGCCCCATGATCGATACGAACTCGCCCTTCTCGACGTAGATCGAGACATCGTCCAGGGCGTAGGTCTCCACTTCCTCGGTCCGGAACACTTTCCTCAGGTTCGTCGTCTTTATCATCCTTCGCTCCTATTCATTTAAGGCTTATCCGCTGGAGGCCGTTGAAGCCCGAGTAATCCGAGACGACGACCTTGTCTCCGGGCGCGAGGCCGTCCACCACTTCCAGGTAATCGGGATTGCTGCGGCCGACGACGATGTCCTTCTTCGTCGCCGAGCCTCCCGACGCGTCGACCACGTAGGCGTACCTTCCGCCCGAGGTCTGGAAGAAGGGCCCCTGCTCCAGCATCACCGCCGGGCGCTTCTTGCCGAGCTCGATGCGCACGAGGAAGCGCTGGCCTATCCGGACGTTCATCGGGGCCGCGTCGAATTTGAAATCCACCTCGAAGGTATTGTTCTTCACGTCGGGGGATATCCAGGAGACGCTCACGGCGCACTCCGTATCCTCGCCCTTTGTGTTCAGGTAGGTGAAGCTCCCTCTGCTGCCGACGGCGAGCTTGGGAAGATAGAACTCGTCCATCTCCGCCTTCAATTTCATGGAATCCATGATATCGAGCTGGGCGATCCTGGCGCCGGCTTCCTTGATCTCGCCCACCGACGCGCTGAAGGTCGCGATCTGACCGAAGGCAGGGGAGGCCACCGTCAGGCTCCCGATCCTCTCCTTCAGCCTCCTCAGGTCTATCTTCGTGCTTTCTATGGAGTTATTGATCTTCTCGTCCTGTTGCCTCAGCAGGGCGAGGTCCAATTCGTCGGATTTCACGAGTATCGCCCGCTTCGCGGACAGATACTCCAGCTCCTTCTCCGCCTTCTGAAGATCGCTTTGCGATACGGCCCTGCCGTCGAAGAGGGCCTTCTTCATCGTGCAATCGTCCGAGGCGACTTGGATCTGATGGTCGAGCTCGAGAAGCTCCTCCTTATTGCGGGTCTCGAGCTGCTGGAGCCTGATGCCGCTGCCCTCCTGATCCTGCATCTCATCCCTGAGGGAGGCTTCCTTCAGCAAGAGCTGGGATTCCAGCTCGTCGTTCTGCAGCTTGATCAGGACTTCTCCCCTGGTGACGACGTTTCCCTGTTCCGCATGGACGGATTGGACTATCCCGTGTTCCTGGGAGTCGATGTACATGCTCCTCACCGGCGCGACGTAGCAGTCGACCTGGAAATACTCCTGGAAGTCCCCTCGCTTTACCGTGGATATCCTGATCTCGGATTTCTTGACCGTTTGGATCGGCTTCTTATCGACGACCGCGAGCTGGTACGCGAAAACGCATACCAAGGCGAAGAGCATGCCGCCGCCGAGAATCCAGCCGAGAGGCAATTTCTTTTTTTTGATGACTCTGTCCATACCCATGGAAATCCCCGGAAACAATACTGCATAGAGCATGCCAGATCTTACAATTGTTTTATATAAAGCAAGTTGCGAATATTCCTACATTCAGGATACGGGCTGGATTGTTCGGAATCGGCACGTCCTGTCCGAAAACGGACAGTCCGGATCGATGAAGTCGTGGCAGGGAAGCTGCCGCGGCTCTCGGCCTACGCGTCGGTATTCGAGCTGAACCAGACGATGGCGCAACGCCTTCGGAATACGAGCGCTTCGACGTCCGACAGGCCCAGCAGAGCGAGAGGCCGCTCGAGACCACCCTCGAGCTTCACGAGCGTTCCCCCCTGCCGAACCTGATCCCGCAATACTCGGCCGACCCGACCCTCAACGGCTTCCTTCCCGGATCGGGATACCGCGTCAAGAAAGGCGAGATCGAAGACAGGATCGCCCTCGCCCGCGAGAGCGCCCCGCGAACCCTGACGAATGTGGTCGAGGCGAAGTACGAGGATGGAACTTCGGGGAGCCCCTGAACCGGCGGCTTTTTGTCTAAGGACCTCGCGCTGCCCGCTTTCGCGGGCCAGGGGACTTCAGGCTATCGTCACCTCGGGGCTCAGGTAGACGTCCTGTATCGCGTGGAGGAGCTTGACGCCGTCGGCCATCGGCTTCTGGAAGGCCTTCCTTCCCGATATGAGCCCCGTCCCGCCAGCGCGCTTGTTGATGACCGCGGTTCGGACGGCCTCCGCGAGGTCGTTCGAGCCCGAAGCTCCCCCCGAGTTGATGAGGCCGCAGCGCCCCATGTAGCAGTTGGCGACCTGGTACCTCGTGAGGTCGATCGGGTTGTCCGGGGCGAGAGTGGAGTATATCCTCTTGTCGCTCTTCCCGTAGGGGTTCTCGGCGCTCGAGAGGGCCAGGTAGCCCCCGTTGTTCTCGGGCAGCTTCTGCTTGATGATATCGGCCTCGATGGTCACTCCGAGGTGGTTCGCCTGCCCGGTGAGGTCGGCCGAGACGTGGAAGTCCTTCGTGGCCGTCTTGAAGGCCGGGTTCCGGAGATAGCACCAGAGGATGGTCGCCATCCCGAGCTCGTGGGCCGCCTTGAAGGCCGCGCTGACCTCGCGTATCTGCCTCGACGACTCGGGCGAGCCGAAGTAGATCGTGGCGCCTACCGCGACGCTGCCCATGTCCCAGGCCTGCTTGACGTCGGCGAAGGGGATCTGGTCGAACTTGTTCGGATAGGTCAGGAACTCATTGTGGTTGAGCTTGAGGATAAAGGGGATGTGGTGGGCGAATTCCCGCGATACGGAGCCGAGCGCGCCGAGGGTGGAGGCGACGGCGTTGCAGCCCCCTTCGACGGCGAGCTTCACGATGTTCCGAGGGTCGAAGTACTCCGGGTTCGGCGCGAAGGAAGCCCCGGCCGAGTGCTCGATCCCCTGATCCACGGGCAGGATCGAGAGGTAGCCCGTGCCGGCGAGGCGACCATGGCCGAAAAGCTGCTGGAGGCTGCGCATGACCTGGGGGTTGCGGTCCGATCGGGCCCATACCCGGTCGACGAAATCGGGTCCGGGAAGGTTGAGGCTCTCCTTGGGTATCCCGGCGCAGACATGGGTTAATAGCGGTTCGGCGTCGGCGCCGAGGTAGGCTCTGATTTCGCTCGACATGGGGCCCCCTTCTTGGCCGGAAGGGCTTAAGGCCCATCCCGGCTTCCGATATAAATGGTAGGCAGGGAAGGCGCAAAAGGCAAGCGCGCTCGCTCCCGCCTCGGTCCGTCCACCTCGTACCGCGAAGAGACTCGCACTATACTGGGAGCCTTTCTCGGGCCCTTCTTCGCCGTGAACCGGTCCTTCTTCGTGAGTCTATTCTTCTTCATTTCGGGATTTTTCGTCGTCGGGGTTTTCGAGCGCCACAGTCTGCGGGCCTTCGTTCGAGGCAGGCTCGGCGGGGCCCATCGGTCGCGCGACAGTAAGGGCCTTCGAAGATCCGGATATCGGAACCGTTTCTATTTCAATAGCTTTACCGCCTTCTCCAGAGTATCGACGAACAATACCTTTCCCGTACGATTGCTCTCGTAGATGAAATCGCGCAGGCTCTTGCTCTCGACCTTTTCGAAGTCGCCGAGTATTACGAGTCTTTTTCGGTAATTGGATACTTTCTGAAGTACCTCACCTGCGAAACCCGTCTTTAGGTTGAAGAATTCCCCGGCTATGTTCGCCTTATCGACTGAAATGGTATTCGTCGGCGTGCTCATGATCGCGTCAAAAAATTTCGAATGGCTGTCCAGCCTTTCGCCCGCTTCGAACACCAGGCTCGAGATGATGCCTTCTTCGGTTTCAATCGCCTTGATGGTCACCGCGAGTCTCCTTTCGCGCTGCGAGATCATGCCGGATCTCAATCCAGGGAAAATGGAATTGAACGACCCCAGATCAACTCCGGGGTATCGTTCGTAAGGTCCGCCGGACTTGTCGCGGAGCCCGCGGCGAGCCTGTTCAGAAGCCTCTTGGATCGAACGGCGCCGCAAGCTTGTCGATCGTGAGAGGAGCCGATACTAAGATGCTCTCTTACCGTCCGGGATGCGATACCGCTCGATGAATCCTTTCTTGACAGGCTTGCCGGCAATCTGTTTGATCGTCCCGCGCGGGCTTTACATTCCCAGTTTCCGCTCGATGGCCGCGAGGCGTTTCTCCAGGTCGGCGTTTTGATGCTTCAGGCCGTCGTTCTCGGCCTTCAGCTCCTTGATGGACTCGATGAAAGGCGCGACGAAACCGTTGTAGTTCACGCCCTTCATGCCGTTCGGATCGGTGGAGACGAGGTCGGGGTAGACAGCCTCCACTTCCTGGGCTATGACGCCGTACTGGAGCTGCGCACCCTTTTTCGGGTCGATCCAGCGGTAGGTAACGCCGCGCAACTTGCCGAGGGCGTCCAGGGCTCCGGGGAGGGTGGCGACGTCCTTCTTTAGGCGTCTGTCGGAGCTGGTAACTACTCCGCTGGAATCGATAATCGAACCGACAATCCACAAATTTCCGTTAACGGCCAAGGAGTTGCCGGCATTAGGCGCCATCCCTATGCCGACAAGGCCGCCGGTATAGGTGATCCCGCCCGCCGCGGCCGCCCATGGGCTGCTGACTATGCCGTTCAATTGAGTATTGATACTCGATTCATTTGTGTACAGAGTCGTGAAATTGCCGTTGACCGCCGCCGCGGTTATCGCCGTTCCGGACGTAAATGCGGCGGGGGCCGTTATGGTCGCCGCGTAGAGGTAGACTGCCGTGCTCAGGCAGGCTACCAGTGCCGCGCCTACCAGTATGGGCGTCCGTCCGGATCGGACGGCCCCGATGACACTAGCCACTTTCCGTCGCGCCGCCTGCCGGTCGGCTTCTCGTTTCTCCAGCTCCTCGATCCGCCGGTGGAGTCGCTCGATCGTTTCATTCAGTTCGTTTGCCATAGATCCTCCTAAAGTAAGCCGGCATAAGTCACTGCCAGGTCGCCTGGTCCCAATTCGAGGAATTCCATACTCCCGGTCCGCAGACGTTGAAGACACCGGTCAGGATGGCCGAAGGCAGCCAGTTTGTCTCATAGGCGATAGCCTGTACGGTCTCGTTCGTGACTGAGCCCGCTCCGGCTTCAGGCACAGTGATCGCCCCGGAGTACTGCGTTCCATTCGCGGAGGTCACCGGCGGCGCGGCTGTAGTGGCGTAATAGATCGACGCAGTCCCGCCGCTGCCGCTGGCGCAGCTCAGCGCGACCGACGGCGGGCTCGCATAATACGCGGCCTGGGGCTGCGCGGTCGCGAAGGCCGGAAGAGACATCTGGAAGGAATAGGTCGCCGTCGCGGTCGTGTTTGATGTGAAATCCGTTCCCGATCCGCTTTGGACAAAGGCTACGGCATTCAATGTGAACATGCCGTTGGCGTGAACCCCGCCATAAAGGAAACTGCTCCCGCTGGGCATAATGTATGTTCCCGTACCGTTTGCCGTCGAAGGAGTCGTGGTTGTAATAAAGGGAGTGGGAGTGGAAAGGGGATTGGGAGCTGTCCCGTCGATGGTGAAGGCAATGTATACGGTCGCGCCGCTAGTCGACGAAGTGATACCGTAGGCAACCGGAATTGCTGCGTTGGACATGAAAGTCGTGCTCGGGACGGTAAATGTGGGGGTGGCAACGGAAGTCATTGAAAAATCAGCGACGACCGTTGCCGAGTTCGTCATCCCGGTCACCGTAGCCATTGCCTGGACGGTCCCCGCCCCCGAATTGAAAGAGAAGAAGAACGGGCCCGTATACTTAAAAGTAGTCGAACCGATGGAAGCCAGAGAAGGCACCGAACCGTTTGTCGTGTAGTATATGGTTGCGCTCGGATTAGAGCAGGTGATGGTGACGGCACTGTCGTACCCCAGCGGCCAGCACTGCAAATTGCCCCCAGTGAAGACAGGCGTAGGCGCCTGATTCGTGCCGTTGCCCTTCACCGTGAACGTGAACTTCGGGTAGTTCACGTCGTTCGTCGGCAGGACGACCGTCGCCGTATTCGCCCCGAGCGTCTGCGGCGTGAAGCACAAGACGAACGCGGCGCTTCGCCCGGCCGCGATCGTCGCCGGCGGCGGCGCCTGCAAGGTAAAGCTGCCTGCAGTCGTGCCCGTTCCCATCGCGATCGTGATGCCGGCGACGTTGATCGAGAGGCTCGTCTGCCCCGTATTGCCGATCGTGACGGTGAGCGGCGCGCTGGACAGCTCGCCGGTATCGGGGAAGGAAAGGACTCCGTCGGCCGCCAGCGCCCCCGCCGCGGAGGTCGCCGACAGGTGCGGGCTCGCCGCCTCCGCTCGGGCGGTCTGCGCCGTCGAGGTCAGCGGATTGATGCAGGCCGAAAAGCCCGTCGCGGCGATCGCGATCAGGGCCAGAGTCCCGAGTAGAGTCGCGGCGAAGCCTTCGCGGCGGCCTGTCGATTCGGTTTTCATCATCGTCTTGTACTCCGGCATTAGTTCGATTCCGCCGCCACGCTTCAAAACCAGGCTACCTGATCGTCGTCGATTTCTGCCGCCCTGGTCCCCGACGACCCGGCCTGCGCCAGCCGGGCGTACTTGTCGGCGGCCGCGGGGTCGAGCTTGCGCGCCTCGTCGAGGGCCGCCGTCGCCGCATCGCTCTTGCCGAGGGCCGCCGCCGCCTTCGCGATATCGACGTAGAGGCCCGCATTGCCGACCACCTGCTTAGCGGCCTGCTGGTAATAGCCGTAGGCGCCCGCCGGGTCGGACTTCAGCATGGAGACGTTGCCGAGATTTACGAGGGCCGAAACCGAGCCCGCCTTCGCGGCGGCCTGGAAGTCGCGCAAGGCATCGTCGTAGCGGCCGAATTTGCCGTACAGGACGCCGCGGGCGTTCAGCGCCGCCGTGGCCGCAAGGCCGGATGCCGGCAGCGGTCCCATGGCCGCGAGCCGCGAGCCGAGCTCGGCGTCCACGGCCTTGACGAGCTCCGCCGAGAATGCCGCTCCGACTTTGCCGCTGGCGGGCAGCTCCACGCTCGTGCCGTCGGCGGGGAGGCCCATCGGCGCGTAGGTCTTCCAGGACTCGCGCATCGGGTAGAAAGCGGCGACCTGCTTGGCCGAGGCCTCGCGCCATTCCTCCGCTCCCTTCTTCCAGACCTCGATGAAACCGGAGTCCCGCATGGTCGTCTCGATGGGCACCCAGACCCTGCCGTCCCGGACGATGAGGTCCCGCTGGTCCATCGCCCTCGCCCGCGTCTCCTCGGGCGCGATGCCGAGGTCGATGGCCATGAAGATATGGCCGGGTATCGTGATGAAGGCCGTCTCGACGCCCGCCGCCTCGAGGCAGGAGGCATAGAGGACCGAGAGGTCGGCGCAGTCCCCAGCGCGGAAGGTAAGAGTCTGGCGCGGGAATTTTAGGGAGTCGACGGCCGCGGTATCGACGACCGTCCGCTCGAAGGGCCGCGTCGTGCTCAGCATGTAGCCGATGCCGTAGGTCCGCAGGCCCTCGTGGACGGCGATGGCGGTCTGGAGATTCTTCGCCAGCTCCGCGTTCCGCTCGCTCCTGACTGTCGCCATGAAGTTGCCCGTCAGGTCGAGGACCCAGGGGTCCTTGCTCGAGACGAAGGCGGCGGCCTTACGGTCGTCGCTCCAGGTGAGGGCATTGCGGTCGTTGACCAGGACGGTCGTCGCGCGGCTCTGCGAGACGTCGACGCCGTACTCGACGGAGACTTCGCCGGCCACCTTGGTGGCCTCGGTGACGTCGAGGATGCGGTCGTTGAAGAGGGCGTAGAGGGGCACTTCGATCGATGCCCCGGGCTCGAGCTTCCCGATGACGGCGCACTCCTTCGGAGCGTCCATGTATTGCTTGACGATGAAGCTGACTCGGACGTCGGAGGCGGTCTCCTTGCTCGTATTCGCGATCTTGGCCGTGCCGACGGGATTCTGGTCGTAGTAGGAGCGCAGGACCGGGAAGACGCCGTTCATGCTGATGGAGAGGAGCTCGAGGAGACGGGGCCGCTCGGACCGGGCGCGAGCGGGAAGCGTATAGTTCAAGCCGAGAATGGCGCCGATACCGCCGTAGAGGCCGGCTTTGTATAGGGCCGCTAGGTCGAGGCGGGCGGCGAGGCTCGAGCTCAGCTTGAGGCCCAGGCCGAAGCCGGCCTGACCCGCCGCATAGGCCGAGATCGTACCCGAGAGGCTCCCGTAGGCGAGGCCGGCGTCGAGAAAGCCGTGGAAGGAAAGACTCCTCGTGAGGTCCTTGCCGGCGCTCGCGCCCGCGAGAAAGAGAAACTCGTTCAGCGAGCCGGGCACCGATACGCCCTCGAAGGACTGTAGACCGCCTATCGAGTAGCCCGCCCCGAGGCGGAGAGCGAGCGGAATCGAGGCCTTCAGGGCGTATTCCGCAGTCAGACTGCCGCCCCAGGCCGTGGAGTAGGCCAGGCTGGACGATCCGTCGACCGCCATAAGGGGAACGGCGACCGAAGGGGCGACCGTGAAGGACCAGGAGGGGTTTGGCTGACCTGTCGTCTGGGCCGAAAGGGATCCCGCAGCCATCAATAGGGTTGCGATGAGAGGTCTCGCCTGTTTCATCCGTCCTCCGGCAGTTTTCTTCCTCGTAGTAGCTCAGATAGGACTTTCCGCAGCGCATCCTATCGAAGAACGGAATATTGGTCGTCCGAAATTGCAAATTCGGACTATTTCGCTAAAGAATAGGGGCAGGGAAACTGCGGATTCGTATGGGCGAGGATCGTCCGATCTAGGACACGGAGAAGCCTATACCTTGTCGGGACTTCTCAGTAGGCGACAGTGAAACGTCTTCTTATAAACTGTCCTTTTTCCAATTCATCGAGCAAGGCGACGGCCAGATCTTCGACGGAAATCGTGCTGACGCCCTTTGCGTCGAAAACCGGCTGATCCGTGCCGATCCGATATCGGCCCGAGCGTCCCGTCTTGACCTCCGGACCCATGATTATCGCAGGACTGAGGAATGTCCAATCCAGCGTTCTATTTTTCTTCAATATGACGAGATAATCCCGGACGGCCTTTGCCGCTGCCCTGTACTCTTCGGGAAACTCCGGGGTGTCGACCAATTGTACACCCGGAGCCGCCTCGAGACTGCCCGCACCGCCCACCACTAGCAGGCGTTTGACCCCCGCTTTCTCGGTGGCCTTCTCGACGGCGTCCGACGCTTTCAGGAAATCTTCGCGGTATCGCGGGTTTGTCCAGCCGGCGTTATAGGCGCTGAGCACGGCATCGTGGTTCGCGAGCGCGCGAGAAAGCGCGTCCACGTCGAATACGTCGGCCTTGGCGGCTTTTACTTTCGGGTCGAGCTTGCCAAGCCGGTCGGGGTGGCGCGAAAGCGCCGTAACTTCATAATTGCGACGCAGGGCTTCGTCGAGCGCCGCTTTACCGACAAATCCAGTGGCTCCGATCAACGCGATCTTCATCGTCTTCCTCCTCATCGACCGACAGTTTTAACGTATACAGGAAAGCGGGGCCGGGCAATATTCGATTCTGGAAACGCGATGCCTTGGGTCGTCGGGAGACCGGTTTGGGCACTTCAAATAGTGCCATGCCTGGGCTACTATTCAGGCCAAGTCCGCCGATTTGGAGTCGCCCATGGATAAGAGGAGCCTCACCAGGCCGAGCTCGTCCTCCGAGCACGAGAAGCACTTGCGCGAGTCCTGCTTCCTCCCCGAGGAGGAATTGCTCAGCCACTTGGAGTCCTCAAAAGACGGCCTCGGCGACGAAGCCGTCGACGAGGGGAAGAGGCGCTACGGCCCCAACATCCTCATGTCTGAGAGGAAGAAGAGCGTCATCGCGGAGATAGGCGAGCGCTTCCTCAATCCCCTGGTGATCCAGCTGCTCGTGATCCTCGTCGTCTCGTACTTCATGAATCTCGACGCCTCCGCCCTGGCCTCGAAGGACTCCGGCCTGCTTCTCCGCATCCTCGCCTATCTCGCGTCTTGCGGCGACTTCATCACCCCCAGCGTTGTCGGGGGCATGATTCTCATCAGCGTATTCCTCGGCTATTTCCAGGAAAAGCGCTCCTCGCGGGCCGCGGATCAGCTCCGGAAGCTCGTCCAGGCCACCACGATCGTCCTGCGGAACGGTAAGGAGGAGGAGCTCAGGATGTCCGAGCTGGTGCCCGGGGACATCGTGATCCTCGCGGCCGGCTCGATCATACCGGCCGATCTTAGGGTCCTGGCCGCCAAGGATTTCTTCGTGAGCCAGTCCGCCTTGACGGGCGAGTCGATGCCCGTCGAGAAGTATCCTCAGCCCGACCCCTCCAAGACCGAGGTCTTCGACCTGCTGAACGCCTGCTTCCAGGGCAGCACCGTCGTCTCCGGCGCCGCCAAGGGCGTCGTGATCAACACCGGGATGCGGACCTTCCTCGGCTCCATATCCCTGGGTCTCGCGGGGGCCAACGAGGCGACGGACTTCGACACGGGCGTCAAGAAGTTCGTCTTCCTGATGATCAGATTCATGGTGATCATGGTCAGCCTCTGCTTCTTCATCGTCGGGCTGAAGGATCACAATTGGCTCAACGCGATCCTCTTCGGCCTCTCGGTCGCGGTTGGGCTGACGCCCGAGATGCTGCCCATGATCGTCACGGTATGCCTCTCGAAAGGCGCCATGTTCATGTCGCGGAAGAAAGTCATCGTAAAGAAGCTCAAATCGATCCAGAACCTCGGAGCGATGAACATCCTCTGCACGGACAAGACCGGGACGCTTACCCAGGACCGAGTCGTCCTCGAGAAGCACGTCGACGTCACGAACCGGCACTCCGACGACGTGCTCCGATACGCGTACATGAACAGCTACTATCAGACCGGGCTCAGGAACCTCCTCGACCT
>Ga0181535_10002567_pt1 | contig 21962 bp, 14 predicted proteins | sample PEATcosm2014_Bin_44_FD_119774 | JGI IMG/M metagenome (GOLD analysis project Ga0181535, IMG submission 119774) | Peatland microbial communities from MTU Mesocosm Facility, Houghton, MI, USA - PEATcosm2014_Bin17_30_metaG | ecosystem: Environmental > Terrestrial > Soil > Wetlands > Peat | place... | reverse complement strand
GCCGCTGGCGTGATCGCAACCAAACCGGCGACCGCTCCGCTGATTGCACCCAGTGCGCTCGGCCTTCCCATGACCATCCATTCGGTTGCTCCCCAACCGATCGTGGCCGCCGCCGCGGCAAAATGAGTGGCCACGAAAGCGCTGGTAGCCAGGCTGCCGGCGGCCAAGGCGCTGCCGGCATTAAAGCCAAACCAGCCGACCCACAGCATGCAGGCGCCAATCAGGCTTAGCACAACGCTGTGCGGAGGCATGGCCTCCTGCGGATAACCCACCCGCTTACCCAAATACAACGCGCAGACCAGCGCCGATACGCCGGACGTTATATGCACGACCGTTCCGCCGGCAAAATCGAGAGTTGGAAAGACGCCGCCGAGAGAAGCGTTCAGCAGGCCGCCCTTGCCCCACACCATGTGAGCCATCGGTGCATAGACGATGATCGACCACAAAACCATGAACAGCATCATGGCGCTAAACTTCATCCTCTCGGCGAAAGCGCCAGTGATGAGCGCGGGAGTAATAATGGCGAACATCAACTGGTAAATCATGTACGTCTGCAACGGAATGGTAGCCGCGTAGTCGGGATCGGGTTGCGCGCCGACACCGTGCAGAAACGCGTGCTGCAAATTGCCGATAAAGCTGCTTCCCGAGCTAAAACAGAGGCTGTAACCTACCAATCCCCAAAGAACCGTGATCACGGCCATCATGGCGAAGCTCTGCATCATGGTGGACAGAACGTTCTTTTTGCGAACTAACCCGCCATAGAACAAAGCCAGGCCGGGGCCGGTCATCATCAGAACGAGCGCGGCGCAAACCAGCATCCAGCCATTGTCAGCCGCGCTGTGAGCATCGGCGATCTTTTGCTCCAACTCGGCAATCCGGTCGGGTGTTACGATGGATTGCGTCGCAGGGACCGTCTGGGCGCAGAGCGCGCAGCCGAATAGAACGACACAAATAAGGACGCTCCATCCGCAAAGATTTCGAAAGCGGATGGTTGATTTCAGGCTCTGAAGGAACAACGGGCTCTCCCTATCGGGCAGGTAGCTTGTGTTCTACTTAATATCGGGTATGCTGCTACAACGGAAATCAAAAGTCTTTATTGGAGCTATCAAAATTGTTTATGCGCTTGATACCCCGAGCGTGACAAAAATCGCGTAAATCACCACCAACGGGTAAGTTACTCATATGGACTATCGTGAACTTCAGCACACTGATCTTCGAGTATCGCGTCTCGGTTTTGGCACGATGATCTTCGGCAAACAGACCGACCAGCCGTCGGCTAACGCCATGATTGACCGCTGCATCGACGCCGGAATCAATCTCTTCGACACCGCCAATGCATACGGGCACGGCCAGTCTGAGATTATGCTGGGAAATGCTGTGCAAGGCAGGCGAGACAAGCTGATCATAGCCAGCAAGGTTCAGCACAAAATGGGCGACGGCGCCGATGAAGGCGGTCTGTCTAAGGCTGCGATTTTCCGCGCCATTGAAGATAGCTTGCGGCGAATGCGGATGGACTATCTCGACATTTACTACTTGCACCAACCCGATTGCGGCGTGCCGATCGAAGAAACCATGGATGCCATGGAAACCCTGATCCGCCAAGGCAAGATACGGTACATGGCGACCTCAAATTATGCGGCTTGGCAGATTTGCCAGATGCACTGCATCGCCGGGCAAAAGAAGCTCCATGTTCCTGGGATCGCGCAAATGATGTATAACCTGATCGCGCGGGGAGTCGAGCAGGAATTTACGTCGATGGCCCGGGAATTGGGAGTTTCGATCATCGTTTACAATCCGCTGGCAGCTGGCCTCCTGACCGGCAAACACAGCTCTCGGGCTTTCACTCCCGGAACGCGATTCGACTATAACAAGGTTTACCAGGATCGCTATTGGCATCCGCAGGATTTTGAGGCGGTCGAAAAGCTGAAAAAGATTGCAGTCGATGCCGGGCGTTCGCTTACCAGCCTTTCCCTCAACTGGCTCTTGCACCACACCGCCGCCGATTGCATTGTTCTCGGCGCGTCGCGCATGGAGCAACTGGAGCAGAACCTTCAGGCATGCGAGGAAGGTCCCCTGCCGGCCCCGGTCGTTGAAGCGTGCGACCAAGTGTGGAGGGAATTGCGCGGACCCGCTCCATTTTATAACCGCTGACAAACTCCCCGAGCGGCTGCCGTTTCAAGTGTGGAGCACGGCCGATTTAACTACTCTGCTTCTTCTACTCTGCTTTCGGGTGAGAAGTTCCAGCAACTCTGTTTGCTGGAGTTCGCTCGTTTCAGCGCCTTAACCCTAGTGTTAAGCCTCCAACAAACTGGTCAGCAAGGTACGGAAACTGGCAGCCGAATACGCTAAGTATGAACTTCTGTTCATCAGTCAGCAGCTCTGCTTTTGCCTTGCCCTAAGCCGAGTTCCGGGCCAACTCTCGCGTTCTACTCGGGCCATCAGCTTTGAACAGCAGCTTTGCCCCAAGTGGCTGCCTAAGTGCAGCAGCTCCCGCGAGGGTGATTCTATGTTTGGGTTTCGCAGCGTCCGCACACGGCAACTGACTTTAGGGCTGTTGGTTTTGGGGTCAATTCTTTGTGCTCCTGTCTCTGCGCTGGCTGTGGGAGTGATCACGGTGAACTCGCCAGCAAACGGAGCCACCGTAACCGTTCCGTTCGATGTGAACTTTACCTACAATGCCGCAACCACCTATACCAAGCTTTGGATCGACGGGGTCGCTATTATCTCGGACCACACCTCCACCACAAACCTGAGCACCTTCGATTACACGGTCACGTCGCTCGCTGCGGGATCGCACACCTTGACGCTGCAGGCGCATGACACCGCCAGCAATACAACCATTTCCGTTCATGAAACGATCACGGTTTCTTCGGCGCCTCCGACGGTTGTGAACGTGACCCCGTCGCAAGAGCAGATGTTGGAAGGTACGCAGTTCACCTTCAACTCGAACGTCTCCGCCAACTGGTCCTTGCCGACCTCGGCAGATGGCAGCATTCCGACTTGCAGCAGCACCACTTCGTGTGCCTTTACCGCCGGCGCTACGACTGGAACGGCAACGCTGACGGCGACGGCGACCGATGGTTCGGGAGCCACCGGATCGGCAAACATCACGATCTCGTCGCTGCTTGTGAACCCTGCCTCGGCAACCGTGGTAGCCGGTGAGACGCAACAATTCACGACTTCTCCTTCCGCTATTCCAGTGCAGTATTCGAGCCCTACGAGTCTCGGCTCGTTCAGTGGCAACACCTTCACCGCGGCAGCTACAACGACCGGCACATCTGGAACCGTGACGGCCACGGCAACCGACAGCTCCGGAGCAACCGGCACGGCATCGGTTTCTGTTGTGCCTCTCGCCATTACCCCCAGCAATCCAAGCGTGGCGGACGGCCAGGACCAGACGTTCACCGCAAATGCGCCAGTTACCTGGGTCGCGACGTGCGGAAGCTTCCCAACCACATGCGCGAGCCCAACATCATGCGTTTTCACCGCTCCCAGTTCGGTTTCTTCGGGCACAACCTGCACCATCACCGCCGCCGAGAGCGCTCCTGGCACATTGTCGGTTAACGCGACCGCGACGATCGGTTCGCTGACCCTGACTCCGGGAACGGCGACAACCATCGAGGGACAGACGCAGCAATTCACGGCCAATGCGGCGATCGCGACTACGGGCTGGTCGGCCACTTGTGGAAACGTTGCTCCCAGCACGACCGACCCTACATCAGCTACGTTTACCGCTCCCAGTTCGGTTCCACCGAGCCCGGGAACCTGCACCATCACCGCAACCGGCCTAGGCAACGTGAGTGCGCAGGCAGTCGATACGATTACGCCGCCTCCGCCTCCGACCACACTCAATTACACCACTTGGAAAAACAGCAACGATCACACCGGCCAGCAGCCCTACGAGACTACGCTGACACCCTCTAACGTCAATTCAAAAACGTTCGGATTGAAGTTCAGCGATGCGGTGGACGGCGACGTTTACGCGCAACCTCTCTACCTCTCCAACATCACCATTAACGGCACCAGCCACAACGTTGTTTTCGTGGCTACCGAACACGACAGCGTCTACGCCTTTGACGCTGATTCCGCAGGCGCCCCGCTCTGGCAAGTCTCCTTCCTTACCGGAGGCGCAACCACGGCGAAGCCCTCAAGCGTCCACAGCACCATCGGAACTGAAGTAGGCATTACAGGGACGCCGGCGATCGATATCAATGGTTCGCCGAATCCGGTGCTGTACGTCGTGGCGGAAACGGATAACGGCGGCACCTATAGCCACCACCTGCATGCGTTGGACGTGACAACCGGCAAAGAGATCAAAGGTAGCCCGGTCACCATTTCCGGCTCGGGTTTCTCTTCCAAGCAGCAGTTGCAGCGGCCGGCGCTCATTTTAGCCAACGGAAACGTATACGTCTCCTTCGGCAGCGAGGGCGATAACACTCCATGGCACGGCTGGATTTTTGCATTCGACACCGCCAACCTTTCAGAAGCACCCGCTATCTGGAATTCTTCACCGGGCGGAAACGCGGGAGGAATCTGGGGTGGCGGGGGCGGCCTGGCAGCCGACTCCGACGGCAACCTCTTCGCTGCCACAGGCAATGGCAGCTGGAACGGAACAACCCAGTACGGCATGAGTTGGGTAAAGCTCAGCCCGACCCTGCAGGTGATGGATTTCTGGACCCCGTACAATGAAGCCACTCTGTCGAACGGCGACGAAGACCTTGGCTCTGCAGCTCCCGTACTCGTTCCGGCTCAGCCGGACAGCGTCCATCCGAACGAGCTGATTGGCTGCGGCAAACCGACGCCGGTTTACGTGGTGGATCGCGATAACATGGGCGGACACAATTCGGGTTCCGATAGCCAGATCGTGCAGTCGCTGCCGAGCGTGGTGGGCGGAGGAACGTCAAAGCAGACGCAGTATCACGACCATTGCTTCACGACTCCCGCCTACTTCAACGGGACGGTTTATTTCATCGGCAATAACGACGTGATTAAGGCGTTCGCGCTCAGCCCCACAACCGGAATGCTCTCGGCGGCCCCAACTTCGCAGGGAAGCTTCACGTTCCTGTTTCCCGGCGGGCAGCCGGTGACCTCATCGAACGGATCCAGTGATGGCATCGTCTGGGCCGTGGATTACAACTCGTATGACTTGCATGCCTATGACGCGAACAATATGTCGAAGGAGATTTACCGGAGCTCTACCGTGGGCTTCACCAAGTGGATGGTGCCCACGGTCATCAACGGCAAGGTCTACGTGGGCTCGAAAAAGTTACTTTCGGTCTTCGGACTCTTCTGAGGCCGGAGAAAGCTGAGCGCTGCTGGTTCAGCGCATGTTGGTACACGCAATCGCCATCGCGGGCCCGGCCTGGATGGCGATTTTGTTTGCCGCGCTGAGTGGGCGCGCCGACATGTTGGCTGGCCCCGACAACAATGACCTTCGCACGCGTTCTCGTTTGGCATTAGAATAAATACTCACAAGCAGGCTGCTTAAGAACAGGTTTGGTCTGATGTGAGGATGCAAGCGATTGCGTCATAACTCTGTGAGTCACACATCCCGTAGCACTTTGCTTGGTGCTTCGGCGTGTTTTTTCAGCAGCCGCTAGGGGTTGAAGCCAACAATTCCACGCCTCGAACACCGCATTTCCAGTTCGTTTTGCGGCGAACCGAGTTCGCTTGGGTGGAATCGTCGCACCGGATTTGCGGTTAGGCCTGAAAGACGCCCGGGAAAACCACCGGTGATCCGGCGGATCGCGGTCCTGGCGCACGAAGGAGAACAAGATTGAGCGAGATTGTGCCCACTGAAAACTCCAGTCAATTGCGCGGTAAGACCATTGCGGTGCTCGGCGCCGGCAAAATGGGAAGCCTGATTCTGCGTTCGCTGTTGAACAGCGGCGTTGTGGAACGTAGTCATTTGCGAGGCTCGGTGAAGCACAACGAGCACGCGAACGAACTGCGTGAAAGCTTGCAGATCAGCGTCGGCACGTCAAACCTCGAAGCGGCGCGCAATGCCGATGTCGTGATCATATGCGTTAAGCCTTCAGGCGTCTCGAAGGTGGCGGAGGCAATTCGTCAAGTGCTGTCTCCCAACGTGCTGGTGATCTCGATTGCAACCGGCGTCACCACCGAAGGCATTGAGGCCGTGCTCGATCCCGGCGTGCCGGTCATTCGCGCAATGCCTAACACTGCCTGCCGGATCGCCTGCGGCATGACGGCGCTGTGTGCCGGGCAATGTTGCCAGGAGTCGCACTTGGCGATTGCGAAAGCCATCTTCTCGCTCATGGGAAAAACCGCCGAAGTGGACGAGATACACATGGACGCCGTGACCGGCCTTTCCGCCAGCGGCCCGGCCTTCATCTATATCGTGCTGGAGGCGCTTGCCGAAGGTGGCGTCCGCGTCGGACTGCCACGCGAGATCGCAACCAATTTCGCGGCGAATGCCGCGCTCGGCGCAGCCTCGATGGTGTTGAGTACGGGCGAGCATCCCGCCGTGCTGAAGGATGAAGTAACCACCCCGGGTGGCTGCACGATTGATGGCATCCTGGAACTAGAGGAAGGTAATATTCGCGCAACACTCATCCGAGCCATTACGACGACCACGCGAAAAGCGAGCCAGCTGGCGAGGTCATGAGCAGTAGCTCCTCCAGCTCAGGTGCGGTGTTTCTGGAGCGCGGCGAACCGGGGATCCAACATATCCCATAAAGAAAGCCTGTGCGGTGTGCACAGGCTGATCTCCGGACATAATTGTAATTTTCGGCTATTCAGCTTCAACCACACCTTTCATGCGTTCGATCTCCGCCCTGAGGAATGCGTCCACGCCCTTCGCCGCCGCACGGCCCTCGGCAATGGCCCAAACGATCAGCGACTGTCCTCTTCGCATGTCGCCTGCGGCGAAAACGCAGGGAACCGAGGTCATGTTATTGGCGTCGGTGGCCACATTGCCACGCGAATCCAGCGCCACACCAAGTTGGTCGACCATTCCATTGCGCACAGGCCCGGTGAATCCCATTGCCAACAGGACGAGATCCGCCTCGATCGTAAACTCAGTTCCGGGCAGCGGTTCGAACTTGGGTGCCGGCCCTACGCGCGTTGCATGCAGAAGTTTCACATTCCCGTGCTCGTCGCCGGTAAATTTCGTAGTTGCGATTCCCCAGTCTCGAACCCCGCCCTCCTCATGAGAGCTCTCCGTGCGCAACTGCAGAGGCCAGAGCGGCCACGGAGTACTCGGCGAGCGCGAATCCGGCGGTTTGGGCAGCAATTCAAGCTGCAGCACGGAAGACGCCTTCTGACGATGCGCAGTCCCGACGCAATCGGCGCCGGTGTCGCCTCCTCCGATGACCACGACGCGCTTGCCGCAGGCCGTTATATTCTGCGCTTCGGTGAGGGGCAAGCCATCGCAACGGCGGTTTTGCGGTATCAGGAAATCAATCGCATAATGAATGCCCTTGAGTTCCCGCCCGGGAATCGTCAGATCCCGAGGATGCTCGGCGCCGCCAGCCAGCACCGCAACGTCGTACTCCTTGCGCAGTGCTTGGATGAGGATGTCCTTTCCGATATGGGCGTTGGTTACGAACTCAACGCCCTCCTTCGTCATCTGATCCAGTCGCCTGTCGATGAGGTGCTTTTCCATTTTGAAGTGCGGGATGCCGTAGCGTAGCAAGCCGCCGATGCGGTCGGCCTTTTCAAAAACCGTCACTCCATGCCCCGCACGCCGTAACTGTTGAGCAGCTGCCAGCCCGGCTGGGCCGGAACCAATGACGCACACACGCTTGCCTGATTCTCTCGGCGGGGGCTCGGGGACGATCCAACCCTCTTCGAAGCCGCGTTCGACGATTGCCTTTTCAATATGCCGGATAGTGACTGCGGGCTCATTGATGCCGAGAACGCAGGCCGTTTCGCAAGGAGCCGGACAAAGCCTGCCGGTAAACTCCGGAAAATTGTTGGTCGAATGCAACTGGCGAACCGCCGCCTTCCAGCGACCGTGATACACCATGTCATTCCAGTCGGGAATGATATTGTTCAGCGGGCATCCAGTGTGGCAAAACGGCACGCCACAATCCATGCAGCGGGCACCCTGCTGGCGAAGCTTCTCTTCCGGAAACTCCGTATAAATCTCGAACCAATCATTAACGCGCTGCGGCACCGGGCGGCGCGCGGGCAACTCACGCCCGTATTCGATGAAACCAGTAACTTTACCCATGCTTAACCTGCTTCTCGTCCGAGTACATCACCGGACTCTGCACTTTCTGCATGCGCTCAATGCGCGGAACACCGAGCACTCGCTTGTACTCGTGCGGGAAGATCTTGATGAATTGCGGCAATGTGTCCGACCAGTGTTCGAGAATCCACTGCGCTCGCGGGCTTTCGGTTGCGATCAGATGACGGTCAATGGCGCTGCGCAGCAGCTCTATATCGCGCTCGTCGATCACCGGTTCCAGATCGACGCCGGCCAGATTGCAGCGCTCCTGCTCGAAGTCGCCGTCCTCGTCGAAAACGTAAGCCAACCCGCCCGACATGCCGGCCGAGAAATTGCGCCCGCATTTGCCGAGCACGAATACCAGCCCGTTGGTCATGTATTCGCAGCCATGGTCTCCCACGCCTTCGACCACGGCCATTGCGCCGGAATTGCGCACCGCGAAGCGTTCGCCGGCAACCCCGTTGAAATATGCTTCCCCACTCGTGGCGCCGTAGAGGGCCACGTTTCCAATCAGGATATTCTGCTCCGGCGCGAAGGTGGAGGCGCGAGGCGGATAGACAACCAGTTTGCCGCCGGATAGCCCCTTGCCCACATAATCATTGGCTTCGCCTTCCAGTGTGAGCGTCACTCCCTTGGCAAGAAAAGCGCCAAAGCTCTGGCCGGCCGAGCCGTTAAACTCGCATGAGATGGTGTCGTCGGGCAGTCCCTTGGAACCATAACGGCGCGCGATTTCGCCGCTCAACATAGCTCCGACAGTTCTGTCCACGTTGCGGATCGGAAGCTTCACTTGAACTGGCGTGAGCGTCTCCAGGGCCGGCTGCACGCACTCGATCAGCTTGTGATCGAGAGCCTTTTCCAGCCCATGATCTTGCGCCTGCACGCAACGCCGCGCCACGTTCGAGCGCTTCGGTGGATCGTAGAAAATGCTCGAAAAGTCCAAGCCCCGGGCCTTCCAATGCCCCATAGCCGGCTTCATCTCCAGCATATCGACCCGGCCGACCATCTCGTCCACGGTCCGGAAGCCAAGCTTGGCCATATACTCACGCACCTGCTCGGCGATGAAAAAGAAAAAGTTGATCACGTTCTCGGGTTGTCCGCGGAATTTGGCGCGCAGCTTCGGGTCCTGAGTAGCAATTCCCACGGGACAGGTATTCAAATGGCACTTGCGCATCATGACGCAACCCATCGTAATCAGCGGCGCCGTGGCAAAGCCGTATTCTTCGGCTCCAAGCAAGGCGGCGATAACGACGTCGCGGCCCGTCTGGAGCTTCCCGTCGGTTTGCACACGGATGCGGCCACGCAGGTCGTTCATGACCAGCACCTGCTGAGTTTCAGCCAATCCCAGTTCCCACGGGATGCCTGCATGCTTGATCGAGCTGAGCGGCGACGCACCCGTTCCGCCGTTGTCTCCGCTGATGAGCACGACATCCGCATGCGCCTTGGCCACACCGGCGGCTACGGTCCCGACTCCAACTTCGGCAACCAGTTTCACGGAGATCCGTGCCCGCGGATTGGCGTTCTTCAGGTCATAGATAAGCTGCGCAAGATCCTCAATCGAGTAAATGTCATGGTGGGGCGGCGGAGAGATCAAGCCAACGCCTGGAATCGAGTGCCGCACCCGGGCGATCTCGTCGTTCACCTTGTGCCCGGGCAGTTGCCCACCCTCTCCGGGCTTGGCGCCTTGCGCCATTTTGATCTGCAACTCGTCGGCATTAACCAGATAGTGGACGGTTACGCCGAAGCGCCCGGAGGCCACCTGTTTAATGGCGCTGCGCCGGGAATCTCCATTCGCATCGGGCTGGAATCGGCCCTCTTCTTCGCCGCCTTCGCCGGTGTTGGACTTCCCGCCGATGCGGTTCATGGCAATGGCGAGGGTTTCGTGAGCTTCTTTGCTAATGGAGCCAAACGACATTGCACCCGTCGTGAAGCGCTTCACGATCACGCTGGCTGGTTCCACTTCCTCCAGTGGAACCGGGTCCTCGCTCTTCCTGATGCCGATCAGTCCGCGCAGGGTACAGAGTTGGCGGCTTTGATCGTCGATAAGGTCCGTGTACTCCTTAAACGTCTTGGGATTACCTTCTCGAACCGCATGTTGCAACTTGGAGATGGTCAGCGGATTAAGAATGTGGTGTTCGCCGGAGACGCGATACTGGTAACTGCCACCGACTCTCAGCTCCGGCTCGAAGCTGCCGACCGGGCGAAAAGCGTGCTCGTGCTTCATCTGCGCTTCCCGCGCCAGCACTTCGAGCCCAACCCCTTCCAGCCGCGAAGCGGTCCCGGTGAAATATCTCGCGACGAGCCCGCGATTGAGCCCGATGGCTTCAAACACCTGCGCCCCGCGATAGCTCTGCAGGGTGGATATCCCCATCTTGGAGCCGGTCTTGAGCAGACCCTTATTGATCGCCTTGACGTAATTGTGCAGCGCGGTATCGCCGTTCATGCCCTCGGGCAAATCGCGCCTCAGTTCCATATCCTCCAGGGTTTCCATGGCCAGGTATGGGTTCACGGCGCTTGCGCCGTAGCCGATCAGCAGCGCAAAGTGCATAACCTCGCGCGGCTCGCCCGACTCGATAATCAACGCCACCTGTGTGCGCAGCTTCTCGCGAACCAGGTGATTGTGGACGGCGGTCAGCGCAAGCAGCGACGGAATGGGAGCGTACTCCTCATCGACTCCGCGGTCGGAGAGAACGATCAGAGTGTAACCAGCCTTGATGGCCAGCGTAGCGCGACGACAAAGACCGTCGAGTGATGTCCGTAGTCCCTCTTCGCCTCTATGCACCGGAAACAACGTCGGCAACGTGGTGGCCAGCAGGTCCCCTTGCGAAAGTCGCCGCAGTTTTTCGAGGTCGCGATTGGTGAGAATCGGATGCGGCAAGGCCAGCGTATGGCAGTGCTTTGGCGTCTCCTCTAGAATATTGTTCTCGCATCCGATGAAGCTGATGAGCGACATCACCATATCTTCCCGGATCGGATCGATCGGAGGATTGGTGACCTGCGCAAACAATTGCCGGAAATAATTGAACAAAGTCTGTGGACGATCTGACAAACACGCTAGCGGCGTATCCGTGCCCATTGAACCCACCGGCTCCTGGCCATCCCGCGCCATGGGCAACATGAGCATCTTCAGGTCTTCATCGGAATAACCGAAGACGCGCTGTCGGCAGAGGATGGTGTCGTGGTCCGTCGCTACAGTGCGTGGAGGCTCCGGCAACTGGTCGAGAGTGATCTGGTTTTCCCGCAGCCATTCGCCGTAAGGCTGACGGCTGGAAAGGCGGCGCTTGATTTCCTTATCCGAAACGATGCGCCCCTCGACCAGATCGACGAGGAACATTTTGCCGGGCTGAAGCCGCCCCTTTCGGACAATGTCCTGCGGCTTGATCGGCAACACGCCGGCTTCTGACGCCATTACGACCAGGCCGCCGCGGGTGATCACGTAACGTGCCGGGCGCAGGCCATTACGATCGAGGGTCGCGCCGATCACGCGGCCATCGGTGAAGGTGAGCGCCGCCGGGCCATCCCACGGTTCCATCAAGCTTGCGTGGTACTCGTAGAAAGCTCGCTTGTCAGGATGCATGTACGGATTACCCGACCAAGCCTCTGGAACCATCATGGCCATGGCGTGCGGCAGGCTGCGCCCGGACTGGAACAGCAGTTCGACGGCATTATCGAAATTCGCCGAGTCGCTGCCCCCGGGCGCGATGATTGGGAATAGTTTCTGCATGTCATCGCCGAAGAGCGGCGAAGACAGCAGCGACTGGCGGGCATACATCCAGTTGACATTACCTTTGAGCGTGTTAATTTCGCCGTTGTGCGCGATATAGCGATACGGATGAGCCAACTGCCAAGTCGGAAACGTGTTGGTGGAAAACCGCTGGTGGACCAAGCATAGAGCGCTGGTAACAAGCGGGTCGGATAATTCCTTGTAGAACTTGCTGATCTGCGGCGCCAGCAGCAGTCCTTTGTAAATGATGGTGCGGGCCGAGAACGACGAAATGTAGAAGCTCTGCATCAAGGTAGCATCGAGCGCCGTGATTTCGGTTTCCGCCCGCTTGCGAATGACGTAGAGTTTGCGCTCCAGGGCGTCTTCCCTGTTCCCGTCGCCCGCTGCCGTTGTTGGCGATCCGACCGAGTCACTATCGGTTGTCGCGGTTGCGGCGGCCGATGGTGGAGCGGCGATGAACACCTGCTCGATATAGGGCCGCGAAGCGCGCGCCACCTGACCAATCGCATTCGCATCGACCGGCGTATCGCGCCAGCCCAGAACCTCGAAACCTTCCTCCCGGATCACCCGGTTCACCACCGTGCGACATCGCTCGCGCTGCTCGTCATTCCGTGGGAAAAAGACCATGCCCACCCCGTAAGAACCGGGTTCGGGCAGCGAGAAATGGAGTCTCGCGGCTTCGCGGGCAAAGAACGCATGCGGAATCTGAATGAGGATGCCGGCGCCATCACCCGTCTCGGGATCGCAGCCGCAAGCCCCCCGGTGCGTGAGATTGATCAGAACTTCAATCCCCTTCAGGACGACGTCGTGAGACTTATGGCCGTCGATATTCGCCACAAAGCCCAGGCCGCAGGCGTCGTGTTCATGGCTGGGGTGATAGAGCCCTTGTGGGGCAGGCAATCCATTCGGCATGTCCGATGTCGTCACTTCATCTCCGGATGTAAGCGGCATTCAGGGGGCGGCAGAAAGGCCGCCGAGGAAAAAACCGCAGGCGTCGCTCGACACAAATCCCTGTGTATTAAGCAGTTTATTATCGTTTGTTAGCGGCTCGAAAGTACAATCAAGATTTTCGATAGCACCGATTAAGAATTTTCGGCATGGCCTTAATACGACCTTAACCGAATCGTGAATTGCTCGCCAGCGGTGGATTCGGGTGCAGGCATGGGTTGACAAATCAGTTCCCAATCAAAACCATGCCCTCGCAAATGGCACAGTGCGTGTATTCTTTTGAGAGTAGGTGCAACTTGCCTGATTGTTGGTGGTGAATTCTGCCGTCCCGCTGTTTCCGAGAGAGCGAGGAAAGCCGTGGATTTCGATCAGCTAGTAACGTTCATCGAAGTCGCCAAGCTGGGTAGTTTTTCGCGCGCAGGCCAAAAGGTGTTCCGAACTCAGTCGGCCGTCAGCGCCCAAATCAGGCAGCTCGAGCAGGAGTATGGCGAGAAGCTTCTCGACCGCCGCGCCAAGACCGTGCGCTTGACTCCGGGCGGTGAAGTTTTGTTCGAGTATGCACAACGCTTGTTGACCCTGCGAGACGAGTCGGTCCGCGCCGTCGCCGACCAGGGCAACTCGCTTCGCGGAGTCCTGGCCATTGGAGCCAATGAGGCTACCTGCTTGTACGTGCTTCCCGAAATGTTTGCCGAGTACTGCAGACAATATCCGGAGGTTCAGATCAGCGTTTATCGCAATTTCAGCCGCAAAATCCTGGAGCGGGTTGAGGACGGAGCGGTCGATCTGGGCATCGTAAGCCTGCCGGTAAAGTCTCATAGCATCAAAGTGCATTCCATCTTCCGCGACCAGTTGATGGTTATGGTGAGCTCCGGGAATCCGCTCGCGAAGCAGAAATCCGTCACCGTGGAGGAAGTGGCGAAACAACCGCTGATATTTCCTAAGACTGGATACACGCGGCAGGCGTTGGATAAGCTCTTCCGCCCTCATCGAGCCGACTTGCAGATCAAGATGGAATTGCCCAGCGTGGGCATGATCAAGAGATTCGTAGTCGCCGGTATTGGCGTGTCACTCATCAGCGCCAGCTTCGCCAACGATGAAGTTCGCTCCGGAGAAGCCAAGCTGCTCCCCTTGAAAGACAATGTACTGTGGCGCTCGCTCGGCCTGATTTATCGCGCCGACCGAACCTTACCGCGCTCCGCTCAGGCCTTCATCGAACTTACCAGGCACTTCGCAAAGAAGGTCATGCCTGCGGGCTGAAGCGTTAGCCGGGCCCCGCGCTGGCAATACCTTTCGCATCAGATCTAGCCTGCGCCCTTCAGCAGATCGCTCAGCGCAGCCACGTCTGCCGGGCTGGCATCACTAATGACGAAGTACCTGAGCCCGTTCCGCGACCAGGTTTGAATCGTAAAGTCCAGCTTGTGCTCAACCAGATTTGCCGACCTCATGTGCGTTGCCAACGACCTCTCGGAAAGTATGAATACCGAGATCCGATGTTTACGCACTTGAAACAAGAGTTGAGCACCTGGGCTCTGCTCGAAATAGGCTACGCGGCCGCCTATCAGTTGGAACGGAGAGTTTTGCAATTCAGGCAAATTGAATGTGAAGGGCAGCTTGCCCTCGAACCACGGCTTAACCGTATGCCGGTCCGTCGAAACCACGTCGATGGGATTCGCACTGGCCAGTGTCGCCACATGCAGATCGGCAAGCTCGCCCAGTTGCCGCTCACGCTGCAGATGGCCAACCCAGAAAACTCCAAGGCTGATTGCAGCCACCAGCACTGCCATTACCGCTCCCAGCCGCCAGCCCAGTCTCCAGCCCCGCAACCGCGGCTTGCTTTGCTCGACCACTTGCTGTGCGATCTTCAGCCTGAACTCCGGAGCCGGCGCGAATCGTTTGCCGGCCGTGTGGGTCATGCCCTTCAAGCGCAGCCGTCCGAGCGCGTCGGTGGCACACGATTGGCATTGCCTCAGATGCGCCTCCAACTCGACAGCCTCGTCGCCGGGCAGTTCAGAGTCGACGTACTGTTCAAGTTTCGCGTGCCACAGTTCACAGCTCATTGCGAAGCTCCCCGGACCTGCGTCCCCAGCAAGTCCCGCAGCGCCTTTCGAGCGCGCGAAAGGCGCGACATGACCGTACCAATCGGAATGCCGAGTGTCTCCGCGATCTCCTGATAGCTCATCTCCTCCACGTCACACAGAAGGACGACTTCCCGGTAATGCACCGCCAGTTGCTCCAGCGCGCTTTGCAAAAGTTCATGATCGACGCGAGCGAGCAACGTTGATTCCGGCGTTTCCAAAAGCGGAGGCAATGCGTCTTCTGCCTCTTCCAGTGGCGTGGTCGCTTTCAATCCCGTACGTGAAGTCAGGAAGGTGTTGCGCAAAATGCGGAACATCCAGGCGCGGAAATTAGTCCCTTGTTGAAACGACCGGAACCCTTTCAGCGCCTTCATGTAAGTCTCCTGCACCAGGTCTTCCGCCTCGGCGCGGTTCTGCGTCAGCCAGTGCGCAAAGTTGTAGAGCGAAGCGAACAGCGGCATCGCCAGTTCTTCGAATGTCCCGGATTGGCTTTGCTCGTTTTGCATCCGGCTATAAGGGTAACTCGAAATCCCCTGAATTATTCCCGCCGCAGACAGAATTGCTGTTCGGCTCCGGACCGAATGCGCCTCTGGTGCGGCAATTCAGCCGAAGCCTGCCCAAAGCATGTATCCGCCCGTGCCGTCACTGAACTCGCGCGAGGTGCAGGATTACACGGACCGACAACTGAGATGGGTGATCGAGAACGGGATCGGGCCTTCGGGAATGCCTGCTTCCAAGGGGATACTGAATGATGATGAAATCTGGAGCAAAGTGAACTACATCCGCCACCTGCCTGCGAAGGGAAGCCTCGGCGAACCCGCGGTCTACAACCCGAAATAGGAAGGGACCCATCAGCCGCGTGTAGCGTCGTATACCAGCTTGGCTGCGGCCATGTCCTCTATGGCCAATCCCACGGACTTGAAGATTGTCCTGCCGGCCCGCCTCATCGGCGTTGCGGCTGTCAGCAGCTCGCCGAGTTCGGCATCGATTGCGGCGCCGGATGAACGTATATCCTCCGACTCCTGGCCGGCAGCCTCACGCGATTCGACCACCAACAAACCTTTCATCGCTTCGTTGTCCAGCTCGCGCCGGCCCGCTCCGACCGCGCCCAAGGCGTTGATATGAGCGTCCTGCTTCAACCATCGGCCAAGTAGCACCGGCTCGGAAGATGCGGTAGCGGTGACCACCACGTCCGCGCCACGGACGGCTTCTTCTGCTGTCATTACCCTGGCACCGACTTGTTCTGCCAGCTTCCGCGCGTTTTCCCGGTTGCGGCTCCAAATGCGGACCTCTTCGAAGTTGCGCACGCATCGCAGCGCCGCAACATGCGCCCGCGCCTGTACGCCGCTGCCCAGAATGGCAAGTACCCGCACGTCCGCCCTGGCAAGCAGATCGGTCGCGACCGCCGAAACCGCTGCCGTGCGCATCTCCGTAATCGATCGCGCTTCCATGGTAGCGAGCGGCTCGCCAGTGTCGGTGCGGAACAGCTGAATGACGGCAAAGTGTGTATCCAACCCGCGGCCCGCGTTGTCAGGAAAGACCGACACCAGCTTAACTCCCATGACTTCCCCGTAGATGGCAGGCATGACGAGAAACAGCGCTGGCTGTTGCGGAACTGGCAGCCTCATGCGCAGCGGCTGCACGACCTTGTGCAAGGAGAAGTCAATCAGCGCCTGCCTCATTGCCGGAATCAAACGCTGGTAGCTGAGCCGCTCCCGAACCGCTTCTTCGCTCAAAAACATTTCAGGCCTTTCGGAACATAGACTTGAGCAAGCCGCCGCACTCTCACTGAATTGTGGTGCTCTCCATCTTAAACGTGAGACACGTTACCTGGCCTGGATGATTTTGGCGCACTGGTTTCTGGCGCTACTTTTTCGGTTCCAGCTTCAGCGATGCCGAGTTGATGCAATAGCGTAACCCGGTTGGCCGCGGTCCATCTTCAAACACATGCCCCAAGTGCGACCCGCAACGCGAGCAGGTCACCTCCACCCGGCGCATGCCGAAAGCATTGTCTTCGTGATTGTCCACGCGCTCCGGGGCTGCGGGCTCATAGAAGCTGGGCCATCCGCTTCCGGAGTCGTATTTGGTATCCGAGCTGAACAATTCCTCACCGCAAGCCGCGCAGCGGTAAACGCCCTTTTCCTTGCTGTGCGCGTATTCGCCGCTGAAGGCGCACTCCGTGCCTTTCTCGCGCAGGATGTGGTACTGCTCCGGCGTAAGTTCGCGGCGCCATTCATCTTCGCTCTTGCGCAGTTTCTCTTTCTCGTCGGTTGCCATGCTCACCTCCCAAGCAGTTAGATTTCGTCAGGCGCCGCCGGGGTGCAACCGTTTCTGCCAGATGGCCCAGTAAGGTACGCCGGCAAAAAGCAACGCGCGAGTAAGGACCTCTCACTCGCGCGCCAAAGTCTGTATAGTCCTTTTCTGATTTTTCGGCCGTTTTAGGACCGGTCAACCTAGTGCCACTCCCACTCCAGGAATCCGGGCTTCACGTCGGTCATGGCATTCGCGATCAGTTCAACCAAGCCGCCGTACAGGATTTGATGCTTATCCCAGAGATTCCAATAAGAGAACAGATCTCGCATCTGGCCTTTGCAGTTGCTGCATGGGGCGCAGACGTATTTCGGAGTTTCCGGTTCGAGACAATCGCCAAAGGCGTTCAGCACCTGCTCGAGCTTCTTGCGCCCGGAGACCTGGAAGCGCCAATCGGTAAAGTTATTCGGCGACATAATGGCAAACCCGCTGCCGCCACCGCAACAGTAGTTATTGACTCCGTGCGGCTCCATCTCGCGGAACTTGGGAGCGATCTTCCGCAGAATCTCGCGCTGCGGCTCTACTACTCCCATCAGGCGCACGACGTTGCACGGGTCGTGAAGTGTAATGGGGAAATCGTTGCGCGAGGGGTCCAGCTTGAGCCTGCCGCTCAGGACGATGTCGCGCAACAGCGTCAGCGAGCTTTCCCGCGGGACGTTCATCTCGCCCAGCAGGATGCGGTCGGCAATCACGCTAAGAGCCTTGTGCGCGTGGCCGCACTCGCCGATCACAATCTTCTTCACTTTCAACTTGCGCGCTGCTTCTGCGTGCTTCAGTGCCACACGCGCAAACTGTGCGTCGTCGTACCATAGTCCGTAATTGATGGAATCGTAGGCGACCAGCTCCGATGACATCGTCCAGCTCACCCCGGCGGCGTTGAGTATTACCGCAAAGGCTCCGGGGTTCTCCGGCCACGCAAGAATCTCTCCAGCATTGTGAATCAAAAGGATGTCGGCGCCCTCCACGTCCCACGGCGTGTGGATGTCGAGCCCCGTCTTTTCACTCATCTCCTCGTCGATGAAATCCACGCTGTCCCTGACCGCCGCTGGGTTCATGCCGGTTGAAGAGCCGGTCTTCAACTGCTTCATCGAGCCGTTATCATGAATTTCCTTGGCTGCGATGCCCATCTCCATGCTGAACACCTTGCGGAGCTCGTGCGCCACAAGGGCGTTGTCGGCTCCAATCGGGCAGGTCTGCGCACAGCGGCGGCAGAGGTTGCATCGGTAGGCAAGCTCGGCAAGACGCGCCACCATGGGCCAGTTCAGTTCAATGTCGCCGTGCTGCCAGCGCGAGACCAGTCCGCCGTACTTCACATACTTGAAGTAAAGACGGCGCAAGATGTCGCTGCGAAACAGCGGCCGGTAGACTTCATTGCGCCCACTGGCTTCATAGATGTGGCAAGCATCGGAGCAGGTCTGGCAACGCGTGCAGTGCTCCATGGTGAGCAGCAACGGCTGAAGAAACGTCCAGTTGTTTTCTTTGGTGAATAGTTTTTCAACTCCCGCCAAAAACTTTTTGACCAGCTCTTCTTCTTCCTCGCGAGACTTCGGTCTGGGCAGATTAAGCGCGCAAGTGCCATCGAGTCCGCACTCGCACCTCTCCTTGACCGAAGCGCTGAGTGGGGTAAACGCAGGACCTTCCACGGTGCCAAGGCCTGCGGGCAACGGCTTTAAATCACTCATTTGCAGTTGCGTCAGCGGCTCTGCATCCCGCCGCGAAACGTCGCGGATGTCTACCTGTTCCTTCATTTGCGCACCGCCTGCTTTTCGGGTGGATTCGTTGTGGCGATCTCTCCCCAGGTTTTTGTTCCATCGGCGCCAATGTGCGGTGCCGACCACGTGGGACGATAGGTAAGATACTCGGCAACTCGTGCGGAGATCTGCTTGTTATTTGGCGTGTCGTCCCAACGGACGGTGTGATAGGTGAAATATTTCGCCACAAAATGCCCCATGTGCGTATACGGAATGTAGCCGAGAATTACCGACCCGAGGATGAGCCCGGCGCTCGTCGCGGCGGGAAGCTTGATCGTCGAATCGAATGCGAGCACCGCACGAGCTAGCGTGGCAAGCGGCGGCATGGACCCGCTGAGCGCTCCGATGATGACCAGCACGCAAGCAGCCGCAAACAGCCCCACATTCAACAAGTCGCCGGCTCCGGTGTAGTTTTTCAACTCCGGATCGGTGAGCCTGCGCCAGAACAACGCTAGGCCGCCGAACGTCGTCAGCATCAACCCCGCCCAAGCGCCCGCGCGAGCAATCACAAACAGCACGCCTGCAATCCCCATGCCTCCGAAGACCGCGCCCAGAGCAGACAGAGCAGCTGCTCCCATCAGCAGATAAAGCCCGGCATGAAACGGAAACGACCGGTACCAGAGCTTGCGATTGAATGCCCAGAGCCCTTTCAGCAGCAGCATCTCCGGGATCATAAAGCTCAATTCTCCGGCGAGGTTCGGGCGGCGTTCTTTCTTCCACCAGTCGCCTTGCTCGAAATACGACCCCCCGTGTGTCACCCGTTCCGGCGCTTCATGCGGCACAGGATACAGCTCCCAACGGAGATGGATGGGAGCGCGCGCGTATTGAATTACGCGGCCGACGCAGCCGACGGCAAACACAAGTACACCTGCATATATAAACAAAGACACCATAGTTGCCATGGATTTCTCCCCCACCGCTCAGAAATTTCTTAAGTGCAGCCGGCCCCGACCGTTCCGCGCTCGCAGCACTACGCGGTTCGCCCCGCCAAACTCACTCCTGCCGCACGATGCCGCCGGGCAAGTTTAACTACACCCTCCGCCCATTCCGGCGTTGCGCTCGCATGCAGGTGCGTGTAGCTTGCCCACACATTGTTGACGACCAGTCCGTCGCGCTTCCCAATTGCGCCGGTTCCGCGGCGAACCGAGCACACGGTCGCCGGTGGCTCTGACTTCAACATCTCGGGGTCCCCAGAGGCGACCGCGATGCGCGAATAGTGGAACTCATGACCCCGCAACATGGTTCCAACTGCGTAAAACGGATTCGGAGTGTCCACCTCCGCCTCCACGTATCCGTGCCCTTGTGGGGCGCTGCCCACATCGATATCGATAGGCAGGACGCCCGCCATGCGGAAACGTCTACCCTGCCACTGAATCGACCGCGACAACAACATCAACCCGCCGCATTCGGCATAAACAGGCAAGCCGCGTGTAGCTGCATCGGCAAGCGAATACAGAAACCCCGCGTTCGCATCGAGCTTCTCGGCATGCACCTCCGGAAAGCCGCCGCCAACGTACACGGCATCCACATCTTCAGGCAGTCCGCCTGACCGCAAGGCGGAGATGAACACAACTTCCGCGCCGGCTCGCCTCAGCGCCTCAATATTCTCTTCGTAGTAAAAACTGAACGCGGCATCGCGAATTACGGCAATCCTGACCGCGACCTCATCCGTCTCTTTGGGCGCTGTATATAAAGACGGCGCACAAAGCACGCTCACGCCAGCGGCGATTTCCTTGATCCGAGCCATGTCAAGCCGCGCCGCGACCTTGTCCAACAGAAAAGGCAATTCCTTCATCGCGGGATGATCTTCGGGAGTCACCAGTCCAAGATGCCGCGAGGGCAGGGCATCGCTATCGAGTTTAGGGACAACTCCGACCACCGGGATTCCGCACGCTCTTTCGATTGCATCGCGCACGACCATCTCGTGCCGTTTGCTGGCGACGTGGTTCAGAACAACTCCCGCGATTCGCAAATCCGGGTCTAACAGCTTGCAACCCAACACCACAGCGGCTGCGGTGCGCGTCATTTTGGTGACATTGAGAACCAGCACAACCGGCGATTGAATCGCCTTCGCTAATTCGGCCGTGCTGTGTGTTCCGGCTGCGTCAGCCCCGTCGAACAGTCCGCGATTGCCTTCGACCACGTTAAGGCCGCCCGCGATGGCATGCGTGCAAAACAACTGCACCGCCCTTGGGAAGCCCATCAACCACGTATCCAGGTTTCTCGCAGGCTCTCCCGACGCCCAGGAAAGCCAGGCAGTATCGATGTAGTCAGGCCCCTTCTTGAATGCGCGCACCTGCGTCCCTTCGCCACGGAATGCCCGGAGCAGCGCCATGGAGACCACAGATTTGCCGGAATCGCCGGCAAGCCCTGCAATCACGATCCTTGGCGCGTTCGAGGCCGCATTCATCTGAGCGCTTAACCTCAGCCTTGCGGTTCCTTGGACGGCATCTGGATAAAGGAGCCTCCCAAATAGCTGTAGATGCAACGGCCGGATTCGATCAACTGTCGGATCGCGAGCTTGCAAAGATCTTTCGAGCAAGCTTCCCCGTGTTTTGCCACCATTGCCTTGGTCAGGTCACCCGGTTTGAGTTTCTTCTTTCCCTCGCACTCGGATACCAACTGGAACATGTCTTCCGCAACTGTCTCTACTGTAAGGTCAGCCATATAAGTCCCCCTTTTCAGTCAGCCGGCACTGATTCCACTAATGCACACGGCTTCACTGTGTATGAATTGGTCTTCTTACTCTTGATTAACATGCCCGCGCCTGCCAGCGGGTCTGAACCGGCCTCTAACCCTGATTTTTCCAGCAGCGCCGTAACCCGCTCCACGGACCACTCGGCATTGTTGCCGTTCGTAACCCGTCGCGCCAGACGGGCAAGCGCGACCTCCGGAGCCACGCTGGCTCCCACGGAGAGCAGATCGTCTTGCAGCATCAACATCCCGCCGGCCTTCAGTTGGCTTGC
>Ga0181535_10002563_pt1 | contig 22005 bp, 16 predicted proteins | sample PEATcosm2014_Bin_44_FD_119774 | JGI IMG/M metagenome (GOLD analysis project Ga0181535, IMG submission 119774) | Peatland microbial communities from MTU Mesocosm Facility, Houghton, MI, USA - PEATcosm2014_Bin17_30_metaG | ecosystem: Environmental > Terrestrial > Soil > Wetlands > Peat | place... | reverse complement strand
CTCAACCTACTCAAACAAGACAAGACTTCAAAACGAGGTGTCCACGGAAAAAGACTCAAAGCGGGCTGGGACAATGGCTACCTGCTCCACCTACTGGGAAAATAAGATGCGTTTGCCCTGAATAAGAATCCTTTTGAGGGCACGCAAATGGGCGCAGCGGAAGTGGCGGCGCGGTACACTTTTGCCAGTGCGGGAGGCAGGGCGATGAAGAGAACGGCTGAGGAGAGTGCGCAGGTGGAGATGGGCGTCCGGTATGGCGCGGTGCGGCGGAGGACGCTGGAGCTGTGCGCGGGACTGACGGCCGAGGACATGATGGTGCAGTCGTGCCCGGAGGCTTCTCCGGCCAAGTGGCACCTGGCTCATACGGCGTGGTTCTTCGAGTCGTTTGTGCTGCGGGAGTTTTTGCAGGGCTACCAGCCGTTCCATAAGGATTTTCACTGGCTGTTCAACAGCTACTACGAGGGGTTTGCGGCGTTTCCTGAGAAGCGGCTTCGGTCGTCGTTTTCGCGGCCGGGGCTGGAGGAGATTTTGCTCTACCGGGAGTATGTGGACCGGGGCGTGGAACGGCTGCTTGAGATAGGCCCGGAGGAGGAGGCGCTGAGGCGGATCGAGTTGGGGGTGAACCACGAGGAGCAGCACCAGGAACTGCTGCTGACCGATATTCTTCATGCGTTTTTTACCAATCCGTTGCGGCCGGTTTATGCCAGTGGAGGGAAACTGGAATCGCCGGTTCAGAACGGAAGACGGCCGCTGGAGTTTGAGCAGTTTGAGGGCGGGATGCGCGAGATTGGGTACGGAGGCGAGGGCTTCTGCTACGACAACGAGCTGGGGCGGCACAGGGTTTGGCTGGACCCGTATGCGCTGGCGCGGCAGCTGGTGACGTGCGGGGAGTTTGCCGAGTTTATGGCCGACGGTGGCTACCAGAGGGCCGAGCTTTGGCTTTCAGCGGGATGGGACACGGTGAAGGCGAGGGGCTGGAAGGCACCGCTCTACTGGACGAATGAAGCCGGGGAGTGGAGCGTCTTTACTCTGCGCGGCGAGTTGCCGCTGAAGGAGTTGGAGACGACGCCGGTGAGCCATGTGAGCTTTTACGAGGCCGATGCCTATGCGCGCTGGGCGGGGCGGCGGCTGCCGACGGAGTTTGAGTGGGAGGCTGCGGTCGAGGGTAAGGCTGTGGAAGGAAATTTGCTCGATTCGGGGTTGCTTATGCCTTCCCCGAGCAAGGAACTCCTCCAAAGCCAGGGCCCTGCGCAGCAGTGGTTTGGGGATTGTTGGGAGTGGACGGCGAGCGCTTATCTGGGCTATCCGGGGTTCCGGACGCTGGCAGGGGCACTGGGCGAGTACAACGGTAAGTTCATGAGCGGACAGATGGTTCTGCGGGGCGGGTCGTGCGCAACGCCTACCGCGCATATTCGGGCAAGTTACCGGAATTTTTTTGCGCCGGAGACGCGGTGGCAGTTTTCTGGAATCCGGCTGGCTTTTTAACATCCCTTTCGAGGGGCAGACGCATCCAACGGACCGCATGACTACTTTTGCCTTGCCCAACATTGCTGAACAGAGCGGACAACGAACCGTTGACGCGCAGGTGGCTGCGGCGGTGCGAGAGGGGCTCGTCTGCTGGCCCAAACGACTGCCGCCATGGCTGTTTTACGATGCCGCCGGGTCACGGTTGTTCGACGAGATTACGGAGCGGCCGGAGTATTACCCGACGCGGACCGAGCGCGGGATTCTGGCGGCGCACGCGGAGACGATGATTACGCGGACCGCGAATGGGGCTCGGCTGCGGATTACGGAGCTGGGAGCGGGGTCGGCGGACAAGACGCGGCTGCTGCTGAAGGCGGCGGTGGAGCGGCAGGGGACGGTGGTTTACGAGCCGGTGGATGTTTCGGCGAGCGCGCTGGCTGCTGCGCGGGATCGGATCGAGCGGGAAATCGCCGGGGTTGAAGTGGTTCCGCGGGTGATGGACTACACGCATGGGCACGGGCTGGAACTTGAAGCAGCAGACGCGGGCGAGCGGCGTCTGGTGTTGTATATCGGGTCGAGTATTGGGAACTTCGATCCGCCGGAGGCGATGCGGCTGCTGCGGCGCGTGCGGGCTGGGCTGAAAACGGGCGACGGACTGCTGCTGGGTGTGGACCTGGTCAAAGACGAGGGGACGCTGCTGGCTGCTTACGACGATTTTGCGGGGGTGACGGCGGACTTTAATCTGAACCTGTTGACCCGTCTGAACCGGGAGCTGGGGGCGGATTTTTATCTGGAGAGCTTTGAGCATCGGGTGATTTGGAATGAGGCGGAGTCGAGGATCGAGATGCATCTGGAGAGCCGGGTACGGCAGACGGTAAGGCTGGCGGCGCTGGGGCTGGATGTGGAGTTCGCCGAGGGCGAGACGATTCATACGGAGAACAGCTACAAGTACCGGGTCGGGCAGGCGGAGGCGCTGCTGGCTGAGGCTGGGTTTAGGGCGGCTGGAAGCTGGACGGATGAGCGTGGGTGGTTTGGGGTTTGCTTGGGGCGGGTCTGATTACGAGGTTCCGGGTTTTATAAAAAGCTAGAGATAGGTGGATCTATCCCACCTTAACCGCGATGAAGCCACGGTGAAGGTGGGGCACCCGATTTTTGTTGGGTGAAATTTTGGAATCCCAGATCCCAAAATCGGGACCTGGGCACCCGTTCTTTCTACTGAATCTGCTTCGTTTGTTGCGCTCGATTCGTTTATTTGGGCGCGGCGATTTTTACCAGCAGGATGTCGTGGCTGGGCAGTTCGATGGACTGGTTGTCGTTGAGGGTGACGTCTTTGCCGGTCCAGAGGTCTTTGCCGGCTTCGGGACCCTTGAGGCCCAGCTTGGCGAGACTGAGGTGGAAGGGGTGAGTAGCGACACGGTCGGAGCCGACGTTGAGGACGGCGATGGCGAGCGCCCCACCGGAGAGAGGCCGGGTCCAGACTTCGACTTCGCCGTCGACGTAAGCGCGAATTCCCTGCTTGCCCAGTTTGTCCTGATCGATGGCGATCACATCTTTGTTGGTGAGGATGGCTTTGATCTCGGGCTTCATGTTGGGCAGGTCGTTGCCGGCGAGGAGAGGCGCGGCGAGGATGGCCCACATGGAGAAGTGGGCGCGGTTCTCGGCCAGAGTCAGCTTGCCGTTGCCAACCTCCAACATGTCGGGATCGTTCCAGTGTCCGGGACCGGCGTATTTGGCCAGGCCCGCATTCTGGTTGATGATGTCGACGATGCTCCCCCAGTTGGCCTCGACGTCGCCTGTTGTGCGCCAGAGGTTGCCACCGAGTGCGGGGGCCCACTCCCAGGGGGAATCCCAACCGTACTGGCAAAGCGAGTAGACGATGGGACGGCCGCTGGCCTTGAGGGCATTGCCCATCTTGACGTAGGCGGCCACCATGAGACGCATCTGCGCGGCCTCGTCGTTGGGCGCCTGCTTCTGCATCACGTCCGGAATGAAGCTGCAGAGGTCGTACTTGAGGTAGTCGATACCCCAGGCAGCGTACATATTCGCATCCTGGGCCTCGTGGTCGAGCGTGGCCGCGTAGCCTCCGCAGGTTTTGGAGCCGGGGCCGGAGTAGATACCGATCTTGAGGCCCTTGGAGTGGACGTAGTCGGCGAGCGCCTTCATGTCGGGGAACTTGTTGTTGGTGTGGAGAACACCGCTCGCGTCGCGCTCGGCTTCCCAGGTGTCGTCGATGTTGATGTAGTTGTAGCCGGCGTCTTTCATGCCGGTGGAGACAAGCTGGTCGGCGGCTGCGCGAATATCTTTGTCGGCTACTCTTTCGGCAAAGAAGTTCCAACTATTCCAGCCCATGGGCGGTGTGGCGGCGATGATCTGAGATGCGGCGTGGGTCTTGGCCGGGTGCGCATTAGAAGCCGAGGGCTTGGGAGCGGTTTGCGCGGCGGCGGTGATGGCGGTCAAGGCAAGAACAGCAACAGAAAGTGGGGCGGAAAGGCGCATAGCGTGAATCTCCTGAAAACATTTACAGCGAAATTGTATGCACGCTCCATAGAGTTTGGCAACGGAAAATGCATATCTCGCGACATCCGGGTAGGGTAAGCTACCCATACGCAGCGAGAGACGTTATGGCAAACGAGCGCATTGAATCCGAACGGGACGCCGGGAGCGGGTTCGCACGTGCATGGCAGTGGCTCGATTCCGCGCATGACCTGATCTTCTCGGAAGCCAACAGGACGGCAATGAGGCAGTTGGCCATTCGGCTGAGCATTGCTGGTTTCGTGATTCACCTGCTGCTGATTTTTCTGGCTCGACGCTTGCGCATCCACCGCTGCTGATTGCCGAGGCCGGCCAGAACTATCTTACGGCGATTTCGACGCCGTTCAACTTCATCCTGTTCTACGAGGTGCTGGTGCTGATTGCGGCGCTGCCTGCCTCGACAACGCGCTCGATTGCGAGCCAGTACGAGATCGTTTCGCTGATCTTTATTCGCGATGTTTTCCGGGACATCGGCAAAGCCGGGGACCTGGTGATCGGGCAGAAGCTCACGCTGGAGTCGCTGCCGTTGTTCATGGATATGTGGGCAGGATTCCTGATGTTCTTTCTGGTGACGGTGTTTCAGCACGTGGCTCAAATGCGTACGGGGGCCTCGGTGACTTCGATGCCGACGCGGGGAACGCTGCGGTTCATTGCGCAGAAGAGGGTGGTGGCCGCCGGCCTGGCTACGCTGCTGATCGCCATGGCCGTCTACAACCTGGGCCTGCTTGGCTTTGCCGTTGGCAGGATGGCGCTGACCCGACAGGGCACGATCGAGACCGCGACTAACTTCTATAACGACGTGTTCACGGTGATGATCTTCACCGATGTGCTGATCCTGATTCTGTCGCTGGCCGTGTCGGGAAAATACGAGATGGTGTTTCGCAACGCGGCGTTCATCGTGTCGATCATCCTGATCCGGTTTGCGCTGACGGAGGGTTATCCCTACGGCGCGCCGCTGGCCCTTGTGGCGATGCTGTTCGGAATCCTGACCCTGCTGGTCTACAACTATCATCAGCGCATCAGCGGGCCGGTGGGCGGGTGATGCGGGGCGCTTAGCCTAAGAGGCTGTCGATCTTCTGATTGAGGGCGGCGATCTGCTGGCGAAGTTCTTCAACGGTGGCTTCGATGGTTTCGAAGCGCTGCTGGAAGGCGCTGCCGGCCGCGGCGGGCTCGTGGGCTGAGGCAGATTCGGCGGGAGTGAATTGAATACTCTCGATGGGGCCGGAGAGCAGGTGGGCGTAGCGGGCTTCCTTGGTGCCGGGCTGGCGCGGAAGGATGGCGGCCAGGGATGGGTCGCGGTCCATCAGCTTTTGGATGCCGGCGAGAACGTCTGAAATTTCATCAAAAACATGCAGGCGCTCTGTGCGGCCGCGGAGCTCGCCGGGGGTTTGCGGGCCGCGAAGAAGAAGCACGCCGAGGAGAGCTGTCTCCGCGCGGCTGAAGTTGAAGGCCTCGCCGAGCCAGTGTTCGTACTTGGTGACGCGGCCATCGGCGGAGCGGGCGCGGCCGGCCAGATGCTTGTCTTCAAGACCGCGCAGGGCCAGGCGGACGTCTTCCTCGTCGAGGTTCATGACGGGCTCGCGGTTGGAGCGCTGGTTGCAGGCGTTGATGAGGGCGTTGAGGGAGAGGGGATAGTAGTCGGGGGTGGTGACTTCCTTTTCGACAAGAGCGCCGAGGACGCGGGCCTGAGCGGGGGTGAGGAGGATTGGGTCGGTGGGCATGAGTCTATTTTCCCACGGTCAATGCGGGTTCTTCCGGACGAGTTTTGGACCAGTTTGGTTACACGTCCTAAAAGTGAGTGGGAGTCCCCTCAATGGTCGCGCATCCATTGCCTCAGCCACGCCGACAGAGCAGCGAGCGCGAAGAGCACCAGCGCAATTGCCACCATCTTCAGGTTATGCTTTGCCCCTTTCTGCGTCGTGTTCAATGCATCGACTAACACAAGCATGTAATGATCGCCTTGGCTCAGTTTCTCTATTGCCCGGTCCCATGTCTCCCTTCCTTGCTTGCCTTGAACCTCAAAGCGACTCTGAAGTCTGGTGGCCAATCCGCCAATCTTCTGCTCGTATTCGCCCTGATCGTAACCCCGGTCAAACTCCGCGCTCACCTGCTCCATGTCCGGCAGCGTCCATTCAGTCTCGGTAAAGTAGAGCATCTTCCTTTCGACCTCTGTTAAGGGCGCGCCCTCCCGCTGAGCCTCCTCGACAATCTTGCCTGCCAGAAAGTCCTTTGCATCGCGGACGGTCTTGAACCGCTTTACACCCCGTCCCACCGGGCTGTCGTTTGACTCTCCCGTGGATTTCCTCGAGCGAAGCCGGCGAAGACCGGAAACAGCCGACTCTTTTGCCGTGAACCGCGAACTGAGCCACACGACTGGCCAAAACATCGCCCACAGGAGAGAGGACGCCACTCGTTTGTCTCTCGGATCATCATCGACGGAGAGCAGCCACATCAAGATCGCGAAATAAGCTGCCGACATAGCCACAAATCCGCCCCAATGCCCCATGAACTGTAACAAAGATCGCACTTCCTTCTCCTTCACTCGCAGCTGTTAGACCGGAACGGAAAGCGACAGCAGGTATCAACAATTCCAAACTCATGGCAGATTGAGTCGAATTGTACTTCACATTTTGACGTACCCGCTCAATTCTGTCTGGATACCCTTCAACTGAAGCCCACGCCCGCGGCCTAGAACCCATTCCCACCGGAGTGGCCCAGTACTTCCGATGGAATGTGGCGGTGGCGGGTCAGGAGGAAGTAGACCAGGGGCGTGACGATGAGGCTGAGGACCATGGAGATGGTGAGGCCGCCGATGACGGCGATGGCGAGGGGCTGAAGCATCTGCGAGCCGGCGCCGAGAGCGAAAGCCAGGGGCAACATGCCGCAGACGGCGGCGATGGCGGTCATGACGATGGGGCGGAGGCGGCGTTGAGCTGCCTGGAGCATGGCGTCATGCGCGGACATACCATCGGTGCGGAATTTTTCGTCGGCGTCAAGCAGGAGAATGCCGTTCTTTGCGACGATGCCGATGACCATAATGAGGCCCATGAATGAGGCGACGTTGAAGGTGGTGTGCGTGACGAGCAAGGCCCCGATGACGCCGGAGATGGAGAGCACCGATGAGGTGAGGATGGCGATGGGCGCGGGGAAGTTGCGGAACTCGGTGAGGAGCACGCCGAAGACCAAGGCCAGAGCGAGAAGCAGAACGCGGAGCAGATCGTGGAAGGATTTCTGCTGCTCCTCGTAGGTGCCGCCATACTCGACGCGAACCGAGGCTGGCAGGTGGAGGCCGGCGACGGTCTGCTTGACGCGGGCAACGCCGGTGCCGAGGTCGGAGCCCTCGAGGCGGCCGGTGACGACCACTAGGCGCTGCAGATTCTCGCGGCGGATTTCGTATTGCGGGGGTAGTTGCTGGACGTCTGCGAGTGAGCCGAGGGATGCGGTGTGGCCTGAACTACTGTTGAAGACCGTGTTATCGATGGCGTCGAGCGAGGAACGGGTTTCATCGCCGAGGCGAACGCGGATGGTGTAAGGGCGGCCGTTGGCGATGAGCGGATCAGTGGTTTCGACGCCGTCGAGAATGGCGGTTGCGTCCTCGGAGACTTCAGCCGGAGTGAAACCGAGGCGGGCGGCAACGACGGGATCGACCTGGAAGTTAGTGGCGGGGCCACTCACGGTGTTTTCGATGCCGTTTTGCACATCGACCACACCGGGGATCTTCGCGATGGCATCGCCCACCCTGGGGCCGAGTTGAGTGAGGAGAGCCGAGTCGTTGGTAAAGATCTTGAGCTGGATGGGTTCGGGCGCGTTGGAGAGGTCGCCGATCATGTCCTGGAGGACCTGGGTGAATTCGATGTCCAACTCCGGCTCGGTGGTCCTGATCTGCTGGCGGATGTCTTCCATTACTTCGTCGATTCCACGGCTACGCTTGGCCTTCAGCTTGACGGTAAAGTCGCCAGTGTTGGCTTCGTGCACCGCGTTGAATCCCATCTCCATGCCGGTGCGGCGGGAGGTGATTTCGACTTCGGGAGTGGCGCGGAGAATGCGCTCGACGTGTTCGAGGACGCGGTTGGTCTCGCTGAGGGAGCTGCCGGCGGGCATGATGTAGTCGAGGATGAAACCGCCTTCGTCCATCTCCGGCAACAGATCGGAGCCGAGCGCCTGGTAACCGGCCCAGGTGCCGAGGACAAGCACAACACAGGCTGCGCCGACCCAGAGAGGCTTGGCGAGAGCCCAATCGAGGGCGCGGCGGTGAAGTTGAAGGACGCGGGTAAGCACGCTCTTGGGCTGGTGCTCTTTTTGCTCTTCATCGCTTTCGCGCTCTTTGAGCAGCATGATGCTGAGGCCGGGCGTCCATGTGAGGGCGAGCATGAGCGAGGTGAGCAAGGCCGCGGCCATGGTGATGGCGAGGGCGCGGAAGAAGCTGCCGGTGACACCGCTGACCGAGACGAGAGGAAGAAAGACAACAACCGGCGTGATGGTGGAGCCGATGAGCGGTGTGGTGATTTCCTTGAGCGCTTTGCGTACGGCTTCAGCGCGGTGCTCGCCGGAGTCTCGGTGCATGACGATGTTTTCAACCACGACGATGGCGTCGTCGATGACCAGGCCGATGGCGGCGGCGAGGCCGCCCAGCGTCATGAGGTTGAAGCTTTGGCCGATGGCGAAAAGCACCAACACCGTGATTGCAATGGTGACGGGGATGACGAGGCCGGCGATGAGCGAAGAGGTCCAGTCGCGGAGGAAGAGGAAGAGGATGATACAGGCGAGGATGAGGCCGATGAAGATGGCATCGCGGACGCTGGAGATGGAGTCGCGGACAAGTTGCGACTGGTCGTAGAAGAGATTGAGCTTGACGCCGGGCGGGAGCTTGCGGCGGAGTTCGGTGACCTGCGCGGCCACAGCGTCGGCCACAGCGACAGTATTGCTGGAGGGCTGGCGGGAGAGGGTAAGGAGAACGGCGTCCTTGCCGTTTGCGGTGACGGTTGTGTAGATGGGCAGGGTTCCCGGCTGGACCGTGGCAACGTCGGCGACGCGCACGGGAGCGCCAGCGGGCGTGGTCTTGACGATGAGCTGGCGCAACCCGTCGGCGTCGTGGACCTGCGCGCCCACCAGGCCAAGGATCAGTTGATGATTGGCTTCGTAGAGGCCGGGCGAATCCACAATGTTCGAAGCCTGGATGGCGTTGACCAGATCGGGGATGGTGACGCCCGCTGTCTGCATGAGAGCCAGATTGGGAACGACGTGAAACTCCGGTACTTTGCCACCCTGCACAAGCACGGTGCTGACGCCGGCGACGCGATTCAGGGGTGGCTTGAGGTCGTAGGTAGCGATTTCCCAAAGCTGGGTCTGCGGGACGGTGTCGGAGGTGAGGCTGTAACCGAGAATGGGGAAGGTGGCGAAGGTGAGGCGGTTGGTGGTGATTTTGGCCGTGGCGGGCAGCGTTTGCTCAACCTTGCTGAGCGCCGCATCGACCAATTGCAGTTCCCGGAACATGTCCTGATTCCAGTCGAAGAAGAGACTGACCTCGGCCTGGCCTCGGCTGGTAATGGAGCGGACAGTGACCAAGCCGGGTACGGCGTTGACCGCGTCCTCGATGGGCTTGGTGATGGTGACCTGCATCTGCTCGAGCGGCATGACGCCGTTGTCGACGCCGATGACGACGCGGGGAAAATTTGTTTCGGGAAAGACGGAGATCGGCACCTGGAGGGCAAGGTAAATGCCCGCTATGGTGAGCACCGCGGCGAAAAAGAAGATGGTGCGCGTGGAGCGGGCCAGCCAGAACTGAGAGTGTTGGTTGTGCGCGCCGGGGTCTCCGTTCGGCATCAGTCGTCCCCCTTGGCCTTGCCGGCTGCAGGGGTATCTTCATCGGTTGCCGGACCCACTTTCACTTTTGTGCCTTCATCAAGGCCGTAGGCGCCGCCGGTGATGACGAGGTCGGATGCGGCGAGGCCGTCGACGATCTGCACGTCTCCGCTGTTTGTAATGCCCAGCGTGACGGGCTTGCGATGGGCCGCACCGTCGCTGCCGACGACCATGACGGATTTTGTGCCGTCCTGTGCGGTGAGGATGGCGGCAGAGGGGAGCGTCCATGCCTTGGCGACGGTTCTGCCGGTGATGGCGGCCTTGACCGGCGTTCCTACCTTGAGCTTGCCCGCTTTGTTGTCGATCTGGAGCCAGACCTCGACGGTGGTGCTGCCGGGGTCGAGCGCGGGACTGATGAGGAAAACCTTGGCGGCAACGGGATCGGTGAGGCCGGGCACGTTGACGGACGCTTCATCGCCGATCTTCATCTGCTGGGCGAGACTTTGCCCGATGTGAGTCTTGGCAAGCAGGGTCGTGGTTTCCATCACCGTGATGAGCGACGCGCCGGCAGCGGCGGTTTCTCCGGCGAACAGAGGCCGATCAGTTACGACGCCGTCGATGGGGCTGCGAATCTCAGAGTAGTTGACTTGGGCTTCAGCGCCTTTATATTTGCCTTCGGCGGAGGTCAACTGGCCCTGCGCGGCTTTGAGCGCCGCTGCGCGGCTGACGCTGTGCACGGATTCAAGATGCTTTGCGGCTGCGTCGTAGGCGGCCTGGGCTTGCACGAGCGCTGCACTGGCTGTGTCGAGATCGCGGCCGGGGATGGCGCCCTCGGCAAAGAGCTGTTTGCGGTTCTTGACGATGCTGAGGTTGAGATCGAGATTCGCTTTGGCCTGGGTCAGATCGGACTCGGCCTTGAGGGTGTCTTCAGGAACCTGCGCTTTGGTGGCCGTGTCATAGGCAGCCTGCGCGGCGACGTAGGAGCCTTTGTTGTCCATGGCGGCGGCGGCGAGATCGTTGTTTTCGAGGATGGCGAGCAACTGGCCGGCTTTTACGCGCGTTCCGCGCTGGACGTAGAACTTGCGCACGGGCGCGCTGATTTTGGGCGCGATGGCGGCCTGGGCGAGGGGGGCGAGAATGGCGTCGGCGACGATGTGCTCGGCGATGGGGCCCTGCTCGGGGTGCTCGGCCTGCACGGTGACTTGAATCTCGGGAGCGGGTTCTTTTTTGCAGCCAGGGAGGAGTGCGAGAGGCAGTGCGACGACGCTGAGCAGAAGCAAGCGCGGCGCGAAGGGGAGTGCGTGCGAGGTTCGATTGCGGCTTTTCATTCTATTCGGCATTTTGCTCGTCTTCCAGTAATGGGCCAGTTTGAATGTGCATTCCCTCGGGGGCTAAAGCCCGCGACGATTTTGGTGCATTTATGTACGGGCTAAAGCCCGTACCCTTCACACTGCCACTACCCATTATTCTTCTGCTCAACATTCTGTCCGCTGTTCAAGATTTTGCTTCCGCCCGTTGCTCAACATTCGATTTCTGCCTGCTAATCAGCTTTCTGTTTTTGCCTGAATTCCATGGATACTCTTTACATCGTCCCGGTCAGGGTTTGCAGATCGGCGCGGGCGGCCTCGTAGCGCACTCTGCCATCTTCGCGGGCATTCTGGGCGGTGACATAGGCGTTTTGCGCATCGACGACTTCAAGCACGGTGGCCTCGCCGCCGGTGTAACGGAGCTTGGTGAGGCGGAGGCTTTCTTCGGCGGTGACGGCGCTGGCGTCGAGCGAGGCGAATTGATTGCGGGCCACCTCGGCCTCGGCGTAGGCCTCGTCGAGCCGGGCGATCAACTGGCGCTGCGTTGCGCTGAGTGCGACCTTGGCGGCGTCGCGGCGAATGACGCTTTGGCGGACTTTGTGCTGTGTCGAAAGCCAGTCCCAGACGGGAATGTCGAGCGTGACGCTGGCTGAATAGCCTAGGTTGCGGATGCCATCGGGGCCGTTGACGGCGAACTGCGGGGCGTCGATGCCGTAGGTGAAGTTGAGGCCGAGATCGGGCAGGTAGGCGGCGCGGGCGGCCTGCACGTCGACGTTGCTGACGCTCAACGCGGCCAGGGCGCTCTTGAGCTCGGGATTGTTTTTGGCTGCGGCCTGCTCGACATCTTCGCGGGAGGCAAGAGGAGGCGCATCGGCCGAGTCCTGCAGCGTGTAGGGTGTGCGCGGGTCGGGAAAGAGCAGGACGCCGAGTTCGAGGCGCGCCTTTGCGGCGGCGAGTTTGGCGTCTTCGAGTTCGCGCTGGCGCTGCTGCTCTGCCAGTTGCGCTTTGACCACATCGGCGTGGGCGGCTTCGCGGGCATGCTCGCGCTTGCCGGTGAGAGAGGTGAAGCCGGCGGCTTCCTGGTGGGCGCGCTCGGCGACAGCGAACTTGTGATCGGCAGCAAGGGAGCCGTAGAAGAGGCCAGTGACGGCGGCGACAAGGCCGCGGCGCGCGACTTCAAGCTCGGCCGTGGCCATGGCGGATGCGGCATCGGCACGGCGGACGCCGGCCCATCCGGCAAGGCCAAGGGTCTCGTTGACGGAGGCCTGGCTTGCGTACTCGCGGACGGCGTTGTTGGCGATGAACTTCTGCATGGGCTCGGCGCTGGTGGCCGTTCCCTTGACCCCATTGGGCTGCGTGTAGAGGGCCTGGTTGTGATAGACGACGCTGGGCAGAAGGCCACTGCGGGCAATGGAGCGGTCGAGTGCCGAGGTCTTGCTTTGGGCCGACGCGGCGGCGTAGGCGGGCTCATTGGCTTCGGCGCGGCGGATGGCTTCGTCGAGAGTGATGACTTCGGGCTGGTTTGAGGGTGCGGGGGATGCGGCGTCGCCCGGGGTTTGCGAGCGGGCCAATGGAGCTGCTGCGGCCAGCACGAGCAAAAGCGCGATTGCGCCGGGCAGAGGTCCGAGGAGACGCCGAAATTTGCCGCGCCTTAGATTGGTCCGCATGGTCACACACAAAAGCATACAGTTTGCGTCTGAATATTAGCTTAAAGCCTGCAAGAAAACTGGCCACAGAGGAGCCTGCCCGGGATCGGCCGCCCGAGACTGGACAGAGTTCATCCGCTTACCGAGCGCTAGTTTTCTTCCCGAATGGCGCCCCATCCGGGGCCCGGCTCTGCGATACTAACTTGTTATGCCAATTGCCGATCTGGAACAAGCTGCCCAAAAGATTGCCGGATTTCTCGCCTTACTCAACAAACAGGGCGGACTGCGCCTGAAGTACCGCATTACGGCGGGCGAAGGCGCGCGCGACCCACTGGGCATTGAGGCCCGCCAGATTTATGTGGAACTGGGCGGACCCGATGTGCCGCTGGTGACCCAGCACAACGGTGAGTTGCTGCGCGCGTTGGAAACGATTGCCGCGCAGATGCTGCGGCTGGACCAGCGCGAAAACGACCTGGTGAGTTTTGACGCCGCCAACTTCAAGGCGCTGCGCGCGCAGGAGATGCAACAGCAGGCCGAGATTGCCGCGGACAAGGTGATAAGAAGCGGGATTCCGTATGCGTTTCCGCCGATGAACAGTCGCGAGCGCAGGCTGATGCACCTAGCCTTCAAGTCGATTGAAGGGGTGGAGACGGCCAGCAACGGCGAGGGACAGGATCGCTTTCTGGCTGTGTATCCGACGGGGAAGACGAATCTGCTGGTGACGCCGCCAGTGAAGCCCAGGAGCTTTGGGCGCAGGTAGGCGGCTCGGTAGTATTCCAAGACCTTGCGCAAGATAGGCTTGGTTGAATCTCCTTTCTCAAAAGTGAGACATGGGGCAGCCGCGATATATCCACATGGTTGGGCTGACGCCTTTGATGTGTCAAAATAACGAACTATGAGAACTGCAATTCTATTTGTTGTGATGGCGCTGACGGGATTGGTGTCTTCGGCGCAAAAGCGGCTGGTGCTGATCGATCAAGACGGGTCCGGGCCGGGCGGCTCGAACCAGATGGCGATGTTGGCGCTGCTGGAATCGCCGCAGGTAAAAGTGCTGGGCATCACGATGGTGACCGGCGACGCCTGGCGGGACGAAGAGACGCTGCATACGCTGCGCATGCTGGAGTTGACCGGGCACGCCGATGTGCCGGTGGCGCGGGGAGCGGTGTTTCCGCTGGTGCGCACCGAGGAGGAGACGCGGCTGAGCGCGGAGCTGGACGGTAACGTGGCCTGGCTGGGCGCATGGGGACAGCGCCAGACGATACTCCAGAAGACGCCGGACGGGATGAAGCCGGTGACGGTGAAACACCCGGAGACGCATGGGGCTTACGAGATTCCGCGGATGACGGAGGGACAGCCGTCGATCAAGCCGATCGACGAGGACGCCGCGCATTTTCTTGTTCGCCAAGTGCGCGCGCATCCGCACGAAGTGACGATCTACGCTGCGGGACCGTTGACCAATATTGCACTGGCCATTGCGATCGATCCCGAATTTGCATCACTGACCAAGGGAATTGCGTTGATGGGCGGGAGCTTGAATCCGCAGACTGACGATCCGGAGTTTGCAACAGACCCGCGCCACGAGTTCAATTTCTGGTTCGATCCGGAGGCCGCGCATATTGTGCTGCGCGCGGATTGGCCTCGGATCGACGTGACGACGACGGATGTGTCGATCAAGGCGCCGTACACGCAAAAGATGGTGGAGGAGATCGCGAAGTCGGACAGGCCGTCGGCGCGCTACATTGTCGAATGGAGCCAGAGGCGCCACTACTTGTGGGACGAGTTGGCGGCATGCGCGTGGATTGAGCCCAAGCTGATCACGAAAGAGAAGCTGCTCTACATGGACGTGGACCTGAGCCACGGGCCGAGCTATGGCGATACGCTGACATGGAACGAAAGCATGAAGCCGGCAACGGGCGTGCGGCTGGTACATGCGCAGACGGATCTGGACTTGGAGCGGTTCCAGCAGATGTTTGTGGAGCTGATGACAGGGGCAGGGCGGTAGGGAGCGTTATGAGCGACGGGGAAGAGGAGCGCGCGGAACGGGAGAAGCGGCGGGAGCTGGAAAAGCAGCAGGATCGCGAAGACCGGCTTGAGCGCACTCCGCGAGACGAGTGGGAACCGGAGCGGGATGACTCGTAAAGGACTGTTTTGAGAAGTCTTTTCCTGGTTCTAGTCCAGCCTGGGGTGAAGTTTGTGGAAGCCGGTAGCTTGCTGATAGGCGCTGGCGAAGGCGGCTAGTTTGGCTTCCTGGTAGTGGGCGGCGAGAAACGTGAGCGAAACCGGGGTACCCGGGCCGCCAATGTCGTCGTGGTCGCCGTCGTCGATGGCCGGAGGCTTGGGGGCGTCGGCGCCGCGCAGGCCGTTGGGTACGATGAGGGCCGGGTGGCCGGTGAGGTTGGTCGCGATCAATTGCGCGTCGGTGGATGGCGTGACGATGATGTCTACCTTCTCAAATAATCCTGAAACCTGACGGATGGCGAGGGTGCGGGCGCGGTTGGCCTGGATGTACTCGACCGCGGGATAGAGGCGCGCGATGCGGAAGTCGTTAGGCCAGTCCTCAACGCCCTGTTCGGTCAGGAGGCTGTCGCGGCCGGTCATGGTGAGCGAGTCGAAGGCGGCGGCGGCCTCGGCCGTGAGCAGCGGGGTCATGGCATCCCAGGGCAGCTTGGGCAACTCGACTGGGATGAGATTAACGCCCATGGCCCGGAGCTTGTCGAGGGCGGCGAGGTCGAAACGGCGGTCGTAGTCACGGCGGGCGCGGGCGGCCTGCGCGGCGACGTTGTGGTTTTCCCGACTTTTCTTATCTTCCGCGGTTTCGTTGGGCGGGGCTTCCTTGAGCTTGAGTGGCGGGGGCGGGTCGAATTCGCTTTTCAGGTAGCCGATGCGAAGCCTCTTCCAGTCGAGGCCCGGGTCCCAGCGAAACTGGGCGGGATAGACCGAGGCATCTTTGCCGTCGGGGCCGTGGATGGTTTCGAGAACCAGAGCGCAGTCTTCCGCGGTGCGGGCGATAGGGCCGAGCTTGTCCATGGTCCAACTGAGGGCCATGGCGCCGGTGCGGGGGACGAGGCCGAAGGTGGGGCGGAGGCCGGTGGTTCCGCAGCGCGTGGAGGGCGAGGAGATGGAGCCGAGCGTCTCTGAGCCGAGCGCGAAGGCAACGCAGCCGGCAGCAACGGCACTGGCTGAACCGGCGGATGAACCGCTGGAGCCTTGCTCGGGATTCCACGGGTTGCGGGTGCGGCCGCCAAACCACTTGTCGCCCATGGCGAGTGCGCCGAGGGTGAACTTGGCAACGAGCACGGCTCCGGCGGCATCGAGGCGCTGGACGACGGTCGCGTCCTCGTCGAAGGACTGGTGTTCGAAACCGCCCGCGCCCCAGGTGGTGGGGTAACCTTTGACGGCAAGCAGGTCTTTCGCACCCCAGGGGATGCCGTGGAGCGGGCCGCGATATTTGCCAGCCGCGATTTCTTCGTCGGCGGCCCGGGCCTGCGCGAGGGCGCGGTCTTCAGTAAGCGTGATGACGAAGTGGAGTTTGGGGTCATAACGCTTCAGGCGGGCGAGGTACATTTTCGTGAGAGCAACGGAGGTGAGCTGGCGGGCGAGGAAAAGGCTGGCTAACTCGGAGATGGTGGCGAAGGCGAGATCCTCAATGTTGGCGGGAATGCGGACAACGTGCGCTGGCTTCCATGCGAACGGATCTACTTTTGCTGGAGTTGCTGGCGATATAGCGGCGCCAGCCTTGACGGGCGCTTGCGGATGAAACACATACGCCGGCGGAACGGAGTTGGGAATGTTGAGGGCGCGGATGGCATCGTAACTTTCGCGCTGGCTGTTGAGGCCGTCGAGCATCATCTTCTTTTGTTCGGCGGTGAAGGGGCCGACGCCGGCAAGAATGGCGGCCTGGTCGAGCATCTCGGAAGTGATCTTAGGCAGCTCGCGGGACTTGGCTGCAGGTGAGGAAGCAGGCTGTGCCTGCGCGGCGAGTGTGTAGAGGATGCCGGGAAGCAGCGGCGACGCGATGCCGACGCGGGTACAGGCGGCGAGAAAATCCCGACGATCAAGAGTCATGCCGGTTGGTCCTTTTCTGAGGGAATGTCCTTGCGCAAACTATAACGGACGCGGACGGCCCGTGCCCCAGGCTTTCCGTAGAAAAGAACGGAAGCCATGGGGCACGGCGCAGTGCGCTTTCAGAACGTGGCCTTACTTGCCAGCTTCCGCAACAAGGCGCTGGGCGCGGCTGAGAGCGTCGAGGCGGCGCTGTTTTTGGGCTGCCAACTCGGCCGGAGTCAGGCTGTTGGCGGAGATGCGTTTGGCTATGTCGTTGAGGTGCTTGGCGAAGTCTGTACTGAGCGCTTCAACGGAGGATTGCGCTTTTTGGAGTGAATCCTGGAAGTGGGCGATCTCTTCGATTGCGCGTTCGGGGTGGTAGCTTAGGCGATCGCCGGTCTGCGTGGCATCGGTGAGCGGATCGGGAGGCGCGGCGACGGGCCATGTCTGCTGGATTGCGTCGTAGGCTCCGCGCAGGCGGGTCATGGCGCCGGCAAAGCCGTCGAGTTCGGCGCGGCGGGCGGTGAGGCCGGCGGCGCGGCGGACTTCGATGGTGACTTTAGCGGCGGCGCTGCTGGTGGGCACGGGGACGACTGTGGTCAGCGTGTTGCCGACGAAGGACCAGCCGCCTTTGCCGGAGGGTCCGGCCCGTTTGACCGGTGCGCCGTTGACGGTGACGGAGGCGGGCGGCCAGTCGGCGGGGAGACGCAACTCGTAGGCGCGGGTCTTCAACATGCCGGGATAGTTGCCCTGGACAGGACCGATTTCTACGCGGAGTGTGTCGGCGGTTTGCGAGGCCTTGATGGGGGTGCGGGCGAAGACGCCCTTTTGATATTCGACGGCGACGCCGGAGTCCTCGTAGACGGAGTAGGTGGAGGATGCGCCGGGGGCGAGCGGCCAGACGTTGACGATGAGCGGGTCGACTGGCTTTTGGCCGGTATACAGCATGGGCGGCTGCATGGGAACGATGGCGCCGGCGCGCAGATAGACGGGGATTTGGTCGATGGAGAAGCTGCGCTCAACGGAGGTGGGGCCGATGAGGTGCTTGCCGGTGGGCCACTCGATCCACTCGCCTTCGGGAAGCCAGACTTGCTCAGTGGCGAGGCCGCTGACTCTATCGGATGGAGCGGTGACGGGAGCGGCGAGCATCTGGTCGCCGAAGATGTACTCGCTCTTGCTTTGGTAGGCGGCGGAGTCCTGGGGCCAGTCGTAATAGACCGGGTGGAGGAAGGCTACGCCGGTGTCGTAGGTGCGGCGCGCCTCAGTGTATGTGTATGGCTCGAGGGCGTAGCGGAGCTGGAAGGTGGAGCGCAGGACGGAAGAGTAGGGCTCGGGATAGGCCCAGACGCGACGCTCGGCATCGGGGTTCTTGGTGGTGTGGGTGCGGAGGATAGGGCTGAAGGCGCCGAACTGGACCCAGCGCGTGTAGAGCTCGGGATCGACTGCGCCGGGCATGTGGCCGCCGATGTCGTGGCTCCAATAGGCGTAGCCGACGTTGGCGGCAGTGGCCGTGAACCAAGGTTGGAAGGCAAGCGAATCCCAGACGGAGACGGTGTCGCCGGAGAAGCCGATCTGGTAGCGGTGATTGCCGAGGCCGCCCCAACGATGGAAGAGCAGGGGGCGCTTGCCCTCGCGCTGCTGATCGGTGAAGTGGACATAGTTGAGCCACCAGGTGGGCATGACGCCGGGCATGGAGGTTTTCTGCTCCTGCTGCCAGTCGAGCCACCAGAAATCGATGCCCTGCTTTTCAAGCGGATGGTGGAGAAGGTCCATATAGTTGGTGGCGTACTTCTTGTCGGCGATGTCGAAGGGGATGTATTTCCGGGTTGCCGGATCGATGCCCATGGCTTTGGCCATGGCGGGATAAGCCAGCTCCCACGGCTGAACACCGGAGGCGGGGTGCATGTTGAGCGTGGTTTTGAGGCCCTCTTCGTGGAGCTTTTTGAGGAAGTCGCCGGGATCGGGAAAGAGGACCTTATTCCAGGTGTAGCCGGTCCAGCCGAGCCTGTGATCCGACTGATCGGTCTCGCCGGCGGCCTGAAGCTGTTCCATGCTGGTGTGCCAGCCCATGTCGATGACGAGGACATCGAGGGGGACATCGTTCTCGCGGAAGCCGCTGACGAGTTCATCGAGTTCCTGATCGCTGTAATCCCAGTAGCGGGACCACCAGGCGCCAAAGGCGAAGCGCGAGGGCAGGGGGATGCGGCCGGCAACCTTCACGTAGTCGCCGAGGGCCTGACGGTAGTCATGGCCGTAGCCGAAGAAGTAGAGGTCCTGACGATCGCCGGCGGGGCGCTCGATTACCCAGGGCCAGGGGCTTTTTTCGCCCTGGAGAAAGCGGAAGTCGGCGGAGTCGAAGAGGGGGCGGGTGGAGTCGTCGACCAAGGCCCAGCCGGAACGGGAGACGAGGCCGGGTTCAATGGGCTCTTTGGTTTTGTCGCCTCGGGCGCCATCGAGCGTGCGGGTGGTGCCCTGAAGATTTTCTGGATCTTTATCGCCGGGATGCCAGACTACCGGTTGGCCAGCGACAGTCATCGTGATGGAGAGATTGTCAGCCGTAAATCCCTTCTTCGTATCCGCCCCATCAAAAAGAATCGTCAATGCTTCAGTCTTGATCACGTGTCTGAAGTTTGTATCCGTGTAAATGACCTTGTTTTCAAACTTCGGGACGGGGAGGCGGCGATTGAGGAAGACGAAGGAGGCGTGGTCTTCGAATTTGCCGTCGGAGGCCCACTCCATGCGGATGAGCTGGGGAGTGAGGATGGTGAAGCGCGCGTGGCCAAGGACGACTACGGCTTTGGGGTCGGCTACCGGATTGGTGATGGGATCAGAGGCCGCCTCCGTGGTTGCGGCGGGGACCGGCTTGGTTGCGGGCGCGGGCGGTTCAGCTCGTAATCCTAAACTGTATGCGGCGATAAGAATGACCAAGGCAAAATGACGCAAAGAAATACGCATAGTTCCTCCGGTGCCTATAACTCCAGAGGAAAGGCTACCATTTGGGCACGGAAATGAGGTGGGGCTTCGGCAGGCTGCGGAAAGAGGAGTGGATTTGATACTTTGTGGAGGAAAATTTTACAGAGGCTAAATAGGCTGCTGAAAAACCCCGGTATCCGCTGAGCCAAGGTTAAATAGCTGAACATCGCCGTCTGCTTCTGTACGTCGCCACGAATACTTCTTGGATAAAATCACCCCCCCAAAAAACTGCGACCGCCATCAGACAAAGAGTTTTTCCACAACCTGTAAAGCCCGTGAGGGATGGTTTTAGACCGTTTCAACTTTCACCACGGGCTCCTACACCCTCTTCCTGAAACTGCTCCAGCAAACAGACTTTCCCTCAAAGAACCTGCGTCGCGGCGTGCCCCCACACCGTTTTGAGCACTGCACGGCCCCAAACCCACCCTTACTGTCCCGTTTCCAGACACTCAGTTACCCAAGTCCTGCAATTTCGTAATCTGGCGACACTCATGCCTCTTCGCTAATATCGACCCAAGCAAAAAAAACTTGAGGCCTTTTCTAAAAAAAACTTTAGCCTCAGTCGCCAAACAAAGGAGCCGGCCATGATGACCAACTGCACCGCCAACGAAACTTACGAGATCAGTCCCAGGTTCCGCCTCACTGTCGAAGAACGCATCGCCCGGCTCGAAAGAGATGCCGCCACCGACGAAGCCTTCGTCGAGCACCTCACCGACGGAGACCACATCCGCCGCCAGATGCGCTTAGTCGCCGTCCAGCGCGCCGAGTCCCTCCGTATGAGATTGTTTCTTGATCGCGCTCACACCCGCCTCTCCAGCCCGCTCATTGAGATCTAGTCTTTCCGCGCTGCGCATGCCGCCGACACAATAGGGACCGGCGTCCGAGTCAACTCCATCCTCCCCAGCATCATCGACACGCCCGCAAACCGCCAGGCCATGCCGGACGCTGATTTCACCGCATGGCCCAAGCCCCAGGACATAGCACAAGTCATCCTGTTTTTGTGCAGTGATTTGGCCGGCACAATTCATGGAGCGTCGATTCCGGTCTACGGAAATAACTGATCCTTGCTCCACAGCAGCATTGCGCCTGCTTGCACTTCAAGAGCATGAACCGCTTGTTTCAGGGGAAGTAGAACAAATCTTTGATCTAAGCTGCTGATAAATATGGTAGGCACGACTGGACTCGAACCAGCGACCTCTTCCGTGTCAAAGCAGCAACACTTATTGCTTTCAATGACTTACATGGATTGGAAGGACTTATAGGAGCATCGTAAGTTGTTGAAGAATAAAGAAGAGGTGATCGGCTTCGGGTTGGACATCGGGTTCACTCAATCGTCGTAAATGGCTGTAGATGCATGGCCCGCAACCCACTATAGAAGCCGAATCATTCCATCCTCTATCGTGACTTTGCCTTTGCGTCTCAGGGCCGAGATTTCCGATTGTAGGGATTTTCGCACAATTCGGCCCACTCGCTGGTAGCCTCTGATCTTGGCGAGGCGGCGCAAGAAATCTCCCAGTGATGCAGATCCGTCGAAACTTTCCAATAGCAATTCGACCTGTCCACGTTTGAGATCCCTTGGAATCCCAATGGCTCGGCCATCTTTTATACCATCCGGGATCTCTGTGAAGGCTCCCAAATCGGGATGGCCGTTCAGCTCCAGATCAAAGTCGCCGTCTTCAAATTGCAAATCAGCCGTTTCATAGCTCGGCACGGTCCCAATATCGGTCAGAGTCTCATCGCATTCGGCGTCTCCATTCACTAATGCGAACAATTCATGGATTAGGGTCATGTCACTCAACGGTGCTTCGCCACCATTTCCCTCTGGCGGAATTCCCAATTCTTCAAGTTTGGAGAAAACGGCTTGCATGGCAAGGTTCGGGTCTCTATAAAAGGCGCTGCCTCTGATTCGGATGAACTTCCAACCGAGGCGTTCCAGTATCGCTTGCCGCTCGACATCTTCTGCCAATTTCTCAATCGGATGATACCGGTCCCCATCACATTCAACTGCGAGACGCTTCGCGCCGCCCTCTACCACCATGTCGATTCTGAAGTAGCCCACCTGCCACTGAGTCTTGACGCAATACCCGGCGCCTAGCAATAGTTTGAGAACCTCTCGCTCAAAGGGCGATTCAGTCCTTTTTGCTTCTTCATCGAATGCGCGGATTGAAGCTAGTGGATCCTTTACATGCTGAAGTAGTCGGAAGCGCAAATCCGCAGATTTAAGGTGTAGGTCGGGG